>Ga0164243_10007782_pt1 | contig 15940 bp, 18 predicted proteins | sample OricompcompostOP_FD_108781 | JGI IMG/M metagenome (GOLD analysis project Ga0164243, IMG submission 108781) | Organic Plus compost microbial communities from Emeryville, California, USA - Original compost - Organic plus compost (OP) | ecosystem: Engineered > Solid waste > Mixed feedstock >...
GCGCATGAGCAGGGGGTCGAAGACGCACTTGCCGTCGTCGCTGAACACGCGCACCCGCGCGCGCGAGGCCGCCATGGCGCCGATCTCGCTGAGCCGCTCCCCCTCCAGGCCCGCGGTGACGGCCCCCACCGGGCGCACCTCGACGTAGCCGTGCTGCTCGCCGAGGGAGTGCACCTGCTCCACCACGCCGGCGGTGTCGGCCACCGGGAAGGTGTTGGCCATCGCGTGCACGGCGGTGAAGCCTCCCGCCGCGGCGGCGCGGGATCCGGTGAGCACGGTCTCGCTCTGCTCGTAGCCGGGCTCGCGCAGATGGGTGTGCAGATCGACCAGGCCGGGCAGGGCGACGAGGCCGTCGGCGTCGACCACGGTCGCGCCCTTCGCGACGATCCCGCTGCCGCGCTCGGCGATCACGCCGCCGTCGAGGAGCAGGTCGGCGCGCTCGCCGTCGGGCAGGGTCGCGCCGCGGATCAGGTAGGCGCTCATGCGGCATCCCCCTCTCGCGTCCTCATGCGACGTCCTCCCTCGCAGCCTCGGTCGGCGCCGGCGCCGCGGCGACGCCGCGCGTCGCTCCCAGCTCCAACGCGCCGGAGAGCACCAGGTAGAGCACCGCCATCCGTATCGCCACCCCGTTGGTCACCTGCGCGAGCACGAGGGAGCCCGCCGAGTCGGCGGCAGCTGCCGAGATCTCGAGCCCTCGGTTCATCGGACCGGGATGCATGACCATCGTATCCGGGCCGAGCCGGGCGAATCGGTCGTCGTCCAGGCCCCAGCGCCGGGCGTACTCGCGCTCGTGGGGGAAGAAGGCGTCCCGCATCCGCTCGCTCTGGATCCGGAGCATCATGATCGCATCGGGCCGGGCCGCGATCGCCGCGTCGAGATCCGTCTCGGTCTCCACCGGCCAGGCCGCGACGCCCGGCGGCAGGAGGGTGGCCGGCGCCACGAGGCGGACCCGGGCGCCGAGGGTGTGCAGCAGCCAGACGTTCGAGCGCGCCACGCGCGAGTGCAGGATGTCGCCGACGATCGTCACCGCGAGCCCGGAGAGGTCCCGGCCGCGGCTCGCGGCGCCGTGGCGCGCGCGGCGCAGGGTGAAGGCGTCGAGCAGGGCCTGGGTGGGGTGCTCGTGGGTGCCGTCTCCGGCGTTGACCACGGCCGCGTCGATCCAGCCGCTCTCGGCCAGCCGCTGGGCCGCGCCCGAGGCTCCGTGCCGGATCACGACGGCGTCGACGCCCATGGCGGCGATGGTCTGCGCGGTGTCCTTGAGCCCCTCCCCCTTGGAGACGCTCGAGCCCTTGGCCGAGAAGGTCATCACGTCGGCGGAGAGCCGCTTCGCCGCCGCCTCGAAGCTCAGCCGGGTGCGGGTGGAGTCCTCGAAGAAGAGGTTGGCCACGCTCCGGCCGCGCAGCGTCGGCAGCTTGGGCACAGCGCGGTCGGCCACCGCGGCCATGTCCTCGGCGAGGTCGAGGATCTCCAGCGCCGCGTCGCGGGACAGGCTGCGGGTGTCGAGCAGGTGCCGCATCAGAACCCCTCCCCCTCGGCGCCGTCCTGGATGGCGATCTCGTCGGCCCCGTCGATCTCGACAAGCCGCACGTTGATCCGCTCGCTGCGCGAGGAGGGCAGGTTCTTGCCGACGTAGTCGGCCCGGATCGGCAGCTCGCGGTGCCCGCGGTCGACCAGGGCGGCCAGCCGCACCGCGCGGGGCCGCCCGAGGTCGTTCAGCGCATCGAGGGCGGCGCGGATGGTGCGACCAGAGTAGAGCACGTCGTCGACGAGCACCACGACCCGGTCGTCGACCCCGCCGGGCGGCACGACGGTGGGGCTCGGCGTGCGGGTGGGCTGCAGCGACAGGTCGTCGCGGTACATCGTCACGTCGAGCGCGCCCCAGGCGGCCTCGGCGCCCTCGATGCCGGCGATCAGCCCGGCGAGCCGCTCGGCGAGCACGGCGCCGCGGGTCGGGATCCCGAGGAGCACGAGCTCGGAGGCGGGGTCGCCTTCCACGATCTCGTGCGCGATGCGCGTGAGCGCTCGCTGGATGTCGGCCTGCTGCAGCACGGTGCGCGTGCGCATCGGGACCTCCTTCCCCGCCTCTCGGGACGGACTTAAAGGACGTCGATCGCCTCAAGCCTAGCAGCGGTGCCGGCCGGCGCGACAGGACGTGCCGCGCCGACCGGATCAGCCCCAGCGCCTCGCGAGCCAGCGCTCGAACACGCCGATGAGGGCGTCGCTCACCTTGCCGAGGATGGCGAAGAGGATGATCGCGAGGAACATCCGGTCGATGCGGCCGTTGTTCTGCGAGTCGCTGAGGATGAAGCCGAGCCCCGCCGAGCTCGCGAGCAGCTCGGCGGCGACGAGGAACAGCCACGACTGCGCGAGGGCGAGCCGGAGGCCGGAGACGAGGGCGGGGATCACCGCGGGCAGCTGCACGACGCCGAGCAGCGAGAGGCGGCCGAGGCCGTAGGCTCGGCCGAGCTCGACGAGCTGCGGGTCGACGTGCCGGAGCGCGATCGAGAGCGTCGTGAACACCGGGAAGGTCGCCCCGATCGTGATGAGCACGATCTTCGGCGACTCCAGGCCGAAGGGCTGGGCGAGGTAGAGCACGAGCAGCGGCACCCACGCGAGCGACGGCACCGCGCGCAGCGCGCCGATGAACGGCGACAGCAGGATGCTCGCCCAGCGCGAGAGGCCCACGAGGGAGCCGAGCACGAGGCCGATGAGCGAGCCGGCCACGAAGCCGGTGAGCACGCGCTGGGTGGACACGCCGATGTGCTGCCAGAGCTGCCCGTTGGCGATCATCTCCCCCGCGGCGTTCACGACCTGGAGGGGCGAGGGCAGCCGGTACGCCGGGACCAGCCCGGTCGCCGAGACCGCCCACCAGACCGCGAGGATGGCGAGCGGGATGAGGGCGCCGCCGACGACGACGACCCAGCGCCGCGAGCTCAGCGCGCCGGCGCGCCTCGGCCGGGGGTGGCCGGAGGAGCCGGCTCCCGCCACGGCGAGGCCGCCCTCGCCGAGCGCGGCCGAGCCGGAGACTCCGACCACCGCGCCGTAGCCGGCGGAGGAGAACTGGTAGGACGCCGTCGAGGCGGCCCCCTCCTGGGGGACCGCCTCGTCGGGGTTCGCGTCCTTAGAGGGCATCCGGGTCCGCGTTCTGCGCGAAGTCGGCGTGCACGAGCGACTCGAGCGCCGCGTCGATCGCCGCCTGGTCGGCCACGTCGCCGGACTCGACGAAGATCGGGCCGATCACGGCGAGCACGTCGAGCTGCGTCTGGCCGGGCACCGGGTCGAGGTCGATCACGGTGCGGTCGACGAGGACGCTCTCGGCGATCGCCGGGTCGATCGCGGCCACCTCGGCCAGGATCTCGACCGTCTCCTTCGGGTTCTCCAGCGCCCAGGCGCGCGCCTTCTCGTAGGCGTTCACGACGAGCTGCGCGAGGTCGGGGCTGCCCGTGATGAAGCTCTCGGTGGCGTTGAGGAAGCCGTAGGAGTTGAAGTCGATGTTGTCGTAGATGACCTTCGAGCCGGCCTGCACGACGCTCGTCGACAGCAGCGGATCCAGGCCCGACCACGCGTCGACCGCGTGCGCCTCGAGCGCGGCCTTGCCGTCCGCGTGCTGGATGTTCTCGATCGTCACCTCGTCGAGGCCGACGCCGTGCGCCTCGAGCGACTGGAGGAGGAAGAAGTACGGGTCGGTGCCCTTGGTGGCCGCGATCGTCGTGCCGCGGAGGTCCTCCACCGAGGCGATGTCCGAGTCGGCCGGCACCAGCAGCGCCGCCCAGTTCGGCTGGCTGTAGATGTCGATCACCTGGATCGGCGAGCCGGTGGAGCGGGCGAGCAGGGCCGCCGAGCCGGCGGTCGAGCCGACGTCGAGGGTCCCGGCGCGCAGGCCCTCGTTGGCCTTGTTGGAGCCGGCGGACTGGATCCAGTTGACGGTGACGTCGTCGCCGAGCGCCTCCTCGAGCCAGCCCTGGTCCTTGATGATCAGGCTGAGCGGGTTGTAGGTGGCGAAGTCGATGTTGAGCGTGTCCTTGCTCCACTCGCCCTCGCCGCCGGGCGCGGCCTCGCCGGCGCAGCCGGCCAGCACGAGCGTCGATGCGAGAGCGACGGCCCCGGCGGCCAGGAGGTGCTTCTTCATGGTTGTCCTTTGCTGTGGATGGGTGATGGTGCGGGTGGTGGGATCGGGCCTAGGCGCCGGCGCCCTCGGCGCGGCGGGCTCTGATGGCCCTGGTGATGTAGTTCTCGGGGTGATGGCTCTGCACGCCGAGCAGCTCGAGCAGCTCGGCGCGGAGGATGGCGAGGCCCGCGTCGGCGCGGTCGCGCGGCCGCGGCTTGCCGACCTCGAGCACGCGGCGGATGGAGGAGCCGAGCTGCCCGGGCTCCTGGCCGAGCAGCACGATGCGGTCGGCGAGCTGCAGCGCCTCGTCGACGTCGTGGGTAACCAGGATGATCGTCGCCGGCTCCGCGCGGTGGATGTCGAGCAGCAGGTCCTGCATCGTGAGCCGGGTGAGCGCGTCGAGCGCACCGAAGGGCTCGTCGAGCAGCAGCACCCCGGGCCCGCGGGAGAGCGCCCGGGCCAGCGAGGCCCGCTGCGCCATGCCGCCGGAGACCTGGCGGGGACGGAGCTTGGCGGCGTGGTCGAGCTGCACCAGGCCGAGCAGGCGCTGCACCTGGCCGCGACCCTCCTCCTTGGCCGTGCGACGCGGCAGGCCCAGCTCGACGTTGCGCTCGATCGAGCGCCACGGCAGCAGCCGGGGCTCCTGGAAGGCGACCGCGCAGCGCTGGTCGACGTCCTGCACGGGGCTGCCGTCGATGTCGACGTCGCCGTCGTCGGCGCGGTCCAGGCCCCCGATCAGCCGCAGCAGGGTCGACTTGCCGCAGCCGGAGGGGCCGAGCAGGGCGATGATCTCGCCGGGGCGGATGTCGAGGTCGACATCGCGCAGCACGACCTTCTCCGAGCCGTCCGGGTTCGCGAAGCGCCGACCGACGCCGCGGAGGGCGACGCGGAGCGCGGGGCTGCGGACGGTCGTGGACGGAGGCACCCTGCGACGGTAGGGGGCGCTCGGAGGCCGGGCAAACGGAAGTGCAACGGGCCGCAACCGGGCGTAACAAAACGTCATGGAGCCCGACGGGACCCAGGGATCAGACGATGGCCCCGCTCGCGGTCGCCGGCCGCGACGGGGCCCCCGCGATCACCCGGTGCCGGATCGCCCCCGAGATCGCGTCGACGATCATCGTCACCGCGACGATGACGAAGAGCGCGATCCCGATCCGGTCCCACTCGCGCTGCCCGAACAGGTTCGACAGCAGCGAGCCGATCCCCCCGGCCCCGACGACGCCGAGGATCGCCCCGGCCCGGATGTTCACCTCGAAGCGGTAGAGCCAGAAGGCGATCACCTCCGGCATGATCTGCGGCGCCACGCCCCAGCGCAGCAGCTGCAGCGGGCCGGCCCCCGAGGAGCGCACCGCCTCCACCGGCCCCGGCTGGATCCCCTCGATCGCCTCGCTCGTGAGCTTGCCGAGGGTGCCGATCGAGCCGAAGGCGAGCGCCAGGGTGCCCGACATCGGGGTGAGGCCGACGATCGGCACCATGATCACGATCGCGAAGATCACGTCGGGCACCGCCCGGATGGCATTGAGCAGCTGCCGGATCGGGATCACCACCCAGCGCGGCGCGGTGTTCGAGGCTGCGAGGAAGCCGAGCGGGAAGGAGAGCATCGCGCCGATCACGGTGCCGATCCAGGCCATGGCGAGGGACTGCGCCATGAACTCGAGCGAGACAAGCCAGTAGCCGCTCCAGGGCTCCGAGAAGGGGTTGTTGAGCAGCCCGCGCACCATGAGCGAGGTGTAGAGCCCGATGCTCGCCGGGAGGTCGGCGAGCCGCTCCCACTTGATCTGCAGCCCCGCCAGGCAGACGAGCACCAGCGCCAGCGCGGCGAGCTCGACGAGCACGAGCCGCCATCGCGGCGGGGGCACCGGCCGCGCGGGCGCCGGGCGCAGCGTCGACGGCACGGCGCTCACCGCGCGAGCCTCCGCCGCAGCAGCCCGGAGAGCTGGTCGAGCAGCAGCACCACGACGAAGAGCAGCACGATGAGCGCCGACAGGTTGTCGTAGTTGAAGCGGGCCAGCTCGATGGCCAGCAGGTTGCCGATGCCGCCCGCGCCGACCATGCCGAGCACGGTGGCGGCGCGCACGTTGAGCTCGAAGACGTACATCGTGTAGGAGGCGAATCCCGGCAGGATCTGCGGCAGCACGGCCACCCGGGCGCGCTGCGCGGTGTTCGCGCCCGCGGCGTCCGCCGCCTCGAGCGGGCCGGGGTCGACGGCGTCGACCGTCTCGGCGGTGAGCTTCGCGATGATCCCGATGTTGAACATCACCAGGGCGAGGGTGCCGGCGAAGGCGCCCACGCCCACGAAGGCCACGAAGAGCAGGCCCCAGGCGATGTCGGGCAGGGAGCGCACCATCGACAGCAGGAGCTTGACGACGCGGTACAGTGCGCCGCTGCGGTTCGTCACCCTCGACGCGAGCAGGGAGAGCACGAGCGCGATCGCCGCGCCGACGGCGGTGGAGACGACGGCCGTGGCCAGGGTGGTGCCCAGCGCCGCGACGGTGCTCGGGCGCACGAGGAAGGCCCAGTCCGGCAGCAGGAACTGGCTGATCACCGACCAGCCCCGGGTGAAGCGGGTGACGAGCGGCAGCAGGTCGAACTCGATCACGAGCCCGGCCGCGATCGTGACGGCGACGAGCGCGATCAGCACCACGCCGACGAGCGGCGAGCGACGCGGCCGGACCGGGCGCGCGGAGCGGGGCGGGGCGGTCGTCATCCGGCCGGCCCCTCCGCGTCGTCGAGTTCGACGTCGACGTCGGGCAGCAGGTCGTCGGCGGTGAGCGAGCGCCCGTAGATCTCGGTGAACACCGCGTCGTCGGCCTCGGCGGGGCTGCCGTCGAAGACGATCCGGCCGGCCCGCATCCCGATGATGCGCTGGGCGTAGGCGCGCGCCAGGTCGAGGAAGTGCAGGTTGACCACGGTGGTGATGCCGAGCTCGCGGTTGATCCGCTGCAGGTCGCGCATCACCAGGTTCGCGGTGGGCGGGTCGAGGGAGGCGACCGGCTCGTCGGCGAGGATCACCTCGGGGTGCTGGGCGAGCACCCGCGCGATCGCGACGCGCTGCCGCTGGCCGCCCGAGAGCTGGGAGGCGCGGGTGTAGGCCTTCTCGACGATGCCCACCCGCTCGAGCGCCTGGAAGGCGAGCTCCACGTCCTCCTTGCGGTACCAGCCGAGCAGGGAGCGCCAGGTGGGCGTGGCGTGCAGCCTCCCGACGAGCACGTTCCTGAGCACGGTGGTGCGGGTGACGAGGTTGAAGGACTGGAACACCATGCCGATCCGGGACCGCAGCCGCCGCAGCTGCCGCTTCGACGCCCCGTCGACCCGCTGCCCGTTGACCTCGAGCTCCCCCGAGGTCGTGGTCACCAGCCCGTTGATCGAGCGCACGAGCGTCGACTTGCCGGCGCCCGAGAGCCCCACCACCACCACGAACTGGCCGTCCGGGATGTCCAGGTCGACCTCGTCCAGCCCGACCGTGCCGTTCGGGTAGCGCACCGAGACCTTGCTGAACCGGATCACACGCCCATCCTCCTCGTCCCGGGCCGCGGGGTCACGGCCCGGGACGGCGCTCTCGCGTCGCCCCGGGCTCATGACGGTCGCGGCTCAGTCGCCGCCGAAGTTCGACGCCACCTGACGCGCGGCGTCGAGGGCGTCGAGATCGGCGGGGACGAGGCCGTCGATGTTGTAGATCGCGTCGAGGACGGCCAGGCCCTCCTCGGTGTCCGCGATCGCGAGGAAGGCGTCGGTGATCGCCGCCCTGAGCTCGTCGGGCAGGTCGCCGGCGATCGCGACGCCGTCGTTCGGGATCTCGGTCGACCAGGCGAACACCGTGACGTCCGTGCCGATGGTCGGGATCTCCTCGAGCACCTCGCTGCGGGCGTCGTTGAAGCTCGTGCCCACGGTCGCCTCGCCGCGCGCCACGGCGCTGACGGCGTTGGGGTGGCCGCCCGCGAAGAAGGCGCCGGTGAGCGCGAGCGGGTCGAGGCCGAGCTCGCCGAGCTGGGTCGCCGGGTAGTAGAAGCCGGAAGCCGAGGTCTCGTCGACGAAGGCGATCACCTCGTCCTGCGCGATGAGCGCCAGCGCGTCCTCGCCGACCGGGCCGGTCTCGGCCGTGTCGACGCCGTTGCAGAAGGTGAAGCCCTCCTCGTCGGTGACGATCGGGGTCAGGCAGAAGCGGTCGGGGTCGTTCGTGAACCACTGGGTCACGTAGGTGGAGGAGCCGAAGCGCACCGACTGCAGCACCGCCTCGGCACCGGACTGGTCGATGGCCTGCACGAGGGCGATCGGGCCGAGCATGCCCACGTGGGCCGTGCCGGCCCCGAGGCCCACGACCACGGCGTTGTAGCTCTCGGGGATGATCACCTCGACGGGCATGTCGAGCTCCTCGCTCAGCATCTCGGCGAGCTGGTCGCCGTCGAGCACGAGCTGGTCCACGTCCTGCGACGGGACCAGGGCGACCACCAGCTCGTCCGGCACGCCGTCGTCGGACGTGCAGCCCGCCAGGGCGAGCCCGGCCAGCGCCGCCGACGCCGCCAGCACCGCGATTCTCTTCTTCACGTGAATCCCCTCCATGCCTCTCGCTGCCGCCCCCTGCAGACGCTCCTCCGCGCGATGCGGAGCCGCATCGCCTTCCAGCACGCTATCCGGCGACCCCCGTTCGCGGGCCAGCCCGGGCGAGAGTTTTCCCAACGTTTACACGGGATGAACGGGCGATGCACGCCTGCTTAACCGCGTCGGGCGCGGGCCCACTCCTCGATCGCGGGGTACAGCTCCTCGATGCGCGCGCCGCGCGCGGTGGGGCGACCCTCCCCCAGACCGTGGCGGTCGATCAGGAAGGTCGCGCCGCCGCGGGCGTGCACCTCGGCGTGGTCGTTCGCCCAGATGTCGCCGAGGCTGGCGAGGGCCGCGCCGGGCGTCGTGAGCTGGAGGCGGTCGAGCACCGCGGGCATGCCCTTGGGCTTGCCCGCGGCGGTGACGACGGAGTCGAGGACCGGGGCCACGCCGATGCCCGCGAGCAGCTCCCTGAGCCCCGGCGGAGGCGCGTTCGTGACGAGCACGCGTCGCACGCCGTCGAGTCCGCCGAGCAGCTCGACGACCCCCTCGGGGGCGCTCACCTCGCCCACCCACTCCGCGTAGCCCTCGCGGCTGCGCATGAAGGCCGCGCCGATGTCCTCCTGCTCGACGCCGGCCGCGCGTGCCAGGGCGGCGACGGCCTGATAGCCGTCGCCGGCCCCGGGGATGCTCTCTCGGCCGTCGAGGAATGCGTCGAGGCGCTCGACCAGCGCCGGGTCTCCGGCCGCCTCGGCCGCATGGCGGCCGTAGGCGCGCACCGGCGCGTCGCCGAGGCAGAGGGTGCCGTCGAGATCGATGACGAGCAGGCCGGCGGGCTCGCTCACGGCGTCCCGCTCAGGGCGCCCTTGTCGCGGGCGATCCCGCCGAGCAGGCCGTTGAGAAAGCCGGCCGACGAGTCGGTGCTCAGCTCGTTGGCCGCCTCCACCGCCTCGGCGATCGCCACCGGGTCGGGCACGTCCGGGTTGTGCAGGATCTCCCACGCGGCCATCCGGGCCAGCGCGCGGTCGATCGCGGGCATCCGCTCGAGGCTCCAGCCCTCCGCGTGGGCGACGATCGCGGCGTCGAGCGCCTCCCGGTGGCGGGCGACGCCCTCGACGATCTCGCGGGCGTAGTCCCACGACGAGGCGCGCGACGGCTGGGCCGCGGCCCGCTCCGCCTCGTCGGCGAGCAGCTCGAGGATCGGCACGCCGCGCAGGTCGGCGCCGTAGAGCAGGTCGAGGGCGCGCTTGCGCGCCTTGCTGCGCGCGCTCATCGGCGCAGCCGGGGCCGGGAGGGCCGCACTAGTCGGTCACGCGGCCGAGGTAGTCGCCCGAGCGGGTGTCGACCTTGACCTTCGTGCCGGCCTCGAGGAAGAGCGGCACCTGGATCTCGTAGCCGGTCTCGAGGGTGGCCGGCTTGGTGCCGGCGCTCGAGCGGTCGCCCTGCAGGCCCGGCTCGGTGTACGTGACCTCGAGCACCACCGAGGCCGGCAGCTCGACATAGAGCGCCTCGCCGTCGTGCAGCGCGACCGTGGCGGTCTGGTTCTCGAGCATGAAGTGGGCGGCGTCGCCGACGATCGCGGAGGGGATGGTGATCTGGTCGTAGTCGCTCGTGTCCATGAACACGAAGCCCTCGCCGTCGCTGTAGAGGTACTGGAAGTCCCGCCGGTCCACGGTGGCGAAGTCGATCTTGGTGCCGGCGTTGAAGGTCTTGTCGACGACCTTGCCCGTCCGGACGTTCTTCAGCGTGGTGCGGACGAATGCGCCTCCCTTGCCCGGCTTGACGTGCTGGAAGTCGGTGACGTTCCACAGCTGCCCGTCGAGGTCGAGGACGCTGCCCTTCTTGATGTCGTTGGTCGTGGCCATGGGTGGGTCTCCTGCGGATCGTGGCGCGGCGCCTGCGGGCGCCCAGACGAGTGTAGACGAGGGCCCGAGGACGCGCGGCAGGAGGGAGGGCGGCCTGTGCCGCACCGGAGGCGGGGCGCCGGACGCCGCCGCCGGTCACATCTGGACGGCGCCCTCGAAGAGGCCGATCTCGTTGCCGTCGGGGTCGCGGATCAGCGCCCACCAGCTGGACTCGTCGATCGAGGTCTTCTCCACCACGACCGCCGCCCCGCTCGCGACGGCCTTCGCCACGGTGTCGTCGATCGAGTCGACCTCCACCATCGAGCGCGGCTGGGTGAAGCCCTCCTCGCGCGCGGTGAGCGCACCGCCGCTGACCTTGTTGGGCGACTGCCACATGGGGTAGCCCTCGTAGCCCGGGGCCTCGGCGATGTCCCAGCCGAACAGCTCCGTGTAGAACGCCTTCGCGCGCTGCAGATCCGAGACGGGGATCTCGAGATGCGTGATGTCTCCGTGGGCCATGATCGTCTCCCGGTCGAGGGCGGATGGCCCACACGCTAGCCCGCTGCACGACGGCGGACAAGGGAGGTCGTCCCCCATCGGGGGCGGTCCGGAGGAGACTAGGAGCTTCGGGCCAGCTGGGCGAGGGCGAGGCGGTACGAGTCGAAGCCGAAGCCGGCGATCACGCCCGTCGCGATCCCGGAGATCACGCTCCGGTGGCGGAACTCCTCCCGCGCGTGCGGGTTCGAGATGTGCACCTCGATCAGCCGCAGCCCCGCCTTGGTGACGAGGGCGGCGGCGTCGCGCAGCGCGTAGCTGTAGTGGGTGAAGGCCGCGGGGTTGAGGATCACGTCCCGCTCGGCGTCGACCGCCTCGTGCAGCCAGCGGATCAGCTCCGCCTCGTCGTCGGTCTGCCGCAGCTCGACCTCCATGCCCTCGGGCGCGTCGCCCTCGAGCAGCGCGGTGAGCGCGGCGAGGTCCTGGTTGCCGTACACGTCGGGCTCGCGACTGCCCAGCCGGCCCAGGTTCGGGCCGTTGAGCACGAGGATGCGGGTCATGCGTTCAGCCTAATGAGGCCAGACGCGACCGTCTCCCCACGTGCACATCTCAGCAGTATCCGAGACCTCGAACAGATTCCTTGAGCGCCGCCGTCGACCCGAGTAGCACCAGGTCGGGGTAGTCGAAAGCCAGGATGAGTTGAGCCGTGCCGCCGGGCACACACGACTTCTGCGCGATGAGCAGCGGCGCATCGACCGCGCCGGCCAGTGCCGCCCCGGCGAGAGCGTCCGGGAAGTTGGTGCCGACGGCAAGAAAAACGGCGGGGGGCTCCCCGTCGAAGAAATGATCGGTGATTCTCGTCGCTGTCGCGTAGCGATCAGCACCGGCGATGCGCTTCACCTTGCCGGAGCCGAAGGCGCCCCTCAACTGCGTCTCGATCCCAGCCTTCACGGCGGCGGTCGAACCGGCGATAACGATGCGCTGCGGCTCCAGGTCCCGGAGGAGGTTCAGCGTCTCCGTGGGAATGGAGCTCTTCGAGCCGTCCACGAGAATCACGGCGCCGTCGACCGAAGCGACCGCCGGTCCCGCCGAGAGCGCGTCGGGGAAGTTGGTGCCCGTGGCGATGACGATGCTGTGCATGTTCACGTTCTCCATGCCGTCACCGTTCCCGTTGACGCCGAAGGTGCGCTTCACGATTTCGCGCATGGTGGCGTAGCGGTCGGAGCCCGCCCAGCGGATCAGCTGCGGCGACCCGGTAACGCTCTTCAGAGCGGTGACCACGCCGTTCGAGATCGCAGCGGAAGAGCCGAGCACGATGATCCGGTCGGGTGCGATCTGGTTGAGACGGCTCTTGACGACGCTGGGGAGCGAGTTCTTGGGGGTGAGCAGCACGGGCGCTCCGAAGTGCGCTGCCGCGGCCGCAGCAGCCAGCGCATCCGGGTAGTTCTCGCCGGTGGCGACGAAGACCACATCGGTTTCCATGTGCATCTCGTCCCAGACGCCGGCGATCGCCGCTGCGGTTGCGTAGCGATCGGCGCCCGACAGGCGCATGGGCAAGCCGCTTGGCCGGTTGATATCCAGGATGCGGAAGAGGTCCGTTCGCGACGCCAACACCATCGGCTCGATCCCGTCCGGCAGATCGCGATAGACCGCTTCCGTACGCAAGGTGTGGAAGCCGGCGGGAAGCGTCCTGAACCAGTCATTGACCCAGTTCCAGGAGTAGTACGGATCCTCATTGCCGCTCGTCTGGCTGATATTGAAGTCCATAAGAGGCTCTGCCGCGTCGTCGACAAAGATGCGCACATCAACGCCGCCGCCGCCCAGCGAGCCTGGATCGGACACCCGAGGCCAGACCCTCCCCGAGAAGGTCCCCGTCAGACCGCCTGCGTAGCCCTGGGGGATGCCAGTGATCTCGATCTCACCCTCGGCGATCGTAAAGGTGCCCGTCGTCTCCGGATAGTCGAAGAGGTCCGCGATCAGGTGGTTCTCGGTGTAGGGAACGAGTCGATAGCTGTGCTCCCCGATCGAAAGCCCGCTGGTGGGGTATTGAAGAGTGAAACGAGTACCGAGCGGGTTGACCGCCTCCCCTGTGTAGACCGGCTCCGCGCCCTCATCCAGGTACAGGTCGATCCATATCCTGTCTCTCACAGTGCCGAGCATCTGGAACTTGAGCGGGCCAGGTCGCCCGACCCACCCACCTGGATAGTCGTTCCATCCGTACTGCTGACGAATGGCCAGTGCTGCGACCGGAGGCTCGTGCACGAAGGAGCCTCCGATCGTGTCGATCACTTCACTGCCCAGCTTCAGACGGATCTCGAAGTCGTGGGCGCCAACGGCGGAGACCGGAAACCGGGCCGTCCCGTCGATGACGCCGGTGTCGCCGTTGGAGTAAGCCGTCGTGGGGACCGGTGTCTCGGAGCCGTCCAGGTAGATGAGCGCCCGCATCTGCGCCGATGTGGCCGCATCTGGCACTGGATCGACATCGACCCTGATCTCGACGCTCTCTCGGCGACCGCTGTCGTTGACGACCAGCCCCGCGAGTTCGTAGTCACTCGCGGTCGCCTCAGGGAGCGGTCCGGGTACCGCGACGAGGCCAGCCACGACGATGAGCAGCGACAGGAGGATCCCCAGCGGGCGTCGAGCATTCGGGTTCGGCTTCGCCACGAGCCGGAGTCTAGCCTGGGGAATCGACGTATCGTCGCGACCCCTACCGCAGGATCGGCACCTGGAAGGGGTAGCGGAACTGCTGCCCGCCGGCGGCCTTCACGGCCCCCACGATCGAGAAGATGATCTGCAGCAGGCCCGGCAGGAGGATCAGCACGAGCCCCAGCGGGAAGAGCACGATCGTGATGACGCAGATCCACCCGATCACGGTCGCGATCCAGATCGTGATGTTGAAGTTGAACGAGGTCGCCGAGGCCGTGCGCACGAGCGGCGAGTGGTTCTTCCAGATCAGCCACACGATGAGCGGGCCGACGATGCTCAGCCAGCCGGCCGTGAGGATCGCCGCGATGATCGGCGAGAGGTGGGCGAGGATCGCGAGGACGCGCTCGTCGCCGCCGGGGGCGGCGGGCCGGGCGCTGGGCAGCTCCGTCATGGCGGCAATCCTAGGCCGGGGAGGCTACTCCCCCGCCACCTCCTGGTAGGCGGCGAAGAGCAGCGACTCGTCCGCCCCGTTGAGGGTGGCCGGCCGGCCGATGTCGTCGAGCACGATGAAGCGCAGCATCGAGCCGCGGGCCTTCTTGTCGCGCTGCATCGTGGCGAGCAGCGTCTTCCAGCGCCCCATCGGGTAGCTCGTGGGCAGTCCGAGGCTCTCGAGGATGCGGCGGTGCCGGTCGACCGCGGCGTCGGAGAGGTGCCGGGTGAGCCGCGACAGCTCGGCGGCGAAGACCATGCCGATCGAGATCGCCGCGCCGTGCCGCCACTGGTAGCGCTCGGCGTGCTCGATGGCGTGGCCGAGGGTGTGGCCGTAGTTGAGGATCTCGCGCAGGCCCTGCTCGGTGAAGTCCTCCCCCACCACGCGCGCCTTCACGGTGATCGCCCGCTCGACGAGCTCGCGGAACTCCGGCGTCGACGGGTCGGTGGCCCGGTCGACGTCGGCCTCGACGAGGTCGAGGATCGCCGGGTCGGCGATGAAGCCCGCCTTGACCACCTCCGCGAAGCCGGCCAGCAGCTCGTTGCGGGGCAGGGTCTCGAGCAGCTCGAGGTCGCAGAGCACCGCCCGCGGCGCCCAGAAGGCGCCGACGAGGTTCTTGCCCTCGGCGGTGTTGATCCCGGTCTTGCCGCCGACGGCGGCGTCGACCATGCCCAGCAGGCTGCTGGGGAGCTGGATCACGTCGACCCCGCGCAGCCAGGTCGCGGCGACGAAGCCGGCCAGGTCGGTCGTGGCGCCGCCGCCGAGGCCGATGACGGCGTCCGAGCGGGTGAAGTCGGTCTGCCCCATGATCTGCCAGCAGAAGGCGGCCACCTCGACCCGCTTGGCGCCCTCGGCGTCGGGGACCTCGGCGAGGTAGACCCGGTAGCGGCCCTCCAGCTGCTCGCGCAGCGCCTCCGCCCGGTCGGCGAGGGTGGGCGCGTGAACGATGAGGATGCGCTCCACGCCGCTGCCGAGCCGGTCCGCGACGCCGCCGATCAGCCCGCGGCCCACCACCACGTCGTAGCCGGGCGTGCCGGCGACGTGGATCGCCGTGGGCGTCACCTGCTCTCCAGCCATGCGACCACCTCCTCCGCGACCGTATCGAGCGAGCGGTGCGAGGTCTCGAAGCTCGCCGCCGCGAGCCGCTCGTAGATCGGGCGCCGCTCGTCGTAGATGCGCTGCCAGCTCTCGATGCCGTCGCGCACGAGGGGGCGCTTGCCGTCCTGGAGCCGAGGCGCCACCGCGTCGGCGGTCACCGAGAGGTAGACCACCGGAAGCCCCGCCAGCTCGGCCTGGGTGTCCGGATCGAGCACCGCGCCGCCGCCGAGGGAGACGACGCCGCCGCCCTGCAGCGCGGCGTGCACCGCCGCTCGCTCGAGGGCGCGGAAGCGCGCCTCGCCCAAGGAGTCGAAGATCTCGGCGATCGGTCCGTGCTCGGCGACGATCGCCTTGTCGGTGTCGGTGAAGGGCACCCGCAGCAGCCGGGCGACGCGCTTGCCGAGCCGGGTCTTGCCGGCCCCCATCGGCCCGATGAAGACGACTGGCGGATGCACGGCGGTCACTCGTGGACCGGCTCCGACGCGGTCCGCAGCGCGTCGGGGATCGCGGCGAGGTAGGCCTCGAGGTTGCGCCTCGTCTCGGCGAGCGAGTCGCCGCCGAACTTCTCGAGCACGGCGTCGGCCACGACGAGGGCCACCATCGCCTCGGCGACGACCCCCGAGGCGGGCACGGCGCACACGTCGGAGCGCTGGTGGTGCGCCTCGGCCGCCTGGCCGGTGGCGACGTCGACGGTGCGCAGCGCGTGCGGCACGGTGGAGA
>Ga0164243_10007783_pt1 | contig 15937 bp, 14 predicted proteins | sample OricompcompostOP_FD_108781 | JGI IMG/M metagenome (GOLD analysis project Ga0164243, IMG submission 108781) | Organic Plus compost microbial communities from Emeryville, California, USA - Original compost - Organic plus compost (OP) | ecosystem: Engineered > Solid waste > Mixed feedstock >...
CGCGGTCGAGGCGTTCTTGGCGGGGCGCCTGCGTTATACGTGGATTCCGAGGGTGATTGCCGCCGCCGTGGAATGGCAGCAACGACAGTCTTCTGTTACGCTCAATAATCTGGCCGATGTGTTGGCGCTCGATGCTGAAATACGGGCCTACACCGGTAATCTCGGCTTAGCCTGATTCTCTCGCCTATCGACACATGCTTTTTACCCTGCTTGCTTTCATCGTCGCCCTGGGCATCCTGATCACGTTTCACGAGCTGGGTCATTACTGGGTGGCGAGGCTGTGTGGGGTGCGCGTGTTGCGGTTTTCCGTCGGCTTTGGCCGGGTACTGCTGCGCCGGCGCGACAAGCATGGCACCGAATGGGCGCTGTCGGCGATTCCATTGGGCGGCTACGTCAAGATGCAGGACGATCCGCCAGCCGGGGCGACTCGCGCAGAGGCGGCACAATCTTTCAATACCCAACCGGTGGGCCGCCGTGTCGCCATTGTTGCGGCAGGGCCGGTATTCAATCTGATTTTGGCCGTGGCGTTATATGCCGGCTTGAATCTCGCAGGTACTGAAGAACCCGCGCCTATCATCGCGCCTCCTGCCACCGAGACACCGGCCGGCCGGGCAGGGTTTCATGGCGGCGATCAGATCGTGGCCATCGATGGCAGTCCGGTCGTCTCGTGGAATGACGCGCGTTGGCATCTGATTGACGTGCTGTCCACGGGCGGACAGGCACAGGTTGAGGTCCGCACGTCCGACGGGGCGACTCAGCACCGCGTATTGCAGGTGACCGGCAGCGGGATGGATCCCCAGCAGGGTGATCCTCTGGCAGATGCAGGATTGCGGTTGGCTCAGCCCAAGCCTATCGTGCGCGGTGTGGTGGCGGGCAGCGAAGGCGAGCGCGCCGGCTTGATAGACGGCGACCGCATCATTCGCGCGGGCGATCTGATCGATCCCGATACCGCGCAACTGGTGCAGATCATTCAGCAGCATGCGGGCCAACCGCTGGCATTGACCATGGTTCGCAATGGGAGCGAGCAATCAGTAACCGTCGTGCCGCGAGCAGAAACCGTAGATGGCCAGACCATCGGGCGTATCGGTGTGCAGTTGGGGGGAGACCTCCCCATGGTGACGGTACGTTACGGTGTGTTTGCAAGCATTGGTCACGCGGCTGTGCGCACGTGGGATACCGCATGGCTGTCATTGCGCATGATGGGCCGCATGGTGATCGGCGAGGTTTCCTGGCGCAATATCAGCGGTCCCGTCACCATCGCAGACTACGCTGGACAGACCGCACGTATCGGCTTTGCAGCCTATATTGCCTATCTGGCGCTCATCAGTATCAGCCTGGGTGTATTGAACTTGTTGCCGATCCCCATGCTGGATGGTGGTCATCTGCTGTACTATCTCGTCGAAATTGTACGAGGCAGTCCTCCGCCCGACCGATGGATAGACATCGGGCAGCGCGCCGGTATCGGTGTGTTGGCAGGGTTGATGGGGCTCGCCTTGTTTAATGATTTCGCCCGCCTGTTCACATGACAGGCAATAGAATAAAATCTTTCGCCATTTGCTCGACCTAGGATAGCCAAGCACATGTTTTCTCGGATGTTTCATCACAAAAAGGGCTTGATGCCGGGCCTGCTTGCCGCGCTTCTCATGCCGGCGCTAGCTCATGCGTTCGAACCTTTTGTCGTGCGGGATATCCGCGTCGAGGGCATTCAACGTACGGACGCGGGCACGGTGTTCGGCTATATGCCCGTCAAAGTCGGCCAGCAATTCACCGAGGCCGAAGCCACCGAAGCCATCCGCCGCCTGTATAGCACGGGTTTTTTCAGTGACGTCAAAATCGAGACGGACAACGACGTGGTCGTTGTGGTCGTGCAGGAGCGTCCCACGATCGCTTCCGTGACCTTCAACGGTATGCGCGAGTTCGACTCCAAGGCCATCACTAAATCGCTTATGCAAGTGGGGTTTGGCGAGGGCCGCGTATTTGCCCAGTCCATGCTGGCCCGCGCCGAGTTCGAGCTCAAGGAACAATACCTGAGCAAGGGCAAATACGGTGTCGAGGTCACTGCGACCGTGACGCCGCTGCCGCGCAACCGTGTGGGCGTAAGCTTTGACGTGTTCGAAGGCGAGGTCGCCAAGATCCGACAGATCAGCGTCGTGGGCAACAAGGCCTTTTCCGAAGGCGACCTGCTGGATCTGTTCCAGTTGTCGACGCCCGGCTGGCTGACCTGGTACACCAATTCGGACAAGTATTCCCGCGAGAAACTAGAAGGCGATATCGAGACGCTGCGTTCGTTCTACCTGGATCAGGGTTACCTGGAATTCTCGGTCGAGCCGCCGCAGGTCACGATTTCCCCCGATCGCAAAGACATCTACATCACTGTCACCATTCATGAGGGTGAGCCTTACAAGGTTCGCAGCGTGAAGCTTGCCGGCAACCTGCTGGGCCTGGATTCCGAAATCAGGAATCTCGTGCAAGTCAAAGAAGGCGAGACCTTCTCGGCGGCTCAGGCAAACGATTCGTCCAAGGCGATCACGGATTATCTGGGCGAGTTGGGTTACGCCTTTGCCAACGTCAACCCGAACCCGACGCTGGACCGTGTCAAACACGAGGCCGATGTGACGTTCTACGTCGATCCCAGCCGCCGTGTCTATGTGCGCCGCATCCAGATCGGCGGCAACACCCGTACCCGCGACGAGGTGGTGCGCCGTGAAATGCGCCAAGAAGAAGCCGCCTGGTACGACTCGGGCGATCTGAAGATCTCCCGCGACCGTATTGACCGCCTGGGCTATTTCAATGAGGTCAACGTTTCGACGGATCCGGTTCCGGGATCGCCTGACCAGGTCGACGTCAACGTGGACGTCAAAGAAAAGCCTACCGGGATGATCAACCTTGGTGTGGGTTACGGTTCGTCTGAAAAAGCCATTCTGTCGGCCGGGATCAGCGAAGACAACGTGTTCGGCAGCGGCACCAACCTGACCCTGCAATTCAACACCAGCAAGAGCAATCGCGCGGTCGTGCTGTCGCACACGGATCCGTATTTCACCAAGGACGGCATCAGCCGCACTACGTCGGCGTACTACCGCGTGACGGAGCCCTGGGACGGTAACGATGGCGATTACCGCGTCAAGGCCATGGGTCTGGGGATGAACTTCGGTGTGCCGATTTCGGAATACGACCGGATCTTCCTGGGCGGCACGTTCGAGCACAACCAGATCGATCTGTACGACAACTCGCCGCAAGCCTACCGCGATTTCGTCGATGAGTATGGCGACAGCACGAATGCGCTGATCTTCAACGCCGGCTGGTCCAAGGACACACGTGATAGCGCGCTGGCGCCGACCAAGGGTTCGTACACCCGCCTGAAGGCTGATGTCTCTACCATGGACCTGCAGTACTACATGCTGACCGCTCAGCAGCAGTACTATGTTCCGTTGGGCCGTAGTTACACACTGGCCTTCAACGGCATGGTGGATTACGGCTTCAGCTACGGCAGCAAGGACTTCCCGGTCATCAAGAACGTCTATGCGGGCGGTATCGGGACGGTACGTGGTTACGACGGTTCCTCGCTGGGTCCGCGTGACTCGCTCACGGGCGATTACCTGGGCGGTGCGCGTCGTATCGTCGGTAACGCGCAGTTGTATCTGCCTTTCCCCGGCGCATCCAAAGACCGTACGCTGCGCTGGTTCCTGTTTGCTGACGCGGGCCAGGTCTCGGCGGGCAGCGGAATGCGATGCACGGGTGGCGAGCCGGGTAGCGAGGTCGAAGATCCTTGCGGCTGGCGCTTTTCGGCAGGTATCGGCCTGTCGTGGCAGTCTCCGCTGGGACCGCTGCAGTTGTCTTACGCCCGTCCGCTCAATTCCAAGTCGGGTGACGATTTGCAATCGTTCCAGTTCCAGATTGGTACTGGTTTCTAAACAGTGCTGCGGCCAGAAAGGTTACGCATAATCACACTCGCAAGACGCCGCAACGCGGTATTTGCTCGATTAGTGGCACAATAGCAGTTTTGCTTTACCTCATTGGAAGGTGAGATTTTCATGATGTCTGATTTCGCACTCAAAACCTCGAGCCCGTCGCGCATCCAGCGCGCCGGCAAACTGCGCGGTACGCTGGCCCTGGCGGGTGCGCTGTTCCTCGGCTCCGCCGTGACGCTGCCTGCGCATGCACAAGGCACCAAGATCGGCTTCGTGAATACCGAACGTATCCTGCGCGAATCCGGCCCTGCCAAGACGGCACAAAGCAAGATCGAGTCGGAATTCAAACGACGCGATGACGAGCTGCAGCGCCTGAGCAGCAGTCTGCGCAGCCAGGCTGAAAAATTCGACAAAGACTCCCCAGTGCTGTCCGAGACGGATCGTGTCAACCGCCAACGTGACTTGTCGCGCCTGGATACCGATCTGCAGCGCAAGCGCCGTGAGTTCCAAGAGGACTTCAACCGCCGTCGCAACGAGGAGTTCTCCTCTATCGTGACCAAGGCTAACCAAGCCATCAAGAAAATTGCGGAACAAGAAAACTACGACCTGATCGTGCAAGACGCCGTGACGGTCAACCCGCGTATCGACATCACCGACAAGGTGATTCAGGCGCTCGGCAAATAATCGCCGAGGTCGCATGCCGATCCTGTTGGATACCGCCCGCGCACCCGCCCTGGATGCGCTGCTGGCTTCGGTGAATACCCAAGGGCTGGACCTGCGTATCGAGACGGGCGCGGCGGGGGATGTCAAAAGTATCGCTCTCGGCGATACGGATCAGGGTGATGCCGCCGCGTTGCGCGCGGCGCTGCCCCGTATCGGGGGCATCGGCACGCTGGCGTCGGCCGGTGCGGAAGAAATCTCTTTTCTAAGCAATCCGCGCTACCAGAGCCAGTTGGCTGGTACGCGAGCTGCAGCCGTCATCGTCACGCCGGATGTGGCTCAGGCCATGTCGGCAGGCGCGGACGGCCCCTCGTGTATCCGGGTTGTGTGTGCGCATCCTTATCTGCTTTACGCGCGTCTAGCGCAGTGGTTCGACGCCGCTCGCCACCCGAAACAGCCTGCCAGCGTGCATCCGCTGGCGGTGGTGGCACCCGACGCCGTCATCGAGGATGACGTGCGTATCGGTCCGCATTGTGTGGTCGAGGCGGGCGCTCGTATTGGGCGCGGCTCTACGCTCGGGCCGGGATGCGTGATAGGCCAGGGCTCCACGGTTGGGCCGGACTGCATGCTTTACGCCCGGGTGACCTTGTACGCCAACGTTCGCATCGGCGCGCGCGCCATCGTGCACAGTGGGGTCGTGCTCGGCGCCGACGGTTTCGGTTTCGCGCCGGACCCGACGCTTGGCAAGGGCGCATGGGGGAAAATCGCTCAATTGGGCGGGGTGCGCATCGGCGACGACGTCGAGATCGGCGCGAATACCACAATCGATCGCGGCGCTCTCGAGGACACCGATATCGGTGACGGCGTCAAGCTCGATAACCAGATCATGGTGGCGCACAACGTGCGTATCGGCGCCCATACCGCGGTGGCCGCCTGCGTGGGCATTGCCGGCTCGACGGTCATCGGCGCGCGCTGTACCATCGCTGGCGCAGCCATGCTGTCCGGGCATCTGACGCTGGCCGATGACGTTCATATTTCGGGCGGAACGGCGGTGACCTCCAGCATTTCTCAGCCGGGCCGTTACACTGGCGTGTATCCTTACGCTGAACACGGCCAGTGGCAACGTAACGCCGCCGTGATACAACAACTGTCGCAGCTGCGCCGCCGGCTGCGGGCACTCGAAAAAGCCTGACCTGTCGCCGCGGCTTGCGGGGATGGCGTCATCATTCAATACGGTAGGAATCTTTACGAAATGGAACTCGACATCAAGGCGATCATGGAGCGCTTGCCGCATCGCTATCCGATGCTGCTCATTGACCGCGTGCTGGAAATCGTGCCGGGCAAATCCATCGTCGCCATAAAAAATGTGTCGATCAATGAGCCTTTCTTCGAAGGCCATTTCCCGCATCATCCTGTGATGCCCGGTGTGTTGATCACCGAAGCCATGGCTCAAGCGGCGGCGCTGTTTTCTTTCACAGATGACGACGGCGGCCTGAAATGCGATAGCGCCAAGACGGCCTATTACCTGGTAGGCATTGACGAGGCGCGTTTCCGCCGCCCCGTGGTGCCCGGCGACCAATTGCGTCTGGAAGTGCAGGCTGAACGGCTCAGCCGCGCCATCTGTAAATACCAAGGGCGTGCACTGGTGGACGGCCAGGTTGTGGCCGAGGCCAAGCTCATGTGCGCCATCCGTAGCCTGGAAGCGTAAATGTCAGGAAATATCCATCCCACCGCCTTGGTCGACCCGGGCGCTCAGATCGACAGCAGCGTGCGGATCGGGCCGTATAGCGTCGTTGGCCCGGATGTCACTATCGGTGCAGGGACGGAGATCGGCCCTCACTGCGTGATCGACGGCGTGACGACGATAGGCCGAGATAACCGGTTTTACCGGTTTTGTTCGATCGGCGGCATGCCGCAGGACAAGAAATACGCCGCAGAGCCCACGCGTCTAGTCATTGGCGACCGTAATACGGTCCGGGAATTCACCACGTTCAATACGGGCACGGTCCAGGACGGTGGTGTGACCACCATGGGCAACGACAACTGGATCATGGCCTACGTGCACGTTGCGCACGATTGCCATCTCGGCAACAACACCATTCTGGCCAACTCAGTACAACTGGGCGGCCACGTGCACGTCGGTGACTGGGCCATTGTGGGCGGACTGACCGGGGTGCACCAGTTCAGCAAGATCGGGGCGCACAGCATGACCGGGGGCAATAGCTCGCTGATGCAGGACATGCCGCCTTTTGTGTTGGGCGCCGGCAATCCTTGCCGACCCGTGGGCGTCAATGTCGAGGGCTTGCGCCGCCGCGGTTTCAGCGCGTCGGTGATTTCCAGCCTGCGAGAGGCATACAAGATCGTTTTCCGCCGTGGGTTGTCGTTGGACGAGGCGCGCGCAGAGCTGCGCGCTCGCCAGCAGTCGCATCCTGATGCGACCGAGGCGTTGCAGGTCTTGCTGGATTTCTTTGATGCCTCGAACCGGGGCATCATCCGGCCATGACCACTACTGTCGGCATGGTGGCAGGTGAGCCTTCGGGTGACCTGCTGGCCAGCCGTGTCATTACCGGCCTGCATCAGGCATCGTCCGATTTACATTGCCAAGGCATAGGCGGGCCCGCCATGGATGCGGCCGGCTTCGAGGCCTGGCATCCCATGCATGCGCTGACGGTATTTGGCTATGTGGACGCCCTTAAACGCCTGCCTGGGTTGTTACGAACCTACGGTGACGTCAAGCGTCGCTGGCTGTCCAAACCGCCCTCGGTGTTCGTTGGGGTGGACGCGCCGGATTTCAATCTGAAGCTCGAATTGCAGCTGCGCCAGGCGGGGACGCCTACCGTGCATTTCGTCGGGCCGTCGATCTGGGCGTGGCGTTACGAGCGTATACACAAGATCCGCGAGGCGGTGTCGCACATGCTGGTGCTGTTTCCTTTCGAGGAAGACCTGTACCGCAAAGAAGGCATCCCGGTAACCTATGTTGGGCATCCCTTGGCTGACGCCATTCCGATGCAACCCGACCGTGCGGCGGCACGCCGCCGCCTGGGCTTGGATGACAATGCGCGTGTCTTGGCAATCTTGCCAGGCAGCCGCTCGTCGGAGATCCGCATTCTCGCACCGCGTTTTCTGCAGGCGGCGCAACAACTGCGCCGGCGGGATCCCGGCCTGATATGCATCGTGCCCATGGTCAATGCCCAGCGCCGTCAGGAATTCGACGCCATTTTGGCGCAATATCCGGTCCCGGGGCTGCGCTGTGTGACTGCCGATGATCTGACAGCAGCAGGCAGTGCACCGGTGGCCTGGACAGCGCTTGAGGCCAGCGATGCGGTGCTGGTGGCCAGTGGCACGGCCACCCTGGAGGCAGCGCTATTCAAGCGCCCCATGGTTATTTCGTATTATTTGTCCCCCTGGATGCGCCGCATCATGGCTTGGAAATCCGGCCAGCAACGGCCGTATCTGCCCTGGGTGGGGCTGCCTAACGTGCTGCTGCGGGATTTCGCCGTGCCGGAGCTATTGCAGGACGATGCTACGCCGGATAAGCTGGCTGAGACGACCTGGGCTGCCCTGACGGACGAGGCCCATGCCGCACGCATATACTCGCGTTTTACCGCCATGCATCACGATCTGACGCGCGATACGGCGAGCTTGGCGGCGCGCGCAATTCTCGATGTGGCCCATGGATCAACATAGCCTTTTTGCCTGCACCACGCCGGATTTTTCGGGCGTGACGATGGCCGGCGTCGACGAGGCCGGCCGCGGGCCGCTCGCAGGGGCTGTATACGCAGCTGCCGTGATTCTGGATCCCGCCAGGCCCATCGACGGCTTGGCCGACTCCAAGGTGCTCACCGCAGTCCGCCGCGAGGCGCTGGCCATAGAGATCCAGGAATACGCATTGAGTTGGTGCGTTGCCAGTGCCAGTGTCGATGAAATCGACAACTTGAACATTTTGCGGGCGACACTTTTGGCCATGCAACGCGCCGTCGAAGGGCTGGCCCATGCGCCGCAGGTGGCCATGGTCGATGGCAACCAGGCGCCAAAGCTCCGCTGTACGGTGCAAACCGTGATCAAGGGCGACGCGTTGGTGCCAGCTATCTCGGCAGCCTCCATTCTGGCGAAAACAGCTCGTGACGCTGATTTGTTGCGCTTGCATGCACAGTATCCACAGTACGGTTTTGATCAGCACAAGGGCTACGGCACTGCGTTGCATTTGACGCGGCTGCGCGAACATGGGCCCTGCGCGGAACACCGGCGCAGTTTTGCGCCCGTGCGCGAGCTGTTGATGCCGGCACCGTAAGATCCTGTTTACCTCGAGGATTTCCCGCTCGTGCGGTGCAGGCTGAATTGCATTTAATTCGATTTAATGGCGTTCTTCGCACGGGTATCGTGCACCGCGTATTGCACCCTCTATCTCTGCCATGAAACACATCGCGTCCCGCGACAATCCTCAATTCAAGCAATTGCAGCGTCTGGCCCAGCATGCCGGGCGTCGTGGCGAAAACGCGATCCTGGAGGGCGTGCATTTGTGTCAGGCCTGGTTGGCGTCGTCAACGACGCCGGCCTTGGCGGTATTCGATGCGGACCGGCTGGACCGTCCGGAACTGTCGGCGTTGCTGGCTGCCGTACAGGCGGTCCTGCCCGAGCGGCAGATTTTGGCGTTGACGCCGCAGCTTTTGAAGCATCTGGAGACCGTTGAAACCGGTCAGGGCGTGCTGTTCATTGTCGATCCGCCGTCGCCAACGCTGCCTGTGCGCTTGGACGAGTCCATGGTATGGCTAGACCGGGTGCAGGACCCGGGCAACGTCGGCACGATTTTGCGGATATGCGCGGCCGCAGGCGTGTCTCGCGTGTTGCTGTCGCCGGGCTGCGCGGCGGCCTGGTCGCCCAAAGTGCTGCGTGGCGGCCAAGGTGCGCATTTTGCGCTGTCCATACACGAACAGGTGGATCTGATGGCCTGCGTGGATCGTCTGGATGTGCCATTGGCGGTGACGACGTTGGAAAACGCCCAGGAGCTCTATGCAACTGCGTTGCCAAAGGCATGCGCCTGGGTATTCGGCCACGAGGGGCAGGGCGTTTCGTCCGACTTGCAGTCTGTCGCCACGCTACGGGTACGCATTGACCACGCCCCCTTGGTGGAGTCTTTGAACGTAGGCGTGGCAACGGCGCTGTGTCTGTTTGAACAGCGCCGCCAGGGAACGGCTCCACGCGGCCGGAGCTGACCAGATGCGATTCCCTGCGACGGTTTGAACGGAGTGCCTGAGTGATGTGGGCTATCTAAACAGGCCTCGTATGCCGCGCTCGCGTCCTTGCATGAATGGCCGGCCCTCCATACGACGGTCTAATTCGATCTATCCAGGCCCACCTCTTGCATGACCGTCGTGGCGATTTCCTCGATGGACTTTGTCGTCGTGGATAACCAGGAAATCCCTTCGCGGCGCATCATGCGCTCGGCCTCGGCCACTTCGTAGCGGCATTGTTCCAACGTCGCGTACTGGCTGTTGGGACGGCGTTCGTTGCGGACCTCGGACAGGCGTTCAGGCTGAATCGAGAGGCCAAACAGCTTGGATCGATGCGGCGCCACCGTCGAGGGCAGCGTGCCCCGCTCGAAATCGTCGGGCGTCAGCGGGAAATTGGCGGCTTTGATGGCGTACTGCATGGCCAGATACAGGCTGGTCGGCGTCTTGCCACAGCGGGACACGCCGACTAGGATGACATCGGCCTGGTCCAATTGGTTGATGAACTGCCCGTCGTCATGTGCCAGGCTGAAATTGATGGCATCAATCCGGTTCCGGTACTGCTCAGAGTTGGCCGCCATATGGGAACGGCCGACGGAATGATTGGATTTCATCCCCAAAGCCTGCTCGATATGTCCGACGAAGGTGCCAAAAAGGTCCAGAAAAATCCCATTGGCGCGGCGGACGCATTCCATGCTGTGGGGGTCGACCAACGTGCTGAAAACAATAGGCGGCAGACCAGTTTCATTGGCGTTGCGGTCGATGCGCTCGGCGACTTCCCGAGCTTTTTCCAGTGTGTCGATAAAGGGCAGGCGGATCGGCTTGAAGCGTACTTGCTCAAATTGGGACAACACAGAGTGACTGAATGTTTCTGCGGTGATACCGGTGCTGTCCGAGACGATGTAGACAGTACGTTCGATAGGGGACGAAGCCATATGTAAAATATTCCAACCAAAGTGGAGGGCTGGAGTGCCCGACCGGGTACAATTCGACCCCAATCAGTCACCCCAAGAGCGGTCTCAGGCTGGTTTGGTCAGTGCATCGTGATGTTTTGACCAAACTCGCTTTCTCTATTGTAAAAGGTGACTTAAATGTCGTACGTCGTTTCGTTCGAGCAGCTCCGCATGACGGATGTGGACTCGGTAGGAGGTAAGAACGCATCACTAGGTGAAATGATCAGTCAGTTGTCCGGCGCGGGTGTCCGCGTACCGGGCGGTTTTGCTACGACTGCTGAAGCCTTCCGTGATTTCCTCAAAGCCTCTGGTCTGGATGCGCGCATTGCCACGCGACTCAGCACACTGAACCCCGAAGACGTTCGCGAGCTGGCAACGGCTGGCGCCGAGATCCGCCAATGGATCGTCGATGCTCCGTTCTCGCCCGAATTCGAGCAGCAGATCCGCACGGCCTTTGCCGCGCTGGATGCTGACGGCAAGGGTTCGTTCGCTGTGCGTTCGTCCGCAACGGCCGAGGATTTGCCTGATGCCTCGTTCGCGGGCCAGCAGGAAACCTTCCTGAATGTCGTCGGTATTGACGACGTGCTGGACAAGATTCGCCACGTGTTCGCGTCGTTGTACAACGACCGCGCGATCTCCTATCGCGTGCACAAAGGCTATGCTCACGCCGAAGTCGCGTTGTCGGCGGGCGTGCAACGCATGGTGCGCTCTGACAAGGGCAGCGCCGGCGTGATGTTCACCATCGACACCGAATCGGGCTTCCAAGACGTGGTGTTTATCACCTCTTCCTATGGCCTGGGCGAAACCGTGGTGCAGGGCGCCGTGAACCCCGACGAGTTCTACGTGTTCAAGCCCACGCTGGAAAAGGGTCACTATCCCATCGTCAGCCGCCGTATCGGCTCCAAGCTGATCAAGATGGAATTCGATCCCGAGCGCCCCGAAGGCCGTGCCGTACGCACGGTGGATGTGCCGGTATCCGAGCGCAACCGTTATTCGTTGACCGATGATGAGGTCTCTGAATTGGCGCGCTACGCGGTCATCATCGAAAAGCACTACAAGCGCCCGATGGATATCGAGTGGGGCCGTGACGGCGTGGATGGCAAAATCTACATTCTGCAAGCTCGCCCCGAAACGGTGAAATCGCAGCAAACCGGCAACGACGTCCAGCAGCGCTATCGCCTGAAAGCTACCGGCCAGGTCCTGATCACCGGCCGTGCTATCGGCCAGAAAATCGGCTCCGGCCCCGTGCGCGTCGTGGCCGACATTTCTGAAATGGATCGTGTGCAGCCCGGCGATGTGCTGGTGACCGACATGACCGACCCCAACTGGGAACCGGTCATGAAACGCGCCTCGGCCATCGTGACCAACCGCGGCGGCCGTACCTGCCACGCGGCCATTATTGCGCGTGAACTGGGTATCCCGGCCGTGGTGGGCTGCGGCGAAGCGACCGATGTCCTGAAAGAAGGCCAGGCCGTGACCGTGTCGTGCGCCGAGGGTGACGAGGGCCGCATTTACGACGGTCTGATCGAAACCGAAGTCGAAGAGGTCCGCCGCGGCGAAATGCCGCCGATCGACGTCAAGATCATGATGAACGTCGGTAATCCTCAGCTGGCTTTCGATTTCGCGCAAATCCCCAACTCGGGTGTGGGCCTGGCTCGCCTGGAGTTCATCATCAACAACAACATCGGCATTCACCCGAAGGCCGTGCTGGATTACCCGAATGTCGATGCCGAGCTGAAAAAGGCGGTCGAATCGGCTGCCCGCGGCTATGCCAGCCCGCGCGCTTTCTTTGTCGAAAAGCTCGCGGAAGGCATCGCCACCATCGCCGCCGCGTTCTGGCCCAAGTCGGTCATCGTGCGTATGTCGGACTTCAAGTCCAACGAATATCGCAAGCTGGTGGGCGGTTCGCGTTACGAGCCTGAGGAAGAAAACCCCATGCTGGGTTTCCGCGGCGCGTCGCGCTATATCGCTGCCGACTTTGCCGAGTGCTTCCGCATGGAATGCGAGGCGCTCAAGAAAGTGCGCGACGAAATGGGCCTGACCAACGTCGAGATCATGGTGCCGTTCGTGCGTACGGTCAGCCAGGCCAAGCGCGTGGTGGACCTGCTGGCCGCCCATGGCTTGGCTCGCGGCGAAAACGGCCTGAAGCTCATCATGATGTGCGAAGTCCCGTCCAATGCCTTGTTGGCCGACCAGTTCCTGGAACATTTCGACGGCTTCTCGATCGGTTCGAACGACATGACGCAGTTGACGCTGGGCCTGGATCGCGACTCCGGTATGGAGCTGTTGGCCGCCGACTTCGACGAGCGTGATGATGCGGTGAAGTTCATGCTGAGCCGTGCGATCAAGGCTTGCCTGGCCGCCAACAAGTACGTCGGTATCTGCGGCCAAGGCCCCAGTGACCATCCCGATTTCGCTCAGTGGCTCAAGGACGAAGGCATTCTGTCCATGTCGTTGAATCCGGACACGGTGGTCGATACGTGGCAGCGTCTGGCTAAGTAATCTGGCTGGAACAGCTCGTCATAGCAAAAGCCCTGCATTCAAAGAATGCAGGGCTTTTTTTCGCCTTGGGCGTTACTTTGCTTGGATATGGCCGGTGTTTTGAGGCGATCGCATGGACGTACGCTGGCACAGTCCTAGAAATCGTCGCACCAGGCTAGCCGCCGTGGGTGTCGGCCCCAAGGCAGCGCTGAGGGCGGCGGTATCGAGCCCTTCGCGGCCATATGCGGTCTGATATTGCTGCAGATGATCGCGCATGAACTCAGGCCCGAATTCTGGATGGAATTGCGTGGAATAGATCGCGGGCGCCAGGCGGATTAATTGATGAGGATCCATATCTGAGCGGGCCAGCGCGACGGCACCGGGGGGTAACTGCGTGACGCTTTGTGCGTGCAGCAATTGGGCAGGAAAGCGGGTGGGCAAACCCGTCATCAAGGCATCGCCTGTCGCATCTGGCAAGCACTCTATGGTTTGCGTTCCAAGTTCGCGGCCCTTGGTGTTGTAGTTCACTACGCCCCCGAGCGCATGCGCCAGCAATTGATGGCCGTAGCATACGCCGAACATAGGCAGGCTCTCGGCTGCTGCCTGCCGTATCCACGCGGCCGTGCGCTCGCTCCAGGCCTCGAGGTCCGTCACCATGGCAGGTGACCCCGTGATCAGTGCCGCGCGATAGGCCGAGGGCGCCAGAGGCTCCTCGTCCAGATACACCCGTACGATGTGCACCGCATCGGGCGACAGTCCGGCAGCATGGCGCATCATGTCGGCATAGCCGCCATGCGATTGGCGCAGGACTTCATCAGGGTCACCGGTATGCAGAATCAGGACGGGCAGTAGGCCGTCGGAATGGGGGGCAGCAGTATTCATTGGGAAATCCAGAGGCTTGCCATTGGGCGCAAAACGCAGTCAACAGCATGATGATAAATCGTCATGACGCAGAAATCCGTACAATCGAGCCATATTCTGTTGCAGAGGGGACGCGGGGATGCCCCTTGCTTCCTTGGCTTCCGAGGGTATATGGGCCGGTAGAGTCCAACCCAGGGTTATCAAATAAGGCATCACATGATGTGGATATGGTTCGGACTGGCAGCGGCCGCACTCATCGGTGAGGTGGCTAGCGGCACGTTTTACCTGTTGCTGGTCGCACTGGGGCTGGCCGCGGGCGGCGCAGCAGCGTGGTTCGACGCCGGCTTCGAGTGGCAACTCGTGGCATGCGCTGTGGTGGCTTTGGTGGGATTATTTGTATTGCGCCGTACCGGCGTCCTGAAAAAACGCGAGGTCGATGCGAAGAGTAATGCGGATGTGCATCTGGACATCGGCCAGACTGTCGAAGTCGAAAGCTGGACCGATGCCGGGATTGCACGCGTCTGGTATCGTGGCGCGCATTGGCAAGCAGAGCTCGCAGCCGGTCAACCGCGTGAGCCGGGTCTGTACATGATCAGCGAGGTCCGTGGTCCGCGGCTGGTGCTGAAGCGCAAGGTGTGAATCGCATAGCCGAGTACGTTACAGTCTAGGCTTGTCTGTCTGATTTCGTGGCCGCCCTCGATGGGTGCGGTCGTCTCTCATCCCACGCAGGACCATTTCCATGATGCTCGAACCTTCCACTATCGCCCTGATCGTCTTGGTCGTTCTGGCGTTGTTGATCATCATCAAGGCCATTGCCATCGTGCCGCAGCAGCACGCCTGGGTCGTCGAACGGCTGGGCAAGTTCGACCGGGTGCTTTCGCCAGGCGCGGGGTTTGTGATCCCGTTTATTGAGCGCGTTTCCTACAAACATTCGCTCAAGGAAATCCCGCTGGACGTGCCGAGCCAGGTCTGCATTACGCGCGATAACACGCAATTGCAGGTCGATGGTGTCCTCTATTTCCAGGTAACGGATCCGATGCGCGCGTCGTACGGTTCGTCCAACTACATCTCGGCAATTACTCAGCTGGCGCAGACCACGCTGCGTTCGGTGATCGGGAAACTGGAATTGGATCGCACTTTCGAGGAACGCGAATTCATCAACGCCACGATTGTGGCCTCACTCGATGAGGCCGCGCTGAACTGGGGGGTGAAGGTATTGCGTTATGAAATCAAGGATTTGACGCCGCCCAACGAAATCCTGCGCGCGATGCAAGCTCAGATTACCGCCGAGCGGGAAAAGCGTGCGCTGATCGCCGCCTCCGAAGGCCGCCGTCAGGAGCAGATCAACATCGCGACCGGCGAACGGGAAGCCGCCATCGCGCGCTCGGAGGGTGAAAAGCAGGCGCAGATCAACCAGGCCCAGGGCGAGGCTGCTGCTGTGCTGGCCATTGCCGAAGCAACTGCGAAGGCGATCACACAAGTGGGCGAGGCAGTGCGTCAGCCAGGCGGCATGGAAGCCGTCAACCTGAAGGTCGCCGAGCGTTATGTCGATGCCTTCGGCAATGTCGCCAAGGAAGGCAACACCCTGATCCTGCCGTCCAATTTGTCGGATGTCGGCGGCTTGATTGCGTCGGCGATGGCGATCGTCAAGACGAGCAAGCCGGTGTAATACAGGTTTGTGCCGGATGCGCCAGACTGCCTGGTTCAGACGTGGCAGCCTGCCTTGGTCAGAACGCTGCGTATCCAGCAGACGGCCAGTTTCAACGAGCCTCGAGCGCGTTTCGGCAAAGGCCTCTGTAGAAGGGTCTCGCCGAGGTCAAGGCGGCGACTGACAGATGTGTCTAGC
>Ga0164243_10007784_pt1 | contig 15936 bp, 9 predicted proteins | sample OricompcompostOP_FD_108781 | JGI IMG/M metagenome (GOLD analysis project Ga0164243, IMG submission 108781) | Organic Plus compost microbial communities from Emeryville, California, USA - Original compost - Organic plus compost (OP) | ecosystem: Engineered > Solid waste > Mixed feedstock >...
CACCAAGCGTGAGGAGCTGCGGTACCGCATCATCGAGGTGATCGGCGTCGACCTCAACGGTTACCACCTGGAGGACGCCGCGATCGACTACCTGGAGCAGACGCCGATCGGCCAGCTCGACGCGTCCAACGTCCTCGACGCCCAGGGCATTCGCAAGATCACCGAGCTGACGGCCGCCGAGCACGTCCGCACCAACGAGGCGCAGCGCACCGAGGAGAAGGAGGTCACCCGGCAGAACGTCGACGCGCGGGAGGCGATCCTGGAGCTGGAGCGGCGCCAGGCCGACGCGGAGATCAAGCAGCGCCGGGAGATCGAGACGGTGCGTGCCCGCGAGGAGGCCGAGACAGCGCGGGTGGTGGAGGAGGAGAGGCTCCGGGCGCAGTCCGCGTTCCTCAAGACCGAGGAACAGCTCGGCATCCAGCGTGAGAACCAGGGGCGCGAGGTGGCGGTGGCGCAGAAGAACCGGGAGCGGGTCATCGCCATCGAGAACGAGCGCATCGAGAAGGACCGCCTGCTGGAGGTGATCGCCCGGGAGCGGGAGACGCAGCTGACGCGGATCGCCTCCGAGAAGGAGGTGGAGGCGGAGAAGCGGGAGATCGCCGATGTGATCCGCGAGCGGGTCGCGGTGGACCGTACGGTCGCCGAGCAGGAGGAGGCCATCAAGAAGCTGCGCGCGGTCGAGGAGGCGGAGCGGGAGCGGCAGGCCGTCGTCATCGCGGCGGAGGCTGAGGCCCAGGAGAAGCTGGTCAAGGATCTGAAGGCCGCCGAGGGCGCCGAGCAGGCGGCCGTGCACCGTGCCGCGGAGGAGCTCACTCTCGCCGAGGCCCGGCTCAAGAGCGCCGACCTGGACGCGCAGGCCAAGCTGCGGCTCGCGGAGAGTGTCCGGGTGGAGGCCGCCGCGGAGGGGCTGGCGGCCGTGGAGGTCCGCGACAAGGAGGCGGAGGTCATCGAGAAGGCCGGCCGCGCCGAGGCGGCGGCCACCGAGGCCCGGCTGCGTGCGGAGGCCGAGGGCAACAAGGCGAAGGCGCTCGCCGAGGCGGCGGCGGTCGGCGAGAAGCTGAAGGCGGAGGCCGCCGGTCTCACCGAGAAGGCCGCCGCGATGGCCGCGCTGGACGAGGCGTCCCGCAGCCACGAGGAGTACCGGCTGCGGCTGGAGGCCGAGAAGGACATCCGGCTGGCGGGGCTGGACGTGCAGCGGCAGGTGGCCGAGGCGCAGGCCACGGTCCTGGCGACGGGGCTGGAGAACGCCGAGGTCAACATCGTCGGCGGGGAGTCGGTCTTCTTCGACCGGCTGGTCGGCGCGGTCGCGCTCGGCAAGGGCGTCGACGGTTTCGTGCAGCACTCGCAGACCGCGCAGACGCTGGCGAAGCCCTGGCTGGAGGGCACGTCGAGTTTCACTGACGACCTGAGCCGGGTGCTCGGCTCGGTGTCCACCGCGGACGTGCAGAACCTGACCGTCTCCGCCTTGCTGATGAAGCTCATGAAGACGGACGGTGCCGACGCCTCGGCCCTGGAGCAGTTGCTCAGCAAGGCCGGTGAGCTGGGGCTGGCCGACACGAAGCTGACCGCCTTGAACGGCAGCGTCAAGGGCTGACCGTCCGGGGGCCCGGAGCCGCCGCATGGCCGCGGCGGCTTCGAGGCCGCTGCTCCTTCTTCCGACTCCTGAGAGGGACTTGATGACCACCGCCCTGGACACGGGTACGTACGAGGTGCTGCGAGACCGGCTGCGGGCGGAGGCGGCGGAGCTGGCCCGGCGGGCCGAGGCGCTGAACGCGCGCCGGATCGAGGAATTCGGCTCGCTGCGGCTGGAGCTGGCCGGCAGCGAGCAGCTGCGCACCGAGGTGGCGTGTCTGCCGCGTGACCTCGTGGCCGTGGGGGACGTCCTGCTCTTCGGCTACGGCACCGTGCCCGGGCGCGGCGCGGAGACGGCGGTCGGCGATGTCTTCGCACTGCACGACCGCGCATCGCACCGGCTGCCGGACGACGCTGTGCCCGGCCTGCTCGACGACCCCGCCTTCGTACGGGAGTTCACCGCCCTCCACCGCTATTTCCACCAGGCGCGGCTGATCCAGCTGCGCCGAGTCGAGGGCAAGGTGCTCGCCGTCTTCCGGACCGGTGAGAAGGCGGACGACATCCGGGTCCTGCGGTGGGCCGTCCACGACGACGGCCGGGTGTCGTTCCTCGACGCGCGCGGTGACCGCGATCATGTGCTGCCGCCCGCGCACGACTTCTCCTGGACGGAGACGACACGCGAGGACCACGTCCTGGGCCGGAATCCGCATGTCTCCGTCGAGGGCGAGGTGTTCGTCGACACGCTGGGCGGGACGCTGACCGTCAAGACCGAGGACGACACCACCACCGGCGAGGGCGTGTACGCCGAGCCTGTCGATGAGCCGTTGCAGTCCCTCGCCGACGCGCGCATCGCCTACGCCCGCGTGGGCGCGCTGGTCCTGCTGGACGTCCTGCCCTACAAGGAGGACGTCCACCGCTATCTGGTGTTCAACACCCTCACCAAGGCGGTGGTCCGCCTCGACGGCATCGGGCAGGCGTGCCGCCGGCTGCCCGAGGACCAGGGCATCGTCTTCCCCGGTGGCTACTGCCTGGCCACCGGCACTCACCGGACGTTCGACGGCGTCGACACCACGGGCCTTGAGTTCGAGCGGGCGGTCCGCTCCCCGAACGGCGAGGACGTCCTGTTCACCTTCCACGCACGGGCGGGTGGCCGCAGTCTGCTGCTGCCCTACAACCTGATCCGCAAGGAGATGGCCGCCCCGCTCGTCTGCCACGGCTGGGCCCTGTTCGACGACGGGTCCCTGCTCGCTCTGCGGGCGCACGACACGGAGCCGCAGCGTGTGCACCCCGTGCAGCGCTGGACCTCCCCGTACGTCTCCGACACCCACGCCGCCGCGCAGCCGACCGGTACCGGCCCGCTCGCCCGGGTGGGCAACGCCGACCTCGTCCGCGGCATCTCCGACTGTCTGTCCGTCGCCCGTACGGTCACCGGGACCGAGCCCACCGGCGAGGTCTACCAGGCGCTCGCCGCGGCGTGCGTCCGGGCGGCGGACACCCACCACTGGCTGGCCGAACCGGATCTCGGCGCCCTGCACGAGCCGCTCGCCCGGGTGCGGGCCACCGCGGAGCAGGTGCTGGCCGAGTTCGAGACGGTGCGGGCCCTCACCCGGCAGGCGGCGGACGCGGTCGCCGAGGCATCTGGCCGCGTCACGGCCGTCGTCCGGCGACTGCGCGGTGAGACGCCGCGCGACGCGGCGGCGTGGATGTCCGGGCTCACCGAACTGCGGCAGGCCCAGGGGCAGCTGCTCACGCTCAAGGACATGCGGTACGCGGACACCGCCCGGATCGACGAACTGTCGGCCGACGCCGGGCGCGAGCTGGCCTCCTTCGGTCAGCGGGCCGTCACCCACCTGGCACACGAGGACGCCTTCGCCGGCCACCGGGCCGACATCGAGCGGCTCGTCGCCGAAGCGGAGGCGATCCCGACCGCCGCCGAGGCCGGGCCCGTCGCCGCCCTCCTGGACGAGCACGCCGACCGTCTGCGCACGGTGACCGATGTCGTCTCCGGCCTCGACATCGCCGACGCCACCGTCCGCACGGCCGTCCTGGAACGCATCGCCGAGGTCATGGGCGCGGTCAACCGCGCCCGCGCCACTTTGGAGGGCCGCCGCCGCACACTGGGGGAGAGTGAGGGCCGGGCCGAGTTCGCCGCCGAGTTCGCGCTGCTCGGCCAGGCCGTCACCGGCGCCCTCGCGGTGGCCGGCACCCCCGAGGACTGCGACGACCAGCTCGCCCAGCTGCTCGTACGGATGGAAGATGTGGAGTCGCGGTTCGCCGGGTCCGACGACTTCCTCACCGAACTGGCGGACAAGCGCGACGAGATCCACGAGGCGTTCTCCGCCCGCAAGCAGACCCTCGCCGACGCACGAGCCCGCCGCGCCGAGCGCCTGGCCGCGTCGGCGGACCGGGTCCTGCACACGATCGCCCGGCGGGCCGCCGCGCTCCCCGACGCCGCTGCCGTCACCACCTACTTCACCTCCGACCCGATGCCCGCCAAGGTCCGCCGGACCGCCGACGAGCTGCGCGAGCTGGGCGACCAGGTCAGGGCGCAGGAGCTGGACGGCCGTGTGGGGTCGGCCCGGCAGCAGGCCCTGCGCGCCCTGCGGGACCGCAGCGAGCTGTACGCGGACGACGGGCGCACCGTCCGCCTCGGCAGCCACCGCTTCGCGGTCAACACCCAGCCGCTGGACCTCACGCTCGTACCGCACGGTGACGGCCTGGCCTTCGCACTGACCGGCACGGACTACCGCTCCCCCGTCACCGACCCCGACTTCGCCGCGCTGCGCCCGTACTGGGACCGTCCGCTGTCCTCGGAGTCGCCCGAGGTCTACCGCGCCGAACACCTGGCGGCCCGCCTCCTCGACGAGCACGGCCCGGCCGCCCTCGCCCAGGAGGAGGATCTGCCGGGCCTGGTGCGGCGAGCCGCTGAGGCTGCGTACGACGAGGGCTACGAACGTGGTGTCCACGACCACGACGCCGCCCTCATCCTGAGCGCGCTGCTCCGTCTGCACGACAGCGCGGGGCTCCTGCGTCACGAACCCGCCGCCCGTGCCGCGGCGCAGCGCTTCTGGGCGCACGGCACCACGGCCGCGGAACGGGACAGCTGGACGCGGCGCGCCCTCTCCCTGGCCCGGGCCCGTGAGACGTTCGGCCTCGCCCCCGCCATCGCGGACCTGGAGGCCGAACTCGCCGCCGCGATCGGCTCGGCGGCGGCAGCCGCCTACCTGTTCGAGGAGCTGACGACGGGCCCCGAGGGCTTCGTCATCCACGCCGACGCGCGCACCCTCCTCGACAAGTTCCGCCGTACGGCCGGCCGGGACGCCTACGACGACGACCTGACCGCCCTCGCCGACCCGGCGGCCCGCGCCCAACTCGTCGAAACGTGGCTGACGTCGTACGCCGCCGCCACCGGGACCGAGCTCGCGCCCGGCGATCTGGCGGAGGCCGTCGCCGCGGAGCTGTGCCCCGGGCTGCCCCGCTACACGTCCGACGCTCCCCTGTCCGAGACCGTCGAGGGCCTGCTCGGCGCCCATCCCCGCATCCGCGAGCGGCGCCTCACCGTCCGTGTCGACGAACTCCTGGCCCGCACCCGCCGGTTCCGCGAGGAGGACGTACCCGCCCAGCTGGACTGCCGGCGCCGCCGCACCGCCCTGGTGGCGGCCGAACGCGCCCGCCTCCGCCTGGAGGAGCACCGGCCGCGCGTGATGCCGGCGTTCGTCCGCAGCAGACTCATCGACGAGGTGTACCTTCCGCTGATCGGCGACAGTCTCGCCAAGCAGCTGGGCACCACGGGCGACACCGCCCGCACCGGCACCGGCGGCCTGCTGCTGCTCGTCTCCCCGCCCGGCTACGGCAAGACGACCCTGATGGAGTACGTCGCCGACCGGCTGGGCCTGATGCTGGTGAAGGCCGACGGCCCGGCACTGGGCCACACGGTGACCTCCCTCGACCCGGCGGAAGCGCCGAACGCCACAGCCCGCCGGGAGGTCGAGAAGATCAACTTTGCGTTGGAGGCGGGCAACAACGTCCTCCTCCACCTCGACGACATCCAGCACACCTCGCCCGAACTGCTGCAGAAGTTCATCCCGCTGTGCGACGCCACACGCCGCATGGAGGGCGTGCGGGACGGTGAGCCGCGCACCTACGACCTGCGGGGCAAGCGCTTCGCCGTGTGCATGGCCGGCAACCCGTACACCGAGTCCGGCAGCCGCTTCCAGGTGCCCGACATGCTCGCCAACCGCGCCGACGTGTGGAACCTCGGCGACGTCCTGGCCGGCAAGGAGGACGCCTTCGCCCTCAGCTTCGTCGAGAACGCCCTGACCTCCAACCCGGTCCTCGCGCCGCTCGCCGGCCGTGACCGCGCCGATCTGGAACTCCTGCTGCGGATCGCCGCGGGCGACCCCGCCGCCCGCGCCGAGGGGCCGTCCCACCCGTACGCGCCCGCCGAGCTGGAGCAGATCACCGCGGTCCTGCGGCACCTGCTCACCGCACGCGAGACCGTCCTCGCGGTCAACGCCGCGTACATCGCGTCGGCCGCCCGGACCGACGCCACCCGCACCGAACCGCCCTTCCGGCTCCAGGGCTCCTACCGCAACATGAACAAGATCGCCCAGCGCATCCGGCCGGTCATGAACGAAGCCGAGCTGTCCGCCGTGCTCGACGACCACTACACGGCCGAGGCCCAGACCCTGGCCACCGGTGCCGAGGCCAACCTCCTGAAACTCGCCGAGCTGCGAGGCACGCTCACCCCGGCCCAGGCGGACCGCTGGGCCGGGCTCAAGGCGGCGTACGTCCGCACCCAGGCCCTCGGCGGCCCCGAGAACGACCCCCTCGGCCGCGCCGTCGCAGCGCTGGGCCTGCTCGCCGACCGCATCGCAGCCGTCGAATCGGCAATCACCCGCACCACCCGCACCACCCGCGCCACGGCGACTCCGCCCGGGGCCCGGCCGGCGAAGGAACGGGGCGAGGAGTAGGCCGGTCCCCTGCTGCCCGGCGCCCGCGGACCATGCGGGCTTCGCGCCCCGGGGCATCCGCACCGACGTCGATGCCGTTGTGTCCCCGGCGAGGCCGACGGCGACGACGGGGCGGGCACGGACGCAGGTGCGGGCGCCACCGGGCCGACGGTGCCGGTGTGCCGCCCGGGGCGGTGGCAGCGTGGGCCGGAGGCACCGGACGGGCGTCACCGGCGCGGCCGGGCGGGACCGGCTGCGGCCGGTCCCGCCCGGCCGTACGCGGCCCGCCCCCCGTACCCGCACCGACACGTCGTGTGCGGGTACGGGCAGGCCCGGCCCCGGACGCGCACACCACCGTGGTGTGCGGGCCGTTCGTCCGGCGGGTGCGGGCGGGGCCGCGCCCTACTCGACGACGCGCACCGCTCCCGAGGGGCAGAGCGTGCCGGCCTCGCGTGCCGCGGCGCGGTCTTCGTCGCCGGGCTCGGCGGCCAGTACCGTCACCACACCCTCGTCGTCCTGGTCGAACACCTCGGGTGCCGTCAGGGCGCACAGTCCCGCCCCGACGCAGACCTGCCGGTCGGCCGTCACACGCATGGCTGCTCCTTTCGCCACGGTCACCAGGTGACCGGCAGTTCGTCGACGCCCTGGATCGTCGTGCCCGGGCGCAGCGACAGCTGGTCCACCGGTACGGCCAGCCGCAGTCCGGGCAGCCGGTCGAACAGCGCCGTGAGGATGATTTCCAGTTCGAGGCGGGCGAGGTTCTGGCCGAGGCACTGGTGCACCCCGTAACCGAACGACAGGTGGTGCCGCGCCTGGCGTCGCACGTCGAAGGCGTCCGGGTCGGTAAAGACGGAAGCGTCGCGGTTGGCGATGGAGTTGGTGACGATGACGCCCTCGCCGGCCCGGATGCACTGCCCGTCGATCTCGATGTCCGCCGTCGCGAACCGTCCGCCCGCGATGTCGGCGATGGCCAGGTAGCGCAGCAGCTCCTCCACCGCACCGGGCACCAGCGACCGGTCGGCGCGCAACGCGGCGTACTGGTCGGGGTGTTCCAGCAGGGTGATGACGCTGAGCGAGGTCATCGACGCTGTCGTCTCGTGGCCGGCGACCAGCAGCAGGATGGCGGTGGCCACCAGTTCCTCGCGGTCGATCGTCCCTTTCTCCAGCTGTTCGGTGACCAGGGTGCTCAGCAGCCCCGGCGCGGGCGCGCCGCGCAGGCTGTCGACCAGGCCGCCCAGGTAGTCGTCGAGTTCGTCCCGTGCCGCGCGCGCCCCCGCCGCGTCCGGCGACTGGATGAGCCGTCTGCTCGCGTCCTGGAAGAAGTCGTGGTCGGCGTAGGGAACGCCGAGCAGCCGGCAGATCACCATGGACGGCACCGGCAGTGCGAAGCTGCCGACGAGGTCGGCGGGCGGTCCGGAGGCGATCATCTCGTCCAGGAAGCCGTGCACGATCTCTTCGATGTCGGGCCGCATGCCCTTGATGCGCCGGACGGTGAACTCGCTGATGGTCATGCGGCGTTTCGGCCCGTGCTCGGGCGGGTCCAGGCCGATGAACGCCGGCTCCCGGTCCCGGAAGCCGTCCAGGCGCGGCGAGGTGGCGGGGAAGGAGGCGTGCCTGCGGTCGGACGACAGCCGGGGGTCGGCCAGCAGTTTGCGCGCCGTCTCGTACTTCGTCACCACCCATGCCTGCCGGCCGTCGTAGAGGGTGACCCGCTGGAGGCCGCCCTCCCGGTTCCGGAGGTCGTCGTACTGGTCGGGCAGGTGGTAGGGACAGGTGCGGTTGCTGGGGAAGGCGGGGGCGTCCGCCCGGGGCGTCGCAACGGTCTCGGTCATGCGTACCTCGATGTGCTCGACGCTTAAAGAACGGTCAGTTCTCTAATCGGAGGCTAGGCTGGCTCCCCCAGAGGCCACAACGGGGCCTTCGACAAATGGCCGGGAGTCATGCCTCCAAGCAACGGGGACACGCCGGGCCGGTCGGCCGGCGACCATCGCAGGAACCCTCGCCGCCGTGGTGAGGAGCTGGAACACGCCATTCTGACGGCAGCGCTGGAAGAGCTGGCCGAGGTCGGATACGCCGGGCTGACGATGGAACGCGTCGCCGTGCGGGCCCGCACCGGCAAGGCCGCCCTGTACCGCCGGTGGCCCAGCCGCGCCGAACTCGTCGTCGACGCCTGCGCCGCCCAGCGGTTCTTCGACGCCGAGGTGCCGGACACCGGATCCCTGCGCACCGACGTCCTCGCCGTCCTGCGGCTGCTTTCGGCCAGGCTGGCCACCTCGCACGGCGACATCCTGCGCGGGCTGCTCACCGAGATCATGCACGACCCCGAGTTCGCCCGGCTCGTGCGCGAACGCGTCCACACCGCCGGTCCCGGCCCCATCCAGATCCTGCTGGAACGCGCGGTGGCCAGGGGCGAGATCGCGCCCTGGATCCCCGCCTCGCGACGCGCCACCGTCGCGGTCGACCTGCTCCGGAACCACTACCTGCTGCACGGGGCACCGATCCCCGACGACGTCATCACCGACATCGTCGACGACGTCTACCTCCCCCTTCTCCTCGCACCGCCGAACGCCGCCGCGCGGACCGCCGGCGGTTCGGCCGAGAGTGGCGGTTCCGCAAAGAGCAGCGGTTCGGCCTGACGGCCCCCCCTTGCGTCCCCGTACACGCTGCCGGGGTGCGCCGTCTCACGGCCGCCGGTTCCCCCGTGTCCCCGCGGCCGTTGACGCATGGTGCTCTGGTCCCAGGGTGGACAGCCGGTGACAATGGCCCGCGTCCCGCCACGTCGACCACCGGGGCGGGGTCGGATTCCAGGGGGAGATCACAGTGGGTACTTCGGGGGAGTGCGTCGACATAGCGGTCGACGAGGTCGACCAGTGGGCGGAGATCACCGCGCTGGCACTGGTCACGACACAGATCAAGGCGAGGCCGGGACAACCGTTCGCCGCACGGCTGAGGACCATGCGGCTCGGTGCCTCCCAACTGTCGGAGCTGTCCTACGGACCGCTGCTGTCGCAGCGCACACCGCGGCTCATCCGGCAGTCGGACCCGGAGCTGTTCCAGGTGGCCGTCATCGCCTCCGGGCGGCAGCGGATCGAACAGGCGGGGAACGCCACCGTGCTCAGGGGCGGGGAGATGGTGCTGTACGACAGTTCCCGGCCCTCCAGGTCCCAGGTCGAGAACTGCCCGGGCGGCAGCATGGCACGAGGGGTGCTGTTCCAGTTCCCCAAAGCGGGGCTGCCGTTCTCCCCGCACGAGATGGACCGTCTCCTCGCCGTACCGCTGAACACGCGGCGGGGGGCGGGGCGGCTGCTGGCACAGTTCCTCGCCACGGCCGCCGGCGAGTATGCGGCCTGCACCACTTTCGAGGCAGCCCGGCTGGGTACCACCGCGATCGACCTGGTCACCACCGCGCTGGGTCATCACCTGGGACGTGAGGACCAGGTCCCGGCCGATGCCCGCAGGCAGGCCCTGTACCGGGGCATCACCGCCTTCATCGAGGACCACATGGGCGATCCAGCGCTCAGTGCCGACGGGATAGCGGCTGCCCATCACATCTCGGTGCGCTCGCTGCACCGGCTCTTCCAGCAGCACGGGACGACCGTCGCCTCCTGGATACGCCGGCAGCGTCTGGAGCGGTGCCGGCGCGAACTGGCCGACGCCCGGCTCGGCTCGCGGCCCATCCATGCGATCGCCGCGAAGTGGGGCTTTCCCCGTCCCGCCGACTTCACCCGGTCGTTCCGCTCCACGTACGGCATCACGCCCAGCGACTACCGGGGCATGTTCCTCGACGGTGTGACGGGCACGCCTCGCTAAGGGCCTGGCACACGGTGCGCACGACGGTGGCTGGGGGCGCCCGCAAGACTCTTCCACGTGGCCCGGCACCCCTCGCACAGGCGGAACGCGCCGGTGCGGGCGGGTCGCCGCGGACCGCTTGACCTGGAAGACGCTCGAATCTGGGGGAATCCTCATGCGCACGCGCACCCGCATCGTCCCGTTCGCGATGACCGCCGTACTCCTCGGAGGAGGAGTGGCCGCGGCGACCACCGGGGCGGCCGTCGCGTCCCAGCCGAAGGCGGACGCGACGATCCAGTCCTGCCTGGGCACCGCGAAGAACTACACCAGCGCGCCGGGCGGGAACGGCCGCAACGCGCACTGGCCCGCCACCGGCACGTACGCCTACACCACCAGCAACTGCGCCGACATCAACGTCAAGACCAACTACGACCGGATGGTCTACGTCTGCTTCAAGAAGACGGGCAAGTGCAACGGGGGAACGTGGGCGCCGAAGGGCAAGTAGACGGTCGTCGCCTCCAATGTGCTGGACAACTCCGGCTTCTACGTCCAGTTCCGGGGGCCGAACCGCAGCACCGGGCAGATCGCCTACTGAGGCGCGCCCGCCGGCGCACCACCGGTGCCGGGGCCCGCGCCCCGGCACCCACCCGGGCGTGACCGGCTCGGCCGGCTCCCGCCCGATGCGGCCGGACCTCGCCGGGCACGGGCCGGCCCGGCGAGGTCCCGCCCGCGGCTTCACCGCAGGCGGAGGGGGACACCGGCCTCGGCGGGCGTGAACTGGCGGGCCCGGGAGGGGGCGAAGCCCTTCTCCGAGCCGGGAATCTCCAGGAACGCCCCCTCGCGGCCGTTGTGGAGGGGAAGGAAGACGACGGCGTCGTCGCAGCCGTCGCCGTCGGTGTCCAGGAGCGGCGGCTGGACGGCGAAGGCGTTCCAGTGGTGCGGGTTGGGGGTGCCCGGGAGGCCCTTGCTCCGGACGTCGATCTCCTGGGCGCCCCTGGCGGAGGGGCCGTCGGGGCCCCCGGGCAGGAGGGTGACCAGACCGTCGTGGCGGCGGAAGCCGGGCGTGTTGGCGACGATGTCGGGGTGACCGTCGCCGTTGACGTCGCCGACCGCGGGCGACGCGCCGAAGCCCGCGCCCCGGCCCTCGGTGATCCGCACCGCCCGCTTGCCGGTGCCCAGGCCGGAGCGGGCACCGTGGAGGATGCCGACGCCGCCGCCCCTGCCCGCCTTCCGCTCCGCGTACGAGACGGGAAGCGCCAGCGGCATCAGCAGATCGTCGATGCCGTCGCCGTCGGCGTCGCCCACGGCCGGGGCGGAGGGGCCGTCGGGGCCGCCCGCCGACTGCCTGCGGAGCATGTCTTCGACGCCGCGGTCCCGGGCCGGGCCGTCTGCGGTGCCCCGGTAGTAGGCGGTCCGGCTGAGGCCGGCGGGGGCGGAGTCGTCCTGTTCGGCGTCGTAGCCGTAGGTGAGGACGAGGTCGGTGCGTCCGTCGGCGTCGAAGTCGCCCGCCGCAGCGCTCTCGGGGGCCGCGTAACCGTGCTGGCTCATATCGGGAGGCACGGATGTGCGCGCGTGCTCGTGCGGGCGTCCGTCCGCGGTGCCGACGGGCCCGTGGACGATACGGGCCGGGGTGCCGCTCCTCCGCGCGGACGGCCCGCCGTCGGCATCACCGCGCCCGCCGCTGCCCGTGTCGAACAGGTCCGTCTTCCCGTCGCCGTCGAAGTCGCCGGCCGCCTGCGGGCGGAAGCCGGCGGGTACGTCGAGCGCGCGCGGACGGCTCAGCCCCCGCGGGCCGCCGAACAGCGCGCGGGCCCGGCCGCGGTCGCGTTCCGCTGCGCCGCGCGGCCGGGCACCGACCAGATCGGTGAAGCCGTCACCGTTCAGGTCCGTGCGCAACAGCTGCTGGAAGCCGCCGTCGGCGCGCGTGGTCCAGGAGCGGTTGAGACCCTTCTTCGATCCGTAGACGACCAGCAGGGTGTCCTTGCTCCGCTTGCGGTCCTTCGTCGCGGAGTGGACGACGGTGGCGTAGTCGTCGTGGCCGTCGCCGTTGAAGTCCCCGTTGTCGGGGCCGCCTTCGGAGGTGTCGGCCTTGCCGGCGGGCGGGCGCTGCCCCGGGGAGGCGGCTCGTCCGTCCGACGGCGTGCCGGACGCGTCGCACCCGGCGAGTACCAGCAGCAGCGCGCAGGACGCCGAGACGGTGGCGGCGCACGTAGTCCGCCTCCGGTCGCGTGGCCGTACGCCGCCGTCCCGCCGCTCGATGGCCCCAAGTCTCACCGCCGGCCCTCCCCTTCTGTCGGTAGGGAGCGTAGAAGATGGTCCGGGCCCGCTCCCGGGCGGAAGACCTCGCCGCAAACTGCTTGCAAGAATTGCATTAGCCTTGCGCGTATGACACGACGACTTGCGCAGGTGGCGCAGAAGGTGGGCGTTTCCGAGGCGACCGTCAGCCGCGTGCTGAACGGGAAGCCCGGAGTGTCGGAGAGCACCCGGCAGGCGGTGCTCACGGCCCTGGACGTGCTCGGGTACGAACGTCCCACCCAGTTGCGCGGCGAGCGCGGCAAGTTGATCGGGCTGGTACTGCCCGAGCTGTCCAACCCGATCTTCCCCGCCTTCGCCGAGGTCGTCGGCGGGGCACTCGCACAGCGCGGGCTGACGCCCGTGCTGTGCACGCAGACGCCGGGCGGCATACAGGAGACGGACTACGTGGAGCTGCTGCTCCAGCAGCAGGTCTCGGGCGTGGTGTTCGCGGGCGGGCTGTACGCGCAGGCGGACGCGCCGCACGACCACTACCGGCTGCTGCTGCGCCGGCATCTGCCGGTGGTGCTGGTCAACGCCCCCGTGGCGGGGCTGGACTTCCCGTGCGTGTCCACCGACGACGCGGTAGCGGTGGAACAGGCCTGGCGCCATCTCACCTCACTCGGGCACGAGCGGATCGGCCTGGCCCTCGGCCCGTCCGACCACATGCCCTCCCGGCGCAAGCTGGCCGCCGCCCAGGCCATGGCGCGGGCACGGGGCACCGGGCTGCCCGAGGAACGCGTGGTGCGCGGGATGTACTCGATGGAGGGCGGACACGCCGCCGCCTCCCGGCTGCTGGACGCCGGAGTGACCGGCATCGTCTGCGCCAGCGACATCATCGCGCTGGGCGCGGTGCGGGCCGCCCGCAGGCGGGGTCTGCGCGTGCCGCAGGACGTCTCGGTGGTGGGCTACGACGACTCACCGCTGATGACCGTCACCGATCCTCCGCTGTCCACCGTGCGGCAGCCGATCGACGCGATGGGGCGTACCGCCGTCCAGTTGCTGACGGCGCAGATCGACGGCAAGGAGGTGGTGCGCGACGAGATCATGTTCGAGCCGGAACTGGTGGTCCGGGGCTCCACCGGCCCCATCGCCTCGCGGTAGGAGGAGCACTTTGCGGGGGCGCCTTGCGGAGGGGCGGGGCCGCGAGCGCCCCTTCCGGGGGACTCGGCGAGCGGAGCCGTCGGCACCCGGCAATGCTGTCAATAAATTTCAAACCACGCGCGAGATATTGCGCTCTCCTGACCCCGGTGCTTGAGTGTGACCCCTCGCACACTCACTGCGCCGCCCAGAGGGGTCCACCGATGCCATCCACGAGAAGCCGTTCCCTCGCGCTCGCCACCGTCACCGCCGTCTCCCTCACCGCGCTGGCCGCATGCGGCACCAGCAGCGACAGCTCCGACGGCGGTCCCGGCGGCACGGTGAAGCTCGACGTCAACGGGCAGCCGCCCAAGACGCAGGCGTTCGAGCGCAAGCTCTTCGACAAGCACGTCAGGCAGTTCGAGAAGGCCAACCCGGACATCGACATCGTGCCGCACGAGGGCTTCATGGATCCGAAGACGTTCAACGCCAAACTGGCGGGCGGCAAGCTGGAGGACGTCTTCTACGTCTACTTCACCGACACCCGCGGACTGATCGCCAAGAAGCAGGCCGCCGACATCACCGACCAGATCAAGGACATGCCGCACCGCGACGATGTCCAGGACGCGTTGATGAAGGTCTTCCAGGACGAACGGGGCCGCCAGTACGGACTGCCGACCGCCAACTACTCCATGGGCCTCCTCTACAACCGCACCCTGTTCGAGAAGGCCGGTCTCGATCCGGACAAGCCGCCGAGGACGTGGGCGGACGTGAGGGCCGCGGCGAGGAAGATCGCGAAGCTGGGCGACAACACCGTCGGCTACGCCGACTTCTCCAAGAACAACCAGGGCGGCTGGCACTTCACCGCAGAGCTGTACTCCCGCGGCGGCCGGCTGGCGACCGAGCACGACGGGAAGTGGAAGGCGGCGTTCAACTCGGCCGCGGGCCGGGCCACCCTCCAGGACCTGCACGACATGCGCTGGAAGGACGACGCGATGGGCAGTAAACAGCTGCTCCAGGCGGAGGACGTCCAGCGGATGATGGGCAGCGGCAAGCTGGGCATGTATCTGTCCGCCGCCGACAACATCACCGTCATAGCCAAGCAGTTCGGCGGGAAGTACCGGGACTTCGGCCTGGCGCCCGTGCCCGACGCCAAATCGACCCTCATCGGCGGCGAGGGCTACATGATCAACCCCAAGGCGTCCCCGGAGAAGATCGAGGCGGGGATCAAGTGGCTGCAGTGGAAGTACCTCAGCCCGGACCTCGTCGAGCGGAACATCCGTGACCACCTGACGGCAGATCTGCCCATCGGGCTGCCCATGCCGCCCACCCCGGACATCTGGAAGGGGGAGGTCCGCGACCGGGTGGAGAAGGCCAAACGCAAGCACGCCAACGTCCCCGTCGGCAACTACCAGCCCTTCATGGACGCCGCTCCCCGCGTGCCCGGCGTGCTCGAACCCCCCGAGGCGCAGCAGGTCTACGCGGTGCTGGACGGCGCGATGCAGGCGGTCCTCACCAAGGAGGATGCCGACATCGACGCGCTTCTCGACGCCGCCGAGAAGAAGGTCGACCAGATCTACGGCGCGTCGTGATGGCCACCGCTCCCCCGCTGGAGAAGCCGCTGTCCCCGCCGCCCGCCGCCGCGGCGAGGGAGCGGCGTACCGCCCGCCGTCGCCGTGCCCTGCGCGAGCACGTGACCGCGTACGGGTTCCTGTGCGCCGCAGTGGTGATCTTCGCGCTGTTCTCCTGGTGGCCGATCCTCCACAACGTGCTGCTGGCCTTCCAGGACGTCAATTTCGCCACCGGGAACACCTGGGTCGGCACGGCCAACTTCACCAGGCTGTTCCGTGATCCGCTGCTGGCGACCGCCTGGCGGAACACCGCGCTGTTCACCGCGTACGCGCTGGTGCTGGGCTTCCTGGTGCCGTTCCTGACCGCCGTGCTGCTCAACGAGTTCCGGCACGCCCGCGCCTACTTCCGTGTACTCGTCTACCTGCCGGTGATGCTGCCGCCGGTGGTGGTGGCGCTGATGTGGAAGTGGTTCTACGACCCGGGGCCGGGGCTGATCAACGAGATACTGCGCACCCTCCACCTGCCGGCCTCCGGGTGGCTGGACTCCTCCTCCACCTCGCTGGTCTCCCTGGTGATCGTCTCCACCTGGGCCATCATGGGCACCGCCACACTGATCTACCTGGCCGCCCTGCAGACCATCCCCGGCGAGCTGTACGAGGCCGCCGAACTGGACGGCGCC
>Ga0164243_10007785_pt1 | contig 15935 bp, 14 predicted proteins | sample OricompcompostOP_FD_108781 | JGI IMG/M metagenome (GOLD analysis project Ga0164243, IMG submission 108781) | Organic Plus compost microbial communities from Emeryville, California, USA - Original compost - Organic plus compost (OP) | ecosystem: Engineered > Solid waste > Mixed feedstock >...
CGGCATCCTGCGCGCGTTCATCCAGTTCGCCGGCTTCACCGTCGGTCACGCCGTGTCGTACTTCGACTTCTTCAACGGCGCGGATTACGGCTATGCGCCGTCGGTGTGGGGCGCGAGCACGGGCGTCAACGGTACTGACCTTATCGCCTACACCTGGCAGCTCGGCAACGGCTGGTCGGTGTCGATCGATGCCGAAGATGCCGGTCCGTCGGGCGGCCGCGCCCGTCGCGTGATCAATGCGTCGAACGCGGGTGGCTTTACCTTGACGACGGCTGGCCCGAACATCATCAACTCGGCCGAAGCAGCGCATGTTCCGGACCTTGCGGGTAACATCCGCATCGACCAGGCGTGGGGTTCGGCGCAGTTGTCCGGTGCTCTGCACAACATGAACGCCACGTACTACACCTCGACGGTTCCGGGACCGATCAACACGACCATCCAGGGACATCCGGGCGACACGTGGGGCTGGGCCATTCAGGGCGGTCTTCGCCTGCTGAACGTCTTCCAGCCGAAGAACCGGTTCGAAGTGTCGGGCTACTACTGCAACGGCGCGACCGGGTACTGCGTATCGACCCCGAACAATGGTCAATTCGGCAGCGGCAACTCGCTGGGTGTCGGCTGGGCGGTTGACGGTGTCTATGTCAACGGTTCGGGCATCGAAAAGACCGAGGCATGGGGCCTCCAGGCGGCTTACGAGCACTTCTGGAACACCCAGTGGAGGACCTCGGTGGTCGGTGGCTATACCGAAGTCAACTACAACCAGACAGCATCAAACATGCTGTGTGGCGTGGCGGCTGGCAGCGTGAACCAGTTCGCGTTCACGGGGACGAACTGCAGCCCGAGCTTCTCGCAGTACGCGGTCAGCACCCGTACGGCGTGGAACCCACACCCGCTGCTCGAGGTCGGTCTTGACCTGATCTACTATCACCTCGACACGGCGAATGCTGGCGCAGCAGTCCTTCCGACGATTGGTGCCCGCCCGGCTGGCCCGTACACCCTCGAGGACCAGGATCGCTTCCTCGCCATCCTGCGTGTTCAGAAGACCGTGCTGCCATAATCGTCCGATTGTGACAGCCTGAAATGCGAAGCCCCCGGTGGAAACACCGGGGGTTTTGTTTTGTAGATTTATCGAGCGTCGTTTTATTCGTGTCATGTGTGCCGGGCCTGCTTCGGCGATCTTAAGATACTGACGAACGCTATAACGCTATCGAATTCAAACCCCGCGAATTCAGACGGAGAGCGAGGTGTCCAGCCTCGTTGAGATTTTTGGTCGCGTGCGCCGCGATCGGACGAATGATCGAGACCCGTGAAATTGATTCCCGTGCTTTGCGGGCTTGCTCGACACGTCGTGGCGAGTCGGGGGTATCGACCTGCCGAGCGCGGTGAGCGCAAGAAGTAGCGCAAGAAGTATAGTCCTGCCGCCGGGCGGTAAGTGCGTGCGCCGCATGCGCTGCTTTTGCAACATCACATAAAAACTTTCCGGTTTCCCCTCGCTGGAATGGTGCAATGCGCAGCGCTGTTACACGGGTGTAGTACCGCTCGTTCTAAGGTCACGCCGATAACGCGTCGTGAAGTTGCACAAGCTCCGATCGCGCAAATGTCGACACGCGCGATCACACAAACTTCACAAGCAGACAAAAAGGGGGGCGCCACGAGGGCTAGTGACGCTTAGCGGCAATCAAGGGAAATCGTAATGTTGCACGGCAGAGATTTTTGTAGCTTCAAAGTGAAAGTCGCGACCAGTTTCCTGCTCGGGACGGCGGCCGCACTTTGCTCGGTGGTGAGTGCGCAAGCGGCCGACCTGCCAGTCAAGGCGAGGCCGGTCGAATACGTCAAGGTCTGCAATGTTTACGGTGCGGGCTTCTTCTATGTGCCGGGTACCGACACATGTCTCAAGATCGGCGCTTATCTTCGTTCCGATCACCTCTATGGGGCCGGCAATGCAAGCAGCTACTATTTCGCCAACGCCAACGCGCGTTTCACGCGCGCTGACACCAACTTCTACGCATTCCGCGCCCGCATCAACCTGACGACGGACTGGCGGACGCAGACCGACTACGGCGTATTGCGCGCCTATGCCGCGATCATCGCCCAGCAGCAGACCGGTGATGGCAGCACGACGGGCACCGCCGGCATCCTGCGCGCGTTCATCCAGTTCGCCGGCTTCACGGTTGGCCACGCGGTATCGTACTTCGATTTCTTCAACACCGGCGACTATACCTATCTGGCGACGACACCCTATAGTGGAACCACCGCCAACAACGGTATCGATCTCATCGCCTACACTTGGCAGATCGGCAATGGCTGGTCGGCTACGCTGTCCGCCGAAGATGGCATCGGGCGGGGCAAGGTGATCGTGAATGCGTCGAGCCCGGCGCAACTCGGTACGCCGGCAGCGGCAAATACCATCACCACCGACAGGCTGGGCGCCTGGTCACCCGACATCACCGGCAGCATCCGGCTCGATCAGGCTTGGGGATCGTTTCAGGTGATGGCGGCGGCTCATGAGGCATCCGGTGCGTACTATGCGGGTGTTGGCGCGCCGAGCGCCGCTGCTCTCACCAGCAACGGCCATCCCGACCAGGCGTGGGGCTGGGCCGTCGGCGGAGGTGTCAAGCTGACGAACTTCCTTGCGCCGAAAGACACGTTTGAAGTGCAAGGCACCTATGCCAAGGGCGCGACAGGCTATGTCACGACGATCGGGTCTTATGGTGGCAACGCCGTGTTCGGCAGCGGCAACAGCCTTGGCGTTGGCTATGCCACGGACGGCGTGTTCGTGACCGGGTCGTCGGTCGAATTGACTGAGGCGTGGGGCGTCGCTGCCGCCTATCAGCACAACTGGAATAGTCAGTGGCGGACCTCCGTTGCCGGCGGCTACATCCAGGTCAATTACAAGGATGCCGCGACGGCGATGCTTTGCGGCACGGCGGTGAACTCAGCCGGGGCGGGTGCGGGCCTTTCGACGGTGTTTGGCACGTTTGTTCCGGCGGCCGGGTTTGGTTGCGATCCCAATTACTCCGTATCGACAGTCGGTACGCGGACGGCTTGGAAACCGCACCCGACGCTGGAAATCGGTCTCGACCTCGTCTGGAACCATATCGATACGGCATTCACCGGCCTCGGCACCATCGGCGCCGCCAACGGCGCCCGGCCGCCCGGCGTCTATCAATTTGAGGATCAGGACAATTTCCTCGCCATTATGCGGGTGCAAAAATCCGTCCTCCCCTGATCTCTGCGTAAATATGGCCGATTCCCGTCAACCCCCGGTGGCGACACCGGGGGTTTGGCGTTTCGCACCAGGCGGACCAATGCGGATTGCCCAAATCCCGGATCGCACCTAAAAGAAGCCGCCCGGGCGCCTCTGCCATTTCGGGCGGCGTGATCGCAACCGTAATGCCGGTGGCCATCGCCGGATAATCATTGAACGAGCCTCACGTCCTTTCCGTCGTTGAGCAAGGGGAGTTAGACCGCCTATGAAAATTGTCGCATTTGAATCCGATGCCGGCCCGCGGCTGGGCATTGTGGAGGGAGACCAGGTTGTTGATCTGCAGGCCGCTGACTCCAAGGTGCCGTCGGATCTCGCCGAGGTGCTGGCAAAGAACAATGGCGATCTGAAGCCGCTTGCCGAGATTGCAAAGAAGGCGCCGGCATCGGCCCGCAAGCCGCTCGCGGGCCTGAAGTACGCCTTGCCGGTCGGCAATCCAGGCAAAATCATCTGCCTCGGCCTCAACTACCTTGAGCACGTCAAGGAAGGTCCGAACCGCGACAATATTCCGAAATTCCCCACCATCTTCATGCGCTGCCGGACGTCGCTGGTGGCGCACGAACAGCCGATCATCCGTCCGAAGGTGACCGAGACGCTCGATTATGAAGGCGAGCTTATTCTCGTCATCGGCAAGCGCGCCAAGCACCTCACGATGGACAATGCCACCTCCGTCATCGCCGGTTATTCCTGCGGCAACGAAGGTTCCATCCGCCAGTTCCAGCGCAACACGACGCAGTGGGACATGGGCAAGAACTTTGACAAGACCGGCGGCTTCGGTCCGTGGCTGGTCACGTCCGACGAACTGCCCGACGCGGCGAAGGGATTGAAGTTCCAGACCCGCCTCAACGGCACGGTCATGCAGTCGGACAACACCGACAACATGATGTTCCCGGTCAAGGAAATGCTCGTCTATGTGACCCAGGGCATGACGCTCGAGCCCGGCGACATCATCTTCACCGGCACGCCATCGGGTGTTGGCCACGCGCGCAAGCCGAACCCGATCTGGATGAAGAACGGCGACGTTTGCGAAGTCGAGTTCGAAGGCGTCGGCATTCTCCGCAATCCGATTGCAGACGAGAAATAAGCAGGCCGTTGCGCGCTTCCTCTCCCTGCTTGCGGGGAGAGGTGTGCGCGGCGATTATTCAAACGGGCATTGCGGCTGATTTTTCGTTGGGGTGATCGATGGGACGACTGACAGGACGCACCGCAATCGTCACGGGCGGCGCCAAGGGCATCGGTGTGCACTATGCGGATGCGCTCGCAGGCGAGGGCGCGCAGGTGATGATCGCGGACATCGTCGACGGTTCGGCGGTCGCCGCTGACATCTGCGCGCGTCACGGGCAGGGCGCTGCGGAAAGCACGATTGCCGATGTCAGCGACGAGGATTCCGTCAAGGCGCTGGTCGAAAAGACCATCAAGAAGTTCGGCAAGATCGATATTCTCGTCAATAACGCTGCAGTGTTCGCCAATCTGCCGTCGCAGAAAGTCACCGACATCGACGTGAAGGATTGGGATCGCGTGATGGCGGTGAATATCCGCGGTCCGTTCCTGATGGTGAAACATGTCGTGCCGCATATGAAGAAAGCGGGTTACGGCAAGATCATCAACATCGGCTCGGGCACGGCGCACAAGGGCCTCGCGGAATTTTCGCACTATGTGACGACCAAGGGCGCGATGACCGCATTCACCCGCGCGCTGTCGCGCGAACTGGGCGGGGACCGGATTTGTGTCAACACGCTGGCGCCCGGGTTCACCATCAGCGACAGCGTGATCGAAAACATCGAGCATCACGAACGCTGGCGCGATGCCATCGTCGCCGGCCGCGCCATGAAGCGGGAAATGCTCCCGGAGGATTTGCGCGGCGCGATCCTGTTCCTGTCGTCGCCGGAAAGCGACTTCGTCACCGGCCAGACGATTTCGGTTTGCGGTGGATCAATTAATACCTAGCTAAGATAAGGCCAAGCTGCGACCGGCGGTCTTGCGCATCGGGTGCATGGCCGCTGGGCGTGCCCCGGAATGACCGTTTCGAGGTGGGCCGGATTCGGCTATAGTGGGCCGAATTTTCGAGATTTTGCCCGGATTCAGGGAGGTTACCATGTCGGTCGTCACTGCCAGCCCCGCGCCCAATGATGCAAAGCACAATCTGAAGGCGGTTCGCGAGGCCTACTACGACAAGATTTCCAAGTACGACATGGCTCCCTTGTGGGAAGTGCTGAAGAATGTCGTGACGCAGGAACCCCGCACGAAATGCAAGCCTGCCATCTGGAAGTTCGCCGATGTGCAACGGCTGATGGGCGAGGCAGGCGATGTCATCACCGCCGAGGAAGCCGAGCGCAGGGTGCTGGTGCTGGAAAATCCAGCGCTGCGCGGGCAGACCCGCATCACAAATTCGCTGTTCGCCGGCATCCAGCTCATCATGCCGGGCGAGGTGGCGCCCGCGCACCAGCATGTCGCCTCCGCGATCCGTTTCGTCCTGGACGGCGAAGGCGCCTATACCGCGGTGAAGGGTGAAAAGGCCAACATGTCGCCCGGCGACTTCATCCTGACCCCGAACTGGGCGCCGCACGATCATGGCAACCCGTCGAAGAAGCCGATGCTGTGGCTCGACGTCCTCGACATGCCGACGATCAATCACTTCGAGACGTCGTTCGCCAATCACTTCGATGAAGCGATGCAGAACGTGTCGCGCAGCGAGGGCGACTCGCTGGAGCGCTTTGGATCGGGCGTGCTGCCGGACGGCGCGCAGGTCGACCGGATCAGCCCGGTCATCAACTACACCTACGCCCGCACGCGTCCGATTCTCGAACGCCTGAAGAAGTCCGGTGACATCGACAAGCGTCATGGGGCACGGGTGCGTTACGCCAATCCGACGACCGGCGGCTGGGCGCTGCCGACCATGGGCGCGCATCTCGCGCTGCTGCCGGAAGGCTTCAAGGGCGAACCCTATCGCGCGACCGACGGCACCATTTTCGTGTGCGCCGAAGGGCAGGGGCAGACGAAGATCGGCGATGAGACCTTCGAGTGGGTCAAGAACGATGTGTTCGTCGTGCCGCCGTGGACGCGCTATAGCCATACCGCCGACAAGGAGTCGGTGCTGTTCTCGATCTCCGATCGTCCGATGCAGGAGGCGCTCGGCATCTGGCGTGAAGGCAACTAAGCCTTTGCGGCCGGCCCGATGACCGCCGCTTTCGTCCACGACGCGCCATCTCAGCGCGTCGTATTCGGCGATGGCGCGCTGGGCCGCATCGAGACCGAGACCACGAGTCTCGGCATCCGCCGCGCGCTGGTGGTCGCGACCCCGGGCAGCGGCGAGCGGCTCGGCGAAAAGGTGACAGCGCTGCTTGGCGCCAATGCCGCCGGCCTGCATGCCAGGGCGGTGATCCATGTGCCGCGCGATATCGCCGAAGCCGGACTTGCCGCCGCGCGCGAGGCCGACGCCGACGGTCTGGTCGCCATCGGCGGCGGTTCGGCGATCGGGCTTGCCAAGTATATCGCGCGCGAGACCGGCCTTCCGATCGTCGCGGTGCCGACCACCTATTCGGGTTCGGAGGCAACCCCGATCTGGGGCATGAGCGAAGGTGAGCGCAAGACCACTGGCCGGGATACCAGAGTGCTGCCGCGCACCGTCCTTTATGATCCTCAACTGACTCTCGATCTGCCGCCTGCCGTTACCGCGGCCAGTGCGATGAACGCCATGGCGCACTGCATCAGCGCGCTGTGGATCGTGGATCGCACGCCCGTGAACGTTGCTTTCAGCACCGAAGCGATGCGCCGGTTCGGCCAGTTCCTGCCGCGCGCGGTCGCCGGCGGTCATGACGTCGAGGCGCGCAGCGAATGCCTGATCGGCGCCTGGCTCGCCGGTACGGTGCTTGGCGGCGGCACCGGCCTCAATCACAAGTTCGCGCACGTGCTCGGCGGCTATGGCTTGCCCCACGCGGAAACCCATGCGGTGCTGCTGCCGCATACGACGCGCTTCAATCTGTGTTCCGGCGGAGATGCGCCCGAGCGTCTCGCGGAGACGCTTCAGAGCGCGGACCCCGCCGGCGCGCTCGACAAGATGATAGCTGCATTCGGTATTCCGCGCCGGCTGCGCCAACTCGGCTTCGAGGAGAGTAAAATTGCCGACGCGGCGGAGCAGATCGCCGCTCTTAAAATCAAGGCGCCCCGGCCGGTGTCGCGGGCGGATGCGGAAAACATTCTGCGCGCCGCGCTGTAAGGGCAATCATCGCTCTTTGATGAGCAGCAGCGCCGCCAGCGGAATTCCCATGTGGGCAGGGGCCGCCGCGAGACGGGTGGCCAGACCGGCTTCCAGCCGGTCCAGGAACGCCGCGTGACGCGGATCGTCGATTCCATTCTTCAGCGCGGCGGCAAGCGTCGGAAACACCGAGGCGCGGGAGAACGCCGCCCATTGCGCACCGAAGGCTGAGGCGTTTCCGCTGGTCTGGAACTCGGACCAGATCCGGTCCTCGCCGGCGAATATCTCGAGGTGCGTGATTGAAAGATTCGAGAAGCGTCCACCGACAAACGGCGCCGAAAGCTCGGCGCGGCTTCGGCCGACCGTGGGAATCGCCATGCGGCGCAGCTCCTCGCGGCTGATGAAGCCGTCCCGCGCCATTTCCGTGAGGGAGGCATACATCGCGTCGAGCAAGGGCTGATAACCGAAGCGGCCGGCATCGTCGATCGCCATGGTGAGCACGACAAGTCGCCCGCCATGACATAGTTCGCGGCTCCGCTGGATCAGAAACAGCCGCCAATCCTCCGCGGCCTGCCGGGCGAACGCATCGCGGGTGGCTTCGTCGCGGCTATAGGCAACCTGCACATGATCCGGAATGGCGACCGGCATTCTGCTCAGCCACTGGACGGACCACGAGGTCCATCCGAGCGTCACGCTCTCCGGCGGCAATAACTGTTCGTAGAACGATCGTCCCACGGCCGACGCATAGGCCGAAGGATCGTTGCGCAAATAGCTGTCCGGATCGGATTCCAGCGTGTGAAACAGGCCGGTGAAATCATTGTCGGGCAAATCGGTATGCACGATGCTGATCGGCTGTTCGGGGCCGAGACGCTCGCGCAGCGCGCCGATCGCCACCGCCATCGGCAGCAGCGAGTTATGACCCTGGGACGAGCCGTAGTCGGCGATCACGATCGCGTGCGGCGAGGGGACAACCGCCACCGTCTTTGCAGCGCGCTCGAGCAGAGCGACCGCAGGCAGCAGGCCTGTTGCCTGCACCCGCGAACTGCGATTGTAGCTGCCGTGCCCCTCCATCGGCAGAGGGAGAACCGGGTCGCGGGGGTGGTCGGTGGGAATAGTCATCCTGGGTCGCCCATTCAGCGTTCGGTGCTGATACTAGAGCGTTTTCACGCCGAATGGTCACTGGTGCGCGTGAAGAAAAATGCGCTGAAACAAAAAGCCAGCGCCCGGCTTTAATGCGATCAAGGCCGGGCGCTGGCGATTTCAGATGAGATTCTACAGGCTTCCGTCCGGCGGGCTTGCAGCCCGGTTTATTTCAGGACCTCGAAGCCGTCACCGGTCAGCTTGATGTTGCCGTTCGCGGCCGCCATCACCCAGCGCATCGTCGCCGGCAGGCCGCCAAACGAGAAGAAGTGCGGATAGACGTCCCCGAGGCCGTCGATCATCGCGAGGTCGCGAACGACCGGGTCGGATGTACTGCCGGTGATAAGACCCTTCAGCAAGCCGACGTTGCGGACCGCGCTCTGTGCCGATGTCCTCACACCGCAGATCGCCGCGAACCGGAGCAGCGTCTTCATGCTGGCGGGCCCGGCGATCCCGACTCCGATCGGCAGATCGATCCCTTGTCCGCGCAAGCGCTTCAAAAGGTCGACGTAGGGCTGCGACGACATCGAGAACTGGGTCATGATGCGCACCTGCAGCCCGGCCTCTTTCACGACCGCCAGCTTGTCCTGCATCGATGAAGCGAGCTGCTCGTCGGTGATCCGCGGATGACCGTCCGGATAGGCCGAGATCGCGACTTCCTTGATGCCGTTGCGTTGCAGAATGCCGGTCTTGATGATCGACAACGCGTCGGGGAAAGGTCCGGCGGGCTCCGGCCGATCGCCCGCGATCACCAGAGCGCGGGTCGTGCCGGCCTTGTCGACGAGTTGACGCAACTGCGTTTCCACGGCTTCGGCGGATTCGAAGTTGCGCGCGGCGAAATGGGGGACCGGCTCCAGACCGCGTTCGCGCAAGCCGGCGGATGTGTCGATCTGCTCGGAGAGCGGGCGGGATGGAATGGCCGCGACGTAGATTGCGGCTCCCGGGATCGCCATCGCCTTGACCTCGTCCATCTGGGCGGGTGTCAGCGCTGTCGTCTCGTACGATGCCGAGCGGCAGAACTCTTTAATTCGCGCGAGCGGGTCCTTGTCCGTCATGGTGGGCGTCGCCGTTGGAGAAACTGGAGTCGTCATGTTCTGTTTTCTCTGCCAGTTTCCGGGTTTATTCCCGCCGCCGCGAAATCACATAGGACTCATCCCAGAACCAGAGTCCACCATGTTTTCTCAAGACTTCTGCGGTGGCATCGAGATAGTTGCTGTTGCGCACGGCCTCGTCCAGTCGCTGGTCTTCGACCTGCGCGACATAGACGGCGGCATTCCAGGCCGCGAAGACGGTGGAGGTGCCGATCGAACCCTCGACCTCCGACGGCAGCGTATGCATGTCGTAACGGAACAGGGCGCGGTTATCCGCATAGACGTTGAAATTCAACTCGCGGCCTGCGGGGCCCAGTTCCTGCTTCACCGCCTTGAGGATCATGTGGCGGTCGTGAATGAACGGATTTTCGCCCGGCCACACCTTCTGCACGATCTCGAGGCCCGGATCGTTGCCGCACGACTGGATGCCGATCAGGCGCCCGCCCGGACCGAGCGCGCGCGCCAGCGGCGCGATCACCCGCTTGACCTTGAAGTCGAGCGAGGCGCGGGCGCGATAGGGCTGCGAGGCGATGACGAGATCGTAGTTCGCAGTCGATCCGCCCGGACGCGGCAGGATCGGTTCGAGCAGGAAGCGATGGTCCTCACGATAGATCACGAGCACGACCGGACGCTCGAATGACGGATTGCCGGTCTTCGGATTGACGCCGGCCTTCCAGGCCTCGCCAAGGAACGGCTCGAGCTCGGCGATCTGCGTTTCGAACCGGTGCGCGGTATTTCCCTGCAGGCGCAGCTCATGCCAGATCATGCTGGACGCGGCGCTCATCGATTTCACCGCGAGCCAGGGTGCGTCGGCGTAGTTCAGATTGGTGAGGACGACGACCGTCGCAGGATGCTCGTAGAACCGGTCCGCCATCTTCTGCAGCGTCAGGCGGACGTCCTCGAGGCTGATTTCCTTGCCGACGATGTAGAACGGCGTGTGCGGATAACGATCGTGCATCGCCCGCATGACGCGCGCCAGCACGCTGCCGTCGCCGACGCCGGCGTCGAACACGCGCAGCGCCGGCGGACGCGGATGCAGGTTCGGCAGTTCCTGGGCAACCCGGTTCGCGACCACCAGCTTCTCGGAGCAGGTATTCACGAACAGAAGATATTTTTGCCGGTTGTCGAAGAAACGGAAATTGCGTTGGGGGTCGGTTTCAGCCGCCTTTGCGACGGTTGTCGTTGTCTTTGCCGGCATGTATTGCAACTCGTTTTGGCGGGGGATGACGGAAGGACGTATCGCGATAGAAGTACCGCGGTTGGTATCCATAAAGGCGCGAATGCGGTCGAGGGTCTCGGTGGTGATACGGCCACCATTGCGGAGGCGGTTCGCGAGCTTTCCATCATTCACTGCGCGCCGGCCGAACGTCGATTCGGCGAGGCCCGTGCGGCGGCAATACTCTACAATTTCTTGGAGCAGCTCTTGAGCGTTCATGACTTGTCATGTCTGTGCGGTTGGGTCTGACTGCAACCGCTTAGCGTCCTCACCAGTTCTGTCCCGGACCTTGAGGCTTCTTGTCTTGGACAGACGCCGCATGAAACAAACTTGGATCGCTCCCGTCAATAAAAAATTTCCCACAATATTCATGGGCTGACAGGTGGGCAAAATCCCATATGGAAAAATGGCCGAAATTACAGGAGCGTAGTGTGAGGCGGCCCGAGTTGTGCGAAAAACGAACCTGCCTATGCCACGTCTCGCCGCCAATTTAGGGATGTTGTTTACGGAACGGCCGCCGCTTGAACGCTTCGGCGCCGCGGCGGCTGCCGGATTCACGGCTGTCGAGATGCAGTTTCCCTATGCGGAGGCGGCTTCGGCGGCGCGCGCCGAGATCGAGCGGCACGGGCTCACCATGCTCGGCGTCAACACCGCGACCGGAAAGCCGGGCGAATTCGGTCTGGCCGCTGTCCCCGGCCGCGAGAAGGATTTCGCCGCGACTTTCCGCCAGGCTCTCGACTATGTCGTCGAAATCGGCGGTTCGGCGATCCACTGCATGGCCGGAGTGGTGCCGCCGGGCGACATGACGGCGGCTGAAAAGACTTTCATCGCAAATCTGCAGGCCGCGGCCCCGCTGGCGGCAGAGAAAAACATCACCCTGTTGATCGAGCCGATCAACCGGCGCGACCGCCCGAATTATTTTCTGTACGGTGCCGCCCAGGCGGCCGACATCATTGATCGGGTCGGCGCGCCGAACGTGAAGATGCAGTTCGATTTCTATCACCTGCAGATCGCGGAAGGCGACCTGATTCGGCGGTTCGAGAAATTCCTGCCCTGGGTCGGGCATGTGCAGATCGCTGCGGTGCCGTCGCGGGCCGAGCCGGACGAGGGCGAAATCAACTATCCCGCCGTGCTCGCGGCAGTGGACCGGGTTGGCTATACTGGCTGGGTCGCCGCGGAGTACAGGCCGCGCGGGCGAACCGAGGAGGGGTTATCCTGGACGCGGCTTTATGGTGTGGCGCCCAGCGAGTGACGTCACGCCGGCGCATGATCCCAAAAGGGAGGCCAACTTTTTGGGAAGGTCATGCTTGAACTGGAGTGGACCATGATTCTTTGGAAATCATGGTCTGGCGCGGAATTGATGCGGTAACGGGACGGGGTGGGAAGTCATGGACAAGCCAGTCACCGGCGCACAGCCGCAACCCTCGCGGCTGCGCGAAGCCATGCGTCAGGCACGGATCGAATCGGCCGAGCGCAGCGCTGTTATCGTTGAACTGCATGATGCGGAGATCGCCCGCCTCGAAATCGTCAACGAGGCGCTCGATCCGCTCTACGCTGAAATTCCCCGCAGCTTCGAGCAGTTCGACCGCGGCATCACCCGCGGGGAGCCGCCGCGCCTGTGGGTCGACATGGTCGCCCATGTCTCGATGGGGCGCGACCGGCGCACCTATCGTTTTGTCCAGGACACGCGCGACGGTCCGGTGATCCTGACCGAATCGGGGTCGTCCGATGACATCGTCGCGGCCGTGACCAAATACGTCGCGCGTCGCATGGTCGAGCGCGAACGCGCACTGGCGGCGCATGACCGTACGGCGCGGTGGTATGCGCAGCGCCGTTGGTCGCCGGGCGGCGTCGGCATGTTCCTGCTGGGGCTCTGCATCGGCATTGCGGCCGTGCTGATCGCGGCATTCGTTTTGGCGAGCAAGGGGTAGGTTCGATCCTCACCGCCACACGATCACGCGCGGCTCGGTTGCGGTGGTCGCGCCGTCCTTCCCGATGACGTGCGACGTCATCTGGCAATGCCACGCGCCCGGTGCGCCGTCGATGCGATAGACATTATAGCCGGCGGCTTCCCACTTTTTGCCCGGCAGCGCCGAAGCCGATGGCACGCCGACAACCGGGATACGTCTCTCGGAAGGTCCCGCCAGCCACGACACCGAATTGACGTGCTCGTGGCCGTGGATCACCAGCTCCGCGCCGGCCTCCTTGATCGCTGCGACCAACTCCGGCCCGTTGAGCAGGCGTTCCGACTGGCGGTGCGGCTGGCTGATCGGCGGATGATGCAGCATCACGACACGGAACAAGCCTTCGTCACCGAACTGCTTCAGGATGTCCGGCAGCTTGCGCATCTGATCCTTGCCGATCCTGCCGGTGGCGCGGAACCATGGCGCCGCCACCGCGCTCGACAACCCGACAAGCGCGATCGGACCGCGCCGCCGCACGAACGGAAACGACGGCTGCTCGTCGCCGTCGCTGCGCATGTAGTCTCCCCAGCGGCGCGCCGGCTCCTCTTCCATGCTGCGTACATAGGCGTCGTGATTGCCCGGCACGAGCGTGACGTCGAGCGGTGAGCCGAGTGCGAGCATCCAGCGTTGCGCGGCCTTGAATTCTTCCGGCAGCGAAAGATTGACGAGATCGCCCGCGACCGCGATGTGGTCGGCCTGCTGCCGCTTCAGGTCGGCCACCAGCGCTTCGAGCGTATCGGCATCGTGTACCTCGCGGCGCTTGCGCTGCCAGTTGAGGAATCCCAGGATTCGCTTCGAAGCGAGGTCGGAAAAACGCGGCGTCGGCAGCGGCGCGAGATGGAGATCGGAGAGATGCGCCAGAACAAACATGGCTTAACAGTGGGGGAACCTCCTCCCGACTTCAAGCGCTGCCGATGAATATCCCCGCCGCAAACACCAGCACGCCGCCGACGACCACTTGAAAAGCCGCCTGCAGGAACGGCGTGTCCATGTAGCGGTAGCGGATGTAGGAGATGACACCGAGTTCGACGATCACAACGGCGAAAGCGACGACCGTCGCGGTCAGGAAGTTCGGGATCAGATAGGGCAGCGTATGACCGATCCCGCCGAGCGTCGTCATCACGCCGCAGACGCCGCCGCGAATCCATGGCGTGCCGCGTCCGGTGAGCGAGCCGTCGTCCGACAGTGCCTCGGCGAAACCCATCGAAATCCCTGCGCCGACCGACGCGGCGAGGCCGACCAGAAAGGTTTCCCAGGTCTGGTGCGTCGCAAACGCCGCGGCGAACAGCGGCGCGAGCGTCGAAACCGAACCGTCCATCAAGCCGGCGAGGCCCGGCTGGATATATTGCAGCAGGAACATCCGCCGCGCGGTCTCGTCTTCCCTCGCGCGCACGCCGGGAGTGAGGATTTCCTTGCCGAGTTTCTCGGCAATGCTCTCGTGCCGGTATTCGACGTCGGCGAGCCGGATCAGCAATTCGCGGATCGAGGCATCGCGCGAGGCTTCCGACGCCTTGCGATAGAAGCGCGCCGTTTCGTATTCCATGTCGGCGGCGTAGTTGCGGACCTCGTCGAGATTCAGCGGCTGTTTCAGCCATAACGGCTTGCCGGAAAGGAATCCCTTGACGTCCTGGCGCCGGATCAGCGGCAGGTAATCGCCGAATTTCTTGCGGTAGAGGTCGAACAATGCGGTGCGGTGGCTGATTTCCTCTTGGGCCATCTCGTCGAACACCTTGGCGGATCCGGGAAACTGCGCCCGCAATCCTTCCGCGAAGCCCTGGTAGATGCGGCTGTCCTCTTCCTCGTTGGAAATGGCGAGCGCCAGGATTTGCTGTTCGGTAAGCTCGGAAAAACGGCGCATGGCGGGTCGGTAGCCCCTTCATCAGCGATTGGCACGGATACCCTATGTTACACAGTTTGGAAATCTTCTAAAGAGAGATGATGGCGCTCTCGAAGCTTCGGATCGCGGTCGAGCCGGCGTTGCGTCGCGCCTTCCATTTCTATTGGCGATTTTCCCGCGGCCTGACCCTCGGTGTCCGCGGGATGATCCTCGACGGGGCGGGACGGGTGTTCCTCGTCAAGCACGGCTATGTCTCCGGCTGGCATTTGCCGGGCGGCGGGGTCGAGCCGCGCGAAACCGTGCTGGAAGCGCTCGCCCGTGAACTGAAGGAGGAGGGCAACATCGACCTGACAGAGGAGCCGGCTCTTCACGGCCTGTTCCATAACAGCCGGGTCTCGGGCCGCGATCACATCGCCGTCTATATTGTGCGCTCGTTCCGGCAGGACAGCGCGCCGATTCCCGACCGGGAAATCATCGCGCACGGCTTTTTCGCACCGGACGATCTGCCGCCGGAGACCACCTTGTCCACCCGTGCCCGCATCCGCGAAGTGCTTGCCGGGCTGCCGGCGCCGCCGAAATGGTGAGCCGCTGGACCGCGCTGACGGGTGGTGTTAAGCCCCCGGCCCACCGAGCCGGATAGCGAATGAACGATCTCTCCCTCACGATATCGCCGGAAACCCCCGACGACGCGCTTGCGATCGAGCGGTTGCATCAACGCACGTTCGGCCCCGGCCGCTATGCCAAGACGGCGTACCGTATCCGCGAAGGCGTCGCGCACGAACTGGCCCTGTCGTTCATCGCGCGCATCGGCACGCTGATGGTCGGCTCGGTGCGGCTCAGCCCGATCTGCGTCGGCGAGACGAAAGCGCTTTTGCTGGGTCCGCTTACCATCGAGCCGCCGTTCCGTTCGCACGGAATCGGCCAGAAGCTGATCGAACGGGCGCTCGCGACCGCGAAGGAAGCGGGCCACGGACTCGTTTTTCTGGTCGGCGATCTCGCCTATTACCAGCGCTGCGGCTTTGGGCGCGTGCCGAAAGGGCAGGTCACCATGCCCGGCCCGGTCGATCCGGCGCGGCTGCTGGTCGCCGAACTGCATGAGGGGGCCGCCGCCGGGGTGACCGGCGAAATTCGCCCGGATTGGGACGGCTAGCCCTACCGCCCTTCACGCGCCCAGGTGGCGGCGAGGCTGCCGACCAGCAGCAATAGTCCCAGCAGGCCCGCGAACAG
>Ga0164243_10007786_pt1 | contig 15933 bp, 15 predicted proteins | sample OricompcompostOP_FD_108781 | JGI IMG/M metagenome (GOLD analysis project Ga0164243, IMG submission 108781) | Organic Plus compost microbial communities from Emeryville, California, USA - Original compost - Organic plus compost (OP) | ecosystem: Engineered > Solid waste > Mixed feedstock >...
GCGATCGGCGCCGAGCTGCAGGCGGTGCTCGTGACGCTGATCGACCTGTCGCTGCTGGGCAAGCAGGCCCATTGGAACGTGGTCGGGCCGAACTTCCGCTCGCTCCACCTCTTCCTCGACGAGATGATCGACGCCTGGCGGCTCGCCGGCGACGCCGTCGCGGAGCGGGCGGTCGCGCTCGGCTATCAGCCCGACGGTCAGGTGAGAACGGTCGCGGCGCGCACGATCCTGACGCCGCTGCCGGAGGGCCAGCTGCTCGACCAGGACGTGATCGCTGCGCTGACGAAGGTCCTGACCGACGCGATCGGCGACATCCGCAACCGGATGGACAAGCTCGAGGACGTCGACACCGTCACCGCCGACCTGCTCCACGGCGTCGTGCGCGATCTGGAGGAGAACCTCTGGATGGTGCGCGTGCAGGCCGGCTGAGCCGGGCGGCTCGACCGACCCCCGACGCGGCGAGAGCCCGGCGCGCACCGCGCCGGGCTCGTTCGCGTCCGGCGCCGCTCAGGCGACGAGCGCGCCGGCGGCGGCCGGCTCGCGGTCGTGCTCGAGCGCCATCCGCGCCAGCTCGACGCGCGAGTTGATGCCGAGCTTCGCGAAGGCGTGGCGCAGGTGGGTGCTGACCGTGTGCGGCGACAGGAACAGCCGCGCCGCGGCCGCTCTGTTGGTGGCGCCGGCGGCGACCTCGCGCACGACCATCAGCTCGGCCTCGGTCAGCGCCGCCCAGCCGCCCGACGGGCGCTGCTTGGCGCCGGCGAGCCGCCGCAGGCCGAGCGCGCGCAGGCGGCTGCGGACGCGCGCCGCGTCGCGCTCGGCGCCGGTCTCGGCGGCGGCCGCGAGCGCCTCGTCGAGCAGCTCGACCGCCTCCTCGCGGCGGCCGGCCAGCACGAGCGCGCGGCCGGCGTCCTCGAGCGCCGAGGCGAGCGCCAGCGGACGGTCGCCGCCGCGCCGCAGCGCGACCGTCTCCAGCAGCGCAGGCAGCGCCGCGGCGGTGCCGGCGCGGTGCTCCTCGTAGAGCGCGGCGGCATGGAGGTCGTCGGCGGAGCGCGCGGCGATCGCGGCGCGGGCCGGGTCGCCGGCGCGCAGCGCGAGCCGCACGAGCCAGGCGGCGTCGGCCGGCTGCTCCATCCCGGCGGGCAGCGCGGCGCCGTCGCGGACGGCGTCGAACCACGGCGCCAGCAGCGCGAGCGCGCGGCCGTGCTCGCCGTCGGCCTCGGCGAGGCGGGCGGCGAGCGCGCGAGCGGCGCCGCGGATCCGGGGCGCCGGATCGTCGAGCCGGCCGAGCAGCGGCGCGGCGGCGCGCTGGGCGGCGTCGCGGTCGCAGGCGGCCAGCGCGGCGAGCGTCAGCACGCGCCGCGCGACGAGCGCCGCGCGGTCGTAGGCGCAGGCGAGCGCGAGGCCGCCGGGGGCGGCGAGCGGGGCGCCGGGCGCGGCGTGCAGCGCCTCGGCGGCGAGCAGGGCGCCGGGGGCGGCCTCGAGCAGCGCCTCGGCGGCGAGCGGGGCGCCGGGGGCGGCGTCGTGCAGCGCCTCGGCGGCGAGCGGGGCGCCGGGGGCGGCCTCGAGCAGCGCCTCGGCGGCGGAGCGCGCGTCGGCGACGCGGCCGGCGTCGAGCAGCAGCTGGCAGCGGGCGGCGGCCCAGTCGCGGGCGGCCCGCACGTCACCGGCCTCGCGCGCGTCGCGCAGCGCCCGCTCGGCCGTCGCGAGCGGCCCGGCGACGGCGCCCTGCGCGGCCGTCAGCAGCGCCCGCCGCGAGGCGGCGACCGCCAGCTCGGCGAGCACCGCGCGGTCGGCGGCCGCCTCGCCGTCGGCCGCGCCCGCGCCGCCGAGCGCGGCCGGGATCGACGGGAAGCTGAGGGCGCCGTCGGCGTCGGCGGCGGGAAGGGCCGGCGGGGCGGGGGCGAGCAGCGCGGGGCTGACGTCGCCCAGCAGCGCGACGGCGGCGCTGACCGGCGCGTCGGCGAGCAGGCGGGCGACGGCGGCGTCGAGCAGCGCGGCCGCCTCGCCCGGGGCGCGGCGCAGCAGGGCGGCGTCGGCGGCGTCGACCAGCGCGCTGCGCTCGGCGTCGCGGCAGCCGGCGGCGCGGGCGGCCGCGAGCGCCTCGGCGACGGCCGCCGGCGCCGCCGCCTCGCCGCGGTCGGACAGCAGCCGCGCGCGCAGCGCCAGCAGGCGGGCGCGCGTCTCGGCGCTGACGCCGTCCAGCTCCAGCGCGCGCTCGCAGCTCGCCAGCGCCGCCGGCGCCGTCGCGGCGCCGGCGCGCGCGAGCCCGCGCGCCTGCGCGAGCCGCAGCCGCGCCTCGCGCTCGGGCGGCAGCACGCTCGCGAGCGCCTGCTCGACGAGCGCGGCCGCCTCGGCGTCGCGGCCGGCGCGCGTCAGCAGCTCGACCGCCTCCAGCCGCAGCGCGTCGATCGTCGCGGCGTCGGCCGGCGCGGCGTCGCCGAGCAGGCGCAGCGCGTCGAGCGCGTAGCCGGCGGCGCGTCGCGGGGCGCTGTCGGCCAGCTCGCGCGCGGCCGTGCGCAGCGTCGCGGCCGCCGCGCGGTCGCCGGCGCGGGCGCCGGCGGCGAGGTGGTCGGCGACGGCGCGCGCGGGCGCGCCGGTCGCGAGCAGCGCGTCGGCCGCCTGGCGGTGGAGCGCGCCGCGCACGCCGGCCGGCAGCGAGGCGTGGAGCAGGTCGCGCACGAGCGCGTGGCGGAAGGCGATGCGGTCCTCCTGCTCGCGCAGCAGGCCGGCGTCGATCGCCTCGTGCAGCGGTCTCAGCAGCGCGACCGGCGAGCGGTCGAGCAGCGCGGCGAGCTGCTCGACGGCGAAGCTCGCGCCGAGCACGGCCGCGACCTCGACCGCCTCGCGCGCCGTCGAGGAGAGGCCGTCGAGGCGCGCCCGCAGCAGCGCCTGGCAGTGCGGCAGCGAGCCGTCGCCGGCGTCGCGGTCGCGCGCGTCGAGCAGCGCGACGAGCAGCAGCGGGTTGCCCTCGGCGCGATCGATCAGCGCCCGCTCGGCGGCGCTCGGCGCGGCGCCGAGCAGCTCGCTCGCGACGGCGGTCGCGTCGGCGTCGGTCAGCGGCGCGAGCGCGATCGCGCGGGCGCCGTCGGCGGCCAGCGCCGCGCGCAGCTCGCGCACCGCCGCGGGCGCCTGCTCGCGGCAGCTCAGCAGCCAGCCGACCGGCACGCCGGCGAGCTGCCGCGTCAGCGCGCGCAGCGCCCACAGCGTGCCGGCGTCGGCGCGGTGGAGGTCGTCGAGCGCGACCAGCAGCGGCCCGGCCTCGGCGGCCGCCGCGAGGCGCCCGGCCAGCTCCTGCAGCAGCCAGAAGCGCTGGTCGGCGGCGGCGCTCGCGGCCGCCGTCTCGGCCGCCGCCGGCAGCTCCAGGCCGTCGTCGACGAGCGCCGCCAGCAGCGGCGCGAAGGGCGTCTCGGGGTCGCAGGCGCCGGCGTCGCAGCGCAGCGTGCGCAGGCCGGCGCGCGCCGCCGTCACCGCCGCCTCGTCGAGCATGCGGCTCTTGCCGACGCCGGTCTCGCCGACGACCAGCGCGACGGCGCCGGCGCCGCCGGCGACCGCGGCGACCAGCTCGCCGACGGCCTCCAGCGCGTCGTCGCGGCCGCGCAGGCGGGGCGCGCGCGGGGTCGGAACGGCGGGCGTCTGACGCGGCGGGGCGCTCGGCCGCGTCGGCATGGTCGCGCTCATGGCGCGCACTCTCCCGCGCCGTGACCGCCGCCGCCATCCCCGTCAGCCCGACGCCGCCGGCGGGACGACCGGAGGCGGGGGTAGGGAGAACCCGAGGTCGCCGGCCAGGTCTCGGGTTTGCCCTACTTCCGGGGCTGGGTCGCACTGCCAAGATGACCGCGTGGCGCTCTCCGTCCTGCTGATCGACGACGACCCGACCTTCCGCGCGCTGGCCCGCCGCGTGCTGACCCTCTCCGGCTGCGAGATCGCCGGCGAGGCCGACTGCGGCGAGAACGGCGTCAGCTCCGCCGACCGGCTCAGACCGGACGCGATCCTCGTCGACGTCGGCCTGCCCGACGCCGACGGGCTGTCGCTGGCGGCGCACCTCTCCGCGCTGCCGTGGCAGCCGCGCGTGCTCGTCACCTCGGTCGACGCCGACGCCACCTCCGACGAGGCGGCCCGCGGCAACGGCGCGCTCGGCTTCGTGCCCAAGCACGAGCTGCCGGGCGCGGGCCTGAGCCTGCTGCTCGGCGACCGCTAGGCGCCGCGACGGTGGGAGCCGGTACGTTTGCGCCGATGACGCTCCGTGTGGTGATCGGCGAGGACGACGTGCTGCTGCGCGCCGGGATCGAGCGGCTGCTGGCGGCCGAGGGCTTCGACGTCGTCGCGACCGCCGGCGACGCCGACGACTTCCTGCGCAAGGCGCTCGCGCACAGACCGGACGTCGTCGTGGTCGACGTGCAGATGCCGCCCGGCCGCGCCGACGACGGCCTGCGCGCCGCCCAGCAGCTGCGCGCGCAGCGGCCGCAGACCGGCGTGCTGGTGCTCTCCCAGCACTACGAGGAGCACTACGCGATCGACCTGATCGGCGACGAGCCGGCCGGCGTCGGCTACCTGCTGAAGGAGCGCGTCGGCGACGTCGACGCCTTCGTCGAGGCGGTCCGCCGCGTCGCCGCCGGCGGCAGCGCGCTCGACCCCGAGATCGTCGGCCGGATGCTCGGCCGCCGCCGCGCCGCCGGCCCGCTCGACGCGCTCAGCCCGCGCGAGCGCGAGGTGCTCGCGGCGATGGCCGAGGGCAAGTCGAACCAGGGGATCGCGGCCGAGCTGGTCGTGACCGAGGCGGCCGTCGAGAAGCACGTCACGAGCATCTTCAGCAAGCTCGGGCTGTCGCGCACGCCGACCGAGCACCGCCGCGTGCTGGCGGTGCTGGCCCACCTGCGCGACCAGCGCTGAGGCGCGGCGCTACGCCGGCAGCGGGTCGCCGTCGGCGTCGGGCGCCGGCGCGGCGACCGCGTCGGGGATCGTCGCGCGCACGCGCGTGCCGCCGCCGGCGGGGCTGTCGACCTCGATCCGCCCGTCGTGGACGGAGAGGCGGTCGGCGAGGCCGGTGAGGCCGCCGTCGGCGCGCGCGCCGCCGCGGCCGTCGTCGCGCACGAGCAGCTCGAGCGTCCCGTCGGCGCCGACCCGCGCCGTCACCTCGACCGCGGTCGCCTCGGCGTGCTTGACGACGTTCGTGAGCGCCTCGGCGGCGACGAAGTAGGCGGTCGCCTCGACCTCCGGCCGCAGCCGCGGCACCTCGACCGTCAGCGTCACCGGGATCGGCATCCGCGCCGTCAGCGCGTCGAGGCCGGCCGGCAGCCCGCCGCGCGCCAGCACCGACGGCAGGATCCCGTGCGCCAGCTCGCGCAGCTCGGCGATCGCCGCCTCGGAGTGGCCGAGCGCCTCGCTCAGCAGCTCGTCGAGCGCCTCCTCGTCGCGCTCGCGGGCGCGCCGCGCGAGCTTGAGCGTGACGACGGTGTGGACGAGCCGCTGCTGCGCGCCGTCGTGGAGGTCGCGCACGACCCGTCTGCGCTCCTGGTCGGCGGCGGCGAGCACGCGGGCGCGCGAGGCCTGCACCTCCTGGAGGCGGATCCGCTCGGCGTCGCGCTGGCGCAGCTCGGCCTCCAGCCGCAGCCGCTGCTCGGCGTCCTCGGCGCGCGAGCGGGCGCGGTCGGCGATCAGCGCGCCGATCACCGAGACGATCGAGAGGATCACGATCGCCGAGACGTCGCCGACGCCGTCGACGACGAAGCTGAGCGTCGGCTCGGTGTGGAAGAAGAAGAGCGCGAAGGCGCTCATGAGCGCCGTCAGCAGGCCGAGCGAGCGGCCCCACGTGACGGCGACCAGCAGCACCGCCAGCACGTACAGGACGCCGCTGGAGACGCCCGGGTCGAGGTGCTGGAGCGGGTAGATCGCGAGCGTCACCGCGGTCACGGCCAGCAGCGCGGCGGCGAGGCCGGCCCGCCGCGAGCCGCGCAAGCGCGCCTGGAGCGTCATCTCGTCGCTGTCGGGAGGGAGGGAGATGGCGCCAGTGTGGCAGGCGCGCCCGAGCGCGGACGTGTCACGAGGCGCCCACCGCGACGCGCTCGCGCGCGCCAGGGAACGGGACGACCGGCGCGGCCGGGGCGGCCTCGGCGCGCGCCGCCAGCGCCGCCCGCAGCGCGCGCAGCGGCGGCGCGGGCGCCTCGTCGCGGGTGACGAGCGCGACCGTCGCGCTCGGTCCGCCGGCGATCGCGCGCAGCGTCACGGCGCCCGGCGCCAGCCGCCGCGCGACCGACGCCGGCAGCAGCGCGCGGCGGCCGCCGGCGGCGACCTCCAGCAGCAGCTGCTCGAAGCTGCCGGCGCCGCTCTCGACGAGCTGGTGGGGGAGGCCGGCGCGCGCGAAGGCGGCGACGGCGCCGTCGTGGAAGGCCGGGCTGAGCTCGCGCGCGAGCACCGTCAGCGGCGCGCCGGCGAGCCTCCTCAGCGACATCGGGCCGGGGCCGACGCGCGTCGCGCGCGGCAGCGCGACGACCGCCGGCTCGTCCGCGACCGCGGTCGCGACGAGGCCGCCGAGCGCCGCCGGCAGGCAGACGAGCGCGGCGTCGAGGCGGCCGCGGCGGACGCCGTCGAGCAGCGCAGCGGGGCTGTCGAGCAGCGGCTGGAGCGACAGCGGCGGCCCGTCGGCGTGGTGGGCGCCGAGCGCGGCGAGGCCGTCGGTGACGGCCGGCGGGAGCGCGTCGGCGGCGTAGCCGAGCCGCAGCCGGCCGGCCGCCGCGGCCTGCGCGCCGCGCACGGCGCGGGCGGCGCGATCGGCCTGCCGCAGCAGCGCCCGCGCCTCGTCGAGCAGGACGGCGCCGGGCTCGGTCAGCGCGACGCTGTGCTGGGTGCGCGTCAGCAGCTCGGCGCCGAGCTCGGCCTCGAGCTTGCGGATCTGCTCGCTGACGACCGGCTGCGTGACGTGCAGCCGCTCGGCGGCGCGGCGGAAGTGCAGCTCCTCGGCGACGGCGACGAAGTACCGGATGCGGCGAAGGTCCATGGGTCGGGCTCCTGGCACGGGTGGGATCCGACCACCTTCGCCTGTGCCGCCCCCGCCGCCATCACACGATCGCGTGAGCTTGGCGCAACTCCGCGCGCACGCCCTCGTTGGCGCTCGTCATGGGGAAGCTGACCGCCGTGCTCGCGCTGCTCGTCCTGCTGCTCGCCGCCGCGCCCGCCCGCGGCGACGCCGTCGACGCGATCTTCCGCGACTGCGGCGTCAGCGCGAGCGGCCTCCTGACCGGCCGCTACGCGAACGCGGACCTGCGCGAGGCGCTGCGGGAGGTGCGCGGCGAGATGGCCGAGTACAGCGGCTGCGCCGACGCGATCCGCGAGGCGATCCGGCAGAACGGCGAGCGCGCGGCGGCCGCGGGCGGCAGAGGCGGCGGCGCAGGTCGAGGCGGCGGTGGCGCCGGTGGGGGCGATGGCGCCGGCGGGGGCGGTGGCGCCGGTGCGGGAGGCGGAGGGGGTGGCGCCGGCGGGGGAGCCTCCGGCGCGGGCGCTGGCGGCGGTGCGGGCGGCGGCGGCGCGGGCGGCGGAGCCGGCGGCATCACCGGCAGCTCGGGCGGCGGAGCCGGCGCGGGCGGCGGGGTCGGCGCGCCGGGCGCGAACGGCGGCGCCGCGGACGCCGCGCTCGCCGACATGGCCGGCGGCGGCGCGACGGCGCGCCTCAGCCGCGAGGGCTTCGCGCTGCCGAGCGCGCCGGAGCGCGAGCTGCCGGCCGCGCTGCTGACGGCGCTCGGCACGCTCGCCGCGCTGGCGTGCGCCGCCGCCGGCGGCGCGCTGACCGCCCGTCGCGGCCGCTGACCGCGGCCCTCAGCGCGCCGGCAGCGTCCGAGGGCGATCCGCAGCCGGCCGCTGACCGCGGCCCTCAGCGCGCCCGGCAGCGGCCGGGGGCGATCCACAGCCGGCCGCTGACCGTCGCGCGGCCGGCGCCGGTGCGCAGGCGCGCGGTGACCGGCGCGCGGCGGCAGGCGGTGCGGCTCAGCGCGCGACGGGCCGTTCTCGGCACGCGCACCCGCAGCAGCACCGTTCTCGTCCCCGCCGGCAGCCGCCGCAGCGTCAGCAGCCGGCGATGGGCGCGCGGGCGCGGCCGCACCCGTCCGGCGATCCGCAGCACGCCGCCGCGGGCGCGAGCGCGCGTCACCTCGATCCGCGTGCGCGCGGCCGGCAGCGACGCCGGCAGCACGAGCGTCAGCGCGCGGATGCGCGCGCCGCCGGGGGCGTGGATGCGCAGGTGGAGGCGGGCGGCGCGGGGCGTCAGGCGCGCGATCAGGCGGCCGCGGCAGCGGATCGCGCCGCGGCACCGTCCGCGGCGCCGCTCGAGCCGCTGCCGGCCGACCGGCGGCGCCGCCGGCGCGGTCGCGCCCGGCGTCGTCGCCGCAGGCGCGCCCGGCGCATCCGGGGCGGTCGTCGTTCCGGTCGACGCCGGCGCGGTCGTGGTCGGCGCGTCGAGCGTCGCGCGCCAGGTGATCGTCTGGCTCGCCGTCTCGTTCGGTCTCACCTCCGCGTCGGCCGGCAGCCAGACGCGGAAGCGGAAGGCGCGGCTGGCGCCGTCTGCGAGCGAGCCCTCCGAGACGGCCGGCGCGCCGGCGCGCGGGAAGTCGGCGAGCGTCCCCGACCACAGCGTCTGCGCCGCCGCGAAGCCGGCGCAGCTGCGGCCCGCGCCCGGCCCCGGCGAGCTGCCGGCCTCGACCGTCATCCGCAGTCTGCGCGCCAGCGAGCCGCTCGTCGCCGCGCTCACCTCCAGCCGCCTCGCGGTGCCGCCGCTGGCGCTCAGCGCGATGCAGCGCTCGGTCGGCGGGTCGCCCGGCTGCATCCCCTGCAGCTCGAACAGCGGTCCGGCGGCGTCGAGCGCGATCGACGGCTCGGAGCCGCCGCCGCGCGCGATCGCGATCGCCGCGATGCCGCCGGCGAGCAGCAGCGCCGCCGCGACCGCGAGCAGCCGCTCCCGTCGGCTCCTCACGCGGCCGCTCCGCTCAGCGGTTGCTGCCGAACAGCTGCAGGAACAGCAGGAAGAGGTTGAAGACGTCGAGGAAGATGCCGGCCGCCAGCGGGACCGCCTCCGATCTGCCGGCGCGGCGCAGGCGGTTGAAGTCGACGAGCGTGTAGCCGGCGAAGATCGCGATGCCGGCGAGCGCGTAGATCGTCTGGGCGCCGTCGATGTTGAACAGCACGATCACGAGGCCGAAGACGATCAGCCCGATCAGCGCGAAGAAGAGGACGCGGTAGAGGTAGGAGAGGTCTCTGCGCGTCGCGTAGCCCCACGCGCCCATGCCGGCGACGGTCAGCCCGGTCGCGCCGGCCGCCTGCCAGACGACGTCCGGCTGCGTGTCGGCGTAGTACATGACGGTCGTGCCGATCGAGAGGCCGAGCAGGAAGCCGACCGCGAACAGCAGCAGCGTCGCGAGCGACGGCGAGCGCTGGTTGACGACGTTGAGCGCGATCAGGCAGACGAGCGCGCCGATCCACGGCAGGAACCAGGTGAGGCCGTCCAGGTCGCGGCCGGCGTAGGCGCCGAGCGCCGCGAAGCCGCAGGTGACGGCGACCAGGCCCATGACCCGGCCGAACAGCGCGCGCGCCTCGGCGCCCTCGACCGGGCGCGCGCCGGGAATGCCCTGCACGTCGTAGCTCATGCGACGCAGTCTGGCGGATCGCGCGGCGGGCGGCAATCGCTCTGGCCGATCGGGCGAGTGGATCGCCCTCCGCCGACGCACCGGATCGTCGGGCGACGGCGCGCCGGCGATCGCCTCAGCCGCCGCGCGCGCGGTGGGCGCGCGTCTTGGCGATCGTGCCGCAGCGCTCCATCGAGCACCATCTGCGCCGCCCCGGTCGCGAGGCGTCGACGAAGATCAGCCCGCAGCTGTCGGAGGCGCAGACCCGGACCCGTCTCGCCAGCGGGGAGGCGACGAGCTGCTGCAGGTCGCGCGCGAGCGTCGCCAGCGCCTGCGTCGTCGTGCCGGGCTGGAGCGCCAGGCCGCCGGCGGCGTCGAGGCGCGGCACCAGCGGCGGCCGCGCGGCCGCTCTGTTGACGGTCGCGACGGCGCGCGGCGGCAGCGCCTCGCCGGCGATCAGCGCCTCGGCGATCGCGCGGTGGGCGGCGCGCAGCCGCTTCGTCGCGGCGAGGTCGGCGGCGGTCGGCCGCACGACGTCGGCGTCGACGACGACCGCCAGCCAGGTGGCGAGGTCGGACGGCTCGTGCAGCAGCTCCCAGACGGCGAGCGGCCCCTCGCCGCCGGTGTGGACGAGGTCGAGGCTCGGCCGCCCGGTGCGGAAGCGGCGGCCGTCGCGGTGGTCGAGGTCGGCGCGGCGCATGTAACCAGTTATACCGGTTGCAGATGACGGTCGATCCGGGTAGGGTCGGCGCATGGAGCTGACCGACCCCCGCACCGTCGACTGGTCGAGACCGTTCGTCGACCACGTCCACCTGCGCGTCGCCGACCTCGCCGTCAGCCGCGCCTTCTACGCGGCGGCGCTGGAGCCGCTCGCGATCCCCTTCACGCTCGACCGGCCGCACCTGATCGGCTTCGGCTCGCTCGCGCTCAGCGACGACGCCGAGCCGACGCGCGGCGCCCACGTCGCCTTCGTCGCCTGGAGCAGAGAGGCGGTCGACGCCTTCCACGCCGCCGCGATCGCCGCCGGCGGGCGCGACAACGGCGCCCCCGGCGACCGCCCCCACGGCGCCTACGCCGCCTACGTGCTCGACCCCGACGGCACCAACGTCGAGGCCGCCTTCCGCGTGTGGCCGAGATGAGCCCGACCGGCCGCACCGCCGACGCCGGCTGGCAGGCCGGCGCCCGCCGCACCTTCCCCGTCGGCGAGCGCGAGGCGTGGGAGCTGCTCGTCTCGCCGCAGGGTCAGGAGCTGTGGCTCGGCGCCGCGATCGACCTCTCGGCCGGCGGCGAGTACGCGCTGCCCGACGGCACGCGCGGCGAGCTGCGCGCCGCCTCCGACCGCCACCTGCGGCTGACGTGGGAGGCGCCCGGCTGGAGCGGCGAGAGCACGGTGCAGGTGCGCGTGCTGCCGGCCAGGAGCGGCGCTTCGATCGCCTTCCACCAGGAGCGGCTCGCCGACGAGGCCGAGCGCGAACGGGCGCTGGCGCGCTGGCGCGGCGTGCTCGACGCGCTCGGCGAGCGGCTCGCCTCGACCTGAACGCGCGATCTCCGGGTCCCTCGGACCCAGAGATTGCCCCGTCAACCCCGCTCGCGCAGCAGCGCCCGGCGGATCTTGCCGCTCGCCGTCTTCGGCAGCTCGGCGGCGAAGTCGATCCGGCGCGGGTACTTGTACGGCGCCGTCTCGCGCTTGACGTGCTCCTGCAGCTCGCGCGCGAGCGCGGCGGAGGGCGTCGCGTCGGCGCGGAGCACGACGACCGCGCGCACGATCGCGCCGCGCTCCTCGTCGGGCGCCGCGACGACCGCCGCCTCCGCCACCGCCGGATGGGCGACCAGCGCCGACTCGACCTCGAACGGCCCGATCCGGTAGCCGGCCGAGATGATCACGTCGTCGGTGCGGCCCTCGAACCAGAGGTAGCCGTCGTCGTCCTGGCGGACGCGATCGCCGGTGCGCCAGAGCGGCTCTGCGCCGGGCGGGCGCTCGGGGAGGGCGAGGGGGTGGGGCGCGGGACCGAGATAGCTCCGGAAGAAGGTCGGCACCGTCGCGGGGTCGGCGACCAGCTCGCCGTCGTCGATCCGCAGCGCGATCCCCGGCAGCGGCCGCCCCATCGAGCCGGGCCGCACCGGCTCGCCGAGCGGCGTGCCGGTCAGCTGGCCGGTCTCCGTCTGGCCGTAGCCGTCGCGGATCGCCAGGCCGGTCTCGCCCTCCCACAGCCGCAGCACCTCGGGGTTGAGCGCCTCGCCGGCGGCGACGAGGCCGCGCAGCGCCGGCAGCCGTCGCGGCTGCGCGCGCTTGGCGATCACGCGGTACTCGGTCGGCGCCATGCAGAGGACGGCGACGCGCTCGCGCTCGAGCAGCTCGAGCCGCTCGTGCGGGTCGAAGCGGGCGTCGTGCAGCAGCGCGCTCGCGCCCCGCAGCCACGGCGCGACGAAGACGTTGCGGGCCGACTTCGACCAGCCGCTCGCGGCCGTGCACCAGACCAGCTCGCCGGGGCGCGCGTCGAGCCAGTGCTCGGCCTGCAGCCGCTGGCCGGTCAGGTAGCGCTGCGCGTGCAGGACGCCCTTCGGCTCGCCGGCGGTGCCGGAGGTGAAGGTGATCAGGCACGGCTCCTCGGGCGCCAGCTCGACCGCCTCGAGCGGCGGCCCCTTGAACAGCGACCGGTCGGGGACGGCGATCGCGCGGCAGGCCGGCCGCGCCGCCGCCAGCTCGGCGGCGTTGCGCTCGTCGCAGACGATCAGCGCCGGCCGCGCCGCCTCGATCCGCAGCCGCAGGTCTCTCGCCCGCAGCTGCTCGGTGCACGGCAGCGCGACCGCGCCCATGCGGAAGCAGGCGACCATCGTCAGCACCCACTCCGGCCGGTTGCCGATCACGGTCATGACGACGTCGCCGCGGCCGACGCCGAGCCGCGCGAAGGTCCCCGCCAGCCGCGCCGCCGCGTCGGCGACCTCGCCGAAGCGCCACTCCCGCCGCGACCCGTCGCGCGCCAGCTCGACGAGAGCCAGCGCGCCCGGGTCGGCGGCGTCGACGACATCCCGCGCGAAGTTCATCGCGGGGAAGTGTCGCGGAAAGCGCCGCCTCAGACGGTCAGCACGATCTTGCCGGTCGTCCGCCCCTGCTCGCCGTGGCGGTGGGCGTCGGCCGCCTGCGCGAGCGGGAAGGTGCGGTCGATCAGCGCTCTCAGCCTGCCGTCGGCGACGAGCGCGGCGATCGCCTCCATCCCTCTGCCGTCGGGCTCGACCAGCAGCCAGCTGGCGTGCAGGCCGCGCGCGGCGGCGTCGGCGAACGCCTCCGGCTGGGGGCCGAGCAGCGTCACCAGCCGGCCGCCGTCGCGCATCGTCGCGAGCGAGCGGGCGACGTAGTCGCCGCCGATCGTGTCGAGCACGACGTCGACGTCGCGCACCGCCTCGGCGAAGTCGGTCGTCGTGTAGTCGACCAGCTCGTCGGCGCCGAGCCCGCGCAGCAGCTCGTGCTTGCCGGCGCTGGCGGTGCCGATCACGTGCGCGCCGCGGGCCTTGGCGATCTGCACGGCGAGGTGGCCGACGCCGCCGGCGGCGGCGTGGATCAGCACGCGCTCGCCGGCCTGCAGGTCGGCGGCGTCGACGAGCGCCTGCCAGGCGGTCAGCGCCGCCAACGGCAGCGCGGCCGCGCCGACGTCGTCGAGGCCGGCGGGGATCCTCGCCCACTGGCGGCTCGGCGCCGTCACGTACTCGGCGTAGGCGCCGGCCTGGCGCGGGAACCACGGCATCCCGAAGACGCGGTCGCCGACGGCGAGCGTCGTCACCCCGCCGCCGACCTTCACGACCTCGCCGGCGACGTCGTAGCCGACGATCACCGGGTCGCCCCACAGCTTCGGCCCGCCGCTGGTGCGGGACTTCCAGTCGGTCGGGTTGACGCCGACCGCCGCGACTCTCACCAGCACCTCGGTCGGCACCGGCTCGGGGCGCGGCAGCTCGCGCTCCTCCAGCACCTCGGGGCCGCCGAATCTCGTCACGACGATCGCGCGCATCGTCTCGGGGAGTTCCTGTTCCGTGCTCATGGGCGGCAGTCTGCCCAGTGCTTGCACGCGCAACAAGAGGCCGGAAGGTCAACATCCGCAAGAATCGGGCCATGCACACGATCGTCGTCGTCGCGCTCGACCGGGTGATGCCGTTCGAGCTCGGGATCCCCGGCCGCGTCTTCGGCTCCGCGCGCGACAGCGACGGCAGACCGCTCTACGAGCTGATCACCTGCTCGCTCGACGGCGGCCCCGTCCGCACCAGCCTCGACTTCACGATCGCCGTCGAGCACGGCCCGGAGGCGCTCGCGCGCGCCGACACGATCGTGATCCCGCCGCAGTGGCAGGCCGACTTCGACGTCGTCCCCGACGGCCTCGCCGAGGCGCTCGGGCGCGTGCGTCCCGGTGCCCGCATGGTCTCGATCTGCACCGCCGCCGGCCTCTTCGCCGCGACCGGCCTGCTCGACGGCCGCCCGGCGACGACCCACTGGGCCTTCGCCGACGCCTTCGCCGCCCGCTTCCCCGACGTCGCGCTCGACCCCGACGTGCTGTTCGTCGACGACGGCGACCTGCTGACCTCCGCCGGCGCCGCCTCCGGCATCGACCTCTGCCTCCACATCGTGCGGCGCGACCACGGCAGCGCCGTCGCCAACCGCGCCGCGCGCGCCTGCATCGTGCCGCCCTTCCGCGACGGCGGGCAGGCGCAGTACGTCGAGCGGCCGATCCCCGCGCCGCTGACGACGACGACCGCCGGCGCGCGCGAGTGGGCGCTGGAGCGGCTGTCGCAGACGCTGACGCTGACGCAGCTGGCCGACCGCGCCGGCATGAGCGTGCGCACCTTCACGCGCCGCTTCCGCGAGGAGGTCGGCGTCAGCCCCAACCGCTGGCTCGTGCGCCAGCGCGTCGAGCGCGCGCGCGAGCTGCTGGAGCGCAGCGACCTGGGCGTCGACGCGATCGCCGCCGAGGCCGGCTTCGGCAGCGCCGCCGCGCTGCGCCAGCAGTTCCAGCGCAGCGTCGGCGTCTCGCCGAGCGCCTACCGCAGGGCCTTCCGCGCGGAGGACGCTCAGCGCGTCGTGTAGACCCCGGTCGGCTCGGCGTGGTAGCCCTTCGCGCCGACCAGCCGCGCCAGCTCGCTGCGCGGCTCCTCGCCGGCGTCGAGCCGGTCGAGCGCCTCGGCGAAGCTCCAGCGCGGCTCCCAGCCGAGGTCGCGGCGGGCGTGCGCGTTGTCGTAGACGCGCTCGATCGACGGGAACATCCGCCAGCCGAGGCGGTCGTAGATCCGCTCGAAGTCGGGGAAGAGGCGGCGCACGACGGCCGGCGCGTCGGCGCGCAGCGCCGGCAGGTCGGCGCGCGTGAACGGCGTCGTGGCGCTGATCACCCAGCGGCCGAAGCCGAGCGCGTCGATCCGCTCGAGCGCGCGGCGGTGGGCGTCGACGGCGTCCTCGAGGTCGACGCGCCGGTAGAGCAGCTCGTTGACCTTCGCGTTGTCGGCGGGGTAGGCGGCGCGTATCTCGGCGCGGTCGTCCTGCTCGGGGAAGAAGCGCGAGGTGCGCAGGATCCCGACCGGCAGCCCGTGGTCGCGGTGGACCAGCTCGCAGAGGTCCTCGGCGGCGGTCTTGGTCGCGCCGTAGACGTTGCGCGGCACCGGCGCGACCGTCTCGTCGATCCACGTCGCCGGCGCCCCCGGCGCCGGCGTCAGCGCCCGCCCGAAGGCGCTCGTCGTGCTCGTGAAGAGGAAGCGGCCGACGCCGGCCGCGACCGCCTCCTCCAGCAGCGTCAGCGTCCCGGCGACGTTCGTCTCGACGAAGTCGGCGCGCGCGTGCGAGCCGACGTGCGGCTTGTGCAGCGTCGCGCTGTGGATCACCGCGTCGGCGCCGGCGAGCGTCGCGCGCACCAGCGCCCGGTCGGCGACCGAGCCGACGACCTCGGTCCACGGCGAGGCGAGCAGGTCGAGGCCGGCGACGTCGTGGCCGTCGTCGCGCAGGACGCGCACGAGCGCCTCGCCGAGGTGGCCGCTGCTGCCGGTGACGACGATCCGTATGGCGCGAACTCCTACCAGACCGCCGGCGGCAGCAGCCGGCCGGCCTCCCAGCCGAAGCCGCGCGCCAGCAGCTGCTCGCGCAGCCGCAGCAGCGCGACGTCCTTCGCCTTCGCCTCGAGCATCACGTCGAAGCGCAGGCCGGCGCCCGGGCCGCGCAGGAAGGCCTCGAAGGCGATCGGGTCGATCAGGTCGGCGTGGGCGCGCAGCGGCGGCAGCACGAGCGTGCGCTCGACGCGGCGGCCGGCTCTGCGCGCCCGCTCCTCGACGGCCGTCCGCGGCGAGGAGACGTGGA
>Ga0164243_10007787_pt1 | contig 15932 bp, 15 predicted proteins | sample OricompcompostOP_FD_108781 | JGI IMG/M metagenome (GOLD analysis project Ga0164243, IMG submission 108781) | Organic Plus compost microbial communities from Emeryville, California, USA - Original compost - Organic plus compost (OP) | ecosystem: Engineered > Solid waste > Mixed feedstock >...
CGCTTCCGGTGCGAGCTCCCGCGTTCGGTTGTGCCGCCGACCCTAGCCGCGGGCAGCACCCGTGCCAAGGTCACGAACGGCGCAATGTCGATCGGCGCGCTCCAGGCCAGGCCCACAACCAGGCACAATGCAGCCCTGCCAGACGGGTAGGATGCAGTGCGTGACAGCGCGGACACAGGAGGTGGCCGCGCTGTGACGGCAGCCCCGGTACTCCAGGAGTCTTCCCGGGAGGCGCTCGTCGAGGTCTGGAAAGAGCTCGACCTGCCCGACGGATTCACTGCAAGGAGAAGACGTTCTGCTCGCAGTGGAGATCACCTCGCCCGGCGATGCGGCGACCGACCGGAAGCGAAGCTCCGCAGCTGCGCGCGGGCGGGCATCCCGCTCTCCTTGCTGATCGACCGGTTCGCGCCACGCCGGCCGACGGTGACGTTGTTCTCCGAACCCGAAGGCGATGCCTAGGCGCACTCCGCGCCCTTCGGCAAGCCGGTCGACCTGCCCGATCCGTTCGGGGTCACGCTGACAACCGAGGATTTCCCGCGCTGAGCACGCTGATCAGTCCTCGTCGGCGAAGGGGTCGCCCTCGGTGGCCGGGTCCCAGGAGTGGCCGGGCACGCCCCAGCCGTGGCGCTTGACGGCCTTCTTGGCCGCGCGGGCGTTCCGGCCGATCAGCCGGCTCAGGTACAGGTAGCCGTCCAGGTGGTCGGTCTCGTGCTGCAGGCAGCGGGCGAAGAACCCGGTGCCCTCCACCTCCACCGGCGAACCGTCCACATCGGACCCGGTAACCTTCGCCCAGTGCGCGCGCCCGGTGGGGAACGCCTCGCCGGGCACCGACAGGCAGCCCTCCCAGTCGTCCTCCGGGTCCGGCATGGTCTCCGGGATCTCGCCGGTCTCCAGCACCGGGTTCACCACCACGCCGCGGTGCCGCACGCCCTCGTCGTCCGGGCAGTCGTAGACGAACACCCGCAGGTCCACGCCGATCTGCGGGGCCGCGAGCCCGGCCCCGTTGGCCGCCGCGTTGGTGTCGAACATGTCGTCCACGAGCGCGCGCAGCTCGTCGTCGAACTTCTCCACCGGGCGGGCCGGCTGGTGCAGCACGGGATCGCCCACGATGCGGATCGGGTGAACAGCCATGCGCCGGAGCGTATCGGGCCGCCGCGGCGCGGCACCGCCGGTCCGGCACCGGTGCCCGCCGAAGATCGTCCGAGGCCGCGTCGCGCCCGCACGGCGCCCACCCCCGCGTGATGTAATGGGCGCGGAATCACACCCTTGTGATTCCGGCGAACGCGGGGAACTCCGACCCGGATCGCGACGCGAGGAGCCTGATGGACGCCGCTCAGATGTTGACCGCGCGGGAGATCGCGCGGCAATGCGAGGAACTGGCGCAGCTCGCGGGACGCCGGGAGGCCGCGCCGAACAGGCGCCTGCGGCCGGTGGACGCGGTAACCGAGCCGATCCCGGCGGTGCGCGAGCAGGAGGCGCCGGCCGCCCCGGACGCGCCGCCGCGGCGCGCCGACCGCGAGCTCACCGAGCTGGAGCAGGGCGTCCTCGCGTTCGAGCGGCAGTGGTGGAAGCACCCCGGCGGCAAGGAACGCGCGATCCGCGAGCTGTTCGACATGTCCGGTGCGCGCTACTACCAGCTGCTCAACGATCTGCTGGACGACCCGGCGGCGGCCCGGGAAGACCCCATGCTGATCAAACGTTTGCGCAAGCTGCGGGCGAGTCGGCAGCGTGCCCGGCAGGCCCGCCGACTGGGAATCGAGTGGGACTCATGACTTCCGGGCACAACCCGTCCAGCCCGTCCGCGGCGCGGCTCGGCGGTTTCGCGCTGATCGGCGTCGGCGCGCTGGCGGCCGTGGTGGGCACGGCCACCCTGGTCTCCGGCGGCTCCGAGGACGCCGCCGCACCGGCACCACCGCCGAACGCCGCACCGCTGCCGCCGCTGCCCCCGCAGCCGCAGCCCGCTCCCGCCCCGCAGCCGGAGAAACCGGCCGAACCGCCGCAGGCCCAGCAGCCCCCGGAGCAGCCGCCGAGCCCCGAGCAGCCGCCCGCTCCCCCGGCCGAGCCGCCGCGGCAGGACCCCGGCGCCGGGCAGGTCCAGCAGCAGCAGCACGTGCGCGTGCGGGTCTACAACAACTCCACGATCAAGGGGCTGGCGGCCCGGGCCGCGCAGGACTTCCGGACCGCGGGCTACGAGGTGCCGGAGGTCGGCAACTTCGCCCGCGGCACGATCCCGACGACGACGGTCTACTACCGGCCCGGCACGGACGAGGAGCTGCAGGCCCGCGAGCTCGCCACGCTCATCCAGGCCGAGGCGAAGCCGCGGTTCCCGGGCGCGGCGCCGGACAACGCGCCGGGGCTGATCGCGATCATCACGAACGACTACAAGGGCTTCTCGGGCGGCAAGGGCGGCTCCTGATGCGGGCCGGCGCGCGGGTGGGCTGAGCGCCCGCGGGCCGGGGGTGGCCCGTTCGCGAGGGGAACCGGCCTGCGCGGGGTGCGCGGGCCGCCCGATGTCTCACCTCCCCGCCTCAGCGGCGCTTGGCGGCGTAGGCCTCCAGCGCGGCCAGCTGCTCCGGGTCGAGCGAGGGCCGCACCACCTGCCGCGCGGTGTCCAGGTGGGCGGCGGTGACCTCGGCGGCGTCGAGGGATTCGCGCATCGCGCCCAGCGCCGCCTCCCGCACCAGCGCGGCGCAATCCGCCGCCGAGTAGCCGGTCAGCTCCGCGGCCAGCGCGCCCAGGTCCACATCGGACGCCAGCGGGGTGTGCTGCGCCGCGGCGCGCAGGATCTGCTCGCGCGCGGGCGCGTCCGGCGGCGGCACGGACACCAGCCGCTCCAGCCTGCCGGGCCGCAGCAGCGCCGGGTCGACCAGCTCGGGCCGGTTGGTGGCGCCGAGCACCACCACGTCGCGCATCGGCTCCACCCCGTCCAGCTCGGTCAGCAGCGCGGCCACCACGCGGTCGGACACCCCGGAGTCGCCGGACTGGCCGCGGCGCGGCGCCAGCGCGTCCACCTCGTCGAGGAACACCAGCGACGGGGCGGCGTTGCGGGCGCGCAGGAACAGCTCGCGGACGGCGCGCTCGGACTCGCCGACGAACTTGTCCATCAGCTCGGCGCCCTTGACCGACAGCACGTTGAGCTCGCCGGTGCCGGCCAGCGCCCGCACCAGGAACGTCTTGCCGCAGCCCGGCGGGCCGTACATGAGCACGCCGCGGGGCGGTTCCACGCCGAGGCGGGTGAACGAGTCCGGGTAGCGCAGCGGCCACAGCACCGACTCCGTCAGCGAGCGCTTCACCTCGGCCATGTCGCCGACGTCGTCGAGCGTGAGCCCACCGGTGCGCAGCGAGTCCGATGTGGACATCGACAGCGGGCGGACCGCGGACAGGGCCTCCACCAGGTCTGCGCGGCGGAGCGCGGGCTCGCCGGACTCGTGGTGCAGCGCGGCGCGCACCGCGGCCTCGCGGCGCAGCGCGACCAGGTCGGCGGCGACGAAACCGGGCGTGCGCTCGGCGATCTCGTCCAGCCGCACGTCCGGGTCGAGCGGGATGCCGCGCAGCAGCACCCGCAGCAGCTCGGCGCGGGCGGCGGTGTCCGGCAGGTCGACGGTGAGCTCGCGGTCGACGGGTTCGCGCAGCCGCGGGTCGACCGCCTGCGGCTGCGAGCTGGTGACGACCGCGGCCAGGCCCGGGGTGGCCAGGGCGGTGGTGAGCTCCTCCAGCGCGAGGGTGGCCAGCGGCGGCGGGTCGGCGGCCGGGAGGAGCTCGCCGATCTCGGTGACCAGCAGGACGCAGCGGCTCCCGGCGCGGGCGGTCTCGACGGCCCGGCCGATCGCGTTCCGCCAGCGCTCCCCGGCGGCGCGGGCCTCCAGGGCGGCGATGCCGGGTGCGGAGACCTCGACGAGCTCGGCGCCGACCTCGCGGGCGACCGCGCGCACCGCGGTGGCCTTGCCGACGCCGGGCGGGCCGCTGAGCAGCACGCCGAGCTGCGGGGTGGCGCCGAGGCGGCGCAGCAGCTCGGGCTGCTCGAACGACAGCCGCAGCCACTCGGCCAGCCGCTCCGCCGCCGCGCGGGCTCCGGCGAGGTCGTGCATCTCGACGGCCGGTTCGGCGGGCGGTTCCGGAGCAGGCGCGGGCGCGGGCTCGGGCTCGGCGGTTTTCCCCTGCTGCGGCGGGGAAATCGACTGCGCCGGACGCTGCGCGCCGCGCCATTCGACCACAGTGGACGGAGTGACGGCGACCGGCCCGGACGGCTCCGCCGCGGCGACGGTGAGCAGCTCGTTGGTCCAGGTCAGCCCGATCGCCGCGGACAGCTTGCGGCGCACCTGCGCGGCATCGGCCCCGGAGGCGGGCGCGAGGTCCTGCGGCAGCAGCGACACCGCATCGCCCGGGGTGGCGATCTTGCCGGTCAGCGCCAGCCGCACCGTCTCCGGCGCGACGGTCGCGGTCGCCATCCGCGACCCGGCCACCACCAGCCGCCGCGCAGGCTGCACCGGCACCGGGGCCACGCCGACCTCGGCGCCCTCGGTGAGCCCGAGATTGGTCAGCGCCAGGTCGTCGAGCAGCAGCACACCCGGCGGGCTGCCCGGGTCGGCCGCGGCGGCCAGCGCGGCGGTGACCCGGCCGCCGGTGAGCCGCACCGCGTCCCACGGGCGCAGGCCGAGGGCGTCCAGGACTTCCCGGTGCAGGCGCACGACTCCGCGGCGCGCGTCGGCCGCGGACGGCGAGAGGCGGGCGGTGAGCGTCAGGGAGGGCACCTCACCGACCCTAGGCGAAGCGCGGGCGGGCACCGGGGAGTTCCGCCCGGCGCACCGCGGCCGTCAGGGCGTGGTCGGGCTGGAAGCCTGCGCCCAGAAGCGCTTCGGGATCCGGCCCGCCTGGGCGGCCAGCCGCCCCGCCTCCACCGCGCCGCGCATCGCCGCCGCCATCCGCTCCGGGTCGTCCGCCCTGGTCACCGCGGTCGCCAGCAGCACCGCGTCGCAGCCGAGCTCCATCGCCAGCGCCGCGTCCGAGGCGGTGCCGATCCCGGCGTCCAGCACGATCGGCACCCCGGCCCGCGCGGTGATCATCTCGATGTTGTGCGGGTTGCGGATGCCCAGCCCGGTCCCGATCGGCGAGCCCAGCGGCATCACCGCCGCGCAGCCGGCGTCCTCCAGCTTGCGCGCCAGCACCGGGTCGTCGTTGGTGTAGGCGAGCACGGTGAAGTCCTCGTCGACGAGCTGCTCGGCGGCCTCCAGCAGCTCCACCGGGTCCGGCAGCAGCGTGTCCTCGTCGGCGACGACCTCCAGCTTGACCCAGCTGGTCTCCAGCGCCTCGCGGGCCAGCTGCGCGGTGAGCACGGCCTCCGCAGCGGTGCGGCAGCCCGCGGTGTTCGGCAGCGCCTCGATCCCCAGCCGCTGCAGCAGCTCCAGCACCCCGGTGCGCCCGCCCGCGTCCGCGCGGCGCATGGCCACCGTGGTCAGCTCGGTGCCGGAGGCCAGCAGCGCGCGCTCCAGCACGGCCAGGTTCGCCGCGCCCCCGGTGCCCGTGATCAGCCGGGAGCCGAATTCGCGGCCCGCGATCACCAGCGGATCGTCCATGTCAGCCTCCTTGCACTGCGGTGAGGACCTCGACGGCCGCGCCGTCGCGCAGCTCGGTGCGATCCCAGTTCGCCCGGGGCACCACGGTCCCGTCGACCGCGGCGGCGACCCCGCGCGCGGGCACGCCGAACTCGGCGAGCGCGGCGGCCAGCGTGGTGCCCGCGGCGACCGGGCGCGGCTGCCCGTTGATCACGATCTGCACGGTGGACCTCCGGTGTCGGTGTCCCGGCCCGGTGCGGCCGCGCGCACCGGTTCCGGGGGTTCGCGGCCGTCGAGCTCGGCGACGACCGCGTCGGCGGTGAGCGGGGCGAGCAGGAAGCCGTTGCGGTGGTGGCCGGTGGCGGCCAGCACGCCGGGCTCCAGCTCGCCGAGCAGCGGCAGGTTGTCGTGCGTGCCGGGGCGCAGCCCGGCGGAGGCCTCCACCAGCGCGTACTCGGTGAGGCCGGGCACCAGCCGTTCGGCGTCGGCGATCAGGTCGCGCACCCCGCCGAGCGTGGTGTCGGTGTCGAAGCCGACGTCGTGCTGGGTGGCGCCGACGACGAGCCCGCCCTCGTCCCGCGGCACCAGGTAGACCTGCCTGCCGTGCACGGGCCCGCGGACGGTGCGCGACGGCGGCGGCAGCGCGCCGGGGCGGGCGCGCAGGCGCAGCACCTCGCCCTTGACCGGACGGACCCGCCCGGCCAGCGCCGGGTGCAGCTCGGCGGAGTGCGCGCCCGCGGCGATCACGGCGACGTCGCAGCGCAGCACGTCCTCGTCGAGCTCGACCTCGCCGGGGCGCACGCGCACCGCCCGCCCGTCGCAGAACTCGACCCCGAGGTTGACCGCGGCCGCGCGCAGCGCGGCCAGCGCGAGCCGGTTGTCCACCGCCAGATCGCCGGGCACCTCCAGCCCGCGGCGCACCGCCGGCCCCAAGGAGGGTTCGCGGCGGCGCAGCTCGCGGCCGCCGAGCGGGGTGACGCTGCGGCCCACGTGCGCCAGGTGCGCGGCCAGCCGGTCCAGATCGGCCCGGTCGGCGCCGTCCACCCCGACGACGAGAGTCCCTTCGGTGCGCAGCCCGGACGGCAGGCCGGAGGCGGCGGCGAGCTCGGCGGCGAACTCGGGCCAGCGGGCCAGCGAGGCCGCGCCGAGTTCGAGCAGCTCCTCCTCACCGGGCCAGGCCTCCGCGATCGGCGCGAGCATCCCGCCCGCGACCCAGGAAGCCGCTCGCTGCCCGGAATCCACCACGCGCACCGCGCGCCCGCTGCGCGCCAGCTGCCAGGCCGCGGACAGCCCGATCACCCCGCCGCCGACCACGACGACGGTCTGCTGCTGGTTCATGAACGCCCCCGAGCGGGGCGGTACTGCTGCACCACGTTGCGCTCCCTGCGCCGGCATGACCCGGGTCAGGTTCGACGGTCGGGGCTGCGCCCCCTCTCAGTCCGGAACTGCCCCGGACTCCCGCGCGGACCGCCTCCCACGGTACCGAGCGCGGGGCGGGAGGTCAGCAGCCGGTGGACGGCTACGCTGGTGCGCATGCCCGGATTGGACGGCCACGGCATCCGTTCCCGCCTCGCCGACGCGCGGCTGTACCTGTGCACCGATGCCCGCCTGCAGCGGGGTGATCTGGCCGAGTTCGCCGACGCCGCGCTGGCCGGCGGGGTGGACGTGGTGCAGCTGCGGGACAAGAGCCCGGAAGGCGCGCCGCTGGAGGCCCGGCAGGAGATCACCGCGCTGGAGGTGCTGGCCGAGGCGTGCGCGCGGCACGGCGCGCTGCTGGCGGTCAACGACCGCGCGGACATCGCGCTGGCCGTCGAGGCCGACGTGCTGCACCTCGGGCAGGACGACATCCCGGTGGGCCTGGCCCGCCGCATCGTCGGCGACGAGGTCGTGATCGGCCGCTCCACCCACGACGTCGCGCAGGCCGACGCGGCCGCGACCGAGCCGGGCGTGGACTACTTCTGCACGGGTCCGGTGTGGACGACGCCGACCAAGCCGGGCCGCCCCGCCGCCGGTCTGGAGCTGGTGCGGCACGCCGCCGAGCACGGCGGGCACGGCCGCCCGTGGTTCGCCATCGGCGGCCTCGACCACGACACGCTGCCGCAAGCCGTAGCGGCCGGGGCGAGCCGGGCCGTGCTGGTCCGGGCGATCACCGCGGCCGAGGACCCCGCCGCCGCGGCGGAATCGCTGCGCGCCCTGCTGCCGCGGTAGCCGGGCGCGCGGCGGGACTGCGCCTCGTGGGGCTGGGGCGCAGTCCCGTTCGCGGACTCACCGGATCAGCAGCTCACTGCGTGAGCAGGGTCAGCCCGTAGGCGTCCAGGATCTCGTTGACCGGCTGGAAGTACGTGGTCCCGCCGCTGGAGCAGTCGCCGGAACCACCGGAGGTCACGCCCTGGGCCTGGTCCCCGGCCAGCCACGAACCGCCGCTGTCGCCGGGCTCGGCGCAGGCGTCGGTCCGGGTCAGGCCGTTGACGGTGCCCTCGGAGTAGTTGACGCTCTGGTTCTTGGCCTGCACGGTGCCGCAGTGCCAGCCGGAGGTGGACCCGGACCGGCACACCGAGGTGCCCTCGGCGGCCTCGGTCGAGCCCTTCACCCCGACGCTGCCGCCTGCGTAGTCGTTGACCAGCGGCTGCGGCGTCTCGCTCGGGTCGGTCTGGACGAACGAGTAGTCGTTGTCCGGGAACGACGACCCGGCAAAGGTGCCGGTGGGCGTGGTGGTGCTGTCGCCCTGCTTGCCGCAGTGGCCGGCGCTGACGAACCCGCCCTCGACGGAGAAGCCGACCGAGCACCGGGCGCTGTCGTTGATGCTGTAGGCGTTGCCGCCGATCACGTCGGCCAGCGGGCGCGGCGCCTCGTCGGACTCGACCACCTGCACCGCGGCCGGGTCGGCCCCGGCGGCGCGGACGAAGTCGGCGCCCTGGGCGGCGGCACCGCGCGCGGTGGTGACCACGACGTGGTTGTCGCTGTTGTCGACGTACCAGCCGGTCACGCCCTGCGGCGCGCGGTGGGCGTTGAGCTCGGCCGCGGCGCCGTCGAGCTGGGCGGCGCTGAAGCGCACGATCTCGGCTTCGGCTCCGGCGGCGCGGACCTGCCCGGCGCGCGCGGCGTCGGTGACGCCGACGACGAGCTTCCCGAGCTTCGCGTCGTAGTGCGAGCCGCCGAAGGCGGCGCCGAGCGCGCCGCGGAGCGTGTGGTCGGCCTGGTTGGCGATCGCCTCGGCGTGCATCCGGTCGGTGGCCTGCTGGAGCGTCAGGTGCAGGTCGCGCTGCATCGCCTCCAGCTGGGTCGCGGCCTTGGGCTGCGGCGCGGGAGCGGCGTGCGCGGGCGCGGTGAACGCGGCGACGGTGCCGGCCGCGAGCACGGCTGCGCCGACCGCTCTGGCCGCGAGCAGGTGCTTCATGGGGACTCCCTGTCTCTGAGGTGGGGCTCAAAGATCCCGACGCCCGCAGTATTGGTCGCACCAACGGCCCGGCACATCCGCCTTTCGACGCATTCGTCCCGCGAGAATTCCGCGTCCGCCGAGGAATTCCCACAATTCGCGTTCGCGCAGCTACGGTGCGTCGGCACTGCTCGTCTCGGTAGGACCGAAGAATCCGGTTCCCGGGACCGTCGGTTCCACCGGAGCAGTGCTGGACGGCATTTCCCGCGAAGGCGAGCTCGGCACCGGTGAACTGGTCGCGCGGCTCGGTTCGCGGCTCGGGGCGGCCTCGGTCGGCCGGACCGCGGTCGTCGGTTCGGGAGTCCGGGTGGTCGTGGGCTCGGGCTCCTGCGAGGGCTCCTCGGGCGCCGCCTGCTCCGGGGCCGGCTGCTGCGGAGGCGGTGCCGGGCGGAAGACGCGGCCGACGGTGGTGCCCTGGTCGCCGGCGAGGGTCTTGCCGGTGATCCCCTCCCAGCCGGTGATCAGCAGCATCCCCAGCAGGAACGCCAGCGCGCTGGTGGCCGCCACGACGCCCCAGCGCAGGCCGCGGCGGCGCGGCGCGGGCGGGCTGACGACCTCGGTGGCCTCGTCGCCGGTGGCGACCCGGGTGGTCCCGGTGCTGCTGGTCCCAGGGCTGCTGGTTTCAGCGCTGCTGGTCTCGGCACCGCTCGTGCTGATCCGGGAGGTGTCGATCCGGGAGGTCGGCACCTCCGCACCCGCGGGCCGCAGCTTCCGCGTCGGGCCGTCGCTTTCCCCGCCACCGGAGGAGATCCGCCGCTCGTCGAGGACGGGTTCGCCGCCTGGCCACTGCATCGCGCCGTAGTGGCGGATCTTGCGGGTCGCCTCGTCGGCCGGGCTCGGCGCGGAGGGCTGGGGCTGCCCGGACGCGGTGGTCTCCTCGGACGCCCCTGATGTGCTGACCGCCCCCGACGTGCCGGCCTCGCCGGACGTGCTGGTCGCCCCGGGCCGGCGCCGCGGCGGCTGCTCGATCTTCGGCAGCTTCGGCGCCGCCTTGGTGGCGCGCTTGAGCGCGGCCATCGCGGCGGTCGCGTTCGCGCGCTCCTTGCCCAGCTTCTCCTTGGTGCGCTCCAGCGAACGCTGGTAGAGCGCGCCGCCGACGCTGATGACGACGCTGGTCAGCCCGGCGCCGAAGACGGTGCCGGCCACGCCGAGGTGCGAGCCGAGGTAGGCAGCGGTGATCGAGGCCAGCGCGGTCCCGGTGACCTGCGCGCCGGAGATCTCGGTCTTGCTGCCCGCCGCGCTCGATTCGCCCTTCTTCTCAGCCATTCAGCTCCACGCACTCCCAAATCCGCCTCGACTCCCCAACGGCTCATCTCGCCGGATTTCTCCTGATCGTTGCGGGTTCGTGAGCACTCCCACTTCCGGTAACACGCGGGGTCGCGCGCGTTACCCCCGCGTTCCGCATTCATCGAGGATGATCGGCGCATGGAGTTGGTGAGCCTCGAGGACGTGCGGGCCGCGCGACGACTGATCAGCACGGTGACGGGACCGTCCGCCGCGGTGCGCACGCCGCTGCTGCCGCTGGCGGCCGAGGACGAGCAGCGGCCGCTGTGGCTCAAGCCGGAGAACCTGCAGCCCGCGGGCGCGTTCAAGATCCGCGGCGCGCTGCACGCGCTGGCCGCGCTGCCCTGGCACGTGCGGGCTCGCGGCGTCGTCGCCTACTCCAGCGGCAACCACGCCCGCGCGGTCGCGCACGCGGCCCGCGCCTTCGGCGTGCGGGCCACGCTGGTCGTGCCGCGCACCGCACCGGCCAGCAAGGTCGCCGCCGCACGCGACCTCGGCGCGGAGATCGTCGAGGTGGAGGTCTCCGAGCGGGAGCGGCGCGCGCACGAGATCGCCGAGCGCACCGGCCAGCGGCTGATCGCCCCGTTCGACGACCCGGCGGTGATCGCCGGGCAGGGCACCACCGGCCTGGAGATCGCCGAGGACCTCGACGTGGACGTGGTGGTGGCGCCGGTCAGCGGGGGCGGGCTGATCTCCGGGGTGGCCGCGGCGGTCAAGGCGCTGCGGCCGGGCGCGAAGGTCGTGGGCGTGGAACCGGAGCTGGCCGCCGACGCGCGGGAGTCGCTGCGCGCCGGGCACCGGATCTCCTGGCCGGTCGAGGCGCGCACCCGCACCGGCGCGGACGGGCTCACCGCCGAACCTTCGGAGTTGACGTTCCGGCACCTGGTGGCGCTGGTGGACGAGATCGTCACCGTCTCCGAGCCGGAGATCGACCACGCGGTCGGCCTGCTGGCGCGGCGGGCGCGGATCGTCGCCGAGCGCAGCGGTGCGGTGTCGGTGGCGGCGTGCCTGCACCGCACGCTGCCGCCCGGGCGCACGGTCGCGATCGTCTCCGGCGGCAACATCGACCCGGCCGAGCTGCGCGGCTGCCTCGGGGACTGACGGGGTTCGGCGGGCTCAGTCCGGCGGGTTGAGCCGGGCGACGAACTTGTAGCGGTCACCGCGGTAGATCGAGCGCACCCACTCCACCGGTTCCCCGGCCGCGTCGAACGAGTGCCGGGACAGCAGCAGCATCGGCAGCCCGACGTCGGCGCCGAGCGTCTCGGCCTCCTCCGGGCTGGCCAGGGCGGTCTCGATGGTCTCGTCGGCGTGGCCGAGCTCGACGCCGAAGTGCTCGCGCAGCACCCGGTACAGCGAGCCGCCGGCCTCCAGCTTCGAGGTGAGCCCGCGGAACCGGGACAGCGCCAGGTGCGTCGTCTCGATCGCCATCGGCTCCCCGTCGGCCAGCCGCAGCCGGCGCAGCCGCAGCACCGTCGAGCCCTCGCGGGTGCGCAGCAGCACCGCGAGCTCCTGGTCGGCGGGCTCCTCCACGACCTCCAGCAACCGCGAGGTGGGCTGGCGGCCCTGGGCGCGCATGTCCTCGGTGTAGCTGGACAGCTGCAGCCGCTGGGCGACCTTCGGCTTGGCCGCGAACGTGCCCTTGCCCTGCACCCGCAGCAGCCGGCCCTCGACGGTGAGCTCGGCCAGCGCCTGGCGCACCGTGGTGCGGGAGACGTCGAACTCGGCGGCCAGCGCGCGTTCGGTGGGGATCGCCGAGCCGGGCGGCAGCGAGCGGAGCATGTCCAGCAGGTGCTGCTTGAGTCCCCAGTACTTGGGTTCGCGCTGGGCGCGACCAGGGGTGTCCGCCCCGCCGGACACCGACGTTTCCAGCATTCGTCCTCCTACCGCCTCGGCACCGCGCGCGGTGCCCGCGCCGCCGGCGCGCCCCGCTCCCCGGCCGCCGCCGTGGCTGTCCAGCATGCCTGACGCCGCGCGTGGTCCTCACGTTCTCCCCAGTATTCGCACCTGCTGATCTTGGTCGGTGAACCGGGTGGCGGCGGGGTCCGGGCGCGGTTCACGCTCGGCGGGTGACCACCCGCTAGTATTGGTCTAGACCTGAAGCGACGGGCGGAGAGGCAGCCATGACCAGCCCCGGTGAGCGCATGCGCGCCGAGATCGACCAGCAACCCCGGGTCTTCGCGGACCTGCTCGCCGCGCACGAGCAGATCGCCGCGGTGGCCGCCACCATCGCCGAGCGCCGGCCGCGGTTCGCGCTGCTGGCCGCGCGCGGCTCCAGCGACCACGCCGCGCTGTACGCCAAGTACCTGATCGAGGTGCTGCTGCAGCTGCCCGCCGGGCTCGTCTCGCCGTCCACCACCACGCTCTACGGCGCGCAGCCGGACCTGACCGGCGTGCTGCTGCTGACCGCCAGCCAGAGCGGCGGCTCCCCCGACCTCATCGAGGTCACCGCCGCGGCGCGCAAGAGCGGGGCCACCACGGTGGCGATCACCAACACCCCGGACTCGCGGCTGAACAGCACCGCCGAGCTGTCCGTCGACATCCGCGCCGGGCAGGAGCGGGCGGTCGCGGCGACCAAGACCTACAGCGCCACGCTGCTGGCGCTGTACCTGCTGATCGACGCGGTGCGCGGCGGCACCGGGCGGGACGCCGCCGGGCTGCCGGAGACCGCCGCGGCCGCGCTGCGCGACAGCGAACCCGCGGTGGCCGAGGCGGTGCGCCGCTACCGGTTCGCCGCCCGGATGGTCACCACCGGGCGCGGGTATTCGCTGGCCACGGCCTCGGAGGCGGCGCTGAAGCTGGCCGAGACCAGCTACCTGCCCGCCCGCGCCTACAGCGGCGCGGACCTGCTGCACGGCCCGGTCGCGGCGATCGACGCGGACACCGCCGTGCTGGCGGTGCGCGGCAGCGGAGCCGGCGGGGCGGCCATGGACGAGGTGCTGGAGGCGGTGGCCGAGCGCGGCGCGGACGTGTGCGCGGTCGGCTCCGGCGAGACCGCCAGTGCCGCGCACCGCATCCCCGTCCCGGACTGCCCGGAGGAACTGGCCCCGGTGCTGGAGGTGCTGCCGGTGCAGCGGCTGGCGCTGGAACTCGCGCTGGCCCGCGGCGGCGACCCGGACAGCCCGCGCGGCCTGTCCAAGATCACCCGGACCCGTTGAAAGCCCGCCTCACCGAGGGGGCGGGGTGAGGCGGGCAGCACCCAGATTACGCCGAACGGGTCACAGTTGACCACAGTTGCGGAAGTGGCAACTCCGCCTGATCACGCCGTGCCTGATCACGCCGGGGCGCCGCGCAGCCCGTACACCTCGCGCGCGGTGCCGTCGAAGACCGCGGCCCGCTCGGCCTCGCCGAGCTGGCCGGTCAGCCGCCGGGACACCTCCAGCACCTGCGCGTACGGGGCCGCCAGCAGGCAGATCGGCCAGTCCGACCCGAACATCACCCGGCCCGGCCCGAACGCCTCGAACACCACGTCCACGCACGGGCGCAGCGCCGCCTGCCCCGGCGCCCCCACCGACGCGGCCTCGGTGAGCAGCCCGGACAGCTTGCACACGACGTTCGGGTGCGCGGCCAGCCGGCGCAGCGCCGCCGCCCACGGCTCCAGGTCGTCGCCCACCGGCGGCCTGCCGCAGTGGTCCAGCACGAAGGTCAGCTGCGGGAACTCCCCGGCCGCCTTCGCCGCCGCGCCCAGCTGGTGCGGGCCCACCAGCAGCTCATAGACCAGCCCGGCGTCCTCCACCGCCGCCAGCCCCGCCAGCACCGGCGGGCGGCACAGCCAGTCCGGGTCCCGCTCCCGCTCCACCGGGTGCCGGATGCCGCGCAGCCAGCGGCCCGCCGGGTGCACGCACAGCTCGCCGAGGCGTTCCCGCACGTCGCGGGCCGCGAGGTCGACCCAGCCGACGACCGCGCCGATGCAGGCCACCGAATCGGCCAGCACCAGCATCTCCGGCGTCTCGTCGGGGTCGGTGACGGTCTGCACCAGCACCGTGGTGTCCACCGAGGTGCCGCGCTTGGCGCGGGCGAAGTCGACGGGCCGGAAGTCGCGGCGCAGCGGCTCCATCTCCGGGACGGTCAGCCACGGCTGGTCCCGGACGTCGATGTCCCACAGGTGGTGATGTGCGTCGACGGTCATGCTGTCCTTCCCCGACCCGCTGGTCCGGCGCCGGTAGCGATGTATAGCCCGCGCCCGGGCCGCGGATCCAGCGGTGCGGAGGATGCCGTCGCGCACGTGCCGATCTCCGCGGCGCGGTAGAAATCTCCCATGCGTTCCGGGGAACTGGTGCTGGGCCTGGACATCGGCGGCACCTCCAGCCGCGCCCTCGTCGGCGACCTGCGCGGGGAGGTCCGCGGCCGCGGCGCGGCCGGCGCGGGCAACCCGAACTCGCACCCGCCCGAGCAGGCCGTGGCCGAGGTGGGCGCGGCCGCCCGCGCCGCCCTCGACGGGCTCGACGTGCGGGCGGTGCGGAGCGCGGTGCTCGGCATGGCCGGGATCTCCAAGATGACCGACCCGCGCACCGCGGAGCTGTTCGCGGACGGCTGGCGGGAACTCGGCCTGGACTGCCCGGTGCGCGTCGTCAGCGACTGCGAGGTCGCGTTCGCGGCGGGCACCGCGGCCCCGGACGGGACCGTGCTCATCGCCGGGACCGGGGCGATCGCGGCGCGGATCGCGCAGCGGCGGGAGGTCGCCAATTCCGGCGGGCACGGCTGGCTGCTCGGCGACGAGGGGTCGGCGTTCTGGCTCGGGCGCGAGGCCGTGCGGCACGCGCTGCGCGGCCTCGACCGCGGGGAACCGCTCGGGCAGCTGGGGACCGCGGTGCTCGCGCAGCTGCTCGGCGACACCGACGGGGACCCGAGGGACCTGCGCAAACGGCTGATCACGGCGGTGCACGGGCGGGCGCCGATCGCGCTCGCCGAGCTCGCGCCCGCGGTCACCGCCGCCTGCCCGGGCGATGCGGGCGCGCGGGACGTCGTGCAGCGGGCCGCGGTCGCGCTCGCCGACACCGCCGCCGAGACCCGCTCGCCCGGCGACGAGACGCCCGTCGTGGTCGCCGGAAGCCTCACCGGGGAGGACAACCCGGTCGGCAGGGCCCTGCGCACCGAGCTCGCCGATCGCACCGGCATCCGGCCGATCGCCGCCGGGCCGGGCGCCGCGGGCGCCGCCTGGCTCGCCGCGCTCGACCTCGCTCCCGAAGCGCCCCGCTACCCCGGCACCTAGCGGTCTCGCCGGCGCGACGGCGGCGGAACGCTGCCGGGACGCCGAGTTCCGGCTCGCTGCGGAGGGCTTGCCTGGCGAGGACGAACCGCTCTGGCTGCCCGGCGCACTCCAGGAGCGCTGAGGGGGACCCCCGGGTAAGACCACGTTCGGTCGCGGCACTCCCAGCACGCGATGCCGCGACGTTCGGCGCGGCAGGTCCCAGCCGGGGCGGCGTGCAGTGCCTCCGCGACCGGCGAGGACGACCCCCGGCCGCGCCGAGCCTGGCCGCCCGGCGCGCTCCAGAGCGCGCTCGCCCTGCGCCCGAGCACGGTCGGCAAGAGCACCGCGGGGTTCGCCGCCGGACTCCCGCCGAAGACGGCCGCGGAGATCCGCGTCGGGGACGTGCTGGACGGCTCGTGGGTCCGCCGCGGCAGGTTCGCGAGCTCAGCACCGGCGCGCTGGAACCGCGCCG
>Ga0164243_10007789_pt1 | contig 15931 bp, 14 predicted proteins | sample OricompcompostOP_FD_108781 | JGI IMG/M metagenome (GOLD analysis project Ga0164243, IMG submission 108781) | Organic Plus compost microbial communities from Emeryville, California, USA - Original compost - Organic plus compost (OP) | ecosystem: Engineered > Solid waste > Mixed feedstock >...
TCACCGGGGGCAAGGTCACCGGCTGAAGCCGCGCGGCGGCCCGCGCCAGGGCAGCCGGTACACGCCGCCGCCGACGGCGATCTCGATCGGGCCGGGCTGCACCACCTCGGCCATGCAGGCCAGACGCTCGTCGGGCGCCGCGCCCTGGCGGGCGAGGATGTCCCGCTCGGATGCAGCCATCGGCGCGAGCCGGTCGGCGCCGTGCAGCACGCGCACGGCGCAGCGGCCGCAGACCCCTTCGCCGCGGCACGGATAACCGATGGGCACGTGCGCCCGGCGCGCGACCGAGAGCAGGGTGCGCCGCGGCGCGGTCACGGCAGCCGCGGGCCCGGCGCCGCCGCGGACCAGACGTCCATCAAGAACCAGCCGTCGCGGTTGCGGCCCAGCTGCATGTCCAGCCGATCGCCTTCGCGCGCGAGCCGCGCCACGGCGGGCGGAACCTGCAGCTCGATCGGCTCGCCGTCGCGGCGCGGGTTGTCGAGGCGCAACGCGTGGTCGTGGACCCGATCCACGAGGAAGCCGCCCTCGACCTCTTCCTGGGCGAGGGGTTGCTGCGACTCCCAGCGCTGCATCGCGATCGCATAGGCCTCGGGGTCGCGCTCCCACACGTCGCGGCCGGGGCGTCCCTCGCCCACCAGGCTGCGCAGGCCCCGCGCCAGCTGGTCGAGCCGAGGCAGCTCGGTCACCGCGGCCTCGGCCGCGTGGCCGCAGGCGCGCGCGAGGACCGGGTCGATGGAGCCGCGCTCGCCCGCATCGCGCAGCGCCCGGGCGAAAAGGCGGCCGGCGCGGCATAACTCCTCGACCGGACGCGAGACGTGGGTGACGAGGTGGTCGGCGACGAACGCCCAGGCGAGGCCCGGATCGAGCTGGCTCGCCGGCAGCAGGGCCACGCGACGGCCCCGATCCTCGTCCACCGGCAGGCCGCGGTGCGCGCAAAACGTGACGATCTCTTCTTCTAGGCGCTCGGCGAGCGAGCGCGATGCCGCGGGCCGCTGCGCGAGGAAGGGGTGCAGGGCCGCGCTGATGCCGACGATGCCGTCCATGATGGACAGGGTATCCCGCCGCGGCCGGCGCGGCGAACGAAGCGCGCTGCCCCGCGCCGGGGCCCCGTTCGACGCGGCGGAAGGAGCCTGGGCAGGAGGCCGCGGAGGCCTACTCGTCGCCGTCGAGCTGGTCGAGCCGCTCCTGCGCCTGATCGCGGGCACGCTCGGTGGCGCCCTTCATCTGCCGCATGAGCTCGCCCGGCTTGCTGCCCAGCTCCTCGGCGGCCTCGCGGCGGTCGGGGCATGCGGCGAGCAGGAGTGCGAGGAGGGGGAGAACGAGCAGGCGGCGCATGGGACCTCCGGTGGGCTTCGTATCGGCGCTCGGCCGGGCGGGCCCGGTCGGCTCGCTCGGGGCGTTTTCGTGCGCAGCGATTTCTGCACAGCGGCGACCGGGTGTCGAGTGGGCGACGGCGTGCGCAACCTCAAACACGTGGCGATCGGGCCGCAAGCGGAGGCAGCGCATGCACACGCTCTGGTTGGACACCGTGCCGCGGCAGCCCCACCCGCAGCTGGCGGGCGAGCTACGCGCGGACGTGGCGGTGGTGGGCGCCGGCATCGCGGGCCTCACGACCGCCTGGCTGCTCCAGCGGGCGGGCAGGCGCGTGGCGCTGGTCGAGGCCTGCGAGGTGGGCAGCGGCGAGTCGGGCCACACGAGCGCGCACCTCACCGCCGTGCAGGACACGCGCTGGTACGAGATCGCGCGCACGTTCGGTCGCGCCACCGCGCGCCGGATGGCGTCGGCGGGTATGGAGGCCATCGCGCTGGTCGAGCGGCTCTCGGGGGAGCTCGGGATCGACTGCGATTTCGGGCGGGTGCCGGGCTACCTGTTCACGGAGCGGCGCCGCGACGTGCACGAGCTGGAACGCGAGGCGCAGGCGGCGTCGGAGGCCGGGCTGCGCGTGTCGCTGGGCGACGAGGCGCCGCTTCCCTTTCCCACGGCGGCGGCGCTGCGCTTCGAGGATCAGGCGGTGTTCCACCCGCTGAAGTTCCTGCGCGGGCTGGCCGCCGCGTTCGTCGAAGCGGGCGGGCAGATCTTCACGAACAGCCGGGTGATCGACGTGGAGGACGGCAGGCCGGCGCGGGTGCGCACCGAGCGCGGGAGCGTGCGCGCGCACGACGTGGTCCTCGCGACCGATGCGCCGATCCACGACCGCCTGCGCATGCACGCCAAGATCTCGCCCTGGCGCACGTACGTCGTGACGGCGAAGCTGGCGGAGCCGCTGCCCGGCCTCTTCTGGGACACGGCCGATCCGTACCACTACCTGCGCACGTGGAACGGGCCGGACGGCGTCGTCGCGATCGTCGGCGGCGAGGATCATCGCGTGGGCACGGTCGAGGATACGGACGCGTGCTTCGACCGCCTCGCCCACTGGACCGAGCCGCGGCTCGGCGTGCACCCGGACCGCTTCTGGTCCGGGCAGGTGAACGAGCCCGCCGACGGCCTGCCGTTCATCGGGCGCAACCCGCTGTCGCTGCACCTCTACGTGGCCACCGGCTTTTCCGGCACCGGCCTGGCCAACGGCCTGATCGCCGGGATGGTGCTCTCGGAGGAGCTGCAGCAGCGGCCGCATCCGCTCGGCCGCACGCTGGCCGCCACGCGCCTGAAGCCGCTGGCGCAGGCGAAGGAAGCCCTCGTCCACAACGTCGAGAGCGCGCGCCACATGGTGGGCGATCGGATCGTGCCGCCGGCGGAGGCAGGCTCGCTCGAGGACGTACCGCGCGGGGAGGGGCGCATCGTGCGGCTGGGGGCCGAGCGCCTGGCGGTGTACCGCGACGACGGCGGCGATCTGCGCGCGGTCTCGCCGGCCTGCACGCACCTCGGTTGCTACGTGCATTGGAACGGCGCCGAGCGCTCGTGGGACTGCCCGTGCCACGGCTCGCGCTTCGACACCGCGGGGCAGGTGATCCACGGGCCGGCGGTCGAGGCGCTGGCGCCGCGCGACATCCCGGACGAGGCGCGCGCACCGACGGAGCGCGCCGGCAGCTGGGCGGAGAGCGGACCCCGCGGAGAGTGAGCACGTGCCCGGCCGGTTCCTCCGCACGCCGCCGGGACGTACGCTCGATTGGCCATGGACCTGTCGACCGCAGAGCCGAGAACCGGCGCGCGCGTCTTTGCCATCGGTCATTCGACCGTTGCGCAGGGCGAATTGCTCGATCGCCTGCAGGATCTCGGCGTCCGCACGCTCGCCGACATCCGCAGCTACCCGCGCTCGCGGCACAACCCGCAGTTCAATCGCGACGTCCTCGCCGAGGCGGCAGGTGCGCGCGGCCTCCGCTACGTGCACCTGCGCGATCTCGGCGGCAGGCGCCGGCCGAAGCCGGGCGACGAGACCAACGCCGGCTGGCACAGCGCCTCGTTCCGCGGCTATGCCGACTACATGCAGACCGACGCTTTCGCCCGGGCACTCGACGGATTGATCGCACGCGCCGCCGACGGGCCGGTGGCGATCCTCTGCTCGGAAGCGGTGCCGTGGCGCTGCCACCGATCGCTCGTCGCCGACGCGCTGCTCGTGCGCGGCGTGGAGGTGCTGCAGGTGGTGGGCAAGACCGTGCGGCCGCATCGGCTCACGCCGTTCGCGCGCGTGCGCGGCACGCAGGTGACGTACCCCGCGGGAGCGGCGGCGTGATCCGCCTCGCCGTCGAGCCGCCCTTCCACCTGGGGGCCACCGCGCGCCTGCTGCAGCGCAGGCCGCGCAATCCGTTGGATCGCGTCGAGGGCATGCGCTGGCAGCGCCTCCTCGCGCCGCCCGACGGGCCGATCCTCCTGGAGGTCGAGCAGCGGGGGCCGCCGCACGAGCCGGATCTCCGCCTCGTGTTCCACGGGCGCAGCCCCGGGGCGCGGGAGCGGCGCGAGCTCGTCGCGCTGGTGCGCCGCATGCTCGGCCTCGACGTGGACCTGGCCCCGTTCCAGACGGCGGCTGCGCGGATCCCCGGCCTGGCCCCGGTGGTGCGCCGGCTCGCCGGGCTGCGCCCGCCGCGCTTCGCCTCGCTGTTCGAGTCGTTCGTCGGCGTGGTGCCGTTCCAGCAGGTGAGCCTCGACGCCGGCGTGGCGGTGTTCGCGCGGATCGTGGAGCGCTTCGGCCCGCGCCTGGCGATCGGCGGCGCGACGTGGAGCGCCGCGCCGCGGCCGGAGGACGTAGCCGCCGCCGCCCCGTCCGATTTGCGCAGCCTGGGCCTGAGCGAGGCGAAGGTCCGCGCGCTCCAGACCGCGGCGCGCGCTCGTATCGACGGCACGCTCGCCGACGCGGAGCTCGACGCGCTCCCCACCGCAGCGGTGCGCGAGCGGCTGCTCGCGCTGCGGGGCATCGGTCCGTGGAGCGCCGATCTGCTGCTGCTGCGCGGCCTCGGCCGCCTCGACGCGTTTCCGCCGGGCGACGTCGGCGTGGCGCGCGGGCTGGGGCACCTGCTCGGCGAGGGCGCACCCCGGCCGGAAGCGCTCGCCGCCGCCTTCGTGCCGCAGCAGGGCATGCTCTATTTCCTCTCGCTCGCCGTCCAGCTGCTCGACCGGGGGCTCATCGACTTGTGAAGCCCTGCGGGCCGGGGCATGGTGCGCCGCCGTGGACAAGGCACACGACAACGCTCGCATCCTGCCTCTCGCCGTCGGTGCGCTCGGCGTCGTCTTCGGCGACATCGGCACCAGCCCGCTCTACACGATCAAGGAGTGCTTCCACGGCCTGCACGCGATCGCGCTCACCCAGGAGAACGTGCTCGGCGCGCTCTCGCTCGTCTTCTGGGCGCTCACGGCGGTGGTGTCGTTCAAGTACATCGGCTTCATCCTGCGTGCCGACAACCGCGGCGAGGGCGGCATCTTCGCGTTGCTCGCGCTGCTGCCCCACGGCCGCGTGCGCGGCTCGACGATCGCCGTGGTGGCCGCGCTCTTCGGCGCCGCGCTGCTGTACGGCGACGGCATCATCACGCCCGCCATCTCCGTGCTCTCTGCGGTCGAGGGGCTGGAGGTGGCCACCAACGCGGCGAGCTCGTTCGTGGTGCCGATCACCGTGGCGATCCTGATCGCGCTCTTCGGCGTGCAGCACCACGGCACCTCGGGCATCGGCCGCATCTTCGGTCCGGTGATGATCGCGTGGTTCGTCGCGATCGCCGCGCTCGGCGTGTGGAACGTGGTGAAGAACCCCGCCGTGCTGGCCGCGCTCTCGCCCGGCTACGCCGTCTCGTTCTTCGCGCGCAACGGGCTGCACGGCCTGCTGGTGCTGGGGTCGGTGGTGCTGGCGATCACCGGCGCCGAGGCGCTGTACGCCGATCTCGGCCATTTCGGCGCGCCGCCGATCCGCCTGTCGTGGTTCGCCCTCGTGTTTCCGGCGCTCGTCGTCAATTACTTCGGCCAGGGCGCGATCCTGCTCGAAGTCCCGGCCGCGGCGGTGAACCCCTTCTACGCCATGGTGCCGCGGCCGCTGCTCTACCCGATGGTCGGCCTCGCGACGGCCGCGGCGATCATCGCTTCGCAAGCGCTCATCAGCGGCACGTATTCGCTCACCAGCCAGGCGGTGCAGATGGGCTACCTGCCGCGCGTGCACGTGATCCACACGTCGGGCGAGGCGGCAGGGCAGATCTACATCCCGACGGTGAACCGCTTCCTCATGGTGGCCTGCATCGCGCTGGTGCTCACGTTCCAGCATTCCAGCCGCCTGGCCGCCGCGTACGGCATCGCCGTGACGGCCAACATGGGCATCACCTCGCTGCTGTTCTTCTTCGTCGCGCTGCGCACGTGGAAATGGCCGCTCGCCCGTGCGCTGCCGCTCGTGCTGCTGTTCCTGTTCTTCGACCTGTCGTTCTTCGGCGCCAACCTGCTCAAGCTCGCCGACGGCGGCTGGTTCCCGCTGGTGATCGCCGGCCTGCTGCTGACGCTGATGCTCACGTGGCGCGACGGCCGCACCGAGCTGCGCGACCGCATGTCGGAGCGGGCGCTGCCGCAGGAGCTGTTCGTCGAGGACGTGCTGCGGCGCAAGCCGACCCGCGTGCCGGGCGTGGCGGTGTTCATGTCGTCGGCGGTCGGCAGCACGCCGGTGGCGCTGCTGCACCACTACAAGCACAACAAGGTGCTGCACGAGAAGGTGATCTTCCTGGCCGTGCGCTCCGAGGACAAGCCGTTCGTGCGGCGCTCGAAGCGCGTGGACGTCGAGGAACTCGGCGGCGGCTTCTACCGGATGACCGCGCACTACGGCTTCATGGAGCGGCCCGACGTGCCGGAGGCGCTGCGGCTCGCGCGCACGCAGGGCCTCGACACCGATCCCGCGCAGGCCAGCTACTACCTCGGCCGCGAGACGCTGCTCACCACCGGCAAGGCGCCGATGGCGCGCTGGCGCAAGGCGCTGTTCGCGCTCCTCTCGCGCAACGCCGAGCCCGCGAGCAACTGGTTCGGCCTGCCGCCCGGCCGCGTGGTCGAGCTCGGCATGCAGATCGAGCTCTAGTCGCGCAGGAAGGCGTCGATCGCCTCGGCGACCGCCGCCGGGGCCAGCCAGTGCATCATGTGCCCGACGCCGGGGATCACGAGCGTCTCCGCGCGGGGCACGGCCGCGCGTCGCTCCTCCTGGTCCGCCACGCGGTAGCCGCGCTCGCCCTCGACGAAGAGCGTGGGCGCAGCGATCGCGCGCAAATGCTCGCGGAACGCGCCCGCGTCGAACGGATAGGGCCCGCGCGTGCGGTGCAGCGGATCGAAGCTCCACACGTACCCACCGGGCACCGCGCGCGTGGAGCGCGCCGCGAGCTCGAGCCCCAGCTCGTCGGACAGCTCCGGCGTCTGGATGCGCATGCGCGCGAGCGCCTCGTCGAGCGTCGCCATCACCCGCTGCGGCGCGTGGCGGGCCCTGCGCGCGGCTTCGACCCAGGCGGCGGTGCGCGCCGAAGGCGCCTGGCCGGAGGCCGCCGGCGGCCCCAGCCCCTCCAGGTTCACGAACCGGGCGACGCGCGCGGGAAACGCGCCCGCGTAGAGCGACGCGGCGACGCCGCCCATGCTGTGCCCCACCAGATGCAGCGGGCCGGGCACGAGCGCGTCCGCCAGGTCGGCGAGGTCCGCCACGTAGTCCAGGAAGTGGTAGTAGCCGCCGGGCGCGACCCACGCGCTCGCGCCGTGGCCGCGCCAGTCGAACGCGATCACGCGATGGCCGCGGGCGACGAGCCGCTCGGCGATCTGGCGGAAGCTCCAACCCACGTCGAGGAAGCCGTGGGCGCACAGCACGGTCGCCTGCGGCTGCGGTCCCTCGGGGGACCAGGTGATCACGTGGTGTTCGAGACCGTTCGCGACGATCCGCTGCTCGACGATGCGCATCCGCCAACGAGTAGCAGGCCGGAGCGCTCGCGCAAATTCAGAGCACGCGCTGCAGGAGCAGCGGCAGCGCCGCGATGGTGGCCACCAGCAGGCCCGCGAAGATCAGCGTGAGCGCCGTGAAGAAGGCCACCATGCCCATGGCGGTGGCCACGCGGCCGAGGTGGAGCTGCCGGGCGACGCCGCCCGCGACCTGCGAGGCGGCAGCGAGCGCGCCGATCCAGGCGAAGCGATCGTCGGCGGCGACGGTGCCGAGCACCACCCCGAGCAGGCCGAGCGTGGCCGCGACCGCGATGACGCCGCCGAGCCGGAAGCCCGGAAAGGCCGGCGCCGCCACGGTCTCGGCGTGCGAGGGGCAGCGGTCGGAATCGATGGCCGCGGGAAGCCCGCAGACGCTGCACGGCGTGGTGGGGTCGAGCCCCGCCGTGTCGATCCCGAACCAGCGCAACACGGCGCGGCCGTGGGCGTGGCGCGGGACGACGGGCGTTCGCGCCTCGGCCACGCGCTCGATTGCCGGTTCTCCTGCTGCTGCCACGCGCCTCGCTCCTCGCCGCCCCCGACCAACTGACGTGCCTCGCCTACCGCGTGTTCACGGCGATGGGCAATATCGGTCGCCTGCTTACCTCGTCCTACCGGCATGCGGCAGGACCGCTGTGGATTCTCCCGAACGGGTGGGGCCGATTGCCTCGCCGGCCCGGCGCCGCAGGTTGGTAGCGTCTGGAGGTACGGTGCGCAAGCGCAAGGTCGACCGCCCGCTCCGCCGCGACGTCCGCTATCTCGGGCGCCTGCTCGGCGAGGTCCTGGTGGAGCAGGAGGGCGTGGACGTCTTCGATCTCGAGGAGCGGGTGCGGACGCTCGCCATCCGGCGGCGGCGTGGCCCGCGCGATGGGAGGGCCGCGGCGGAGGCGGAGCTCATCCGGCTGCTCGCCGATCTCCCCATGGCGCAGGCCGAGCCGGTGATCCGCGCCTTCTCGGTCTACTTCGAGTTGGTGAACCTCGCGGAGCAGCACCACCGCATCCGCCGCAACCGCGCGCACCTGCGCGATCCGGACGAGCCGCCGCAGCGCGGCTCGCTGGCGGCGATCCTGCAGATGGCGCGCGAGCGGGGCGTACCGGCGGAGCGCGTGCGCGAGGTGCTCCGCACGCTCGAGGTGACGCTCACGCTCACCGCCCATCCCACGCAGGCGGCGCGGCGCACCATCCTCGACAAGCTCGATCGCATCGCCAACGTGCTCGAGACCCGCGAACGCTGCGAGCTCACGCCGCACGAGGCGGCGCACGCGCTCGAGCGGGTGCGCGAGGAGATCGGCGCGCTCTGGCAGACCGACGAGGTGCGGCGCGAGCGGCCCGCGGTCGGCGACGAGGTCAAGAACGTCGTCTGGTACGTGGAGCAGGTGCTCTGGGAGCTCATCCCCGAGGTGCCGCACGCGCTGCAGATCGGCTTCGAGCGCGCCTACGGCGAGCCGCTGGGCTTCTCGCCGTCGCCCCTGCGGCTGCACTCGTGGGTGGGCGGCGACATGGACGGCAACCCGCGGGTGACGCCCGACGTGCTCGAGGACGCGATCCGCGCGCACCAGGCGCGGGCGCTGCGCCGCATCCTCGCCACCGTGCGCCAGCTCGGCGGCGCGCTCTCGCAATCGTCCCGCTACGTGGACGTGCCACCCGCGCTGCTCGCCTCGATCGAACGCGACGAGTGCCGCATGCCCGAGGTGGCCTCGGAGTTCGCGCCGCGCACCGTGGGCGAGCCGTGGCGGCGCAAGCTGCGCTTCGTGGAGGCGCGCCTGGCCGCGGCGCTCGCGCGCGTGGAGCAGCTGCGCGTGCGGCAGCAGGAGCCCGCGGCGCCGGCGCTGCAGGCGGGCGCGCTCTCCGCCGCGCCGGCCGGCATCGCGCCCGAGGTGCTGCCCGGCGCCGGCGCGGCCTACGCCTACCGCCGGCCGGACGAGCTCGTGGCGGACCTCGAGCTCGTGGCCGACACGCTGCACGAGGCGGGCGCGCACAGGGCGGGCGAGCGCCAGGTGCGCGCATTGCTCGAACAGGTCCGTGCGCTGGGCTTTCACATCCTCGAGCTCGAGATGCGCGCGCCCGCCGAGGACGCGCGCGCGGCAGCGGCGTGGCTGCAGGGCGGCGCCGAGCCGACCGAGGGCGCCACCCGCTTCTTCGCGGCGCTGCAGAAGATCGCCGCCGCGCAGCAGGAGGGCGGCGAGGGCGCGTGCCGCACCGTCGTGCTCTCCATGGCCTCGGGGCCCGAGGACGTGCGCGCCACGCTCCACTGCGCGCGCGAGGCGGGCCTGTGGGACGAGGAGAAGGGCTGCGGGCGCATCGACATCGTGCCGCTCTTCGAGACGCTGCAGGCGCTCGACGACGGCCCGGAGATCCTCCGATCGCTCTTCGCCGATGCCGAGTACCTGCGCCACGTGCGCGCGCGGGGCGTGCAGGAGGTGATGGTCGGCTACAGCGACTCGGGCAAGGAGGTGGGCCTGCTCGCCGCCCACGCGGCGCTGTGGCGCGCGCAGGAGGCGCTGCCGCGCGTGGCCGCGGAGGCCGGGCTGCCGCTGCGCATCTTCCACGGCCGGGGCGAGTCGGTGGCCCGGGGCGGCGGTCCGGCGCAGCAGGCGATCCTCGCGCTGCCACCCGGCAGCGTCGCGGGCAGGTACAAGGCCACGGAACAGGGCGAAGCGCTCGACCACAAATACGCGCGCCCGCGGCTCGCCATGCGCACGCTGGAGCTCATCATCGGCGGCGCGCTGCTGCACACGCTCGACGCGCAGGATCGCCCGGAGCCCGACGAGCTCGCGGGCTACCAGAGGCTCTTCGACGCTCTCGCAGAGGATGGGCGCAAGGCGTACCGCGCGATCGTGTGGGACGAACCGCGATTCGTGGAGTTCTTCACCGCCGCCTCGCCGATCGAGGAGATCTCCGAGCTCCCGATCGGCTCGCGCCCGGCCAAGCGAAAAACCGGCGGCGTGGAGGCGCTGCGCGCGATCCCGTGGGTGTTCGCGTGGACGCAGAATCGCGCGATCCTCCCGGGTTTCTACGGATTCGGCAGCGCCATGGCCGCGTTCCTGCGCGCGCACCCGGACGGCGAGGCGCGGCTGGCCGAGATGTATCGGCGCTGGCCCGCGTTCCGCACCATCGTCAACAACGTGGAGATGGTGCTCGCCAAGAGCGACATGCAGATCGCCGCGCGCTACGCCCAGCTCGCGTCCGAGGCGGCGCGCGACGCGGTGTGGCCGCGCATCCGCGCCGAGTACCTGCGCACGCGCCGCGCGATCAAGCGCATCACCGGCCACCGCCGCCTGCTCGAGGACAACGGGCCGCTTCGGCGCTCGATCCAGCTGCGCAATCCCTACGTGGATCCGATGTCGTTCCTGCAGGTGGAGCTGCTGCGCCGCAAGCGCGCCGGCGGCGACGACCGCTGCAACCGGCCCATCCTGCTCACGCTGAACGGCATCTCGGCCGGCATGCGCAACACCGGGTGAGCGCGCCTCACTCGTCGACGTTGCGCAGGAAATCGGCCACGTGGGCGAAGCGCCCGTCGAGGAAGGTGCGCACCTCGCCGTACACGCCGATCCCGTCGAGCGCGCGGGTCATGCTCCGCACCCAGGCGTCGCGCATGGCGACGTCGACGAGGAACGGTGCGTGGCGCGCGCGCAGCATCGGGTGGCCGCGCTTCTCGAGGTAGTCCTTCGGACCGCCGAGCCAGAAGCAGAGGAACGAGGCGAAGTTGTCGCGGCTCTCTCGGCTGACCTTGCCCGGCGCGTCCTGCTTGTGCAGCGCCGCGAGGGCGGGTTCGTCCTGCTCCATGGCGTCGTAGAAGCGCTCGACGAGGGCCCGGATGGTCTCCGCGCCGCCCAGGATGTCGTACGGTGTCTCGCCGGGGGATGGCTGCCACGTCTCGTTCATCGCGTCTCCGGAGCCCCAGATAGCCCGCCAGGCGCGCAGGTCAAGGGCCAGGCGTCGGCAACGCGCGGCGGGGCCTCTCTCTGCCCGCTAAGCGTAGCGGGCGCGGATGCCGGCGAGCACCACGTCGACCGTGTCTTCGAGGAAGCGGTCGTCCACCGGCTCGCCCCAGGTGTACAGCCGGGCGAAGAGCGGCGCGAACACCAGATCGAGCAGCAGGCGCGTGTCGGTAGCGGGCGGGAGCTCGCCGCGCTCGACACCGCGCCGCACCACCTCGAGCCGCCGCGCGCGCCGCTCCTCGCGGATGGCCCGGACGACCACCTCGAGGTCGGCCTCGGCGCGTTCGGCGTGGAGCACGCGCACGATGCCGCGCCGCAGGGGCGACCGGGCCGACTCCACCTGTTCGCGCAGCAGCGCGAGCAGATCGCCGCGGAGCGAGCCGGTGTCGGGCACGGGCGGGGTCGTGCGGGCGAGCCCCTCGCGCAGCGCCGCGTCCACGAGCTGCGCGTGGGTGGGCCAGCGCCGGTAGACGGTGGTCTTGTTCACGCCGGCGCGGGCAGCGATCTCCTCGACCCGCAGCCGGGCGTATCCCACCCGGGCGAGCTCGACGAGCGTGGCGCGGAGTACGCGCGCCACCACGGCAGCCGCGCGGCCGCCCGTTCGCAAGCCCTCCGTTCGGCGTGGCGGGGAAGAGTTGGACATCGCCGCGAATTATGGCAACTCGGAGTTGCGCTTCAAGGCCCATGGCCCGGCGCATCGGGAGAACCGAGTTTCATGGACAAGGCAGAGAACGAGATTCAGACCACCCCCGCCCGGAAGAAGCTGCGCGTGGCGCTGCCGCCGCGCCGCCGGCTCGTCCCCGTGCTGGCGATCGTCGCGGTGCTGGCGGCGGGGTTGTGGTGGTTCCTCCACCGCGGCCTCGAGTCGACGGACAACGCCCAGCTCGATGCGGACATCGTCGGCGTTCCGTCGCGCGTGGCGGGCACGGTGCAGAAGGTGTTCTTCGAGGAGAACCAGCCGGTGAAGGCCGGCGATCTCCTCGTGCAGATCGACGACGAGCCCTACCGCGCGAAGGTCGCGCAGGCCGAGGGCGCCCTGGCGGCGGCGCGTGCGAGCGCCGACGCGGCCGAGGCGGAAGCGCGCCTCGCGGGCGTCCGCGCCACCAGCGACCAGTCGGCCGCCAGCGCTACGTACGCGGCGGCGTCGCAGGGCGCGGCAGGTGCGGCGCAGCAGATCAGCGAGGCCGAGGCGGCGGTGAAGGCTGCCGAGGCACAGCTCGCCCAGGCGGAGCTCGAGCGCACGCGCCAGCGCGCGCTCCTCGCGCAGAACGCGACGGCGCAGGCGTCGGTCGACCACGCGGAGACCGCGTGGCAGGTCGCGGAATCGAACCTCGAGGTGGCGCGCGCGCATCTGGCGACGCTGCGCGCGAGCGTGGCCGCCGCCCGCAGCCGGGTGAGCGAGGCGGGCGCGCGCTGGGAGCAGGCCAAGCACGTGGACGATCAGACCACGCTCGCGGCCTCGAAGGCCCGCGCGGCCCGTGCGCAGGCCGACGCCGCGGCGGCGGCGCTCGATCTCGCCCGCCTCGAGCTGTCGTGGACGCAGATCCGCGCCCCCGGCGACGGCACCGTGTCGAAGAAGAACGTGATCGAGGGCCAGGCCGTCTCCGCGGGCGCCCCGGTGGTGCAGCTCGTGAAGCCGCAGATCTGGGTCACCGGCAACTTCAAGGAGACCCAGGTGGCCGACATGCGCCCGGGCCAGCCGGCACACGTCGAGGTCGACGCGTTCCCCGGCGTGGAGCTCGAAGGCGAGGTGGAGAGCTTCGCCGGCGCCACCGGCGCGCGCTTCACCCTGCTGCCGCCCGACAACGCCACCGGCAATTTCACCAAGGTGGTGCAGCGAGTCCCCGTTCGCGTGCGTCTGCACGAGCTGCCGGCCGACCTGCCGCTGCGCCCCGGCCTGAGCGTCGAGCTCACGGTGGACACGAACGGATGAGTACCTCGGCGACTGCGCCGGCCGCCCGGCCGGTCAACAAATGGGGCGTGGCCATCGCCGTGGCGCTGGGCGCGCTCCTCGAGGTCGTCGACACGAGCATCGTGAACGTCGCCCTCAACGACATGCAGAACTCGCTGGGCGCGACGCTCAGCGAGGTGAGCTGGGTCGTCTCGAGCTACGCGATCGCCAACGTGATCGTGCTGCCGATGACCGCGTGGCTGGGCCACCGCTTCGGCAAGCGGCGCTACTTCATCTTCTCGCTGGTCGGGTTCACGGTCGCGTCGGTGCTGTGCGGCCTGTCGACGACGCTGCCGATGCTGGTCGTCGCCCGCGTCCTGCAGGGGCTCACCGGCGGTGGCCTGCTCGCGAAGGCGCAGGCGTACCTCTACGAGACGTTCTCCGTCGAAGAGCAGCCGATGGCGCAGGCCTTCTTCGGCGCGGTGGTCATCGCGGGTCCCGCGATCGGCCCCACGCTCGGCGGCTTCCTGGTCACGAACGTGGACTGGCGCTGGATCTTCTTCATCAACGTGCCGGTCGCCATGATCGCCGTGCCGCTCGCGCTGACGTTCCTGCCGCGCGACGCGCCCGATCCGCACGCCAAGCCGGTCGACTGGACGTCGATCGCGCTGCTCGCGATCGGCATCGGCTCGCTGCAGACCTTCCTCGAGGAGGGCTACTCCGAGGATTGGTTCGAGTCGCACATGATCGTGGCGCTCGCGGTCACGACGGTCGTCGGCCTGGTGGCGTTCGTCTACCGGCAGCTGAAGTCCAAGGATCCGGTGGTCGATCTGCGCGTGCTGCGCCACCGCTCGCTCGCGGCGGGGAGCCTGCTGTCGATCGTGATCGGCATGGCGCTGTACGGCGCCCTCTTCTCGATCCCGATCTTCACGCAGTCGATGCTGCACTACACGTCGGAGGACACCGGCTTCCTGCTGTTGCCGAGCGCGCTCGTCGCGGCGGCGATGATGCCGGTGGTGGGGCGGCTCGTGCGCCGCTTCGATCCGCGCATCGTGCTGGTGTGCGGCGCGCTGATCCTCGCGTTCGCGATGCACATGCTGACGGGGCTGACGCCGCAGACGGGCGAGGGCGATCTCCTCACGCCCCTGATGATTCGCGCGATCGGTACCACCATGATGTTCCTGCCGCTCAACCTCGCCACGCTGGGACCGATCCCGCGCGAGGACGTGGGCGCCGCGTCGGGCCTCTTCAACCTCACGCGGCAGCTCGGCGGCAGCATCGGCGTCGCGCTGCTCAGCACGCTGCTCGGCCAGCGGCAGGCGTTCCACCGCGCGGTGCTGGTGGAGCACATTGCGCCCGGAGCGCCCGACACGGTCGCACGGCTGGCGGGCTACGCGCAGGCGTTCGTCGCGAAGGGCATCCCGCTGCAGGAAGCGCAGCACAAGGCGCTCGCCCTGCTCGACGGCATGGTGCAGCAGCAGGCCGCCGTCATGTCGTTCGCCGACACGTTCTGGGCGACCGGCGCGCTCATCCTGGCGACGCTGCCGCTCGTGCTGCTGCTGGGCAAGCCGCGCAAGGGCGCCGCCCCGGTCGCGGCGCACTGACCATCGGGCAACGGGCAGCGCTGGCCCCCCACTGGGGTAGGCCAGCTGCCCGTTGCCCGCCCGCTTCCTACGCTTCCGCCACCGCCCGTCCTCGGCAGGTTGACTTGCCGCGCCGCGGGTACGACGCTAAGTCGACTGAATGGACATTCATTCATTTGTCTGGGAGCACCTCGAATGAGCTTTCGGATCCGCAAGGCCGCCGTCCTGGGCGCCGGCGTGATGGGCAGCGGCATCGCCGCGCACCTCGCCAACGCCGGCATCCCCGTCCTCCTGCTCGACATCGTCCCGCCGCAGGCCGCGCCGGGCGAAGATCCGTCGAAGCGGTCGTTCCGCGACAAATTCGCTGCCGGCGCGCTCGCCAACCTGCGCAAGCAGAAGCCCGCGCCGCTGTTCTCCGCCGCGGCGCTCGAGCTGATCGAGATCGGCAACTTCGACGACGACCTGTCGCGCATCGCCGAATGCGACTGGGTGGTCGAGGTGGTGAAGGAGGACCTGGACGTGAAGCGCGCGCTCTTCGCGCGCGTGGAGCCGCACCTGAAGGCGGGCGCGGTGGTGTCGTCCAACACCTCCGGCATGTCGATCGAGGGCATGCTCGAGGGCCGCGGCGAGTCGTTCCGCCGGCGCTTCCTCGTCACGCACTTCTTCAATCCCGTGCGCTACATGAAGCTGCTCGAGCTGGTGCCCGGGAAGCAGACCGATCCGGACGTGCTCGCGGCGATGCACCGCTTCGGCGAGGAGACGCTGGGCAAGGGCGTCGTCTACGGCAAGGACACCACCAACTTCATCGCCAACCGCATCGGCGTCTACGCGATGCTGCGCACGCTCGGGCTCATGCAGGGCGAGGGGCTCACGGTCGAGGCGGTGGACAAGATCTTCGGCCCGGCGATGGGCCGGCCGAAGAGCGCCGTGTTCCGCACCGCCGACCTCGTGGGCCTCGACACCTTCGTGCACGTGGCGAAGAACTGCTTCGACACGCTGGCGCACGACGAGGCGCGCGAAGTGTTCCGCGTCCCCGCGTTCGTCCAGCAGATGGTCGAGCGGCGGATGCTCGGCGACAAGACCGGCGGCGGCTTCTACCGCAAGAGCCGGGGCGAGGGCGGCGGCAAGGAGATCCTCGCGCTCGATCTGCAGACCCTCGAGTACCGGCCGCAGGA
>Ga0164243_10007790_pt1 | contig 15930 bp, 15 predicted proteins | sample OricompcompostOP_FD_108781 | JGI IMG/M metagenome (GOLD analysis project Ga0164243, IMG submission 108781) | Organic Plus compost microbial communities from Emeryville, California, USA - Original compost - Organic plus compost (OP) | ecosystem: Engineered > Solid waste > Mixed feedstock >...
CCGGAGACGTAGTCGCCGTACTCCGCGGTGTCGGAGACCGACCAGCGCTGCTTGGCGATGCCGCCCTCGTACATGAGGTCGACGATCAGCTTCAGCTCGTGGAGGCACTCGAAGTAGGCGACCTCGGGCTGGTAGCCCGCCTCGGTCAGGGTCTCGAAGCCGTACATGATCAGCTGCGAGGCGCCGCCGCAGAGCACCGCCTGCTCGCCGAACAGGTCGGTCTCGGTCTCCTCGGTGAACGTCGTCTTGATGCCGCCGGCGCGGAGGCCGCCGATCGCCTTCGCGTAGGACAGCGCGAGCGGCCAGGCGTTGCCCGACTCGTCCTTCTCGACCGCCACAAGCACCGGGACGCCGCGGCCGTCGACGTACTCGCGGCGGACCAGGTGACCGGGGCCCTTGGGGGCGACCATGAAGACGTCGACCCCGTCCGGCGGGGTGATGTAGCCGAACCGGATGTTGAAGCCGTGACCGAAGACGAGGGTGTCGCCGGCGGCGAGCTCGGGCGCGATCTCCTCGGCGTACAGCTTCCGCTGGTGCTGGTCCGGGGCGAGGATGACGATCACGTCGGCCTCCTCGGCCGCCTCGCGCGGGGTGAGCACCCGCAGGCCCTCCGCCTCCGCCTTCTCGCGGCTCTTGGAGCCGGGCTGCAGCCCGACCCGCACGTCGACCCCGGAGTCGCGCAGCGACAGCGCGTGGGCGTGGCCCTGGCTGCCGTAGCCGATCACCGCGACGTTCTTGCCCTGGATCAGGGACAGGTCGGCGTCGTCGTCGTAGAACATCTCAGCCACGGGTGGCTTCTCCTTCTTGTTGGTGTTCGTCAGCCTGCGTGGGCCGGCGGGGTGGGGACGGCGACCGGGCGCAGGGTGCGCTCGGAGATGGAACGGGAGCCGCGGCCGATCGCGACCTGCCCGGACTGGACGAGCTCGCGGACGCCGAACGGCTCGATGACGCGCATGAAGTCCGCGATCTTGGCGGGGTTGCCGACGACCTGGATGGTCACCGCGTCCGGCGCCACGTCGATGACGGTGGCCCGGAACAGCTGCACGGTGTCGAGCACCTGGCCGCGGGTCTCGGCGGTCGCCGCCACCTTGACCATCAGCAGCTCGCGGTTGACCGACGCCTCCGGGTCGAGCTCGACGATCTTGATCACCTCGACCAGCTTGTTGAGCTGCTTGGTGACCTGCTCCAGCGGCGAGGACTCGACGTTGACGACGATCGTCATCCGCGAGATCTCCTCGTGCTCGGTCGGACCCACCGCGAGCGAGTCGATGTTGAAGCCGCGCCGGCTGAAGAGGCCCGCGATCCGGGCCAGCACGCCCGGCTTGTTCTCGACCAGGACGGACAGGGTGTGGGTGCTCATCGTCTACAGCTCGTCCTCGTCGAAGTCGGGCGCCATGTCCCGTGCGTACTTGATGTCGTCGTTGCTGGTGCCGGCCGCGACCATCGGCCACACCATCGCGTCGCGCTCGACCCGGAAGTCGACCACGACCGGCACGTCGTTGATCTCCATCGCCTTCTGGATCGTGGCGTCGACGTCGTCGGGCGAGTCGCAGGCCAGGCCCACGCAGCCGTAGGCGTCCGCGAGCTTGACGAAGTCGGGGATCCGCTTGGAGTGCAGGTCGGTGTTGGAGTAGCGCTCGTTGTAGAAGAGCGTCTGCCACTGGCGGACCATCCCGAGCGACTCGTTGTTGATCACCGCGACCTTGATCGGGATGTCGTTGATCGCGCAGGTGGCCAGCTCCTGGTTGGTCATCTGGAAGCAGCCGTCGCCGTCGATCGCCCACACCGTCCGGTCGGGCATGCCGACCTTGGCGCCCATCGCGGCCGGGACGGCGTACCCCATCGTGCCGAGGCCGCCGGAGTTGAGCCACCGGTTGGGCTGGTCGTAGTCGATGTACTGCGCGGCCCACATCTGGTGCTGCCCGACGCCGGAGGTGAAGATCGTGTCCGGCCCGGAGATCGCGCCCAGCCGCTCGATGACGTGCTGCGGGGCGAGCCCCTCGGAGGGCTTGTCGTAGCCGAGCGGGTACTTGCTCTTCACGCCGTCGAGGAACGTCCGCCAGGCCTCGTAGTCGCCGGTGTGGCCGGCGTCGGCCTCGGTGCGCAGCGCCACGACCAGGTCGCCGAGCACCTCACGCACGTCACCGACGATCGGGACGTCCGCGTGCCGGTTCTTGCCGATCTCGGCCGGGTCGATGTCGGCGTGGATGACCTTGGCGCCGGGCGCGAAGGAGTCGAGGTTGCCGGTGACCCGGTCGTCGAACCGGGCGCCGAGGCTGATGATCAGGTCGCTCTTCTGCAGCCCGGCGACCGCGGCCACGGTGCCGTGCATGCCGGGCATCCCCAGGTGCTGCGGGTGGCTGTCGGGGAACGCACCGCGCGCCATCAGCGTGGTCACCACGGGGATCCCGGTGAGCTCGGCGAGGGCCCGCAGCTCCGCGGCGGCCTTCGCCCGGATGGTGCCGCCGCCGACGTACAGCACCGGGCGCCGCGACTCGAGGATCAGTCGCGCGGCCTCGCGGATCTGCTTCGCGTGCGGGCGGGTCACCGGCCGGTAGCCGGGCAGGTGCAGCTCGTTCGGCCACTCGAACGTCGTGGCGGCCTGCAGCGCGGACTTCGCGATGTCGATGAGCACCGGGCCGGGGCGGCCGGTCGCGGCGATGTAGAACGCCTCGGCGACGGTGCGCGGGATCTCGTCGGGATCGGTGACCAGGAAGTTGTGCTTGGTGATCGGCATCGTGATGCCGCGGATGTCGGCCTCCTGGAAGGCGTCGGTGCCGATCGCGGCGGCGCCGACCTGACCGGTCACGGCGACGATCGGCACCGAGTCCATGTGCGCGTCGGCGAGCGGGGTGACCAGGTTGGTCGCGCCCGGTCCGGAGGTGGCCATGCACACGCCCACGCGCCCGGTGGCCGCGGCGTACCCCTGGGCGGCGTGCCCGGCGCCCTGCTCGTGCCGGACCAGGATGTGCCGGATCGAGGAGTCCATCAGCGGGTCGTACGCCGGCAGGATCGCGCCCCCCGGGATCCCGAACACATCCGTGGCGCCCGCGGCCTCCAGCGCCCGGATGAGGCTCGCCGCCCCGGTCATCTGCTCCGTCATCTGTCCTGTCCTCGATCCTCGCCCGGTCCCGGGCCGTGCCTGCTGCCTACTGGTCTGCCAACAAAAAACCCCTCGGTTGCCGGGCAACGAGGGGCGGACGCGCGGGCGGATTGGTCAGCCGGCGCGTCCGGTGCGTACAAGAAGGTCCTGGCGCATGCGGACACGGTAGCCGTGGCCGCGTCGTCCCGTCAGCCGAGTCTCCCAGCCGTCCCAGGATACGGGACGGGGATCCCAGCATGTGGCGGGGAGTGAGGACGCGGGTCACTACCGCCCGGGACGGCGGGCGACCGACCGTCGAGCGACACCGAAACCCGAAGGAGGGATCCCATGTCCCACCCGTCCCGGCTCCTCGTGGCCGTGAGCGGTCCGGCCCTGTTCGCCCTCGGTTACGCCCTGCACCCGGACCTGCCCAGCGACGTCGCCACGGCGGTCGGCGAGGTCGCCGACGTGCGGACCCGCTACCTGGTCGCCAAGCTGCTCGTGACCGCGGGCTCGCTCCTCTACGTCGTCCCCGTCCTGCTCGTCCGGAGCTCCCTGCGCGGTCGCCGCGGTGGCGGGCTCGCCGCCGCGGCGGCGGTCCTGTGCACGCTCGGCTTCGTCTGCAACGCCGTGAGCCAGACCCACTTCGGCTACCTGCTCTGGTACGCCTCCGCTGCTCGCGGAGTACGACGAGGTGGAGGTGGTCGCCGAGTGCGCGGACGCCGAGGAGGCCCTGCGCGCGGTGGACGAGTGTCACCCGGACGTCGTGGTCATGGACCTGCACCTGCCGGGGATGAGCGGGGTGGAGGCGATCCGGCGGCTCGCCGAGCGCGACCCCGCTCCCGGGGTCGTGGCGCTGACGACGTACGGGGACGACAGCTACCTCCAGGCCGCGCTGAGGGCGGGGGCCCGTGGCTACCTGGTCAAGGGCGCCGACCACCAGGAGATCGTGCGCGCCGTCCTGGGGGTGGCCCGGGGAGAGGCGGTGCTCGGCACCGGGGTGTCCGGGCTGCTGGCCGGGGCGGTCGGGTCAGTGAGCGGCGGCTCGCCGTTCCCGGAGCTGACCCAGCGCGAGCTCGAGGTCCTCGAGCAGGTCGCGCTCGGGCGGTCGAACGCCCAGATCGCCGCCCGGCTGCACCTGAGCCCCAAGACCGTGCGCAACTACGTGTCGAACACCCTGGCCCGGCTGCACCTGGAGACCCGCTCGGAGGCGATCGCCCGGGCGCGCGACGCCGGGCTGGTCGGTCCCGCCCCGCAGGGCTGACCCGACCGGCTCAGTCGGTGCGGCCCAGCCAGGTGGTGACGCAGCACTTGTTGCCCTGCGGGTCGGCGAGGACCCAGAAGCTCGGCGCCCACCGGGCGCTGACCATGGTGCCGCCGGCGTCCAGGGCCGCCTGCACCCGCTGCTCCGCGACCTCGGGCGGCACCCGGATGTCGAGGTGGAACCGCTGCCGCGGCTCCTCGTGGGGGTCGGTCCTCTGGAACCACAGCGTCGGCAGGCGACCGGTGGTGTCGGCGAGCTCGACGTCGTCGCCCTCGCCGCGCGGCTGGAGCCCGAGGACGGCGGCCCAGAAGGGACGGATCTCGTCGGCGTCGGCGGTGTCGAGCGCGATCTCCAGCACCTGGACGCCGGCGGGATCGGCCTGCACACCGAGGTCGGCCGCGTGCTCGCTGATCACCCGCGCGAGCTCGACGTCGCGCCGGGTCACTCCCCCGGTGTCGTGGCTGGTCAGCCGGACCACCACCCGCGGGTAGCTGAGGTCGATGTCGGGATGGTGGTTGCGCTCCTCCGCGGCGGCCCCGATCCGGGCGACCAGCTCGAGCCCCTTGGCGAAGCTGCCGGTCTCGAAGCGCGCGTGCAGCTGGTCGAAGAGGACCCGCCAGTCGGCCAGCCCCTCGTCCTCGATCTGCTGGGCGCTGAGCCGGGTGCGGTCGTCGGTCATCGGGGCACCACCAGTTCCGTGATCTCTCCGGGCGCGTACGCGACCTCCCAGCGGTAGCCGTCGGGGTCGGCGAAGTAGCCGGTGTAGCCGCCCCACTCCCGGCGGACCGCGTCGCTGACCGGGTCGGCACCCGCCGCCCGGGCGGTCGCGAGCACGGCGTCGACCTCGGCCTCGTCGGCAACGTTGTGGGCGATCGTGATCGGCGCGACCCCGGGGCCGCGCCGGACCGGCTCGCCGACCTCGGCCTCGAAGTGGGGCTCCACCCACAGCGACAGCAGCAGGTGCTCGCCGGTGCGGATCATCAGCACGTCACCCGGCACGTCCAGGAACGGCTCCCAGCCGAGGCCCTCGAGGTAGAAGCGCCGGCTGACGTCGAGATCGGCGACCGCGAGGGTCAGGAGGCTGATCCGTTGCTCCACGGCCCCGACCCTGCCACAGGGCGGGGACAGGGCCCACCCCCGAACCGTCCCGCCGGAACGGGACGAACTGACCTGACGCCTGGGACGCCGGGCGCGGCACGCTCCGGGTCGAACGATCCACGACCCGAGGAGACACAGCATGACCACGACCGACGTGACCGACAGCGTCAGCGGGCCGGAGCGCCTGACGCGACCCCGGACGCCGTCCCCGACCGGGGGCCGTGCCTGGTCGTTCGCGGGCATCGCCGCCGGTGTGGCCGGCGTCGTGGGCATCCAGGCCTCCCTGGCCATCGACGCGGTCTACAACGACAGGTACGCCGGGGACGCCGACCGGATCACCGACCGGCTCGGCGACTTCGTGCCCGAGCTGCTCGTGCTGCACCTCGGCATGGTGCTCTCGGCACTGCTGCTCCTGGTCTTCGCCGCGGGACTGCGCCGCCGGCTGAAGGCGCACGCCCCGGTCGGCAGCCTGCTGCCCGACGTGGCCGCCGGCGGGCTGATGCTCACCTCGGTGGCCGCGCTGCTCGGGGCCGGGTTCACCACCGAGATCGTCTTCGGCCTGGAGAACGACGACGTCCGGCTGGACCCCGAGTTCGCGGCCGTGGTCGGCCACTGGATCGGCACCGTCCCGTGGCTGTGGGTCGGCGCCGGCGCGGCGGGCGTCGCGGTCGCCGCGGCGGCGTTGCGGCACGCCGCGGCCCCGCGCTGGATCGGCTGGGTGGCGGCGGTGCTGGGCGGCATCACGATGCTGTTCGGCATCTCGCCGCTGCAGTACATGGCCGGCTTCACCGGCCCGGTCCTGGTGCTGCTGCTCGGTGTCGGCTTCGCGTTCGGCGACCGGCGGGCCCGGTCGGGCCGCTGAGGCTCCGGTCGGGCACGATGAGGGCAGCGTCCCGGTTCCGGGAAAGCCCCACGGTCCGGCCGTGAGCGGTCCTACAGTTCCCGCCACCATGCTCCTGGACACGACCCGGCCACCCGACCGGCAGCCCTGCCGGCAGCCCGGCCGGCACCGCGACCGGATCCGCGCCCGCGCGGCCACGGCGATCGCCGTGGCCGCCTGGGCGGTGGCCGTCCTCGCCGTCCTCGCGATGGTGGCCGGCCGGCCCCCGATCGACGCGAACCTGTGGTTCTTCGTCGTCGACGTCTCGGTCGCCTGCGTCTTCGGCACCGTCGCGGCGGTCATCCTCGCCCGGCGCGCGCACCCGGTCCCGTGGATCCTCGGGCTGGCCGCGGTCGGGGGCGGGCTCGCGGCGTTCGGCTACGGGTACGCCGTGTGGTGCCAGCGCACCGGCCAGCCGGCCGTCGACGCCATCGTCACGCTGCAGAACACCGCCTGGGTGCCGGGCACGCTGGCGTTCTTCCTCGTCGTCCCGTGGCTGGTGCGCGATCACCCGCTGGGCGTCGAGTGGCTCGGGCTGGTCGCCGGCGCCACCCTGACCGCCGTCGTCAGCGTCGCGGAGGTGCTCGAGACGAGCAACCTCGAGTCCCTGTACTGGATCTCGATCGTGCTCGGCGTGCTGACCGCCCTCGCGGTCGAGGCGCGCCGCCGGTTCGGGCCGGTCGCCGAGCGCAACGGCCTGGGCTGGCTCGCCCTCGGTACCGGCATCCTCGCGGTCTCGTTCGTGCCGGTGCTCACCGCCTGGTCGTGGCTGCCCTACTGGATGACGCCGGTGCTGCACCTGGTCTCGCAGACGGTGTTCCCGGCCGCGGTGCTCGTCGCGGTGCTGCGCAACCGGATGTGGGGGCTGCGGCTCGTGGTCAGCCGGGCGGTGCTGGCCGGCCTGGTCGCCACCGGCCTCATCGTGCTCTACCTCGCGGTCACCCTGCTGCTCCAGCCGCTGCTCCCCGGCGACGGGGCGGCCCAGCTGCTCGCGGCCGGCGCCGTGGCGGTGGCGGTGCAGCCGGTCCGGCTGCGGCTGACCCGGCGGGTGCACCGGCTGGTGTACGGCGACGCCGCCGACCCCGCCCGCGCGGTCCGCCGGCTCGGCTCCCAGCTGGTCGGCAGCGGCACGGTCGAGGAGGTGCTCCGCGGGGGTGAGCGAGGACATCGGCCGGTCGATGCGGCTGGAGTCGGTGACGGTCCGCGCCGACGGACTGGAGCCGGTCCGCTGGGGCACGCCCACCGACCGGCCGACCGTGGTCGACCTGCGGCACCGCGGCGAGCGGGTCGGCGCCCTCGAGGTGACACCGCTGCCGGGCGAGTCCCTCTCCGCGCGCGACCTCACCACGCTCGGGGACCTGTCCTGGGTGGTCGCCACCGCGGTCGCGGACGCCCGGGCGGCCGCCGAGCTCGCCGAGATGCGGGCCCGGCTGTCCCGGGTGCGGCTCGAGGAGCGCCGGGTGATCCGGCGCGAGATCCACGACGGGCTCGGGCCCTCCCTGGCCGGGATCCGGCTCGGCCTGCAGGGGGCGCGCAACCTCCTGGACACCGACCCCGCCGCCGGCCGCGAGCTGCTCGCCCACCTCCAGGACGAGGTGGAGGCCGCCACCAACGGGGTCCGCAACCTCTCCCACCACCTGCTGCCCCCGGTGCTCGACGAGCTCGGCCTGGCCGCCGCGCTCAGCGAGCTGGCCCACCGGTACGACGGGCACGGCCTCGCGGTCGAGGTCGAGGCCGACCGGCTCGACGACCTCGACCCGCAGCTCGCCGCGGCGGCGTACGGCATCGCCAGCGAGGCGGTCACGAACGTCGCCCGGCACGCGGGCGCCACGCGCTGCTGGGTCTCGGCGCTCCGGCACGTCGACGGCTACCTGGTGCTGACCGTCGAGGACGACGGCCGCGGCGTCCCCGACGGAGCGACACCCGGGGTCGGCAGCCGCTCGATGCGCGAGCGCGCCTCCGAGCAGGGCGGCCGGCTCGAGGTCGGGCCCCGCGAGGGCGGCGGCACCCGGGTCCGGGCGACCCTCCCGCTGCTGGAGGTGGCCCGTGGCTGAGCGGCCGATCCGGGTCGCGATCGTCGACGACCACCCCGTCTTCCGGCTCGGCATGGTGGGCCTGCTCGACTCGCTCGACGGCATCGAGGTGGTGGCGCAGGCCGCGACCGCCGCCGAGGCCGAGCGGGTCGTCGACGACGCGGTCGACGTGGTGCTGATGGACCTCCACCTCGGCGACGACGACGGCATCGAGACCACCCGCACGCTGGTGCGGGCGCGCCCCGACCTCGCGGTGCTGGTGATCACCATGGACGAGGAGGACGAGTCGGTGGTGGCCGCGATGCGCGCCGGCGCCCGCGGCTACCTCCTCAAGAGCGCCTCGCCCGAGGAGGTCGAGCGCGGCATCCGCGCGGTCGCCAACGGCGAGGCGATCCTCGGACCGCGGGTCGCCGAGCGGGCGATGGCGACGCTCACCTCGGGCCGGACCGCCGTACGTCTGCCCTTCCCGGAGCTCTCCGACCGCGAGCGCGAGGTGCTCGACCTGGTCGCCCGCGGCTACGACAACGCCGCGATCGCGAGGCGGATGGTGCTCAGTCCCAAGACCGTCCGCAACCACGTCTCCAACGTGCTCACCAAGCTCGCCCTCCCGGACCGGACGACCGCGATCATCCGCGCCCGCGAGGAGGGCCTCGGGGTCGACTAGCGCTGGGTCAGGACAGCGCCCGGCCGATCGCGGCGATGCCGCGCGCGACCTCGGCGTACGACGTCGACAGCGGGGACATGCCCAGCCGCAGGCCGTCGGGCTCGCGGAAGTCGGGGAGCACGTCCTCGCGCCAGAGCGCGGCGGTCACCTCGCGCATCCGCGGGTGCCGCAACGTGACGTGGCCGCCGCGACGCTCGGGGTCGCGCGGCGAGGCGACCTCGACGCCCGGCAGGTCCCGGTCGACCAGGGCGATCGCGTGCTCGGTGAGGCCGACCGACTTGGCCCGCACCGCCTCGATGCCGGCCTCCGCGACCAGCGCGAGCATGTCCTGGAGGGCGAGCATCGCGACGATGCTCGGGGTGCCGCTGAGCATCCGGCGGATGCCGGGGTCGGGCACGTACTCCGGCCCCATCAGGAACGGGTCGGCGGCGCCCATCCAGCCCGGGATCGGCTGGGAGAGGTCGCCGACGAGCCGCTCCGCGACGTAGCAGAACGCCGGGGAGCCGGGCCCGCCGTTGAGGTACTTGTAGGTGCAGCCGACGGCGAGGTCGACGTCCCACGCGTCGAGCTCGACCGGCAGCGCCCCCACCGAGTGGCACAGGTCCCACAGCACGAGGGCACCGGCCCCGTGGGCCACCCGGGTCAGCTCGGCGACGTCCGCGATCCAGGCCGAGCGGTAGGCGACGTGGCTCAGCAGCACCACCGCGGTCTGCAGGCCCACCACCGCCTCGAGCTCCTCGGCGGTCACGCCGCCGTCGGGGTCGGGCTCCAGCCAGCGCACCGACAGCCCGGTCTCGCGGGCGACGGCCTCCGCGATGTACCGGTCCGTCGGGAAGTTGTCGCGGTCGACGACGATCTGGGTGCGACCCGGCCGCAGCGCCACCGCCGCGCGGAGCAGCTTGTAGAGCAGCACCGTGGTGGAGTCGCCGACCAGCGTCTGCCCGGGAGCCGCGCCGAGCGCGGTCCGGCCGATGGCGTCGCCGACGACCTGCGGCAGCTCCATCCAGCCCTCGTCCCAGCCGCGGATCAGCCGACCGCCCCACTCCTCCTCGACGAACCGCTGGAGCCGGGGGCCGGTCGCCTTCAGCGGGCGGCCGAGCGAGTTGCCGTCGAAGTACACGAGCGGGGTCTCGGCGCCCACGAAGCGGTCGCGGTAGCCGGCCAGCGGGTCGTCGCGGTCGAGCTCCGCACTCGTGGCCCGATCGCCGTTCACTGGAAGGACACGAACCTCACCCGCGGCCGGAGCGCGGCGACGTCGGCCGGTCCCATCCGGCGGACGTCCTCGTCGTAGAACAGCTTGAACCCCATCGTGAACTGGTCGGGTCGGGCCACCGCATGGTACGTCGCCCGCTTCTGCCGCGGGGTGCCGAACCCGTCGACGTGCTGGACCATCGCGAGGTGGGCGCGCGGCCCGATCCGGTGGATCTTCTGGATCATCGAGGTGCGGAACTGGTGCAGCACGAAGAGCTTCTCGGGCAGCCCGTGCCGCTTGGTGAGCTGGGAGAGCCAGCGGGCGGTCCGGTTCACCTCGTGGGCGCGCACGGAGCCGATGACGTGCCCGGGGACCGCGTGGCGCATCCGCCACTCGGGGTCGAGCGCGAGCCCGACGTGGGGCTCGGTGAGCGCCCACTTCCAGCGCTTCGCGACGTCGGGGAAGCGCTCGTGCCCGGGCTGGAGGTCGAGCAGCAGCAGCGCACCGTGCCGCCGGGCCGCCTCGACGTACCGCTTCACCAGGGCGGGATCGATGTCGTGGCTGTAGGAGCGGTCCTTGCCGGGCGTCCGGTCGGCGATGGTGACGATGAGCTCGTAGACGAGCTGCACCTTCCGTCCCGCGCGCTCGAACGGACGCGCCGCCCGGCGGAGCCGCTCGTGCATGACCTCGGGGCCGGTCTCGCCCAGCACGCCGAGAGCGCCGGTCCCGGCGGTGCCGTAGTAGGCGACCAGGAACCTGCCGTCGTCGAAGACCCCGCGCCGCTGGGTCCCGACGACGCCCCCGCGCCGGCTGCGCGGCGGCGGTGCGACGTCGGGCAGGAGGATCTCGCCGGCCCGGGGTGCGGCCTCGGTCACCGTCGGGTCCGGCGCTCCGTCGCCCTCGGCGAGCCGGACCACGCCGGCGACCAGGACGAGCAGGCCGATCGCCGCCAGCGCCAGGCGTACGCCGTGCCGCTCCAGGTCGAGGGGGGTCCGGGGAGCCACCGACGTCAGGAGGTCACCGCGCCGTGGGCCGCGGACCTCACGACCTTGGCGTACTTGCCGAGCACCCCCCGGGTGTACCTCGGCGGCAGCGGTTCCCAGCCCTGCTTGCGCGCCTCCCAGTCCTCGCCCTCCGGCACCGTCACGTCGAGGGTGCGGTTGAGCACGTCGAGGGTGATCGTGTCGCCGTCGCGCACGAACGCGATCGGGCCGCCGTCGACGGCCTCCGGGGCGATGTGCCCCACACAGAGGCCGGTGGTGCCGCCGGAGAACCGACCGTCGGTGATCAGCAGGACGTCCTTGCCGAGGCCGGCGCCCTTGATCGCGCCGGTGATCGCGAGCATCTCGCGCATCCCCGGCCCGCCCTTCGGCCCCTCGTAGCGGATCACCACGACGTCACCCGGCTGGATGGTGCCCTCGGCGAGCGCGTCCAGGGCGGCCCGCTCGCCGTCGAACACCCGGGCGGTGCCGGTGAACACCGAGTCGTCGAAGCCCGCGGACTTCACCACCGCCCCCTCCGGCGCCAGCGAGCCCTTGAGGATGGTGAGCCCGCCGGTCTTGTGGATCGGCCGGTGGAGGTCGCGGATCACGTCGTCGTCGACCGACGGGGGGCCGAGCTCGGCGAGGTTCTCCGCCATCGTCCGGCCGGTGACCGTGAGCGCGTCGCCGTGCAGCAGCCCGGCGTCGAGCAGCGCCTTCATCACCATCGGGATGCCGCCGACCTTGTCGACGTCGTTCATCACGTAGCGGCCGAACGGCTTCAGGTCGCCCAGGTGCGGCACCTTGTCGCCGATCCGGTTGAAGTCGTCGAGGGTGAGGTCGACCTCGGCCTCGCGGGCCATCGCGAGCAGGTGGAGGACGGCGTTCGTGGAGCCGCCGAGCGCCATCACCACGGTGATCGCGTTCTCGAACGCCTCCATCGTCATGACCTGGCGGGCGGTGATGCCGCGGCGGAGCAGCTCGACGACCGCCTCGCCGGACCGGTGCGCGAACCCGTCGCGGCGCCGGTCGACCGCCGGTGGCGCCGCCGAGCCGGGCAGCGACATGCCGATCGCCTCGCCGACCGCGGCCATCGTGTTCGCGGTGTACATGCCGCCGCAGGCGCCCTCCCCCGGGCAGATCGCGCGCTCGATCCGGTCCACCTCGTCGCGGCTGATCCTGCCGGCCAGGCAGGCGCCGACCGCCTCGAAGGCGTCGATGATCGTCACGTCCCGGCCGTCGACCTGGCCGGGCATGATCGAGCCGGCGTACAGGAAGACCGCCGCGAGGTCGAGCCGGGCCGCGGCCATCATCATCCCGGGCAGCGACTTGTCGCAGCCGGCGAGCAGCACCGCCCCGTCCAGCCGCTCGGCCTCCATCACGGTCTCCACCGAGTCGGCGATGACCTCGCGCGAGACCAGCGAGAAGTGCATGCCCTCGTGGCCCATCGAGATGCCGTCGGAGACCGAGATCGTGCCGAACTCCAGCGGGTAGCCACCCGCCGCGTGCACGCCGTTCTTCACGGCCTTGGCCAGCCGGTCCAGCGAGAGGTTGCAGGGGGTGATCTCGTTCCAGCTCGACGCCACGCCGATCTGGGGCTTGGCGAAGTCCTCGTCCTGCATGCCGACCGCCCGCAGCATCCCGCGGGCGGCGGCGCGCTCCAGCCCGTCGGTGACGTCGCGCGAGCGCGGCTTGATGTCCGGCTGATCCATGCGAGAAGGGTAAGCGTCGAGCGGCTGCGGCCGCTGTCGGTGGTCAGCCCTCGGCGGCCGCCCTGAGCCGCTCGAGGCCCTTGTCGAAGTCCTTGCCGATCAGCCGATCCATGCTGACCACCTTCCCGAGCACACCCATCAGACCCTTCTGCTCACCGGTCATGGTCCAGGTGACGTCGGTGGCTGCGTCGGCGTCGCCAGCGGGCGCGAGCGTGAAGGTCACCGAGCTGGTGGAGCGGAACGGCTTGAGGAACGTCAGCGTCACGTCGACCCGCTCGGGCGTCGAGCCGGTCATCTCCATCCGTCCCTCGCCCGCCTTGCGGTTGCCCTTCCACGCGTACGTCGACCCGGGCCCCCTCTCCGCGCCGCCGTACGTGCGTTGCAGGTCCGGGTCGAGGTCCTCCCACGGCGACCACGTCCGCCACTCGTGGAAGTCGGCGAGCAGTGCGTGGATCCGGTCCCGGTCCGCCGCGATCGTGCGCGTCCGGCTGACGGTGTAGGTGCCCATGGCGGGATCGTCGCAGAGACGGACCGTCCGGCGCTGCGTCCGGTCACTCCCCGCGCCGGATGTGGCCCACGCCGGCTCGGTTCCCGGCGGTCCTCTCCGGCGGACCTGGTCCGGCTTCGGCTGGAGCTGGCTCGGCCGGGTCAGACCTTCGCCGCCCGGACGACCATCACGTCGGGCAGGTCCGCGACCACCTGCCGCCACGACTCCCCCGCGTCCGCGGAGGCCCAGACGGCGCCGTTGCGGGCGCCGAGGTACAGGCCGGCGGGGTCGTGGTCGTCGGCGCACATGGCGTCGCGCATCACCGCGACGTAGAAGGAGTCGGGCAGGCCCCCGCCCAGCTCCTCCCAGGACTCGCCGGCGTCGCGGGAGCGCCAGACCCGGGCCCTGCCGTCGGGCGGGTAGCGCCGGTCGCCGCCGTTGATCGGGAACACGAACACGGTGTCGGGCTCGTGCGGGTGCACCACGATCGGGAAGCCGAAGTCCGCGGGCAGGCCGTCGCCGATGTACTCCCAGGACCCGCCGTGGTCGTCGGAGCGGTACACGCCGCCGTGGTTCTGCAGGTACAGCCGCTCCGGCCGGGCCGGGTGCCGGGCGACCTTGTGGACGCACTGGCCGAACTCGGGGTACTGCTGCCCCTCGGGCAGGAACTCCGCGCGGATGCCCCGGTTCCGCGGCTCCCAGGAGGCGCCGCCGTCGCCGGTCTGGTAGACGCCACCGGTGGAGATCGCCGCGGTCACCGACGCCGGGTCGCTCGGGTGCGGGAGGATCGTGTGGAACGCCTGACCGCCGAAGCCGGCACCCCACTCGGGGCGCTGCGGATGCTCCCAGAGCGCCCGCTCGAGCGCGAAGCTCTCGCCGCCGTCCTCGGACCGCCACACCGCGCCCGGCTCGGTGCCGGCGTACACGACCCCCGGCTCCGCGCCGGGCACCAGCTGCCAGACCCGCTCGACCGACGCCTCGACGTCGTCGGGGAACCGGATCGCGCCGTCCGGCGACTCCTGCCAGGTGGCCCCGAGGTCGTCGGAACGACGGACCTGCGGGCCGAGCCAGCTCGAGGACGCGCCCGCGAGCAGCCGCGGCCGGTCACCGCGGGTGTCGACGAGGACGGAGTAGACCTCCTCCATGTTGTGGTGCGGGCCGGTGAACTCCCAGTCCTGGCGGGCGTCGTCCGACGTCCCGATCCACAGTCCCTTGCGGGTGCCCACCATGAGCACGGTGCTGGTCCCAGGGCTCATCGAGTCTCCTTCCTCCACACCGCCACACGTCCGGCCGCGTGGTCGGCCTCCGACCGGTCCGCTTAGGTTGACCCGGTGACCACCCCGGACTCATCGGTGCGGACCCCGCTCAGGGTCTCACCGATCTGGCTGGTCCTGACCGGGATCGCGTCCGTCCAGCTGGGCGCGGCCATCGCCAAGAGCCTGTTCGACGAGGTCGAGCCGGAGACCATCGTCTGGCTGCGCCTGGTGACCAGCGCCGTGGTCCTGGCGGTGGTCGCCCGACCGGTGCTGCGCGGCCGCAGCCGGCAGGACTGGCTCGTGGTGCTCGGCTTCGGCGCGAGCCTGGGGACGATGAACTGGGCGATCTACCAGTCGTTCGCGCGGATCCCGCTGGGGATCGCGGTGACGATCGAGTTCATCGGGCCGCTGACGCTGGCGGTGCTCGGCTCGCGGCGGGCCCGCGACCTGGCCTGGGTGGTGCTCGCCGCCCTCGGCGTGGCGCTGCTCGGCTTCGAGCGCGCGGACCTCGACGTCGCGGGCGTCGCCTTCGCGCTGCTGGCCGGCGCCGGGTGGGCGTCGTACATCCTGCTCAGCGCGGAGACCGGCCGGCGCTGGCCGGGGCTGGACGGGCTGGCGATGGCCAGCGTGGTCGCCACGCTCGGACTCACGCCGGTCGTCCTCGCAGCCGGCGGCGACGGCATCACCGAGACCCGGATCCTCGTGCTCGGCGCCGCGGTCGGGCTGCTCAGCTCGGTGATCCCGTACAGCTGCGAGATCGCGGCGCTGCGCACCCTCCCGCCGTCGGTGTTCAGCGTGCTGATGAGCATCGAGCCGGCGGCCGCCGCGCTGGCCGGGATGGTCGTGGTCGCGGAGTTCCTCAGCCCGGTGCAGTGGCTCGCGGTGGCCTGCGTGATCGTCGCGAGCATCGGGGCCACCCGGGCCCGTCCGGCGCTGGTCGAGCCGGTCCCCGACTGACCGGCTGCCCGGCCCGGGACACCGGCTCGGGCAGAATTCAGGCATGTCCACCTCCGCGGCCCGGGCCGCAGACCCCACCATCGCGCTCGGGTACCGCGACGTCCTCTCCGACGACGGCACCCGGCTGCGCGCCTGGACCAACGACCCGGACGGCACGATCGACGGCCCCACGGTGGTCCTCTGCAACGGGCTCGGCACCAACCCCTACGCCTGGCCGGCCCTGCTCGACCCGGACTGCGGCGTGCGGGTGGTGTCCTGGAACCACCGCGGCACCGGCGGCTCGCAGCGCCCGGCCGACCCCGGTCACGTCGAGATCGAGCACTTC
>Ga0164243_10007791_pt1 | contig 15928 bp, 12 predicted proteins | sample OricompcompostOP_FD_108781 | JGI IMG/M metagenome (GOLD analysis project Ga0164243, IMG submission 108781) | Organic Plus compost microbial communities from Emeryville, California, USA - Original compost - Organic plus compost (OP) | ecosystem: Engineered > Solid waste > Mixed feedstock >...
ATCGAGAAGGAGATCGAAAGGCTCGGACTTCGGGACTGTGTCGATCTCGCCGGTTTCCGCCGCGACGCCATGGCATTCATGCACGCCGCCGACGCCTTCGTCCTTTCCTCGAACTGGGAAGGCCTCTCCAACGTTCTCATCGAAGCTCTCGCCGTCGGATGCCCCGTTATCTCCACCGATGCGCCGCATGGACCGCGCGAGGTTTTGCAGGACGGGAAATGGGGTTACCTCGTGCCCGTCGGAGACCCGGCGGCGCTGACCGAAGCGATCGAGGCAACCCTGGACGATCCCGGCGACCCCGGGCCACGCACGGCATGGGCCCGGGGCTTCAGCGTGGACGCCTGCGCCGAACGCTATCTGGAAATCGCCGGCCTGCCGCCCCGCGCCGGCTCAGGCTCCCCTGACCCCGTTCTTGCCGAGGGAGACTATGCGGCGGGTTTCAGTCATCATCGCGGCCTATAATGTCGAGGCCTATATCGGCCGCGCCATTGCCAGCGTGCAGGCCCAGACGGTTTCGGACCTTGAAATCCTCATTGTCGACGATGCCTCGCGCGACGGCACCGCGACCCTTGTGAACCATCTCGCCTCGACCGACCCGAGAATCCGACTTCTTTCCCAACCCGAAAATCGAGGTCCGAGCGCTGCCCGGAACCGGGCCGTTCGGGAGGCGGAGGGCGAATGGGTGGCGGTCCTCGACGCGGACGATGCCTGGCGCCCCGAGCGACTGGAGAAACTCCTCGAACTCGCAGGAGAGACAGGAGCAGAAGCGGTCGCCGATAATCAAATCCTCTTCGACGACAGCGTGAAGAGAGAGTCGGGCGTCGCCTTCACCTTTGCCGACCGGAAGATCACCCTCGACGCCGAGGCGCTTTTCTCGCGCAGCAATCCCCTCGAACTCGGCATTCTCAAAATGATGTTCCGGCGCAGCATGTTGGCGGAACACGGCCTTGCCTATGACGAAAGCCTGCGCTTTGCCGAAGACCTGAAGCTTCTCTGCGAATTCGTTCTCGGAGGGGGCCGGGTCATGATCACGAACGATGCCTATTACATCTATACGACGCCGGTCGGCCACATCACGCGGACCCAATCCTCCGGGACACGCTCCGAAACCTCACGCCGATCGATCCTCGCCATTCTCGACGGGCTGGTGGCCAAATATGCGGAGCGCATTACGCCCGCCATCAAGGCCGGCCTGGAGCGCTGCCGCAGGATCACCATCCAGCGCTGGACCGCAGGCGAGATCACCCGGCTCCGCCGGCAGAAGGACTATGGCCGCCTTCTTCTCTTTCTCGTCTCGCATCCGGAAGGCGCGGCGCGCTACGTCACCACCTCGTCGACGTGGAAGCGGCGCCTCGGTCGTGGCGCGCCAAACCCCGAAACGACAGGCCGCTAGGCCGGCTTCGACTCAGGACTTATCTCCTCGCGAACCGGAGCAACCGCGGTTCTCAGCACATGCTCGAAGCCGGAGATCATGCGGTCATAGGTGAACATGGCCGCCTGCCGGAGGGCGTTCTCATGCGCCCCGGTCACGGCCTCCGGGCTTGCCCGCAGCCCTTCGATCGCCTTCACCCATGCATTGACGTCATTGAGCGGCACGAGGGCACCGGCCAACATGCCGTTCTCGCCTTCGATGGTTTCGCGCTGCTCGGCTATGTCGTGTGCGACGATCGGCACCCCGGCCTGTAGGGCCTCCAGCACCGAATTGCTCTGCCCCTCATAGAGCGAGGTCTGCACGAAGATATCCGCCGCCGCCAGAAGGTCAGGCACATCGTCGCGATGGACCGCGCCGAGAAGGCGGACCTTGTCCTCGATGCCCAGATCCCGGATCTGCTGCTCCAGTTCCGGGCGGAGCGGCCCGTCGCCGGCGATGAGCAGGAGCACATTGTCGAGGCGTGGCATCAGGCTGAGGAGGAAAGGATAATTCTTCTGCTTGGCAAACCGCCCGACTGCGACGAGCGCCGTCTTCCCCTCCGGCACATCGAAACGCCGCCGTGCTTCCTCATGCGTCAGCTTCGAGGGATGGAAGTCGCGAAGGCCGTTATGGACGACGACCGTCTTCTTCAGCAGCCATTCGGGATATTTGCGACAGGTCAGCTTGACGCTCTCCGACACCGCCACCACGCCGGTATAGAGGCCGAGAAACGCCCAGGCGAGGTCCATGCGGCGCAGAAGGGGACTTGCCGTATTGACCGGCATGCGATGGGAAACGATGCGGCACCGGATTCCACTCAACCGGGCGACCGCCTGCCCGAGGACATTCGCCAGCGGCAGGAAGGTCAGCACCACATCCGGCTGCTCGCGCTTTATGATCTTAGCCAGGTCGAACCCCATCCGCAGATAACCGGCCGCGCCCGGCTTGGCCTTTGGCACGACGACCTCATAGGGGTGATCGGCTCCGTCCACGGGCCTTTGCTCGTAGAGGAAGATCACCTTGGGATCGTGCCCGCGATCCCTGAGGCCACGGGCGAGCCTCACCGCCGCGATCTGGGCACCGGCGAGATTGGCGAAGGAAACGACGATCAGGATGCGGAGCGGATCGGTCATTCGGTTCCATTCTTTGGCAGAGGACGGGATTGCTGAAGTCTGGTATCGGGTGGCGTATCGCGTATCCGGCCTGCGCGGCCGCGCACTTCGTCGATGATCCTGCGGTCGGTCTCGTCCAGAGGACGGACACCCGCCCCGGCAAGCACGGCCTCCTGGACTTTCGCAACGGGCAGCGGCTTGATCTCGTCCCGCCAGAGGGGCGGCGCATCGGCCCACGGTATTTCCACCGAGCCGTCCTTGCCGGCACGCGCCGCCTTCACGAAGGCGCGGACGCCGACCGCTTCATTGTCGGCATAGTAGATCTGCGAGCCCGAATTTATGCCATGGGCGAAGGTCGCCAGATTCGACTTCGTATCCGGCCCGGCGATGACGATATTTCCGACAACCGATACCAAAGTCGGCCCCTCACCCTGCTTTCCGTAAATCTGAAAGCCCGCATAGACCGGATCGTAGATGAGGTTGTTGACGACGATTGCGGACGCTCCGGCATCGATCGCGGGGTTGCGGTGAACGTTATGCGCAAAAAGATTCCTCTCGATGACAATGTCGGAAGAACCCTTGCCCACCAGCATGCCCATGGAGTGCGAGCCCTTGGGATGGATGGAATCGCGCAGCGCCTCGGCGATGATGCTGTCCCGGATCAGGACGTTCGTGATGTTCCGGCCCCAGAAGCCGATATTCTCGTCGAGCGCCCAGCTCACCGAGCATCGCTCGATGAGAATATTGCCAGCCTTGCCGCCCTTGGTCGGCTCGATAGTGATGCCGTCGCGGCTTGAGGGGTTCGACCCCGGCAATTCGCCAATGCGGATGCGGACACCACGGAGGATCACATCGTGGGTCCGGATATGAACCTTCTCGCCGATCAGTGAAATTCCGGGGCCCGGCGCCGTTTCCCCGTCGATGGTGACGAAGGGCTTCTGGATCGACAGGGGCTTCTTCAGCCAGATTTCCCCGCCGACATCGAAGACGATCCGCCGTGGGCCGTCCTTCCGGAGCGCCTCGCGGAGCGAGCCCGGCCCTGCATCCGACAGGGTCGTCACCCTGACGACGGCGCCGCCTTCCCCGCCCGCGGTCGGCCAATCGGCGCGCGCCACGCATGTCAGGGACAGCGCCATCAGGAGCGCAACAAGAAACGGCCGCGCAAGGGTCATGCAGAGAGCCCGCTCATGGTCCGAATTCTTCGGTCCAGCCCGATATTTCGAGATAGCGATCGACGGCCCGGTCGAGGCTGAACTCCTTGGCCCTCGCAATTCTCGGGCCGGAATCTCCGGGATCGTTCAAAATCGACAGGATCGCATCGGAAAGCGCCTCCGGATCGCCCCTCGGCACGATCGGTCCGAGCTTCCCGTCGAGGAGGATTTCACGCGGACCGCTCTGGCAATCCGTTGCAACCACCGGCGTCCCGCAGGCCATGGCCTCGATCAGCGCGGTCGGCAGGCCCTCCCAATCGGAGGAAAGCACATAAAGCGCCGCCCGGCTGAGGTAACGGAAGGGATTGGCGTCGAAGCCGGGGAGGTCGACATCATCCGCGACACCGAGCCGCTCGGCCTGTGCCTCCAGTTCACCGCGAAGGCCGCCCTCGCCGAGGATGATCAGACGCATGGCGCGCTCGCGGCGCGCAAGGGCAAACGCCTCAAGCAGCAGAGGAAAGTTCTTCTGCCGGCTGAGGCGGCCAAGGCCGACGATCACCGGAACACCGGAACCCTGCAGCCAGGGATGATCGACAGGTTCCGCGGCGCGAGCCGCAAGGCCGTCGCTGACAACCGGATTATAGAGAACCGCGACCCTGTCAGCAGGAAGACCGGTCGTTTCGGCCAGATCGTCACGGACACCGCTCGAAACGGCACCGATCAAATCCGCCCGCCTGTAAAGCCACGGCACGAGGCCATAGGCAAGACGGACAAGTCCCCGTTTCAATTCGCGATTTGTCGAAAACTGGTTTCGTTCCACGACGACAAGCCGCGTCGGATGCGCGACGGATGCGTTGGCGAGGATGGCCGCGACATTGGTATGGGTCAGAGACGAAATCAGCGCCAGAGGGCGGCGCTGTTCGATGTAGCGGCGCAGGCCGAGCACGCTGGTGATCGTTCTCTTCTGCGGCAACTCCACGACGCGAACGCGTGGATCAAGCTCGGAGAAGAAAGAACCGCGCCGCTCGATGACAACCAGTTCCACCGGAATGCCGCGCGCCACAATCCCGTTAAGAAGTCGCGCGACATTACGTTCCGCACCTCCCTCGCGGAGGTCCTGGATGAAGAAGGCGATGACAGGTTCCGCGGAACCTCGATCCTTCGAAATTCCACCGGTTTCGAGGCCGGGCAGGCGGGCAGGCTTACGGGGGTCCATTGATGGCGGCGCGGCCAATCCGGGGAAATCGGAAGTCTCTCGTGGAAGAGTCACGATCGCTTGCGCCCTCTTTTCGCCCACCCTCGCATCACATGATGGCCATCTCGGCCGACATGAACCACAGCGACGGTACAGCCACATGATTCAGACCGGTGAGGCAAAAGAACGGCAGGCGCTTGCGACAGATGATGCCGGCGTGCTCCGCTTTCCACGCATGAACATAGGCGGGCTGCCGGTCGCAACGCTCGACAGGCAACAGACCGCCGAGCTGACGATCAACGCCGCGCTCTCCCGCCGCGGAAAGAACCTGCCCTGCCTTTTCTTCACGACAGCGAACGGGCAGGTGATCTCCCTTTGCGCCGCCGACCCCGCCGTCAAGACGTTGTTCGAGCAGGCGGACGTGGTCAGCCCGGACGGCATGTCGGTGGTCTTCGCCTCACGCCTCCACGGAAAGCCGGGCCTGACGGAACGCGTCGCCACCACCGATGCGTTCCATGACGCGGCACGGCTTGCCGAGGAAACAGGCGCACGCTTTTTCTTTTTCGGCGCGACCGAGGAGGTCAATGAGCGCGCAACGGCAAAGGCTCAGGAACTCTACCCGCGCCTGAAAATCGTCGGCCGCCGCAACGGCTATTTCCAGCCGCAGGAAGAAGACGGCATCATCGACACGATCAACGCCGCCGCGCCCGACATTCTGTGGGTCGGCCTCGGCGTCCCGCACCAGCAGCGCTTCGTTCTCCGCCATCGCGAGCGGCTGACCTCGGTCGGTGTCACCAAATCCTGCGGCGGCCTCTTTGATTTCCTCGCCGGAAAGAATTCCAGGGCGCCGGAGTGGATGCAGAAGACCGGATTCGAATGGGCCTACCGCGCCTATCAGGAGCCCCACCGGCTGCTGTGGCGCTACCTGACGACAAACCCGCACGCGCTCTATTTCCTGTTGAGGCGCTCCGGCGGAGCCGTTCCGGACGGACGGCTGGCGATCGGAGGATAGGCGGCACCACATGGCCTATGTCGCGAACCTTCCCGGCTCTCCTCCCTATTCCCCGGCCTATGAGGAGGAACTGCCGCTTTACGAGAAGGTGTTGATTGTCCTCGGACTTCTCGTTCTTCTCAGTGTCATCCGCGGCATCCTTCCCGGCGGCGGCAGCGAGGACGACCGCACGGCGGGCTCTCCCCTTTTCCAGCTGATCTCGGGAGGTGTCTTCTTCTCCGCGATCGGGCTTCTCATCATCCGGGGAATTCCACACTGGGCCTTCCGGCTGCTCACCCTCGGCCTGCCGCTCGTGCTGCTGACGGCGCTGACGCTGGTTTCGACCATCTGGTCCCAGGCGCCGGAAGCGACGTTCCGTCGCGCCGTGGCGCTGCTCCTCGGCACGTCCTTCGCCTTCTATCTCGTGGTGAGGCTCGACCTCAAAACCTTCTTTAACCTCCTGTTCATCGCGTTCGGAATTTTTCTCGTGGTCAGTTTAGCCGCGATCGCCACCGGCTCCGGCATCACCTCCGGGGGGGCTTATGACGGCTCGTGGCGGGGCATTTCGGGCAACAAGAATAATTTCGGGCGGACGGTCTCGCTTCTCGTCGCCTTCGTACCGGTCGCGGCCGTGCTCGGCCTCATCACATGGCGCAGAACCGCGCTTCTCGTTGCGCTGCTCGGCCTTGCCGCGCTTGTCCTGTCGAAATCCGCGACCTCGCTGGTGACGGCCTTCGCCTCCGTGGGCATGGGGCTTGTCGTCTATGCCCTGTGCGGGGGACGGATCTTCGGCGCCCGCCTGCGCGGCGGGACGCGGGCGGTTCTGGCGATCCTCGCCATCATCGCCGGCTTCGTAACAGTGCTCGTGATCCTGCCCTATGTGCTCGAGGCCCTCGGGCGTGACCCGACCCTCACCGGACGGACCAAGCTCTGGGCATGGTCGATCGACGTCAACAAGGAGCGCTGGCTGCTCGGCTCGGGCTACCGCTCCTTCTGGATCGACGAGAACACGCGCTATTTCTTCGAGGCCTTCGCCTGGAGCAAGGACGCGGACGGCAACCTGTCCGACAGCTTCGCTGGGCCGACCCATGCCCATAGCGGCTATGTCGACATCTGGCTCGAACTCGGTCTCGTCGGAGCCATCGCCTATGCGATGTTCGTCATCTCGGCGCTCGCCATGCTGTCCCGCGCCGTCGCCCGCGGCCACTACCGCACCGGCTACATCCTGGCCGTGATGATCGCCTTCATCCACATCTACGCCGTCACGGCGCGATCCATCCTGCAGCAATCGGAGGAGGTCTGGTTCCTCCTCGTCGTTTTCTACCTGTTCACGGTGAAGACGTTGATCTTCCCTCCTGCAACAACACCATCTGCACCCAAACTCGCCAGTGCGCGGCGTGATTTTGTGCAGCCGCCTTCCGGCCCGACCACAGCTTTGTCGCAATTCTCGCGATTATAGGGGCCGGGGCGCGTCATCAGCATTCTTGAACTGGCATCACATGATGACCACGGGGCTTTGTGTTGTGTTGTGTGTTCGGGTTGGGGGATGCAGATGGCGATGTGGCGGCGTGTCTCCGCGTGTGGGAGACGTTCGACTTTCGTGATGTCCAGAGTTCCGTCTTACCCGCGCCCGTTGGCCGGGCAGGCGGCCAGAGGCTCGACAGAGCCGCGGAGTAATGTCGCGACTGCCCGCATCCGGGGCGGCATCGGCCTCCGGGGCGCTCTCGTTGCCTCGTGCATGGGCCTTGCCGGTTGCGGGGTCATGCCAGGCGCAGGCCCGTTGCCCGACGACGTCATCGCTCAGGGAAAACCTGACAGCAATTCAAGCTATATGCATGTTGCACTGACATCCGGAAACATCGACGTCCTCGGCTACCAGCCGGTGGCTTCGCTCGGCGGATTGGCGGATCGCAATTCCTCGCCGCGCATCGCACTCGGCATCGGCGACGTGGTCACCGTCACCATCTTCGAATCCTCCGCCGGCGGCCTCTTCATTCCGAATTCCTCCGGCTCGCGGCCGGGTAATTTCGTCCAGCTTCCCGACCAGAATGTCGACAATTCCGGTAACATCACTGTGCCCTATGCCGGGGCCATCCGCGCCGCCGGGCGAAGCATCCCCGACATCCAGAACGAAATCGTCAGCCGTCTTCGCGACCGTGCTCTCGAACCCCAGGTCGTCATCACGCTCAAGGACCAGAAGTCGACCCAGGTGAGCGTACTCGGAGAAGTCAACGCGGCGAGCCGCTTCCCCATCAATCCCGCCGGCGACCGGCTGCTCGACGCCATCGCGCGGGCGGGCGGGCCCAAATATCCGAACTACGAAACCGAGGTCAGCCTGCAACGGCGCGGCAAGGAAGCGACCATTCCGCTGACCCAGCTCGTCGAAGAGCCGGCCAACAACGTCTATGTGCGCGGCGGCGACATCATCGTGCTCTCCCGCAAGGCCAACAGCTTCATCGCCTTCGGCGCTGCCGGGGTCGAGGGGCGCTACGATTTCGGCGCCGAGAACATCACGCTGGCCGACGCGATCGGCAAGGCGCGCGGCCTTCTCGATTCACGGGCGAGCCCGGCGCATGTCTTCGTCTATCGGCTGGAGGAAAGCACGCCATTGAGGGAGGCCGGATACGACACGTCCCGCTTCCCCTCGGGCGCCGTCCCCACGGTCTATTCCGTGAACCTCCGCGATCCGGCGGGCTATTTCCTCGCCTCGAAATTCGAGATCCTCGACAGGGACGTTCTCTACATCGCCAACGCGCCGGTCGCGGACATCGCCAAGATATTCACCATCGTGCGCGGAGGGGCGCAGACGGCCAATTCGGTCAATACGGCTTTCTGAACATGGCGTCCGGGAGGGTTCCCGGCAGGCCGGCAAAGGAGCGGATACGGCAATGCTTGATCGCCAGACCACACCTCCCCGACCGGTGTCGCTCGCCCCACGGGAGCCGCTTCCGCGGACCTTCGAGATCGGCCTGCCGGAAATCCTAGCTTTCCTGCGCCGCCGGCGCATGCCGATCATCCTCGGGACTCTGCTGTGCCTGCTGGCAGGCCTCGCCTATCTCGTCGTCACGCCCAACATGTACACGGCGCAGTCGGCGCTGCTGATCGACACGAGGAAGCTGTCGATCTTCAATGACGGCAATGTCTTCGAGGATTCGAGCCTCAGCACGGCAGCGGTGGAGACGCAGGTCCAGCTCCTGCGCTCCGGCCAGATCGCCCTGAAGGTGGTCGACCTTATCGGCCCGGCAGTCGCCAGCGATCCGCGGCTGGTCGGCGAACAGGGCGGCGGCATTACCACGACCATTCGCAGCTTTCTTTCCGGGATAAAGGCGGCAATCCTCGGCCCGGCGGAACCGCCGGTGGTGCAGGGCCCGCAGCTTTCCCCCGAGGAGATCGCGCGGCAGCGGGCGGCAGCGGCGATTCGGGCGAACCTCAAGGTCACCCGCGCAGACATCAGCTACGTCATCAATGTCAGCTTCACCGCGCGCGATCCGAACCTGGCCGCGCAGATCGTCAACGCAACAGCCGAAGCCTATCTCGAAGACCAGACGGCAGCGCAGTTCACGACAGCGCAGCGCGCGACCAACTGGCTGCAGCAGCGCATCGAGGAATTGCGCCGCCAATCCGCCGACGAAAGCCTCTCGGTCCGGGAGCGGAACGCGGTCCGCGCCACCTATGACAGCTTCCTGCAACGCTATACGCAAACGGTGCAGCAGCAATCGCTGCCGCTGACGGAGGCGCGGGTCATCACCGCTGCGGCCCCCGGCTACAAGAGTTCGCCGAAAACCCTTCTCGTCCTCGTCGGCTCGCTGATGCTCGGCAGCCTCGCCGGCGCCAGCTTCGGCCTTGCCCGCGACCTTCTCGACCGCAGAGTCCGTACCCCCGAGCAGGCAGAGGACATTGCCGGCGTTCCCTGCCTCGGCCTCCTGCCCCTCTTCTCCGTCAGCCGGGCCGCCCGGCGAAACCGCAAGAATATCGATCCGGCAAGCCGGCTCCTCATGGCCGACGCCGCCTACTCCGTCGGCCTCGACGCGCCCAATTCCCGCTTCTCCGAGACGCTGCGCGCGGCCCGCTTCGCGGCCGAGAAGGCTTTCGGCGGGCCGGCCGGCGTGCTCGGCATCGTCTCGTCCGTTGCCGGAGAGGGACGCAGTACGGTTGCCGCCAACATGGCACGCCTCATCGCACAGGGCGGCGTGCGCACGCTGCTCATCGACGGGGACATCGCCAATCCGAAGCTCAGCGAGACCATGACACCGGCCGGAACCTCCGGTCTGGTGCAGGTCATGGCCGGGCAGGAAGAGATCGGCAATGTCCTCTGGATGGACCAGGCAACGAAGCTCCACTTCCTGCCGGCGGGATCGACCGGAAGCGGTGTACGGACCGCCGACCTTTTCCGGTCGCCGGAGACCGCGTCGCTGCTCAAGGCTCTTCGCCAGCATTATGAGTTCATCGTCATCGATCTCCCGGCCGTCATGCAGGGGGTCGATGTCCAGGCCTCGTCGGCCTTGTTCGATGCCTTCCTCTTCGTGATCGAATGGGGAAGCGTCACCGACGACGCGCTGCTCCACGCTTTCCGCAAGGAGGGGATAGAGGAGCGGGTTGTCGGCACCCTTCTCAACAAGGTGCCGAAAGCCGGTCGCGCTGGCCAAGTATGACACTACAACCTGTGACGATCTGGCAGACAGCCTCCGATTGAGGTTGAACTGTGGCTTTCAGGTTTCTATGCTGTTGCAATCCTGCTCGGCGCTGGCTCCACTAATCTCTGAGAGCCTTTGCCCGGTCGGATGTCCGTCACATCCCTGGGCGACAGAACGCAGCAGCATTGATGATCTCGTTTCTCGTCATGCATTTCGTCGCCGGCCTGATCCTCGGCGCGCGCTTTCGCTTCGCCGCGCTTCTGCCGGCATTCGCCTTCGTCGCCGTCGAAGCCATCTTCGCGGCGGTGCATGAGCTTTTCGCGCCCTGGTATCTGATTTTGCTCGGGGGATGCCTAGCCCTGCAGGTGGGCTATGCGGCTGCGGCCTTTGTCCGGAACCGCCGGGCGGAGGCGCTGAATGCGCCGCCGCGTCCTTTCATATCGAGCCGGGACTAAGCCCCGGCCCTTTCAACTCACTGCAGGATCGGATCCGGCGTGATCCGCCCGATCGAGCTGTAGCGGAAGCCCTCCGCCCGCATCACGGAGGGACGGTAGATGTTGCGAAGATCGACGATGATCGGCTCGCGGAGAGCCGCCTTCAGCTTGCGGAGGTTGAGCGCGCGGAATTCCTCCCATTCCGTCACGATCACCAGAGCGTCGGCACCGGTGGCACAATCATAGGCGTCCTCGGTATAGACGACATTCTCGATGACCTGCTTCGCGGCCTCCATGCCTTCCGGATCATAGGCACGGACGGTCGCCCCGGCTTCCTGAAGGGCCGCGATGATGTCGAGCGCCGGCGCTTCGCGCATGTCGTCGGTGTTCGGCTTGAAGGTCAGGCCGAGGACGCCGATGGTCTTGCCCGCCACGGAGCCACCGAACATCTTCGAAACGCGGTCGGCCATGGCGCGCTTGCGCTGGTTGTTGACGTCGTGGACCGCCGAAACGATGCGCAGCGGGACCTCATGCTTCTCGCCGGTCTTGATCAGGGCAAGCGTATCCTTGGGGAAGCAGGACCCGCCATAACCCGGGCCGGGATGGAGGAATTTCGACCCGATGCGATTGTCGAGACCGATGCCGCGGGCGACCTCCTGAACGTCGGCACCGACCGCCTCGCAGAGATCGGCGATCTCATTGATGAAGGTGATCTTGGTCGCCAGAAAGGCATTGGCGGCATATTTGATCAGTTCGGAAGTCCGCCGGTCGGTGAAGAGGATCGGGGACTGATTGAGGAAGAGCGGCCGGTAGATGTCCTCCATCACGGACCGGGCCCGCTCGTCATTGGTGCCGACGACAATGCGGTTCGGCCGCTTGAAATCCTCGATCGCCGCACCCTCGCGCAGGAACTCCGGATTGGAGACCACCGAGAAATCGGCATCGGCGCGCATGCCGCGAATGGTGGATTCGATCTCGTCGCCGGTGCCGACAGGAACCGTGGATTTGGTCACCACCACCGTATAGCGCGACAGCGCCGAGGCGATTTCCTTGGAGGCATCGACCACATAGGAAAGGTCGGCATATCCGTCGCCGCGGCGGCTCGGTGTCCCGACCGCGATGAAGACCGCATCGGCTCCGGCAACCGCCGGCTCGAGATCGGTCGAGAAGCGCAAGCGGCCGGCGCGCTGGTTCGCGTCGATCAGCTTGTCGAGCCCGGGCTCGAAGATCGGGACGTTTCCCTGCTCCAGGCTATCGATCTTCCGTTTGTCCTTGTCGACGCATGTCACCGAATGTCCAAAATCGGCCAGGCAGGCTCCCGTTACGAGCCCGACATATCCGGCCCCGACCATGGTCAGATCCATGCAATCGACTCCTCTTTGCAGCGGCAGCGCGATATGCGGCCGCGAGGGAGGTCAGTGCCAAACGGCCCCCGGCCCCACGGTTGACGATTATCCCTCAGTGGCAGGGAAATAAAACAAATTGAAGGCGGAAACGCTCCGCTCATGCGCTTTTTCAGCGCTCCCGGAAAGTCCGGGCGATCTGCTCCTCGATCGGTTCGAGGAGATATTGCATCGGCGTCCGCATGCCGGTCGCAATATAGCCCTCGACCGGCATGCCCGGCCGCAGATGGAGGGGGGTCGACTGGCTTCCCTGCTCCGAGACGACGCGGACCACATAATAGGCACGCTGTGCCTGAGGCTCGTGCACGAGGTCGGGCGATATACGGGTGACGGTGACCGGGAAAGGCGCCGTCGTCCGCTGATTGGCGGCAAGCAACCTGACGGTCGCCACGGAACCGGGCTCGATGCGATCGATATCGCGCGGATCGACACGGAGATCGAAGACCAGGGCATCCGCTTCCGGGACGATCGACAGGATCGCCTCGCCGGGTTCAACAACCGCGCCGGCCGCATGGACGACAAGCCCGTGGACGATCCCGTCCTGAGGCGACCGGATATCGATGCGGCGAAGCTGATCTTCCGCAGCGACCTTCCGCTCGCGCAATTCGGCGATCTTGGCATCGGTTTCGCGGAGGTCATCGAGGACTTCCGCCTGGAAATCCCGATCGAGCTGGAGAATTTTCAGCTCGGTCTCGCTGATCGTGCCGCGAACGCGTGCCATATCCGCGTCGAGTTGCCCCTGCTCGCCCCGAAGGCGGGCACGTTCCCGCTCCAGCTCCGTCAGCCGTTCGACGGAAACGAGCTTCCGCTCGTAGAGATCGGAAATGCCGGCAAGGTCGCGGAGGACCAGATCATACTCATCCCTTTTCGCGGCCCGCTGGGCCTCGAGGGCCCGTATCTCGTCCTCGAGCTGGCCGACTTTCTCGCGAAGCTGCGCGCTCTGCCCGGAGCGGGTGGTGCGGCGCGCCTCGAAGAGCCGGGCTTCACCGGCAAAGGCCGCGGAAAGATCGCTCTCTTCCCCGCGCGCCACGAGTTCCTCCGGCCAAACGATCGCCGATGCCCCGTCACGCTCCGCGGCAAGGCGCGCCTGCCGCAGAAGCTGGGCATCGAGATCGGAGCGGACGATGCCGAGCGTCGTCCGGGGCACCGTATCGTCGAGCTGGAGCAGCACGTCTCCGGCCTTGACCGCACTTCCCTCCACTACATTGAGCCTGCCGACCACACCGCCAGCCGGATGCTGGATATCCTTCACGTTGGATTCGACCACGACGGATCCCGATGCAATCACCGCGCCCGAAAGCCGGGCGCTGTAGGCCCAGCCGCCAAGGCCTCCAAAGAGCAGAAAGACCGTCAGGCCGCCGACCGCATTGAGGCGGAAGATCGCTTTGCCGGGATCGGATCGGCCATTCGTCTTCATGGCGTCATCCGGGCTGCCGGAACGACCCGCAGCCTGCCTGCCTTCCCTGCCTGGTCGGCCTGCGGCACGACCTTGCGGAGGATATCCTCGCGCGGGCCGAAGGCTTTCTGCGATCCATCCGCCAGAACGAGCAGCTTGTCGCAAAGGGCCAGCGCCGAAGGGCGATGGGCAATGACAACAACGATCGCCCCGCGCTCCCGCGCCTGCCGGAGGGCGCGATCAAGCGCCGTTTCTCCTTCCTGATCGAGATTGGCATTGGGCTCGTCGAGAACGATCAGGAACGGGTCCCGATAGAGAGCCCTCGCCAGCGCGATCCGCTGCCTCTGCCCCGCGGAAAGCAGGAGGCCTCCCCTTCCAATCCGCGTCTCGTATCCCTCCGGCAGACGCAGAATCATGTCATGGATGCCCGCCGCTTTGGCGGCCTTGAGGATGGCCGCATCATCGGGCCTCGTCTCCATCCGGGAGATGTTTTCGGCGATGGTCCCGTCGAAAAGATCGGCGCCCTGCGGAACATAGCCCATATGACGGCCTCGATCAGTGCCGGGCCACTGATCGAGGGTCGCGCCGTCGAGGCGGACATACCCTCCGGCAGGCGGCCAGATGCCCACCAGTGCCCGCGCCAAAGTCGTCTTTCCGGCACCGTTCGATCCGATCACGCCGAGGATTTCCCCAGAACGGAGCATGAAGCGAATGTTCTTCAGAAGCAGCCGGCCCGTCGACGGCAGCGCCACGGACAGGTTCTCCACATCGAGCCGGGCCAGAGGTGGCGGCAGGGACAGGCCCGGTCCGGCGTTCGCCGCTTCCTCCAAGACCACCGAGAGGCGCCGGGCGCTCTGTCGCGCACCGATGAGTCCGCGCCAGTTGGCGATGACCGTTTCGATCGGCGCCAGCGCCCGCCCCATCATGACCGAGGCGGCTATCATGGCGCCGGGCAGAAGTTCTCCCCCGATCACCAGATAGGCGCCGACGCCGAGCAGGGCCGATTGCAGGAGAAGGCGCAGGATTTTCGACAGAACGCCGAAGCCGGTCACCACATCGGCCGCCGAGCGCACCGCTTCGGTGAAGCGCTCATTGGCGGCAGCCCAACGTTCCGAGAGAGCCTGTTCCATGCCGAGCGCTGTCACGGTCTCCGCATTCCGGCGTGTCGCCTCGGAAAGGCCGAGACGGGTCGTGGCGCTCTGCATCGTTTCGCCGGAGAGCCTGCGCGAGGCCCGCTCGGTGAGAAGGGTAACGCCGAGCAGCATGAGCCCGCCAGAAAGAGCCACCCATCCGAGCACGGAATGGATCAGGAAGCAGATCGCCATGAAGACCGGCATCCACGGCAGGTCCATGATCGCGGCCGGGCCGCTCCCGCTCATGAATCCGCGTATCTGGTCGAGGTCGCGGACGGGCTGCGCGGCATCTCGGCTACCGGACGGGTCGGCGCCGATACGGACCACGGCACGATGGACGTCCTCGGCGAGGCGAGCGTCCACGAGCATGGCGGAACGGACGATGATCCGGGCACGGATAAGGTCGAGAACGCCTTGAAACGCATAGGCTCCGAGGAGGAATACCGACAGCGCCACAAGAGTCGGCACGCTCCGCGAGACGAGCACCCGGTCATAGACCTGAAGCATGTAGAGCGGCCCGGCGAGCATCAGGAGATTGACGACCGCCGAGAAGACAAAGACGCAGGCGACCGTCCCGCGATATTCGTGGATCAGTCGCCGGAACGGCGAACCATGATCTGCGACGGGCCGGGATCGCATCTCTCTGCTCAGACGATCTGGAAGTCGCTCGGAAGCGGCGGCACCCCGGAAGCGATCCGGACGAAGGCCGTCGCATCCTCCGACACGCCGCCCGTCGCATCCCAATAGAGCATCCCCGCATCTTCACCGGCATTGGTGAAGATCAGATAGCCCTCGCCGTCGAGCCAGCTCGCCTCGTCCAGCCCTCCGACCGTGACGATGGGCGGAGCGCTGCCCGCGGAAAGGCCCCCGCCGAAGCCGGAAGCCGAGAGCTGGATCTTGTCGGTCCCGGACACGAAATCGTTGATCGTGTCGATTCCTTCATCCGGAAAGTCGAAGACGAATATGTCGGCCCCTGCGCCGCCGGAAAGTCGGTCATTGCCTGCGCCGCCGATAAGGCGGTCGTTGCCGGCACCGCCGGAAAGCGCGTCGTCGCCGTCGAGACCCATC
>Ga0164243_10007792_pt1 | contig 15927 bp, 17 predicted proteins | sample OricompcompostOP_FD_108781 | JGI IMG/M metagenome (GOLD analysis project Ga0164243, IMG submission 108781) | Organic Plus compost microbial communities from Emeryville, California, USA - Original compost - Organic plus compost (OP) | ecosystem: Engineered > Solid waste > Mixed feedstock >...
GATGGTGGACGTGCTCTCCGACGGGCCGCCAAGCGGGGGCGAGGAGGAGTGGGAAGGTCCGGCATCGGCGCCGAGCGACGACAAGGCGCTCTACCTGGAACTCGACGGTTGGGAAGGGCCGTTGGACCTGCTGCTCGACCTTTCGCGTCGGCAGAAGGTGGATCTGCGGCGCATCTCGATCCTTGAGCTGGTCGACCAGTATCTGACCTACATCGAGCGGGCCGAGGCGTTGCGGCTGGAACTAGCGGCCGACTATCTCGTGATGGCGGCCTGGCTCGCCTATCTCAAGTCGGCGCTGCTGCTGCCGAAGGATGAGCAGGAAGACCCGAGCCCCGAGGAACTGGCGCTGCGGCTGCAATTGCGGCTGCAGCGGCTCGGCGCCATGCGCGAGGCGGCGGCGCGGCTGATGGCGCGTGACCGGCTGGGGCGCGACGTCTTCCCGCGCGGCGACCCCGAAGGATTGCGGGTCGACCGCAAGAACAAGTGGCAATGCGACTGGTTCGCGCTGATCCAGGCCTATGGCCAGGTGGAAGCGCGTACCGCGCCCGTCGTGCATGTCGTGCGCGACCGCATGGTGATGACGCTCGACAGTGCGCTGGCGCGGGTGTCGTCGATGCTGGGCGTGCGGCTCGACTGGATGGAGCTGCAGGACTTCCTGCCGCCGACCGCCGATCCGCGTCTGCGGCGTTCGGCACTGGCATCCAGCTTCGTCGCGGCGCTGGAACTGGCGCGGCTGGGCAAGGCCGAGCTGGCGCAGGAGCAGATATTCGGCCCGCTGATGCTGCGGCGAGTTATGGCATGACCGATTCCGACGAACTCGTCCGCGCGGTCGAAGCGACGCTTTTCGCCGCGGAAGAGCCGATGACCGCGGAAGCGATTTCCACCCATCTCGGCGGCGCCGAAGTGCGCTAGGCGCGTGTCGTATTGGCGCAGCATTATGAAGGCCGGGGGGTGCAGCTTGTCGAACGCGGCAAGCGCTGGCATTTCCAGACCGCGCCCGATCTTGCCCACCTGTTGCGGCGCGAGCGCGAGGAAGTGCGGCGCCTGTCGCGCGCAGCGACCGAGGTGCTGGCGATCGTCGCCTATCACGAGCCGGTCAGCCGCGCCGAGATCGAGGCGATCCGCGGTGTGCAGACCGCCAAGGGGACGCTCGACGTGCTGATGGAGGCGGGCTGGGTGCGTACGGCCGGGCGGCGCGAAGTGCCGGGAAGGCCGGTGATCTATGCGACGACGCCGGAGTTTCTCGCCCACTTCGGCCTCAAGTCGCGCAAGGACCTGCCGGGGATCGACGAACTGCGCGCCGCGGGTCTGCTCGAAAGAGTGGATGACGAGATGGTGGAGCGGGCGCTGGCAGTGGACAATGCCGCGCCAGAAAACGACAGCAATGTCCCCGAAGCGTAAGGCGGCTGTCACAATCCCTGCCTAGTGCGCCGCTTCATCGGGTCGAAAGGCTCGGCCATCATGCGCCGGTGGGGTGGCAAGTGGTGAGGAAAGCGCCTAAATAGGCGTCAATAGGGGCTGGCGCCCCGGATTCTTTCGGAGTCGATAAGATGGGTTTTGGTTCCCTCTGGCACTGGATCATCGTGCTGCTCGTCGTGCTCGTGCTGTTCGGGCGCGGGCGCATTTCGGAGATCATGGGAGACTTCGGCAAGGGCATCAAAAGCTTCAAGCAAGGTCTGAACGACGAGGATCGCGCTCCTGTGTCGCCGCCCCCGGCCAAAATTGCCGCTCCCGACGCCTCTCCGACGACTGCCGCTAGCGAGACTTCGACCACCGGCAAGTCCTGAGCCGTCTGAGGCAGGCCAGCGATGTTCGACATCGGCGCCTCGGAGTTTCTGCTGATCGTCATCGTCGCGATCGTCGTCATTGGGCCCAAGGACATGCCCGTGGCGCTGCGCACGGCTGGCCGCTGGATCGCTAAGATGCGCCGCATCTCGGGCCATTTCCGCTCCGGCATCGAAACCATGATCCGCGAGGCCGAACTCGAAGAGATGGAGCGCAAGTGGCGCGAGCAGAACGAAGCGATCATGAAGGCGCATCCGCAAGTGACGCATGAGGCTGCGCCTGATGAGATTGCGCCCGAAGCGAACGCGCCTGCCGATGAGCCTGCGGTGCCGATGCCTGGTTCCGCCGAATCCGCGCTGACACAGGCCAAGACCGAAAAGGAGCGGAGTGCGGAACCGCAGCTTCCGCTCCCGCCGCCATGACGACCGTGCCATGGCTTTGAATATCAAAGACATCGACGAAACGCAGGCGCCGCTGCTCGATCATCTGATCGAGCTGCGCACGCGGCTGGTGCGCTGTGTGCTGGCGCTGGGCGTCGCATTCGCCGTCTGCATGTACTTCGCCGACGACATCTTCGGCTTCCTGGTCCGCCCGCTGACCGAGGCGTTTCCGCCGGGTGAGGGCAGGCTGATCTACACCAAGCTTTACGAAGCCTTCTTCGTCGAGCTGAAAGTGGCGCTGTTCGCCGCCTTCTTCATCAGCTTCCCGATCATTGCAAACCAGCTCTGGGCCTTCATTGCGCCGGGCCTCTATGCCAAGGAAAAGAAGGCTTTCCTGCCGTTCCTGATCGCGACCCCGATCCTGTTCACCAGTGGCGCGGCGCTGGCCTATTATGTCGTCATGCCAACGGCGTTCCGCTGGTTCCTGGGCTTCGAAGGCACGGCCGGCGGGCTCAAGCTGGAAGCGCTGCCGGGCACGGGCGATTACCTCGCGCTGGTGATGCAGTTCATCCTCGCCTTCGGCATCAGCTTCCTGCTGCCGGTGCTGCTGCTGCTGTTGAACCGCGCGGGCATTGTCTCACGCGCGACGTTGGCTCGGTCGCGGCGCTATGTGATCGTTGCCATCTTCATCGTCGCGGCGGTTGCCACGCCGCCCGATGTCGTCTCGCAGCTGCTGCTGGCGGGGCCGCTGCTGGTGCTGTTCGAAGGCTCGATGCTGTTCATGCTGTTCAGCGAGCGCCGGGCCGAGCGGCAGCGGGAGGAAACGGCGTCGCCGCCGGAAGTACCGATCGTTTGATCGTGTAACCTGCATCCGCCGTGAAGGCGGGGATCTTGGGTCGACAGCGCCGGAACCACTATCGTTACCTCCGTTCGTGTCGAGCAAAGCCGAGACACCGCGCGCAACGTGTCTCGACTTCGCTCGACACGAACGGAGGTCTTTGATTGAGGCCCAAGGTTCGCGGGGATGCGAGAGTTAGCGGCCCCCTGCCTCGCTCACCGGCTGGCTATCCTTTGCCTGATAGAGCCGCTTGCCGCCGATCCAGGTTTCCAGCACGCGGGTGGCTTTCAGTTCCTCGGGCGTCGCCAGCAGCGGGTCCCTGTCGATAAGCAGGAAGTCGGCGCGCTGTCCCTTGGCGATACGGCCGATCCGTCCATCGGCGAAAGCGGCATATGCGGCGCCGGTCGTATAGGCCGCCATTGCCGCTTCGCGCGTAAGACGCTGTTGCGGCTGCCATCCGCCGAAGGGCTGACCGTTTGCGCCTTGCCGGGTGATCGCCGTGGCCAGTGCGGCAAAGGGTTCGGGCGGTGCGGCCGCCGTACCCGAACCGAAAGCGAGCTTCGCCCCGGCATCGGCCAGCGATTTCCAGGCATAGGCTCCGCCCAGCCTCGCCGGCCCGAGATGCGCTTCGGCAGTTGCCGGTTGCGAAACCTGCAGCGGCTGCATTGACACGATCACGCCGTTGCGGCCGAAGTGGGGCAGGTCCGCCGGGTCCACCACTTCGGCGCCCTCGATCCGCCAGCGCCGTTCGCCCTTGTAGGTCTGCGCAAGCTCGTCGATCGCTTCCAGTACTTCCAGGCTGGCCTTGTCGCCGCTGGCCTCGACCGCGACCTGGAAGTTGTCCATCGCCGCGCGGCTCATAAGGTTCTTGAGCTGGGTGTTCGACAACAGGTTCGCAGCTTTGGCCGGGCCATCGGCGTAAGGCGCCTTCAACGTCGCCTTGCGCGGGGCGAGGGCGCCGTCGAGCTTGAGCCGGATACCGTTCATCCGCAGCCGATCGTCGTAGAGCCAGGTCGTGGGACCGGGCCCACCGATGACGATCATGGCATCGGCGCCATCGGCATAGGCGACGATGCGCAGTCGCAGCATGCCGAGATCGCCGGCACGGCGATATGTCTGCCAGTCCTCGATCGTGGTGCCCATGTCGGTAACGGCGGTGATGCCGCGCTCGAGGAACAGTTGCTGCGCTTTCAGCAGGGCCAGATCGAGGTCTTCGGGGCGCGGCTTCGACTCGGGCGGGGCGTCGGCGCCGGTAAGCTGGGCGAGGCCCAGCTCCATCAGGTCGACATGGGAATCGATGAAGCCGGGGATCAGCACGCGGCCCTTGCCGTCCAGCCGGTATTCGACCTTTCCTGGGCGCTTGTCGCTACGGGCGAGCACTTGCTCGATCCGCCCGTCGTCGCCGATCAGGATGCCGTTGAAGCGCTCGGTCGCGCCTTCGGGGGTGAGCGTGATGCCGTTGACGTTGTCGATGAGGATGTCGGCATGGGCGGGCGTGGCGAACGCGATGAGCGCGGCCGCCAGGACCCTCCCGCGCCGGGGGAAGACGACCGTCCGCAGGATGGAGGAGTACGAGCGGCTTCTGAAAACCTCGAGAGGACGCGCCATCAGGCCAGTGCCTCTCCACCAGCCTTCGGCTGGTCCCCCTCCCCGATCCGGGGAGGAACTTGCATGTTCATTATTTCCCGCCTTTCCGTGGCAGCCTTCTGATCAACGCGCTGGTGTCCTGCCGGCCCCCGCCCATCGCCTGGACATCGGCGTAGAACTGATTGACCAGCGCCGTGATCGGCAGCGAGACGCCAAGGCCGCGGCCTTCGTCCATGGCCAAGCCCAGGTCCTTGCGCATCCAGTCGATGGCGAAGCCGAAGTCGAATTTGTCGCGCGCCATCGTTTCCCAGCGGTTGTCCATCTGCCAGCTTTGCGCCGCGCCGCCGGAGATCGCGTCGTAGACCTTGTCCATGTCAAGATGCGAGGCTTGCGCGAAGCGCACGGCTTCGGCGAGGGCGGCGACGATGCCGGCGATGCAGATCTGGTTGGACATCTTGGCGGTCTGGCCGGCCCCGGCCTTCCCCACATGGACGATGCGCTGCGAATAGGCTTCCATTACCGGTCGTGCCGCCTCGATCGCTTCGGGCCGGCCGCCGCACATCAGCGTGAGCGTGCCGTTTTCTGCGCCGATCTGCGATCCGGTCATCGGCGCGTCGACGCAATGGACCTGCAAGTCGCGCGCTTCCACCGCGATCTGTCGGGCGATCCGAGCCGAAACCGTGGTGTGATCGGCGAAGACGCCGCCCTTGCGCAGGGTCGAGAACACGCCTTGCGGGCCGAGCACGACATCGGCCAGGTCATCATCGTTGCCGACGCAGGTGATGACGACGTCGGCGCCCTCCGCCGCGTCCGCCGGGCTCTCCGCAACGCGGGCGGCGAGGTCGGGGTTGGCCACCTGCCACTTGTTCAGCCGGGCGGGCGAGCGATTGTAGACGGTGAGATTGTGCCCCGCCTTGCCGATATGGCGGGCGATGGCGCCGCCCATTACGCCGAGCCCGAGGAAGGATACGTTGCGTTTTTCGCTCATGGGCGCCTGTCTAGCGGCTTCTGCAGGATTTCAAACCCTGCGTCGTCGCGCGCCTGACCGGCGACCGCGCGCTGCCGGGTGGAACGTTGCCCTGATAAGGCCAGCAGCTTCGGGTCCGGGTCGCGACGGCGGGACAGAGTCGCTTTCAATTTCCACCGGTTTCCTATAGTCGCGCCGGATGACCGAAACTGCTCTCAAGCCCGCGGCAGGCGCTGATGCCCTGCTGACTGCAGACGATGTGCGCGCAGCTGCCGCGCGCATCGCGGGCGCCGTAGCACGCACGCCGACGCTGCGTAGCCGGACCCTGAGCGAGATCACCGGCGCCGACATTTACCTCAAGTTCGAGAACCATCAGTTCACTGCCGCCTACAAGGAGCGCGGCGCGCTGAACGCCATGCTGCAGCTGAGTGAGGAGCAGCGCAACCGCGGCGTGATCGCCGCTTCGGCCGGCAACCATTCGCAGGGCCTTTCCTATCACGGCCGGCGGCTGGGCATTCCCGTTACGATCGTCATGCCCCGCACCACGCCGGTGGTGAAGGTCATGCAGACCGAAGCCGTGGGCGGCACGGTGGTGCTCGAGGGCGAGAACTACGACGAGGCCTATGGCCATGCCCGCACGCTCGAGGAGGAACTGGGCCTTACGTTCATCCATCCGTTCGACGATCCCCACGTTGCTGCCGGGCAGGGTACGGTGGCGCTGGAAATGCTCGAGGACGTGCCTGATCTGGACGTGCTGGCGATCCCGGTCGGTGGCGGTGGCCTGGCTTCGGGCATGGGCGTGATCGCGCGCGAGATGAAGCCCGACATCCGACTGATCGGCGTGGAGGCGGAACTCTACCCGTCGATGTTCAACCTGCTGAAGGGCGCCCGTCGTCCGGTCGGCGGCGACACGCTGGCGGAAGGCATCGCCGTGTTCGAGCCGGGCAAGTTTACCTCACGCGTGTTGGCCGACGTGCTCGACGATTTCGTGCTGGTCAGCGAAGCGCAGATCGAAAGCGCGCTGGCGCTGCTGCTGCAGATCGAAAAGACGGTGGTCGAAGGCGCTGGTGCCGCCGGGCTCGCCGCCGCGCTGACGCACCCGCGATTGTTCGCTGGGCGCAAGGTGGGCATCGTGCTGACCGGCGGCAACATCGATACGCGACTGCTCGCCAACGTGCTGCTGCGCGATCTGGCGCGTTCCGGCCGCCTGGCGCGGCTGCGGCTCATCATGCAGGACCGGCCCGGCTCGCTGTTCAAGGTCGCCAAAGTGTTCCACACCCACAACGTCAACATCATCGAGGTCTATCACCAGCGCATCTTCACCCACCTGCCGGCAAAAGGCCTGGTGACGGAGATCGAATGTGAGGCGCGCGACCGTGAGCAGCTCAATGGACTCGTCACCGCGCTGAGGGGTGAAGGCTTCGAGGTGACGCAGGTGGAACTCAACTAATCGCCGGACGTTTGCCCCGGGACGGGACAGGTCGGCATAGTGACCCACACAGCTGTGCAAAATAATAGCCGGTTAACCGCATTTGTTGGTTAAAAGACTTTCAACGCAGCCAAGGCGGGGGCATATTCACTGTGCCCGCGGAGAGCCCGCGTCAGTGCAGGAAAAGGCCAGGCAGAGGACAATACGCGACCGTGACGGCACCCGTTCGCTTTCCCCGCTTCTTCGTCACGAGTCCGGCTCCGTGTCCCTATCTTCCGGGCAAGAGCGAGCGGAAGGTGTTTACGGAGCTGAAGGGGCCGCACGCTGACGCGCTTAACGATGCGCTTGGCCGGATCGGCTTTCGCCGCAGCCAGACCGTCGCCTATCGGCCGTCTTGCATCGCTTGCGCCGCCTGCGTCTCGGTGCGGGTTGTCGCTTATGAATTCGCGCCCTCTTCGGCGCAGAAGCGCAACCTCAAGCGCAACGGCGATCTCGTGGCGACGCTCTGCCGGCCCTGGTCGACCAGCGAGCAGTTCGAGCTCTTGCAGCGCTATCTCGGCGTGCGCCATCCTGGCGGCGGGATGGCGACCATGGACGAAGTCGATTTCGCCGACATGGTCGAGCATACGCCGGTCACGAGCTATATCGTCGAATATCGCGAACCCTCCGCCGATGGCGTCACGCCTGGGCGCCTCGTCGGTGCCTGCCTGACGGACCGGCAGGGCGACGGCCTTTCGATGATCTACAGCTTCTACGATCCCGATCATCCGGCCAGGGCCGGTCTGGGCAACTATATCATCCTCGATCATATCCGCCGGGCTACCGAGATGGAGTTGCCTTTCGTCTATCTCGGCTATTGGGTCGAAGGGTCGACGCGGATGCAGTACAAGGTGCGCTACCGGCCGCTCGAACGGCTGGGCCGCAGCGGCTGGGAACGGATCTCCGCCGAGGAGCAGGAACGACTGATCGCCGCCGCCGCCAATTCCAGCCGTGACGAAGTTCCGGCAGTCGAAGGCTTCGGCAAGGATGGCGTTCCCGGCGGGCAGCAGCAGTACCGCATGACCTGAGGCCAGCGGGAAGGGGCGTCTTAGGCGGCCCTATCCACCGCATCGCCGAGATATGGGCCCACGGCCGCGAGCGCGCGGTTGACGTAGGCCTCCTTCTCACCGACCGGAGCGACGTAGTGCATGGCGTCCGTCGCGTCCTGGATGCCGGCAAGGCGCGCGATCACCCAGCTTGCCAGATATTGCGACGACAGGCAGCCGCCGGCGGTGGCCACGTTGCCGTGCGCTACGAAGGGGGCGTCGAGCACGTCGATCCCCGCCTCGACCACCCAGGGCTTGGTGGTGAGGTCGGTGCAGGCGGGCAGGCTGCCGAGCAGGCCGAGCCTGGCGAGGAGTAGCGTGCCCGAGCACTGCGCGCCGACAAGCTGGCGCGAGGGATCGAGGACGATGCGGGCGAGCATGTCGGGGTCGGCCGCGATCTGGCGCGTGCCGATGCCGCTGCCGATCAGCACCGCGTCGGCCTCGATCGCGAATTCGAGCGGCTGCTGGCGCTGGATCGTAACACCGTTCATCGACGTGACTTCGGGCGTGGGCGAAGTGATATGCGCCATCCAGCCTTTTGCCCTCATGCGGTTGAGGATTGCCGCGGCGACGAACGAATCCAACTCGTTGAATCCATCGAATGTCAGAACCGCGATCTGCATGGGAAACTCCCCGGTTGAACGAAGGATAGCTTCTAGCAGAACGAGGATATGGCCGGAACGTCGAATCGCGCTTTCCAAGATGCGCGAAACAAGGCGATAACGCTGCCGACAAAAAGATTTCGAGAGGATCGCTCATGGGCTCTGGGTTTGGCGCCGGCTGGCGGCAGGTAATCGCCTGTCTGCTGATGATGGCCGCGGGCGCGATGGTCACATCGGGTTACGGTGTGATCGCGGTGCCGCTGAGCGAGGAATTCGGGCCGAGCCGCATGGTCCTGATGCTCACCATGACGATCATGGCGCTGGGTTCGGGATTGCTTTCGCCCATGCTGGGCGCGCTGGCGGACCGTTCTTCGCTGCGGCTGCTGATGGGGCTTGGCGCGGGGCTGATCGTCGCGGGCTTCGTCGCGCTGTCGTTCGCCACGTCCTTTGCCCAAGTGCTGATCATATACGGGTTATTTATGGCGCCTGCGAACGTGCTGGTGGGGCCGATGCCGGCAACGGTCCTGCTCTCCCGCTGGTTCGTCAAACGCCGCGGCACTGCACTCGGCTTCGCCATAGCGGGCGTCAGCCTGGGAGGGGCGGCCTATCCGCCGATCGCGCAGGCGCTGCTGGACAACTTCGACTGGCGCGAGGCGTTGCGCCTGCTCGCCCTGGTCGTGGCGCTTTCCACGCTGCCGATGGTGTTCTTCGTGGCGAACAGCCCGGCGGAGAAGGGGCTCTATCCCGACGGAGCCGATGCCGCGCCGGAAACGACGTTGGCCGACACGCGGATGGCCGAATTCTCGCTGCGTGGGCTGCTGTCCGACCCGACGTTCTGGATATTGGGCGCGATCTTCGGTCTCGTCATGTCGGGCATGATGGGCATGGCGACGAACCTCGTGCCGCTGGCGGTGGACGAGGGCATCGAGCCGAGCTCGGCCGCGTTCCTCATCTCGATCTATGCCGGCTGCGGGCTTCTGGCCAAGCTGATCTTCGCGGCGGTGGCGGACCGACTGACGCCGCGCCAGCTCATCCTCATCAGTCTGACGGGCTTTGCCGCGGGCATGGCCTGCCTCATCGGCGCGGAAGCCGGCTACTGGATGATCGCGCTGGGAGTCGGGCTGATCGGGCTGTTCGGCGGGGTGATGGTGCCGCTCCAGGGCCTGCTGGTGCCGCGCATCTTCGGCCAGAGCGTGGTTGGCCGGATCACCGGTATCCTCAGCCTTGTCGTCCTTTGCGCGCTGCTCTCCACGCCGCCGATGTTCGGCCTGATCTACGACCTGACCGGCAATTACGATGCGATCTTCACGGCCTTCGCCGGGCTTGCCATCGTGATCATGCTGCTGGTGCCCCATCTTCGGCTGCACCCGAAGGAGGCGGTTGTGCCGGAGGCGACGCATGAGGAGCGGGTGGAGGTGGCGTGATCTGGGCCTGCTAGCGATAAATCGTCATCCTCGTGGAGGCGTGGCCCCGTCCCCCGATGTATGATCTAGAAGATTGCTCGGGAGATGGGTTCCCGCCTTCGCGGGACGAAGTTTTATAGAGGGCTCAGATTGAACGCATGCTGCGTCAACCGGGCAGCAATGTCTCAAAAACGGGTAGTTGCAAAAGGAAGGGGCGTCCGGATCGCTCCGGACGCCCCCACTCGGCGAAAGCCTCAGCCTGGATCAGAGGCTGTAGTACATGTCAAACTCGACGGCCGACGGCGTGGTTTCCCAGCGCATCACTTCGGGCCACTTCAGCTCGATATAGGCCTCGATCTGGTCCTTGGTGAAGACGCTGCCCTGCAGCAGGAAGTCGTGATCGGCTTCCAGCGCTTCCAGCGCCTCGCGCAGCGAAGCGCAGACGGTCGGCACGGCGGCCAGCTCGGCCGGCGGCAGGTCGTAGAGGTTCTTGTCCATGGCGTCGCCCGGGTGGATCTTGTTCTTGATCCCGTCGAGGCCGGCCATGAGCAGCGCCGCGTAGCAGAGGTAAGGGTTGGCCATCGCATCGGGGAAGCGGAATTCCACGCGCTTGGCCTTGTCGCCTGTGCCGTAGGGGATACGGCAGGAGGCCGAGCGGTTGCGGGCCGAATAAGCCAGCAGCACCGGCGCTTCGTAACCCGGCACCAGGCGCTTGTAGCTGTTGGTGGTCGGGTTGGTGAACGCGTTCAGCGCCTTGGCGTGCTTGATGACGCCGCCGATGTAGTAGAGGCAGGTGTCCGAAAGGCCCGCATAGCCGTTGCCGGCGAAGAGCGGCTTGCCGCCGTTCCAGATCGACATGTGGGTGTGCATGCCGCTGCCGTTGTCAGTCTTGATCGGCTTGGGCATGAAGGTCGCCGTCTTGCCGAAAGCCTGCGCGACCTGCTGCACGACGTACTTGTAGACCTGCATGCGGTCCGCGGTTTGGACCAGCGTGCCGAAGGTCAGGCCCAGCTCATGCTGCGCCGCGGCCACCTCGTGGTGGTGCTTGTCGCAGGGCAGGCCCATTTCGAGCATGGTCGAGACCATCTCGCCACGGATGTCGATGCAGCTGTCGACCGGCGCGACGGGGAAGTAGCCGCCCTTGGCGCGCGGACGATGGGCAAGGTTGCCGCCTTCATATTCGCGGTTGGAATTGGTCGGCAGCTCGATGTCGTCGATCTTGAAGCCGTTGCCGTCGTAACCGTCGTAGAAACGGACGTCGTCGAATAGGAAGAACTCGGCTTCCGGGCCGACGTAGACGGTGTCGCCCACGCCCGAGGACTTGACGAAAGCTTCGGCGCGCTTGGCGGTCGAGCGCGGGTCGCGGGCGTAAAGCTCACCGGTCGAGGGTTCGACGATGTCGCAGACCAGGATCAGCATCGGCGTCGCGCTGAACGGATCGACATAGACCGCGTCCAAATCGGGCTTCAGGATCATGTCGGATTCATTGATTGCCTTCCAGCCTTCGATCGACGAACCGTCGAACATCAGGCCGTCTTCCAGTTCGTCCTCACCGAGGATCGAGGCGACCATGGTGAGGTGCTGCCACTTGCCCTTGGGATCGGTGAAGCGAAGATCGACCCATTCGATCTCCTCGTCCTTGATCCGCTTGAGGACGTCCTTTGCACTAGCCATTACCATCGTTCTCCAGAATTGCCCTTCCGCATCGGAAAGAGGGCTTGGGGTAGGTTGTTACGGAAGGAACCGGGTCCGCCCCTGCGGGGCCCATTTCCCTGCTCCGGCGCGGCGCCGGAGAAATCACACTGCGTCTTCGTCGCGCTCCCCGGTGCGGATGCGCACCGCGCTTTCGATGGGGATGACGAAGATCTTGCCGTCGCCGATGCGGCCGGTCTGCGCGGCGGTGCTGATCGCTTCCACCACGCGGTCCGCCAGGCTGTCGGCCACGACGACTTCGAGCTTCACCTTAGGCAGGAAGTCCACGACATATTCGGCGCCGCGATAGAGCTCGGTATGGCCCTTCTGCCGGCCGAAGCCCTTCGCCTCGGTCACCGTGATGCCGGATACGCCGACTTCATGGAGCGCTTCCTTCACTTCGTCGAGCTTGAACGGCTTGATGATCGCTTCGATCTTTTTCACGTTGACCCCTGCACAAAGAGCCGGACCCGCCCGAGGCGGCCCGGGGTGTCCAAATGCCTCACCCTAACGATCCATCAAGAATCGTGCCAGAGGCGCCCGCACCCGCTTAGGACATGCTGGCAGCGTGGAAAAGACCGGAATCGTGGACAGTCGGGGACATGGCTTGCGGTGCGTTAATAGTGCTCAGTGGGGAGGTTGCAGTATTGCTGCATAGGAATTGGGCAGATGATGCTTAATAATTGGGCAAATGCATGTCCCGGCAAGCTGTCTTAAAGCTGCAGCCCTGCGGTCTCCGGCAGGCCAGCCATGAGATTGAGGTTCTGCACGGCCGCACCGCTGGCGCCTTTGCCAAGGTTGTCGAGCATCGCCACCAGCCGGGCCTGGCTGCCGTCCCCGGCGGCGAACACGTAGAGGTCGAGCCGGTCGGAAGGCGCCATCGAACCGCGCAACAGCAGCTCGTCGGGAGCATCGTTGTGGACGGTGACGATCGCGCTGTCGCGATAGAAATCGGCGAAGCACTGGCGCATCGCCTCCGACGAACCGGTGCCCGACATGGCGGCCAGCGGCAGCGGCACTTCCACGACCATGCCGCGATGCGCCGGGATCACCGCCGGCGAGAAGACCGGCGGGAAGGAGAGGCCGGCCAGCTTCTGCATTTCCGGCACATGCTTGTGGCCGAGCCCGAGGCCGTAAGCGCGGAAGGCGATGTCGGCATCGTCTTCGAAACGCGCGATCAGTGCCTTGCCGCCGCCCGAATAGCCCGAGACGGCGTTACAGGTGTAAGGCCAGTCGGCCGGCAGCAGGCCGGCGCGCAGCAGCGGTGCGAGGAGCGCGACGAAGCCGGTGGGATAGCAGCCGGGATTGCTTACTCGCATAGCTCCCGCGATCGTTTCGCGTCCGACGACTTCGGGAAAGCCGTAAGTCCAGCCATCCGCCACGCGATGCGCCGTGGAAGCGTCGATAACGCGGGTCGTGTCGTTGGCGATCATCGCCACGGCGGTGCGGGCAGCGTCGTCGGGCAGGCAGAGAATGACGAAGTCGGCTGCGTTCAGTGCCTCTGCGCGCGCGGCATCGTCCTTGCGGCGATCCTCCGGCAGGGTGAGCAACGTGAATTCGCCGCGGCCGCCCAGCCGCTCGGCAATCTCGAGGCCGGTGGTCCCGACGGCGCCGTCGATGAAGACCGTGCTTGTCATGCGTCAGGTGCTTTCAGCTCGGCGAGGAGGACGTAGCCGACCGGCCCATCCTCGCCATATTGACCCCAGGCCCAGGCGCCGGCGATGTCGAGCACGTCGAAGCTGGCGCGGGCGGGGATGGTTTCGATCGGGTCCGCTTCCGCGCGGGCCGCCGCGCGCAGGGTGGCGCCGCTGTTGCGCACGGGATAGGCGACCGGCACCGCGTAGTGCGGCACGAAATAGCGGCCCGCAAGCTTGATATGAGCGAGATCGCCGCGCACCGGCAGATGGCCCGCCTCGGCAGTGACGCTCGGGCCCGTCAGGGCGAGCAATCCATCGGGAATCGTGGAGCGCGCGGTTGCGTCACTGGCATTCAACTGCGGGTGTCCCCCAAATTCGAAGATCGGCGCGATTATAACGGTCATCGCGAATAGGCAAGCAGGGGGATAGGGCGGCGTTCGTCCCAGCGTTAGCGAAAACCGGGCTCCGATGCCATGTCTTTCGTACTTTCGAATGGCAGCGGCATCGTCCCACTTTCGATCGCCAGCAGACATTGCTTGGCTTCGAGTCCGCCGGCAAAGCCGGTGAGCGTGCCGTTGGTGCCGATCACGCGGTGGCAGGGCGCGACGATCGAGATCGGGTTCTTGCCGTTCGCCGCGCCGACCGCGCGAAAGGCGGTGGGCCTGCCGACGGCGCGGGCGATCTCGGCATAACTGCGCGTCTCACCGTAGGGGATCGTCAGCAAGGCGTTCCAGACGCGTTTCTGGAAATCGGTGCCCTGGAAATCGAGCGGCAAGTCGAAGGCTTGGCGCTTGCCCGCGAAATATTCGCCCAGCTGCGCCGCTGCCCGTGTGAGGACCGGGTGATGGTCATCTTCGACCAGTGGCCCCAGGAGGCGGACCCGTTCGGGGTCGTCATTTTCCCACAGTATCGCAGCCAGGCCCTTGTCGCTGGCAACGAGCTTCAGCTCTCCTACCGGGGAAGCGATCGTCTTGAAGGCATAAGTCATGGCGGTCTCCTTTCTGCCTTGCCTAGCGGAAAGGAACAACGCTCGCGTCCCGGCGATTGCGGCCAAAGCCTTTTAGCCGTCCGCTATCCGGTTCGCGCTTTCGCAACATCGCCGTTGTAGAGGAAGGCCAGCAGCGGCGAGCGCTCCGCGATGCGGAATGCGCCGTAGGACAGCAGCAGCGAGAGCAGCATCACGCCAAGCGCCTTGGCCATCGTCGGCAGGGCGAGATGCTGTCCCAGATCGACCAGGATGGCGATGATCGGCAGGTGGAACAGATAGATGACGAAAGACGCGGCGACGGTTCGCTGCACGATCGGCGAGGGCTTGTCGCCCACCCGCTTGGCGCCGGCGATGATCATCTGCGAGATCGCCATGGCGGCGAAAGTGGCGACGAACCGGCCCAGCGGCGGCCAGAAATCGTCCAGGAACCACAGGCTCGTGCACGACGACACCACAGCGATCACCGCGATCACGGGCGAGAAGCAGCCCATGCGCTCCAGCGTGCGCGGCGCCCGCGCCAGGATGCAGCCCAGGATGAAATAGGGTGCAAAGCCGATCAGCTCGTCGATCCGCAGAATCTGCTGGGGCAGGTTGGTCGCCAGCCCGGCCTTGTAGAACAGTTCGATCGCGATGGCCTGCCACAGGGCGAGAAGGGTGGTGCTGGCTAGGAAGACGATGTGGAAGCGCTGCGCCATCCAGTCGTCGATCCGCTGTGGAACCAGCGCCTGCCGCAGCCGGGGCCACTGCTGCACGATCAGCGTCGCAGCGACGCAGCAATAGAGCAGCACGATAAGGAACCAGAGGTGGCGCACCCAGTATCCGCCGGAGGTGGCCGAGTTGTGCCGCCACGACGCCAGCGCCTCGGCCAAAGCGAAATTGGAGAGTTCGCAGGCGAGGTTCAGTATGGGCACGAGCGTCGCCAGCGACACGACGAGCGGGACGCCAAGGCGCTGGAAACGCCCGCGCAGCCATTCGGTGGGCGCGCGGCGGGCCAGCAGGAGCGCGGCGAAATAGCCGGCGATCAGGAAGAACGCCGGCATCCGGAACAGATGGATGAATTCGGCGAGATAGGTGAAGACCGACAGCCCTTCGCCAGAACTGACGATCCATTCGCGACCCGGGCGATAGGCCAGCGCGGTGTGATAGGGAATGCCGAGCAGCATCAGGGCCGCGCGCAAGGCGTCCCAGAAATGCTCGCGCTTGCTGGGGCGTCCGGCCTTGACGTCGGTTGCGGTGGTTTTCGCTGTCATTGCTTGCGATCCGGCCTGGTCGATCGTTTCAACCATGGTGTTCCCTGAGCATGTGCCAGGCCGCTCGCAGGCCGAGTGCATCGCCTCCCTTGGGTCGGCCGGGCTTGCCGGCGGGCCGCCAGGCGAACGTGTCGAAATGCGCCCAGTCGACGCCTTCGGGCACGAAGCGGTCGAGGAACAGCGCCGCGACGCTTGCCCCGGCGAAGCCGTTGGTATGGGAGTTGTTGATGTCGGCGATGTCGGATTTGAGATATTCGCGATAGCCGTCCCACAGCGGCAGGCGC
>Ga0164243_10007793_pt1 | contig 15926 bp, 15 predicted proteins | sample OricompcompostOP_FD_108781 | JGI IMG/M metagenome (GOLD analysis project Ga0164243, IMG submission 108781) | Organic Plus compost microbial communities from Emeryville, California, USA - Original compost - Organic plus compost (OP) | ecosystem: Engineered > Solid waste > Mixed feedstock >...
ATCCTCGTTATCGGCTGGCTCGCGCTGTTTCCGGTGCAGGGTGTCGCCACCATCACGGCGGCATTCGTCCTGATCGCGCTATTCGGGTCGAGCTTCGCCCTGATCATGGCGCATGCCCGCTCCTTCCTGCCGGTGCATCTGACAGGGCGGGGCATCACCTTGCTCAACTTCTTCTCCATCGGCATGGTAGGCATCGTCCAATTCCTGACCGGAGTCGTCGTTACCGCGGCCACAAGGCCTGAAGAGCCGGCGGCAGCTTATGCTGCGCTCTTCACCTTCTACGTGGTCATGCTTGCCGCCGCCGTCCTGGTCTATCTGTTCGCCAGGGACGCCCGACCGGAGAGGTCCTAGGACCTTCTCCTGTCGCGGGGGCCGATCGGCCGCTTGTCCCAGCCCGTAATCTTGTAGAGAAGCCAGAAGCGGATCGGCTGCGGTACGAGGCGAAGAAACTTCAATGACCATGTGAGCCGGCGTGGGAATGTTACTTCGAACCCGCCCGACTGGAAGGCCTTAAGAATGCGTCGCGACGCATCTTCGACCTTCATCAGGGCTGGCATGGGGAATTTCGCCTTTTCGGTGAGCGGAGTGGCAATGAAGCCCGGATTGAAGACCTGCAGGCGGATATTCATCTTTTCCAGATCGAAGCGCAGGGATTCAACGAGATTGTTGAGCGCCGCCTTTGTCGCACCGTAGGCCGCCGCTGAGGGCAAACCGAAATAGGAGGTGACCGAACCGGTGACAGCCACCTGTCCGAAGCCGCGCTCACGCATGCGATCGACCACCGGCACAAGTCCGAAGATGACGCCCAAGACATTAATCTCGAAGGATCGCACGAAATTCGTTGTTTCCATACGATCGCCGCGGATCGGCAGATACGTCCCGGCATTGAGCAGGGCGAGCACGATGGGGCCGGCTTCCTTCTCGATCGCTGCCACTGTCCGCTCCATGCCCTTTTCATCGCTCACATCGCAGGGGAAAGCGAGAATCCGTCCGGGAAGCCCCATGGCTTCCTGTTCAATGAGCTTGAGATCGGCCTGATCCCTCGCGGTCGCCGCGACCGTATAGCCAGCGCGCGCAAGGTCGAGCGCAACGGCCTTGCCGATGCCGGTGCTGGCTCCTGTGACCCAGGCAACGCCGTCTTTGGGGCTCGCCCTGTAAAGCGGCATGATTCCTCCGTTGCTTCGTCGCCAGACAATTAGCCGCGCGATCCGGGAATGGGAAGGCGTGTGCAAGAGCATGCTCGCGAAACGGCCATTGAAAGAAAATCCCCGCTTGAAAGCGCGCGGCGTGGTTTCTAGGGTTTCGCGGCAAGAAAAGAGGTAAGCCAAAATGCACCGCTCTGTCGTCGACGTCATCGGCAACACGCCGCTCATCCGCCTGAACCGTGCCTCCGAAGAGACCGGCTGCGAAATCCTCGGCAAGGCCGAATTCATGAATCCCGGACAGTCGGTCAAGGATCGTGCCGGGCTCTTCATCATCCGTGATGCGGAAAAACACGGCCTTCTGCGGCCTGGCGGCGTCATCGTAGAGGGAACGGCAGGCAATACCGGAATCGGCCTCACGGTGGTTGCCAAGGCGCTCGGCTACCGCACCGTCATCGTGATTCCCGATACTCAGAGCCAGGAGAAGAAGGATGCGCTGCGGCTTCTCGGAGCGGAACTGCTGGAAGTTCCGGCCGTCCCCTACAAGAATCCGAACAACTATGTGAAGGTTTCCGGTCGCCTTGCCGAACAATTGGCAGAAAGCGACCCGAAGGGCGCTATTTGGGCCAACCAGTTCGACAATATCGCCAATCGCGAAGGTCATGTGCGCACGACCGCGCAGGAGATCTGGGAACAGACCGGCGGCAAAATCGACGGTTTCGTCTCCGCTGTCGGCACCGGCGGAACCTTGGCCGGCGTGGCGGAAGGCCTGCGTGCCAAGAGCAACTCGGTCAAGATCGCAATCGCCGACCCGATGGGCGCGGCGCTTTTCAGCTATTACACGACCGGTGAGCTGAAATCCGAGGGGAGCTCGATCACCGAAGGTATCGGGCAGGGACGTATCACTGCGAATCTCGAAGGCTTTACGCCTGATTTCTCCTATCAGATACCTGATGCCGAGGCGCTGCCCATCATCTTCGATCTGCTGCAGGAGGAAGGACTGTGCCTGGGCGGCTCGACCGGCATCAACATTGCCGGTGCAATCCGATTGGCAAAGGACCTCGGCCCTGGCCACACCATCGTAACGATTCTTTGCGATTATGGAACGCGCTATCAGTCCAAGCTGTTTAATCCGGAATTCCTGCGTTCAAAGGATTTACCGGTGCCGGAATGGATGGACAAAAAGCCGGATATCGAAATCCCCTTCGAGGGGGTCGCGTGATGGCCCCGACACAGGCGCTGTTTCGCGAGGACGCTTATCTGAAAACCGCCGATGCGCAAGTTGTCGCCCTGAACGATCGCGGCGGACTGATACTCAACCGAACCATATTCTATGCCACATCCGGAGGACAGCCCGGCGATACCGGCTTCTTGGAATGCGCCGACGGTTCACGCATCGTGATTGCGGGCACGATCACCGGCGAAACCAAGGATGAAATCATCCATCTGCCGGCACCCGACCAGCCGATGCCGAAGCCGGGCGAGGTGGTCAAGCTCGCAATCGACTGGGAGCGCCGGTTCAAGCTGATGCGCATGCATACAGCCTGCCATCTGCTGACCGTTGTCTGCCCGTTTCCGATCACGGGAGCTGCAGTGAACGAGGAGGACTCTCGCGTCGATTTTGACCTGCCGGATGCCGGCGTGACGAAGGAAGATGTCACCGCCAGTCTGCAGGAACTCATCGCCGCCGATCACCCGGTTTTCACCCGCTGGATCACAGATGACGAACTGGCCGCGAAGCCGACTTTGGTGAAGTCAAAGAATGTCCGCCCTCCTGCCGGGACCGGCCGCATCCGTCTCGTCTGCATAGGGGAAAGCGCTTCGGTGGACAGTCAGCCTTGCGGCGGCACACATGTTGCCCGCACAGGAGAGATAGGCGAGATTCATGTCGGAAAGATCGAGAAGAAGGGGCGGGAGAACCGCCGTTTCCGGCTACGCTTCGGCCCGCTGCCGGTCGCTTGAGGGAGGTTGCTATGGGCGAGAAAAGCCGCTTCGTCGTATCTGCCGACTGGCTTCAGGAGCGTTTGGGCCAGCCGGGTCTCTCCATCGTGGACGGCTCTTGGTATCTGCCACAACAGGGCCGTGACGCACGTGCCGAATATGAGGCCGCCCACATTCCGGGTGCGATCTTCTTCGATCAGGACTTGGTGGTCGATCCTGATTCCGATTTGCCCCATGCACTGCCCAGTCCTGGAGTCTTCGAAAGACATGTCAATGCCATGGGCATTTCGGAGAGGGATACGATCGTCGTCTATGATGGAATGGGCATGGTCTCCGCTCCGCGCGTCTGGTGGCTCTTCCGCGTGATGGGCGCCGGGGAAGTCTACGTTCTCGATGGTGGCTTCGACCGCTGGAAGCGGGAAGGCCGGTCGGTTACGGACGAGATGACCAAGATTGCGCCTTGCGCATTCAAAGCGGATTTCGATGAAAAGCGGGTTGCCTCGCTGGCCGACATGCTGGAGATCGTCAGGACAGGTGTCAGCCAGATCGCCGATGCCCGTCCGGCCGGTCGTTTCACGGGCAGGGATCCCGAGCCACGGCCGGGCATGCGGTCCGGTCATATGCCGGGGGCACGCAATGTTCCAGCGGCGAGCCTTTCAGAGAACGGCGAGCTCCTGCCGGTGGAGCGTCTGCGCGAGGTGTTTCGCGATGCTGGAATAGACCTGGGCAAGCCGGTAGTGACCTCCTGCGGTTCCGGCGTCACGGCCGCTGCCATCACGCTGGCGCTGGAATCCGTAGGGCATGCCGACAACCGGCTCTATGACGGCTCCTGGAGCGAATGGGGCTCGCGCGAGGAAACACCGGTCGCAGTCGGTGATGCATAGCCGGGAGCCGGTGCTTGTCCCGGAACACCAAACCACGGTTTCTCACTGCGCGGATCACCCATCTGGAGATGACGGCGCCGAGCGGCCGCCATGTCCACCCTCCGCTGGGCTTCCGCATTGCCATTATGCGCGCGGAGAAGATGCCGCCCGCCTTTTACCGATTCCTCTATGAACACGAGGGGCGTCCGCATCATTGCTCGCTCCCCCGGGACATGGAAGACGACGAGTTGCGTGCGGTGATCCATGCCGAAGCCACGGAAATCTCTGTCCTCTATGTTGACGGATCGCCCGCCGGCTTCTTCGAACTTGATACCGCGCGCAAGCCGGACGAGGTCGAAATCGTCTATTTCGGTCTGGTGCCGGATTTCCAGGGCAGGGGGCTCGGCGCCTTCTTCCTTTCGGAAACCGTTTCGGCTGCTTGGGCGCATGATCCTGCCAAGGTGACAATCCACACCAACACGCTCGACAGCCCACGTGCACTGCAGCTCTATCAAAAGGCAGGCTTCACGCCCGTCTCGTGGAGTGAGGAAACCATCCAGGCCTGGGACTGACAACCGGGCAGGAATCGGGTGGAAAAGCCTTTTGGCGAGACGCAAACTGCTCTTCATCCACGCAAAGGTTGGAGAATACTCATGGGTTTAATCAAATTCGTTGCCATGCCGAGCGAGCAGGCACAAGCCTATCGCAACGGTGCGGCCGATGCTTATGGAATGTCACCGGAAAGGCGCGTTTCCGATGGCAGCAACATACCGTGCCGGCATTGTCTGCGCACGGTGCCGGAGGGGCGGCCCTATCTGATCCTGGCCTATCGGCCATTTCCCGGATTGCAGCCTTACGCTGAAACCGGTCCGATTTTCTTGTGCGCGGAAGAATGCGAACGGGCGCCGGAAAGCGACGTCATGCCGGGAATGTTCCGCATGGTTCCTGACTATATTGTTCGCGGCTACGGATATGACGACCGGATCGTGTACGGCACGGGAGCAGTTACCCCAAAGAAGGATATATGCACCTACGCGCATATGCTCCTGCAACGGGACGATATCGCCTATCTGCATATGCGCTCGGCCCGCAACAATTGCTACCAGGTGCGTATTGACCGAGCCTGACGCCGGCCGTCGCGGGCGGTAATCCAATGAAAAGATCCGCCGGAATCTCACGGCGGACCAAATGGTTGTGCGGTTAAGTTCGGATTTTCAAGCTGCGGCAAGCGCCGTCTGTGGCTCTGCCATTTCGTAGCCGAGTGCCTCGGCTACAGCCTGATTGGTGATACGGCCCTTATGAACGTTCAGACCGTTGCGCAGGTTCTGGTCGTCCATAATTGCCTTCAAACCCTTGTCGGCAAGCTGAAGGCCGTAATGCAGGGTCGCATTGTTCAGCGCGTGCGCCGAAGTGACCGGTACCGCACCCGGCATATTGGCGACACAATAGTGGATGACGCCCTCGACCTCATAGGTCGGGTCGGAATGGGTGGTCGGATGGGAAGTCTCGAAGCAACCACCTTGGTCAATGGCGACATCGACGAGAACCGAACCCTTCTTCATGCCGGTCAGCATTTCGCGGCTGACGAGCTTCGGCGCGGCGGCACCCGGAATCAAGACTGCTCCGACGACGACATCAGCGGCAAAGCATTCCTCTTCCAGTGCTTCGACGGTGGAGTAGCGTGTGCGTACGCGGCCGTTGAAAATGTCGTCGAGTTGGCGCAACCGAGGGATGGAGCGGTCGATGATGGTAACCTCTGCACCAAGGCCTACAGCCATCTTGGCCGCATTCAGGCCAACTACGCCGCCGCCGATGATTGCCACCTTGCCAGGCAGGACGCCGGGAACACCGCCGAGCAGCACACCGCGGCCGCCATTGGCCTTTTGCAATGCGGTCGCACCGGCCTGAATCGCCAGCCGGCCCGCGACTTCAGACATCGGCGCAAGCAGGGGCAGCCCGCCGCGCTCATCTGTGACCGTCTCGTAAGCAACGGCTGTGACGCCAGATTCAATAAGGCCCTTCGTCTGTTCCGGATCAGGGGCCAGGTGCAAATAAGTGTAAAGAATCTGCCCCTCGCGAAGCTGAATCCATTCGACCGGCTGCGGCTCTTTCACTTTCACGATCATGTCGGACTTGGCGAAAACTTCCTCGGCAGTCTTCGCGATGACAGCGCCTGCGGCGCGGTATGCATTGTCATCGGCGCCGATGCCGGCTCCGGCTCCGGTTTCGATCAAAACATCATGGCCATGGGCCACATATTCGCGTACGGCGCCGGGAGTAAGCCCGACGCGATATTCATGGTTTTTGATTTCCTTCGGGCAGCCAACGCGCATTGAGATTTCCATTGTGAGAGCCAGGATTGTCTATACTCCCACAAAACGCATTGCACGTGTTTGCGAATCCGTTTGCTTGGTTGCGCCCCAATCGATAATTCTTGCGCCAAAGAACGCAAAGCTCGAAGGAAATTCACTTCATGGCGCTAGACAGGACCGATATCGCCATTCTGGACACGCTTCAGCAGGATGGGAGGATTTCCAATGCCGCCCTGGCGGAGAAGATCGGGCTTTCGCAATCGGCCTGCTCGCGACGCCTCGACAACCTGGAAAGAAGTGGCGTCATCAGGGGATATCACGCCGAATTGTCGAACGCGGCCCTTGGCTACCGAATGACCGCGATCGTCCACATCTCGCTGTCGGGCCAATTCGAAAAAACTCTTTCGGAATTCGAGGCAGCGGTGAAACGTTGCCCGAATGTTTTGTCCTGTCACCTTATGTCGGGGGAATATGACTACATCCTGCGGATCGCCGCGCGCGATCTTGAGGATTACGAGCGCATTCACAAGGAATGGCTGACCGGGATGCCGCATGTCATCAAGATCAACTCCTCTTTCGCCCTGCGCGAGGTGGTCGACCGCACCGCGACCGGCATCCGTCCCGAAATGGCGTGACCGAAATCAGTCCTGGATGCCCGCATCGGTGATGATGACATCCATCGGGATGTCATGGGGCTGCGGATAGATGGTTGGAATGCGGGCAATGCCGTAACCGATACCGATGGTGAGCGGCTTTCGCGGCAGTGCTGCCAGGGTGCAGTCGAAGAAGCCTCCGCCATAGCCGAGACGATAACAACGCGCATCAAATCCCACCACGGGAGCGATGACGACATCCGGCACAACTTCCTCGCCGGTGGCTGGAACCGGAATATTCCAGACGCTGCGCTCCAGCGGATCGCCGGTCCGGTAGGAGCGGAAAATGAGCGGCCTGCCCTTCTTGACCACGAGGGGGAGGGCCGTCCGGCCGCCTCTTTCGTTGATCGAAGCAAGCCAGGAACGAAGATCCGGTTCGCCACGAAACGGCCAATAGATGCTGACCATACGGCCCGCCGGATCACCGATGGCCTGATCGAGGCTGGCGACAATGCCCTGCGTCATCGCTGCGCGGTCATCGGCGGAGACGGCAAGCCGTGCCTCGATCAGCCGCTGCCGCTCGGCTTTGCGCCAGCGAGCGATGTCATTCCATTGAGCAACGTCAGCGGTCACGGCTTCAGGGTGGCCGTCGAGTTCATGCATGAAACATGGCGGCGATGCATATTGCGCCGACGGCTTGTCTTGATTCATGGCCTCTTCCATTCGTGCCTATATTAGCTGGAAAACGGGAAGAGGCTGTCCACGAAGCGACATCGAACGGCGAAGCACTTTTGTAAGTTTCAATTCAAGCGCGCAAGCAGGCCGGCCATCAGCCGAGCGCGTTCGACAAGGCTGTCGATCTCGATATGTTCGTTCAGCGTGTGCAGGCCCGCACCGCGCACACCTATGGAATCGAGCGTCGGGATTCCGAGGGCGCCAGTGAAATTGCCGTCGGAACCGCCGCCGGCGCTGCCATGGGTAAGGTCGAAGCCCAGTTCGGTGCAAATTCCGCGCGCGATTTCATAAAGCGCCATCGTGCCTTCGTCCGGCTCCCAGACGGGGCGGGTCACGCCACGGGTCACCTCGAACCGGACATCGTTAGCCTCGCCTGACAGCGCTAACATCGCTTCCACACCGCGATCGAGATCGTCCTGCCGTTTGGCCATGCTGAGCACTTCGGCATGGCAGACGGAGGAGACGCAATTGACCCATTGTCCGGCATGGACGACGCCGACGGAGAAGGTGCAATCTTCCGTGGTCATAGCCTCGACCTCGAGGATCTTCTTCGCCATGGCTGCGATCGCAGAGCGCCCGTCCTTGAGCGCCCAGCCGGCATGGCTGGGCCGTCCCTCGGATTTGAGGTTGAAACGGGCGATGGCATAGCGCCCGGTGACGGCCCCGCCGTCGGGGCGGGCAGGCTCGGGCACGAGCACATATTTGTTCTTGCGCGCCTCCATCTCGATCAGCTCCCGCGTGCTCGGCGTGCCGACTTCCTCGTCGGGCGTGAACAGGACGGTGACGGGGAGGGGCGTCTCTATACCGGCAAGGGCGAGCTGCCGCAGCGCCTCAACACTGATGAAGTTGCCGCCCTTCATGTCCTGGATGCCGGGGCCGTAGCATTTCCCGCCCTCGATCCGGAATGGCAGCTTTTCGAGTGTGCCTACAGGATGAACCGTATCGAGATGGCCGGAAATCAGGATGCCGGGCTTGCCGAAATCCTTGTGCGGGAAGCGGGCACGCACTGATCCGCCATAGCCCATGCGGCCAGGAATACGTTCGATCTCGGCGCCGGCTGCTGCCAGATCATATGCAGCCAGATCCATCATCCGGTCGACGGCGGCGGCGTCAAAGGTCGGGCTTTCGCATTCGATCCAGGGCTTCAGGCCGGCAAGCATCTCGTCCGCGTCAAACGGAAGGGCGTTCACATCCATGATATTCCTCGATTTCAGGTATTGAGTTTCAGAGCGGCAGGCGCTTCTCGACGATACGCGCCATGATGCTGGCGCCTACGGGAAGAATTGCGTCGTCGAGAATGAAGCCGGGGTTATGCAGTGGCACGCCGCCGGAATGGCCCAGCATACAATAGGCGCCGGGCACTGCGTTCAGCATATCGGCGAAATCCTCACTGCCGGTGATCAGCTCGTTGCCCAGCGTGACATTCTCCTCGCCGACGATCTCGCTCGCGGCCTCGAGATAGGCTTTCGAGAGATCGGCGTCATTCACGAGCACGTCGAATATGTCGCGCAAATCCGCCGTCACCTCGATACCGTAGGTTTTCTCGTAGCCAGAGCACATGTCTCGGATGCGCTCGTGGATCAGCTTCTTCACTTCGTCATCGAAATAGCGGATCGTGCCCGAGATCACGGCGCGGTCCGGCACGACATTATAGGCAGAGCCGGCATGAATCTGGGTAACCGAGAAGACGGCCGGCTTGGTCGGATCGACATTGCGGCTGACGATCGACTGCAAATTCTGCACCAGCGAGGTGGCGGCGACGATCGGATCCTTCGATTGATGCGGCATGGCGCCGTGGCTGCCGACACCTTTGACCGTGATGTCGAAGAAGGTCGCTCCCGCCATGGCAGGCCCGGGCTTGACGTTGAAATTATTTGGCGCGGCCATGGGATTGTTGTGCAGGCCATAGATCTCGTCGCAGGGGAAACGATCGAATAGACCTTCCGCCAGCATGGCGCGCGCCCCGCCGAGACCCTCCTCGGCCGGCTGAAAGATGAAAACGGCCTTGCCGTTGAAATTACGGGTTTCGGCCAGATAGCGTGCCGCTCCGAGAAGCATGGTCGTATGGCCGTCATGCCCGCAGCCATGAAACTTTCCCGGTGATTTAGAGCGGAAGGGGAGGTTCGTTTCCTCGTCCATGGGCAAAGCGTCCATATCGGCTCGCAGGCCCACAGTGCGGCCGTTTCCGTTACCTTTTCCCTTGAGCACGCCGATCACGCCCGTCTTGCCGATGCCGGTGTGGACTTCTATGCCCCAGGACTTCAACTTCTCTGCCACGATGCCGGAGGTGCGCGTCTCCTCAAAGCCGATCTCCGGATTTTCGTGCAGGTCGTGGCGGATGGCGGTCAGTTCGTCGGCAATCTCGGCGATACGAGGAATGGCAGGCATAGTCTTCTCCTTGAAAGTCTGATCGGTCGTCAGGCCGGTTCGAGTTCCTTGAAATTGGCGAAATCCCAGTGACGACCGGGCGCTGCCTCTATGAGCGCGCGGGTGTAGTCGTGTTGCGGGTGCATCAATACATTGGCTGCTGTATCATGCTCGACGATGCGGCCATGCTGCATGACGACGACCTCGTCGCAAATCTGCGCAGCAACGCGAAGGTCATGCGTAATGAAGAGGATGGCGATGCCGAGCTTTTCTTGCAGTTCGTCCAGAAGCTGCAGCACCTGCGCCTGGACCGAAACGTCGAGGGCCGATACCGCCTCATCTGCGACCAGCACATCCGGGCGCATGGCAATGGCGCGGGCTATGGCAATGCGCTGGCGCTGCCCTCCGGAGAATTGGTGCGGATAGCGCTTCAGCGCATCAGCCGGCAGGCCGACCAGTTCCAGCAACTCGCCGGAACGCTTGATGGCCTCGCTTCGGCTGGTGCCGTAGTTGAGCTGGCCCTCAATGAGGCTCTGACCGATCGTCCAGCGCGGATTGAGCGAGCGGAACGGATCCTGAAAGACGATCTGGATATGTCTGCGATGCGGCCGCAACTCGCGGCGGGAGAGGCGGGCAATGTCCGTCGACGCCACCCGGATCTCGCCTTCGGTCGGATCGATCAGACGCATGATGCAGCGCGCCACGGTGGATTTTCCCGAACCGCTTTCGCCGACGATGCCGAGCGTGCGGCCGCGGATTATCGAGAAGCTGACATCCTGAGCTGCAAGGGTCGGCTTGGCACGTGAAAACAGCCTTCTGATGCCATAGACTTTGCGCAAGCCCTCGACGTCCAACACTTCGACGGCTCCATTTCTCTCGCGGGCCGGACGCGGGATCAGGCTCGGCACCGCCTGCAGAAGGCGGCGCGTATATTCCTCCGTCGGATGGCGCAGCAGCGTCTCGACCGGCGCGTGCTCGATGATCTGGCCGTCCTTCATGACGTAGACGGTATCGGCGATCTCCGCGACCACGCCCATATCGTGGGTAATGAACAGCACCGCCGTGCCGTGCTTTTCCTGCAGTTCGGTGATGAGGGCAAGCACCTGGTTCTGCGTCGTGACGTCAAGAGCGGTGGTCGGCTCGTCGGCAATCAGCAGTTTCGGTTCCAGGATCAGCGCCATAGCGATCATGATGCGCTGGCGCTGGCCGCCGGAGAGCTGGTGCGGATAGGAATTGTAGATGCGTTCGACATCGGGAAGGTGCACTTGGTTCATGATGTCGACGACACGCTTCTTCTTCTCGCGCGGCGGCAGTTTCGTATGGCTGTCGAGCACTTCCTCGATCTGGGCGCCTACCTGCATGACAGGATTGAGGGCCGTCATCGGCTCCTGGAAGATCATTGAAATGCGGCGTGCCCGCATCTGGCGCATCGCCTTATGGTCGAGCTCGAGCAGGTTTTGCCCTTCAAGGTCGATCACGCCGCTGGTAACCGTCAATGCATCCTTGGTGAGGAGACCCATAACGGCAAGCGAGGTGACGGACTTGCCAGAGCCGCTCTCCCCAACAAGGCAGACGGTTTCCCCTTGGTGGATCGTGACATTGACCTTGTCCAGGATCGGCCTTTGATGGCCACCGCTCAGTGAAACGCTGAGATCGCGGATGTTCAGGACCCGATCGGCGTCGTCGAAGCGTCTGTTCTTGAACCGCATCGTCTCAACCCTCCCGCTTCTTCAACCGCGGATCGAGCAGGTCGCGCGCGGTGTCGCCAAGAAGGTTGATGGACAGGATGCAGAGCGAAAGCATCAGGCCGGGCCAGAAGATCAGTGACGGCTTGATCTGGAAGTAAATGCGGCCCTCGGCCATGATGTTACCCCAGGTGGGTATCTCGGTGCTGACGCCGGCACCAAGGAAGGAAAGGATGGCTTCGGTCAGGATAGCCGAGGCGCAGATATAAGTGCCCTGGACGATCAGGGGCGCCAGCGTGTTAGGCATGAGGTGCTTCCACAATATCTTCGGCATGCTGGAGCCGACGGCTATGGCTGCTTCCACATAGGGCTCCTCGCGCGCCGAAAGAACGACGGCACGCACCAGACGCACCACGCGCGGGATCTCCGGAATGGTGATGGCGAAGATGACTGACCAAAGGCTGGGTCCGTTGAGGGCCACCAAGGCGATGGCGAGCAGGATCGACGGGATGGCCATCAGGCTGTCCATGATGCGCATGATGATGGCGTCTGCGATGCGGAAGAAGCCGGAAACGAGGCCGATCAACAGGCCGATGAAGACGCTTACGATTGCAGCGCCGACGCCGATGAACAGCGACACCTGACCGCCGATCATGACGCGAGAAAACAGGTCTCGGCCATAGGCATCGGTGCCAAGCCAGTACTCCGAGCTAGGTCCCTTGAGGCGCTGGACCGCGTCCATGCTTAAAGGGTCATGCGGCACGTAGAGCGGCGCGAACAGGGTAGCCACCACGATAATTGCAAGCACGATGGCGGCGATGATCGGGCCGATGCCGAGCTGCCAGTGCCGCGGAACGGCCACGGCGCCGAGGATGAACTGAAGCGAAGAGGTCGGCTGTGGTGCAGCGGCCATCAGTAGCGGATCCTCGGATCGATGAAGGTGTAGGAGATGTCGATAAGCAGATTGACGAAGACGTAGATCGCGCTCGTCAGAAGGATCATTGCCTGGATCACCGGATAGTCGCGCGCCAGGATCGCATCGACCGTCAGGCGACCTATTCCAGGGATATTGAAGACGCTTTCTGTGACCACCACGCCGGAGATGAGCAAAGCAAAGCCGGTACCGATGATGGTCATGATGGGCACGGCCGCATTGCGCAGGGCATGACGGAACAGGACATATTTCTCTTTCACGCCCTTGGCGCGGGCCGTACGCACATAGTCCTCTCCCAGAACTTCGAGCAGGCTGGCGCGCGTCATGCGCGCAATCAGCGCCACATAGATGGTTGCCAGTGTCAGGCAGGGCAGGAGAGCACGCGAAAAGAAGGCGCCGATACCGTCGGACGGCGAGGCATAGCCCTGAACCGGCAGCCATCGCAGCTCAATGGAGAAGATCTTGATCAGGATATAGCCGATGACGAAGACCGGCACGGAGAAACCAAGGACCGAGAAACTCATGACGGCATAATCGATCCAGGAGCGGTGACGCCAGGCGGCGATGACGCCCATGGGTACCGCGATGAGGACCGAGATGATGATGGTCAGTGTTCCGACTTGCAGCGTCGGCCAGATTCGGCTGCCGATCATGCTCATGACCGGCGTGTTCGAGATCAGGGATGTTCCGAGGTCACCCTGCAGCAGCCGCCCGACCCAGTTGATGAACTGGATATGGATCGGATCGGTCAATCCGAGCGACTCGCGTATTCGCGCCAATTGTTCGGGTGTGGCCATGTCGCCGGCAAGGATCGCTGCCGGATCGCCGGGTGTCAGGCGAAGCAGCAGAAAGACAAAGACCGCAACGATCGCCATGACGGGGATGACGGCGAGGATGCGGCGGATGATATAGCCGAGCATTGGTCCTTACTGTCCTTGTCAATGCTTTGAGCAGGACCGAGACGGATGCAAATCGAGAGCCGCCGCCACGGTACGCCTGAGCAATCCTGATCTCGCTTGGTCTGGCCGCTGGCGCGGCCAGACCCGTCGTCACAAGGGCATGGGGCTATTCTGTCTTGTCGACATTCCAGAATACGGGCACTGGCGACGGAAGCATGCCGGTGATGGTGTTGCGGCGTGCCTGCGGCGGCACATACTGGCCGAGCGGAACGTAGATGACATTCTCCAGCGTGTAAGCCTGCAAACGCTTGGCGACTTCCTTTTGCGCCTCGACGCTGTCGGCCGCAATAAACTCGGCACGCAGTTCCTCCAACTTCGGATCGTCAGGCCAGCCGAACCACGCCTCGTCGCCGCGGCCGTTCAGCATCGGGTTGACGATCGGCGAGCTGATTTCCGGCACCATCCAGTTGGTGAAGAAGAGATTCCAGCCTCCTTCGGCCGGCGGGGACATGCTGGCCCGGCGGGTCACCAGCGTCTGCCAATCCATCGGCTGCATGTCCACCTTGAAACCGGCCTCGCGCAGCGCCTGTGCCGTAACCACCGGCTGGGCTGTGAGGGTCGTGACATCGGTCGGCTGCATCAGCACGACAGGCGTACCATCATAACCGGCTTCTTCCAGCAGTGCCTTGGCGCCCTCGATATCGCCGCCGCTGGTCAGCGTTTCAGCACCGGTTTCGTCACCCAGCGGCGTGCCGCAGCCGAAGATGGCCCCGCACACGGAGTAATATTCCGGATTGCCAACCAGCGTGCCAAGCACATCCTCCTGGCTCATTGCCATCAAAGCCGCTTGACGGATCTTTACGTTGTCGAAGGGCGGATGTTTAAAATTCATCCGACCCATCGTCTGATAGCCGAGCGTGTCACGCACTTCGACAGTTACGTCGGGACTGCCCTGCAGGATCGGCAACAGATCAAATTGCGGCTGCTCGATATAGTCGATTTCGCCAGCCACCAGCGCGTTGATAGCCGTCTGCGCGTCGGGCATGGTCACCCATTTGACGCGTTCGACATTGACCACCTTGCCGCCGGCCATCCAGCTCGCCTCCTCCTCACGCGGAACATAGTCGGCGAATTTCTCATAGGTGACGCTGACGCCAGGTTGGTATTCCTCCTCAACGAAGACGAACGGGCCAGAGCCGATATATTCCTTGATCGGCTCGCTCGACGGGGTCTCGGCGACACGCTTCGGCATGATGAACGGCGGCACGGCCGATTGCTTTGCTACCGTTTCGAGGAAGGGTGGGAATGGCTCCTTGAGTTTCCAGGTGATCGTCTTCTCGTCGGTTGCCTCCAGGCTCTCCGTGACGTCGAAGATCAGCTGGCCACCGGAATCGCGCTCGCCCCAGCGCTTCAGCGAGGCCACCGCATCTTCGGCCGTCACCGGTGCGCCATCATGGAACTTCAGACCGTCGCGCAGCGTGAAGGTGTAAACGAGATTGTCGTCGGATACCTCCCAGTCCGCCATCTGCGGCTGCGGTTCGAAATTCTCGTCCTCAGCGATGAGCACGTCATAGATCATGTAGCCATGGTTGCGCGTGATATGCGCCGTGGTGATGATCGGATCAAGCACGCGCAGGCCCGAATGCATCACCGCGGTAATCGTGTCGGGATCGGCATGGGCAGGAGCGGCAGCGCCCAGCGCAGTTGCGGCCGCAAGCGCCGCGGCAAAGACCGAAGTGCGCGCATTGTGCCAACGACGATGAAAGGTTTTGTCTATGAACATCTTTTTCCCTCTGCTGGTTTGATTTGGTTTCTTGATTGTCTCTCCGGCGGTCTTGGTGCCGCCTTCCTGATTGAACCTGCATGGTTGCGCATCGCCGGGATGCGTCAAGCCTCCTTTCTTCGCTGCCTGCCGTCGGCCGCGAATGCCGGTCCGTTCGGTGAGAGGCGTATGCCGGGCGCCAGACGGGTGAAAGGCAGGTCTGCCGGATCGAGCGCCATCGGACCCGGTGCCTTGGCGACAAGGATCGTCTCGGCGATGGGCTCGAAATCAGCGCGGAAATGGACCGAGCTTTTGTTGACGAGGATCGCCTGCTGCTCCGGCTCGATGCCGACGAAACGGTACATTTCGCGATCGGCCATCTGCGCCTTGTAAGTGGCCACCACGATCCGCACACTGCCGATCGAAAGGCATGCGGAGGGGCCGAGGTTCATGTCCGTGCCGCCATAATAAGGACCAATCGCCTTGAATCGCCCATCCGAGAGCTTCTCGATACGGAAAGTCCCTTCGAGCGGGCTATCGCACAGTATCCTCGAATGCCCGCCGAGCGACAGCCGGACTTCGGCGCCTTCACCAGCCGCATGCGCCCGGCGAGCCGATTCAGGGTCAACAATGATTCCGATGGCGGCGCGTTCCGCTCCGTTCCTGATCAATGCGCGCAGCATGCCCGTGGTG
>Ga0164243_10007795_pt1 | contig 15923 bp, 14 predicted proteins | sample OricompcompostOP_FD_108781 | JGI IMG/M metagenome (GOLD analysis project Ga0164243, IMG submission 108781) | Organic Plus compost microbial communities from Emeryville, California, USA - Original compost - Organic plus compost (OP) | ecosystem: Engineered > Solid waste > Mixed feedstock >...
GGTCGTCAACGCGCTGCTCGCCTGCTTCTCCACGGTCGTGCTGCTGGTCGTGGGCTCGCTGGCGTTCGGCATCGCGGCGCCGGAGGACCCGCTGATGTTCGTGCTGGCGTTCGTGCTCGGCCTAGCCGCGCTGTTCGCCGTGGGCCTGCTGATCGCCGCGCTGGCGCCGTCCGCGCGGGCGGCCAACGGCATCGGGATGATCGTGTTCTTCCCGAGCCTGTTCTTCGCCGGCGTGTACATCCCGTGGAACGCCATGCCCGAGCTGATGCGGCGGATCGGCGACTTCACACCGCTCGGCGCGGCCATCCAGGCGGTGCGCGCCGCGTGGACGGGTACGGACGTACGGCCGCTGCATCTGGTCATAATGGCCGCGTACGCGGTGGTCGCGGGCGTCGCCGCGGCCCGGTTCTTCCGCTGGTCGTAGGAGCGCCCGATGGTCGTGGTCCACCCGGTCGACCCGCGTGACTCGCGTACGCAGCGCGTCCTCACGCTGGTCCCGTACTTCGGCCTGACCGTGGCGGTCGCGCTGACGCTGGTGGCACACCCCCCGACCTGGCCGGACGTACGGGTCACGCTGGCGCTCGCGGCGGTCGCGTACGGCTGGGTGCTGTGGATGTTCACGCTGCATCCGGGGTGGATCGACCGCCCGGTGCTGCGGGTGGTCGCGTACGCCGGGATGGTGGTGCTGGCCGCCGTGCTCGTCGGCATGTCGCCCTGGTTCGGCTTCTTCATCTTCAGCGGCTACCTGTACGTGGAGTACCTGCCGGAGCGCTGGCGGCCGGCTGGCGTGGCCGCCAGCGCGCTGATCGCGGCGACGTCGCAGATCGGCGGGGTGCAGACGCTGCAGCGGCCGTCCCTGGCGGTGCTGATCCTGTACCTGGCGGTGATCCTGTTCAACCTCGGTGTCGCCGGCGGGATGATGTACCTCGGCTGGGTGGCGAAGAAGCGCGACGACGAGCGCAAGGCAATGGTCGACGAGCTGACCGAGGCGAACCGGCGGCTGGAGGAGGCCATGGAGGAGAACGCCGGGCTGCACGCCCAGCTCCTCGTCCAGGCCCGGGAGGCCGGCATCACCGACGAGCGGCAGCGCATGGCCCGGGAGATCCACGACACGCTCGCGCAGGGCCTAGCCGGGATCCTCACGCAGGTCCAGGCCGCGCAGCGGTCCGCCGACCGGCCGGAGGACCTGCGCCGGCATCTGGACACCGCGGCGAAGCTGGCCCGCGACAGCCTGTCCGAGGCGCGCCATACGGTCACCGCGATCCGGCCGGAGGCGCTGGAGAAGGCCCGGCTGCCGGAGGCGCTGGCCGAGGTCGCCGCGCAGTGGTCCGGGCTGCACGGCGTGCGCGCCGAGTTCACCACGACCGGCGACGCGCGCCCGCTGCACCCGGCCGTGGAGACCGCGCTGCTGCGCACCACCCAGGAGGCGCTGGCGAACGTGGCCAAGCACGCGGCGGCGGGCCGGGTGGGGCTGACCCTGTCGTACATGGAGGACGTGGTGACGCTGGACGTGCGCGACGACGGCGTGGGCTTCGACCCCGGCGCCGTGGCCGCCTGCGACGGTACGGAGAGCGGGTTCGGGCTGACCGCCATGCGGCAGCGCATGCGCCGGCTGGCCGGCCGGCTGCACGTGGAGTCCGAGCCGGGCGCCGGCACCGCGATCTCCGCGAGCGTCCCGGCCGTACCGGTGGGCGGTGCGGCATGACCGGGCCGATCCGGCTGCTGATCGCCGATGACCATCCGATCGTGCGCGACGGGCTGCGCGGCATGTTCGACGCCGACCCCGATGTCGAGGTGGTGGGCGAGGCCGAGGACGGCGCGCGGGCCGTTTCGCTGGCGGTCGCGCTCGACCCCGACGTCGTGCTGATGGACCTGCGCATGCCGGGTACCGACGGCGTCACCGCGATCCGCGAGCTGGCCGCGCGCGGCGTGCCGGCCCGGGTGCTGGTGCTCACCACGTACGACACCGACAGCGACGTGCTGCCCGCGATCGAGGCGGGCGCCACCGGCTACCTGCTCAAGGACGCGCACGCCGACGAGCTGTCCCGGGCCGTACGGGCGGCCGCGCGCGGCGAGTCGGTGCTGGCTCCGTCGGTGGCCACCAAGGTGCTCGGGCGGGTGCGCGGCCCGGTGCGGGAGCCGCTGAGCCGCCGCGAGCTGGACGTCCTGGCGCTGATCGCCCGCGGTTCGACCAACAAGGAGGCCGCCGCCCGGCTGTTCATCAGCGAGGCGACGGTCAAGACCCACCTGCTGCACATCTACGCCAAGCTCGACGTCAACGACCGCGCGGCCGCCGTCGCCGCCGCGTACGACCGGGGGCTGCTGACTCCCGGCGATCGCTGAACCGACTTTCGTCTATCCGTCACCCGCCCGGTGGCCGTAGCGGCCCATGCCCGCGCGCCGGGACGGTGAGTGCTGTTCGCGAAAAAGGAGAAGGACATGCGCGTTTTCCGTGTGCTGGCCGCGTCATCGATGGCCGTCTCGCTCGTCCTGGTTACGACGGGCGCGATGGCCGGGACGTCCGCGGGGGCGGCGTCCCGGCCCGGGGACTGGCCGACGTGGCAGCACGACACGTACGGATCCCGCTACAACGGCGCCGAGCACCGCATCACCCCGGGCAACGTCGGCGGGCTGAAGCTGAAATGGGCGTTCACGTACCCGAAGGAGGCCGGGACGCCGCGCAGCCAGCCGGCGGTGACCGGCGGCGTCGCGTACTTCGGCGGGCCGGACGGCGTGTTCTACGCCCGCGACGCGCGGACCGGCGCGGCCCGCTGGAGCTTCAAGCTGTCCTCGGTCGGCAGTGGCGACGCGCAGGTGCAGGACGGGCCGGCGGTGGCGCGCGGGAAGGTGTACTTCGGCGACACCCGCGGCTACCTGTACGCGCTGGACCAGCGCACCGGGCGGCTGTCCTGGGCGACCCGGCTGGACGCCGAGACGGCGTCCGTGGTCACCAGCTCGCCGATCGTGTCCGGCGGCCGGGTGTACGTGGGCGTGTCCAGCGGCCAGAACGTGCTGGGCAAGAAGTTCCCGTGCTGCACCTTCCGCGGTCACCTGGACGCGGTGGACGCCGGCACCGGGCGCGTCGCGTGGCGGCACTACACGGTGCCGAAGCCGCGGAAGGTGGGCACGTGGCCGAACGGGGTGGCCAAGTACGCGCCGTCCGGCGGCGGCGTGTGGAGCACGCCCGCGGTGGACCCGCGTACCCGCACGCTGTACGTCGGCACCGGGCAGAACTACACGGGCAGCGCGGGCGCGTTCGACTCCGTACTGGCGCTGGACACCGCCACCGGTAAGGCGCGCTGGACGCGGCGGATGACCGACGTGGACACCTGGCGCGCCGAGTGCAACCCGCAGTCGGAGGAGGACAAGGCGTACTGCCCGAACCTGCCGGACGGCACCGCGCTTGACTTCGACCTCGGCGCGGCGCCCAACCTGTTCCGGGCCGGCGGGCGGCCGCTGGTGGGCATCGGGCAGAAGGCCGGGGTGTACCACGTGCTGGACGCGCGCACCGGGAGGATCGCCTGGCAGCGGCAGCTGTCCAAGCCGATGCCCAGCGGCGGCCTGTCCGGCATCCAGTGGGGCAGCTCCTACGACGGCCGGCGGCTGTACATCGCCACGTACATGGCCGACCCGGGCACGCTGTTCGCGCTGGACCCGGCGACCGGGCACGTGATCTGGAAGACGCCCGCGCCGGCCGACGGCTGCACCACGGGCGGCGCCGCGACGTACCCGGACATCTGCCAGCGCGGCCACACACCGGCGGTGACCAGCACGCCCGGACTCGTCTGGGAGGGCGGCATGGACGGCAAGATGCGCGCGTACTCCGCCCGTACGGGCAAGGTGCTGTGGACGTACGACACGATGCGCCCGGTCACCGGCGTGAACGGGCCGGTCGGCCGGGGCGGCGCGCTGTCCGGCGGCGGGGGCGCGGTGGTCGCGCACGGGATGGTCTACGTGCAGTCCGGTTACGCGTTCACGCCGTACCCGAACGCGCACGGCTCCGTACTCATGGCGTTCGGGCACTGACCGGTAGTGGCCGCGGCGGACGGGGGGCTCTTCACATTCCGGTCATCTGGCGTTGACACTCGTTGGTGATCCTCACCCGGGGAGCGGGACCTGGAATGAGGAGGACGACGTGCATCACCGACTCAGAAGGGCCGCCGCGGCCACCGCCGTCGCGGGCCTGCTCGCGGGCGTCGGCATCGTGTCCGGTGGGCCCGCCGTGGCCGCGCCGCCGGATCCGCCGGACGCCGCCACCGCCCGCACCGAGCTTTCCAAGATCACGGTCGCCGCGGAAGGCTCCGAGTCCGGCTACTCCCGCGACAAGTTCCCGCACTGGATCGACCAGGGCGACGGCTGCAACACCCGTGAGGCCGTGCTCAAGCGGGACGGCGAGAACGTGCAGGTGGGCAGCGACTGCTACCCGACGTCCGGCACCTGGAAGTCCCCATACGACGACGGCGTGTGGACCGACCCGTCCGACGTCGACATCGACCACATGGTGCCGCTGGCCCAGGCGTGGCGCTCCGGCGCCAGCTCCTGGACCACGGACAAGCGCCAGGACTTCGCCAACGACCTCACCCACGCCCAGCTGTGGGCGGTCACCGACAACGTCAACCAGGACAAGGGCGACAAGGACCCCGCGCAGTGGAAGCCGCCGAACACCGGCTTCTACTGCACGTACGCCCGCGCCTGGACCGACGTGAAGTACCAGTGGGGCCTCACCGCCGACCAGGCCGAGGTCGACGCGCTGGGGCAGATGCTCGACACCTGCTGACCGGACGGCGGACGGTCCCGGGCCCGCACCGGGGCCGTCCGCCGCGGACCGCGTGGTCGAGGAACGCGGTGACGTACGCGTCCGCGGCCCGCAGGTCGCGGGCGCCGTCGGCCGGGCCGAGCGGCAGTAGCGACCGCAGCGGCGCGGCCAGGTAGTAGGCCGGGTAGTCGCTGAAGTCGAAGTGCCGCGCGCGGGGCAGGGTGCGCGTCCAGACGGGGCCGGTGCCGGCGGCCACCATCCGGCGGGCGGTGGCCCGGTCCGTACGGGCGGCCGCGTCCGCCGGGCGGCAGACGCCGGTGACGCAGGAGTCGCCGGAGGCCATCAGCAGCGCCGGGACGCGCAGGCCGCGGCGTACGACCGGGCCGAACTGCGTGCCGTCCAGGTCGACGGCGGCCGCGCAGGCCCGGTCCGTACGGCATGCCTCCAGCGCCGCCGCGCCGCCCATCGAGTGGCCGGCGTACGCCGTGCGGTCCGTACGGACGTGCCCGGCGAACCGGCCGCCCAGCCGGGCCGCGTGCCGCGCGGCGAACCGGGCGTCCGCGGCCCACACGCCGGTGAGCCGGTCCCCGATCGCGGCGGCGCGCCCGTGGTGCAGGTCCGCCGCCTCGAGCTCGTGCGGGTCGCCGGCCGCGCTGCGGCGCACGGGCCGGCCGCCGAGCACGGTGAGGTTGGCGCTGTACGTCGGCGTGACCCCGGCGACCAGGTAGCCGTGGCTCGCCAGGTCCTCCGCCAGCGTCGTGTACTGCGGCGCGGCCAGGCCGAGGCCGGGTTCGAGCACCACGACCGGGAAGCGGCCGGGCGCGACCGGCGCGCCGTCGTACGCGTGCGGCCGGACGGCGCCGAAGCCGGTCTCCCCCAGCCCCGGAAAGCCCGCCACGTGCAGGCCCGCCCAGGCCCCCGGCGCGTACGCGGCGCGCCGGCCGCCCGTACGCGCGGCCGGGTACCACAGCCAGACGGACAGCCGGCGGCGTACGCCGGGCCGGGGCGCGAGCGGGTCGGCGCGGGCCGGGTCGGTCCAGTCGGTGATCATCCGGCCGACGCGGTACGGACCGGTGGGCGCGGGCAGCGTGACCGGCAGCGACCGGCGCACACCCACGTACCCGAGGTAACCGCCGGCGGCGACCACGAGCGCCAGGACGACGAGGCCGAGCGTCCTCAGTACGCGGTGCCGCCGGCGCGGCGCGTCCGTCACCGGTCCGGGAGGGGTGCGGTGACCCGGCGGAGCAGCACGAACGCGTACGCCAGCGCCGCCAGCACGGCGACCGTGCCGGACGCCAGCCACTGGCCCGCGCCGGTCGCGGTGCCGAGCGCGCCGCCGGTGACCAGCGTGCCGCTCGCGCCGAAGATGATCATGCCGAGTCCGGCGGCCAGGAACAGCGCGGCGCCGATCGTCGGCTCCAGCGCGGTCGGCAGCGTGCGCAGCAGCCGGCGGCCGCGGCCGCGGCCGAGCGCGATCGCCAGCGCGCCCAGGAGCAGCAGCCCGAGCACCCCGGCCGCGCCGCGCAGGAGCAGCGTGTCGTCCGCGCTCTCGAGCAGCGCCGCCTGCGCGCACGTCCGCGCCGCCGGCTGGGCGGCCCGCCAGTGCGCGCAGGCGGCGGGCGGGTACGGCACGCCGGTGCGCGCCGCGTAGACGTACGCGGTCCCGGCCACCGCCCGCAGCGCGGTGCACGCCAGGCCGGTGACGCCGACCGCGACCAGCCCGACCGCGCCGAGCCGTACCGCCGTCAGGACGCCCGGGAGGGCCAGCCCGCGCAGCGTACGGACCGTCGCGCCGTCGTTGGCGGCCCGCGCCACCTCGGCGGGCGGCCCGAACCGTGCGACGGCGGCGCGCTCGGCCGCGGCCCGGTCGAGGCCGGCGGCGACGCCCTCGTCCGTGGCCGCGCGCAGATGGTCCTCGGTCTCGGCGAGCATCCGCCGGATGTGCGCGGCCGGGCCGCGCAGCTCGCCGATCAGCGCGTCGAGGTACGCCTCGACCGGTGCGTCCGCGGCGTTCATGACGCACCCGCGATCACGGCGTCGACCCCGGCGCGAAACCGCCGCCAGGCGGTCCGCTCGGCTTCGAGCGCGGACTCACCGCGTGCGGTCAGCCGGTACACCCGGCGGCGCCGCGTGGACCCGGCGTCCCACTCGCTGCTGAGCAGTCCGCCCTCCTCCAGCTTGTGCAGTGCCGGGTAGACGGTGCCCTCGGGCACGTCGAGCTCACCGTCGCTGCGCCGGCGCAGCGCCGCGATCACCTCGTAGCCGTGCGCCGGACCGGCCTGGAGCACGCTGAGCAGCAGCAGCTCCAGATGTCCCTTGATGCGATCCCGCTTCATACCTAGGAAGCCTAGGCATAGGCTTCCTAGGTTTCAAGGGGCCTCAGGCCGCCATCGCGGGCTGCGGTACGGGCTCGTCCTCAGCGGCCGGGTTCGGGTACGCGGCCACCGACTCCGCGGCCAGCAGCGACTCGCGTACGTGGACGCGGCGGTCGAGCAGGCCCGAGGACACCGCCAGGGCCAGGCCGGAAGCGGCCAGTGTGGCGCCCACCAGGTCCACCGACGTGTAACCGAGGCCGGCGCCGATCACCATGCCGCCCAGGTACGCGCCCATCGCGTTGGCGATGTTGAACGCGGACTGGATGGCGGCCGCGGCCATCGTGGGGGCGCCGCGGGCCTGGTCCATGATCCGGGCCTGCACCATCGGCACGCCGACGAAGCCGGCGGCGCCCAGCGCGAACACGGTCAGCGCGGCCAGCACCTGGACGTGCACGGTGAGCGTGAACGCCACCAGCACGGCGATCAGCCCGACGAGCCCGAAATAGATGCCGGGCATCAGCTTGCCGCGGTCGGCCAGCCAGCCGCCGAGCAGGTTGCCGACCGTGAGGCCCACTCCGTACAGGGCCAGCAGCACGGTGACCATGCCGGGCGCGAACCCGGCCACGTCGGTCATCATCGGCGAGATGTAGCTGTACGCGGCGAACGTGCCGCCGAAGCCGAACATCACCACGGCCAGCGACAGCCAGACCTGCGGGCTGCGGAACGTCCGGACCTCGGTGCGCAGGCTCACCCCGGCCGGCCGCTCCATGGGCGGCACCAGCGCGGCCAGCGCGAGCGTGGCGACCAGGCCGATGCCGGCGACCGCGACGAACGTGGCCCGCCAGCCGAGCTGTTGCCCGAGCATGGTGCTCATCGGCACGCCGGCGATGTTGGCCACGGTGAGCCCGGCGAACATCAGCGACATCGCGCGGGCGCGCTTGTCCGGCTCGCTCAGCTCGGTGGCCACCACGGCACCGACCCCGAAGAACGCGCCGTGCGGCAGCGCGGAGACGACGCGGGCGACCAGCAGCAGGTCGAACGTCGGCGCGAACGCCGACGCCAGGTTGCCCACGGTGAACAGCAGCATCAGCCCGATCACCATGGTCTTGCGGGGCAGCTTGGCGGCCAGCGCGGTCAGCAGCGGCGCGCCGATGACGACGCCCAGCGCGTAACCGGTGACCAGGTGGCCGGCGGACGGGATGGAGACCCCGAACGCCTCGGCGACCTGCGGCAGCAGCCCCATGATCACGAATTCCGTTGTACCGATGCCGAAAGCGCTGATCGCGAGCGCGAGCAGGGCAATGGGCACGAGCGAACCCCCGGGAGGTTGAGAAGGGAAAACCATAAGGTCATAACGAATGCCGCGTACCTGCGCGAACGCGGCCACAGTTCGGATTCAACTCGGCTGCCCCTGGGACGCTTCCGGCATATCCGGTGAGTCGAGTCACGTGATGGCCATCACCGTCCGTGACCACGACCGGCGCGCTGGAGCGATCCAGATCACGGTGGGTGGTGCCGTCGATCAGCTGTCGCGGCGGTGCCGGGGCCGGGCGATGTCGGTCTCGCGGATCAGCTCGTAGCCCCGCTTGTGCGGCCACATCGCCTTCTTGACCGCCATCGGCGGCAGCGACGGGCGGCCGCGGTCCGGCCGTCGCGGCGGCAGCGCGGTCCCCGCGAGCACGGCGAGCCGGTCGATGTCCGCTGGCCCAAGCCGCGCCGGCTCGCCCGCGAGGTAGGACCGGAACAGCCCCTTCGCCACCAGCGGCACCAGGCCGCCCTTCCGTACGGACGCCGGCACGTCGTCGCCGACCGCGAGGTACAGCGGCCGTACGGTCACCGGCTCGCCCGCCTCGGCGGTCAGCGTCGCGCCGACCGCGCGGGCCCGGTCGGCGAGCGCCGCCGGCTCGGGCGGCACCGGCTGCTTCTCCGGACGCAGGAAGGCCGCGTCGCCCCACAGCCGCCGCAGCGGCGCCCGGCCCACCGCGTGCACCAGCCAGACGCCGGGCGGGCCGATCAGCAGGGTCTGGATGCAGAAGCCCTGGTGGAAGTGGTCGTGCAGGACCAGGTAGCCCTGGCTCTCCAGCGGTAATAAGACGTGCACGCTGCGGCGCTCGGCGTAGGCGTCCTTGTGCCACGCGGTCGCGGCGTGGTGCCGGCGCCAGAAGTAGACGAGGTGCAGGCCGCCGGCCAGGATCGCGGCCGCCAGCGCGCCCCGCCACGTGAGCGGTACGAAGAACGCGGCGAACGTGAGGATCGCCAGCACGGCCCGGGCGGTCACGCGGCGATGACGGCGGCGGAGCCAGTCCGTCTCGTACCGGCCCGGGTACTCCGCCGGGTTGTTCAGGTCGCGGCCGCGGAAATGCGCGCGCTCGGTCATGGTCGTCACCCCTGGGGGACGGGGTCGGTTCGTGTCTGCCCGGAAAGTTCCCGGGCTAACGGCGGTGATCTTGGGGGATATCCGGACGGGGGCGTTACGGAGATCCGGGGGAACCGAAATGACTGATCTCGATCGTCTGCTGGCCCGGCATCCGGACATCGCGCTGGCCGAGCCGCAGTCCGGCCGGCCGGCGCTCGTCCGGCGGGACCAGGTACTGGTGGGGCGGGACGACGTGGCGGCGGTGACCGAGGCGGCGCGGCGCTGGCTGGACGGGCAGGAGGAGCGTCCGGGCGGGTACGTGCTGCGGCTGCGCGGCGGGGCCGACCCGTGCGGGCTGACCGCCGACCTCGGCACGTACGGGCGTGGCCACGCGGTGGCCGCCAACCACGTCATCCACGCCCAGCCGCTGTGGTTCAGCGGGCCGTGGGGCGCGCCCGAACCGGCCGCCGCCCTGCCGCCGCCCAGCGGTACCGCGGCCCACCGGGTGACCGTGGCGGTGCCCGACACCGGCATCGCCCGGCATCCGTGGTGGGCGGACCGGACCTGGTACGCGCACCTGGACGAGGGCGAGCGCGACGTCGCGGACGGTGACGGCGACGGGCGGCTCGACCCGGCCGCCGGGCACGGCACGTTCGTGGCCGGGGTGGTGCTGCGGTACGCGCCGACCGCGCTTCTGCGGCCGCACCGGGTGCTCGACGGCGACGGCGTCGGCGACGAGGCCGGGCTGCTCGACACCCTCGCCGGCCTCTGCCGCGGCACCGGCGTGGACGTCCTCTGCCTGGCCAGCGGATGTCACACGTTCGACGACCGGCCGTCACCGCTGCTGGCCTCGGCGATCGCGCGGCTGCGGGCGTCCAGCGTGGTGGTGGCGTGCGCCGGGAACGACGGGTCGGACCGGCCGTTCTGGCCGGCCGCGCTGAAGCGCGTCATCGCGGTCGCCGCGCTGGACCGGGAACAGCGCGGGCGGGCGAAATTTTCCAACAATGGCTGGTGGGTGGACGCGTGCGCGCCCGGAACGGACGTGCTGAGCTCCTTCGTGAGCTTCGCCGGCGAGCCGCGATTCGACGGGTACGCGCGGTGGAGCGGCACCTCGTTCGCGGCGCCGGCGGTGGCCGGAGTGATCGCGGACCGCTGCGCGACGCTCGGCGAGGACGCCCGTACGGCCGCTGACCTGGTACTCGACCCGGCGGCGCACGGTACTGTGCCGGGAATCGGGGTGCCGGTGGGGTCGGTCGGCGTAGCCGCGTGACCACCCTCGGATATCCCCACAAAGTATGGCGAATCCGTACCAACAGGGTGGCGGGAACATCGATGATCTTTCGCCACAACACTCCGACCTGCGGAAAATGATCACAGCGCACCGCTAGCGTCGCCGTCCGTGACGTACCCCCCGCCGGCCGCAGCCGGCGTCACACGAGGAGGCGCTGGTGACGGATGCGATCCACCGGCGATCAGCCGACGAAGAAGAACCCGGCGGCATGCTGCTGACCCAGGCGGCCGCCGGCGACGAGATGGCATGGGCGCGTCTCGTCGACCGGTACGACCGGTTGCTGTGGACCATCGCCCGCCTGCACGACCTCGACGCCGAGAGCGCCGCGGACGTCTGCCAGACGACCTGGCTCCGGCTGGTGGAGCGGATCGACCGGCTGCGCGACCCCGACCGGGTCGGCGCCTGGCTCGCCACCACCGCCCGCCACGAGTCCCGGCGCACGCTCCGGCGCACGATGCGCGAACAGGCCCGGCAGGGCATGCAGCCCCGCCCGGCCCCCGTCCCTGTACCCGGCGGCGACGACCACGTCTGGCACGCCGTCGCCGACCTGCCCGAACGCTGCCGGCGCCTGCTCCGGCTGCTGTTCTTGACCCCCCAGCCGCGGTACAGCGAGATCGCCGCCGCGCTGGACATGCCCATCGGCAGCATCGGCCCCACGCGCGCCCGCTGCCTCCGCCGCCTGCGCACCGTCCTGCGCGAGGCCGACGACATCGCCTGACCGTCCCCGAGGACCCGAACATGCCGCCCGAGAACCTGATCGACAGCCTCCGCAGCACGCTGGCGGCCGTCGACCCCGTCCCCCACCCCGTCACCTCCGCGGCCCTGGCCAGCCTGGGCTACCGCCGCCCCGAAGCCCGCCTGGCCGAGCTCGTCGCCGACTCCGCCATGGCGTCGACGGCCGTACGCGGCGGCCCGTACGCCCCGCGTCTCCTCACCTTCACCGCCCCCGGCCTGGTCATCGAGCTGGAGATCAACGCCACCGCCGCGCTGCGCGACATCGTCGGCCACCTGGCCCCGTCCCGCCCCGCCGACGTGGAGATCCGCTGGCCCGGCGGCGCGCACACCACCCACGCCGACCTCAGCGGCCACTTCACCGCCGCCGAGGTCCCGTCCGGCCCGATCAGCATGGTCTGCCACACCCCCGGCCAGCCCATCGCCACCACCTGGACGAACATCTAGCGTCCCGCCCCCTCCCCCGCACACCGGACGGCCTCCATGCCCCCAGTCCAGCCCGGTGCGACAGGACGCGCCCCCTCCCCCGACCCCCACAAGGAGCCATCCTCGGACAACCGCACAGCATCACCCAGAGAGCCCGAGCAGGATCCGACGGGGCCGGGCAGGTCCGCGCGCGACCCGGCCACGTCCGCGCGGGGCCCGGCATCCTCCGCGCGCGGCCCGGCCACGTCGGCCACGGACGTACCGCGCCCGACCGTGCGCGACACCGGCCCGCCGAGCACGGCCGTCCGCGCCGCGGACGCGCCGGGACCCGGCATGCCTGGTGCGGACGGGGCCGGGCGTGGGCGGGGCGGCGGCCCGCGGCGGGACGGGCCCGGGGCGGCTCTGCTCGACGGTGATCCCGTACGGGCGGCCGAGCGGGTGATGCGCGGGGTGCTCGGGGATCCGGCGCGGGCCCGGGCCGATGCCGAGGCGCTGTTGTGCCTGCGGCCCGGGGTCGAGGCGGAGGTGATCGCGCGGCGGGCGCTCGGGCTGGCCGTACGGGAGCTCGGGTCGCCGGACGACGCCCGGGCGCACCTGGCCGCCGCGGTCGCCCGTGCCGACGCGGCCGGGCTCGCCGAGCGGGCCGGTCAGGCCCGGCTCACCCTCATCGGCGTGCTCGCCGACCTCGGTCGCCTGGACGACGCCCTGCGCGTCGCCGACCAGGCCGCCCCCGTACTGCGCGGCCCGGACGCCGACCGGCTCCTCGGTCACCGGGCGCTGCTCCTCTGCCGTACCGGACGCTTCGCCGACGGCCTCCGCCTCGGCGACCGCGCGCTGCGCCGGCTGCACGCCGCCGATGACCCCACGTTCGTCTCCGGCCTGCTCAACAACCGCGGCCTCGCCCGGGCGTACGCCGGTGACCTGCGCCGCGCCGCCGCCGACCTGACCCGCGCCGCCCAGGTCGCCGACGACGCCGGCATCACACACCTCGCCGCCATGGCCCGCGCCAACCTCGGTTTCGTCGCGCAACGCCGCGGCGACCTGGCCGAGGCACTGCGCCTGTACAACCAGGCCGAGCCGGCCTTCACCGGCTCCGCGGGCCGCGCCCTGGCCATCGACGTCGACCACGCCGCGGTCCTCCTCGCCGCGGGCCTGTCCCAGGAGGCCCGCCGCGCCCTGACCAGCACCCTCGACTCCCTGTCCGCCCACCCCACCGACGCCGCCGAAGCCCGCCTCACCCTCGCCCACGCCGAACTCGCCTGCGGCCACCCCACCGCCGCAGCCACCACCGCCCGAGCCGCCCACACCGCCTTCACCACCCAGTCCCGCCCCGGCTGGTCCCTCCTCGCCGAACACGCCGAAATCCGCGCCCACTTCGCCGCGTACCTGGCCGCCCGCGACCAGCAACCCCCGCCCGGCGACACTCCCTACGACACGTCACTCGCACCGCCGCCCACGCCCACCGCCGAGGCGGGCGGCGCCGTCCTGCCTCCCGAGGCGAGCGCCGCCTTCACCGTCCCGGCGGACGGCGATCTGGACGCCTGCCGTACCCGCCTGTTCGCCGCCGCCCGGGACTCCGCCGAGCGTCTCGCGGACTGGGGCTGGCGGTTCGAGGCCGTGCACGGGCGGGTGATCGCGGCGCGGCTGGCGCTCGACGGGGACGAGCCCGCGGCCGCGGCGGAGATCCTCGCCGAGTACGCCCGCCCGCCGCGCGGCGGGACCGCCGAAGAGCGCATCGTCCGCTGGCACGCCACCGCGCTGTACCGGCTCGCCCGCGGGAACCGGCCCGGCGCGATGGCCGCCGTACGTGCGGGCCTGCGGGACGCCGCCGCGTATGCCGACGCCCTCGAAGCCACCGAACTGCGCATGCACGCCGCCGTACGCGGAGCCGACGCGGCCGCGCTCGGCGTGCGCCTGGCGCTCGACACGGGCCGCGCGCCGAGCGTCCTGGCCTGGATCGAGCGCGGGCGGGCGATCACCGGACGCGCCCCGGCCGTACGGCCACCGCGGGACCCGGAGCTGGCCGCCGCGCTCGCCGCCCTCCGCCGTACGGGAGCCGAGCTCGCGGAGGCCGTCGCCGCCGAACGCCCGCACGCCGACGCACTACGCCGCCACCACACTGCCGAGGCCCGCGTCCGCCGCCTGACCCGTACCGCACCCCGCCGCCTCACCGAGCCGCCCACCCCCACCGACCAGCGAGCCGCCGCGCCGTCCACCTCCGCCCACATCGCCAGATCTGCGACCGGCACCGCGCCGCTCACCCCCGACCGCAGCACCGAGCCTGCGGCCGGTCCCGGCGCCTCGCCGCCCATCCCTGGCCACATCAGCGAGCCCGCGACCGGCACCGCGCCGCTCGCCCGCGACCGCAGTACCTGCGCCCGGCGCGATCGCATCGCCGATCCCACCGGTGAGCTGGTGGACGCGCTCGGAGAGCGGGCGTTCGTCGAGTTCGCCACCTGCGACGGCAGCTACCTCGCCGTGACCGTCGTACGCGGCCACTGCCGGGTGCATGAGCTCGGGCGGGTCGAGGCCGCGGTGGTCGGTGCGATCCGGTTCGCCGTGAACCGCCTCGCGCAGCGCTCCGCGGTACCGGGCCGCGACCCGCAGGCCGCGTACGACGACCTGGTCGCCGTGGCGGGCGAGCTCGATCGCGCGCTGTTCCCCGCCTCCGTACGCCACGCGATCACCGGCCGCGACCTCGTCCTCGCCCCGTGCGGTCCGCTGCACGCCCTCCCCTGGGCCGTCCTGCCCACGCTCGCGCACCGCCCGTGTACGGTTACCGCCTCGGCCGCCGCCTGGCTCGCCGCCCGCCGCGCCGACGTGCCCAGCGGCGGCCGTACGCTGCTCGCCTCAGGCCCGGACGTCCCGCAGGCGGTCCACGAGATCGCCGACCTCCGCGAGCTGCACCCCGGCGCCGTCGCGCTGACCGGCCCGGAAGCCACCACCGGCGCCGTCGCCCACGCGCTGGACGGCGCGGAGCTCGCGCACCTCAGCGCGCACGCGTCGTACCGCCCCGGCAACGCCCTCCTCTCCGAGATCCTGCTCGCCGACGGCGCCCTGTACGGCCACGACCTGGCCGCGCTGGCGGCGCCGCCGCGGCGGGTCGTGCTGTCCACGTGCGACGCCGCGCTTGGCGACGTGACCGCCGCCGACCGCCCGCTCGGCCCGGCCGCCGCCCTCCTGGACGGCGGCGCGGCCACCGTCGTGGCCAGCGTGGCACCGGTGAACGACGTCGAGACCTGCGCGTTCATGCTGAACCTGCACCACGAGCTGGCGCGCGGACGCTCCCCCGCGCATGCCCTGGCCGTCATTCCCCGCACACTCGGCGTACTCGGGTTCACCTGTCTCGGTGCCGGAACGTGAACCGCGCCGTGGGCGGGTAGCGTCCGGGTGTGGAACGCATCGCAGTGAAGCGCGTGTACGACATGGACGAACGGCCGGACGGCGCGGTCTTCCTGGTCGACCGGCTGTGGCCGCGGGGCGTGAAGAAGGACCGGCTCGACCTCACGGACTGGCTGCGCGACCTGGCCCCGAGCCCGGAGCTGCGCACCTGGTTCGGGCATGATCCGGCGCGCTGGGAGGAGTTCCGGCGGCGGTACCGCGCGGAGCTCGCCGGCAAGGACGACGCGCTGAAGCCGATCTACGACGCGGCCCGCGAGGGACCCGTGACGTTGGTGTACGGTGCGCGGGACACCGAGCACAACAACGCGGTGGTGCTCCGGGAGTACGTCGACGAACGGCTGGAGACGTGACCGATCACACCTTCAGCGTGGCCGAGGCCCGCGCGCTGATCCCCGGCGTGCGCGAACGCACCGCCGAGATCATCCGCACCCGCGCCGACCTGGCCGAACTCGCCCACAACCTCCGCCTGGGCAAGCCCTCCGAAGGCGGCATCCCCGAAGCCAAGGCCTACGAGGCCCACCTGGACGAACTCGTCTCCTGGTTCAGCGACCAAGGCATCGAGATCCGCGGGTTGGCGCCCGTGCTGATCGACTTTCCCAGCACGTTGAACGGGGAGGACGTGCAGTTGTGCTGGTTGGAGGGCGA
>Ga0164243_10007797_pt1 | contig 15920 bp, 11 predicted proteins | sample OricompcompostOP_FD_108781 | JGI IMG/M metagenome (GOLD analysis project Ga0164243, IMG submission 108781) | Organic Plus compost microbial communities from Emeryville, California, USA - Original compost - Organic plus compost (OP) | ecosystem: Engineered > Solid waste > Mixed feedstock >...
CGCCTCCGCCGGGTTCTCCGACGAGGAGACCGATGCGGCCAAGCGCCCGTCGGTGCAGGTCGGCGACCCGTTCGAGGAGAAGCGCCTCATCGAGGCCTGCCTCGAGCTGCTCGACGCCGGTCTCGTGGTCGGCATCCAGGACCTCGGCGGTGCCGGCCTCACCTGCGCCACCAGCGAGACCGCCAGCCGCGGCGGCATGGGCATGGACATCGACGTCACCCAGGTCCCCCGCCGCGAGCAGGGCATGGAGCCGTTCGAGGTCATGACCTCGGAGAGCCAGGAGCGGATGCTCGCCATCGTGGAGCCCGACGGGCTCGACGCCGTGCTCGAGATCTGCGAGCGGTGGGAGGTGCGGGCCTCGGTGATCGGCAAGGTCACGCCCGGCCCCGCCACCGGTGACCCCGACGGGGGGCGCCTGCGCATCCTCGACGGCTGGGACGGCGAGGTGCTGGCCGACATCCCCGCCGCGTCGCTGCACGAGGACGCCCCCCTCTACCACCGGTCCCTCCAACCGCCCGCCGGCTTCGACGATGCCACCCGCACCCTCGCCCCGAGCGGTCCGCCGCCGGAGAGCGTCGACCCCGGGGCCGAGCTGCTCGAGATGCTGGCCGACACCCGGTGGGTGTGGTCCCAGTACGACCACCAGCTCTTCCTCAACACGGTCGAGGGTCCGGGCGGCGACGCCGCCGTGCTGCGGCTGAAGCACCCCACCACCGGGGCCGACACCGGCCGGGGGCTGGCCCTCACCACCGACGGCAACCACCGCTGGTGCGCCGTCGACCCCCGGGCCGGCACCGCGCTGACCGTCGCCGAGTCGATGCTCAACCTGGCCTGCGTCGGGGCCCGCCCGCTCGCGGTCGTCAACTGCCTCAACTTCGGCAACCCCGAGCACCCCGAGGTCATGTGGCAGCTGTCGGAGGCCGTCGACGGCATGGCCGAGGCCTGCGCTGCCTTCGACATCCCGGTGATCGGCGGCAACGTCAGCCTCTACAACGAGTCGCTCGGCACCGACATCGACCCGACGCCGGTCATCGGCATGCTCGGCACGGTGGACCGCCTCGACCGTCGCCCGCCCGGCGTCGGCCTGGTCGACGGGGGCCGCCTCCTCCTGGTGGGCGTCACCCAGCCCGAGCTCTCCGGCTCCCGCTGGGCCCGCGACCGCGGCCACCGCGGTGGACGCCTGCCCGTCCTCGACGTGGAGATGCACCGCAAGGTCACCGACCTGGTGCGCACGTTGGTGGCCGGGGGTCTGCTGGCCGGCGTGCACGACGTGGCCGCGGGCGGCCTCGGCGTGGCCCTGGCCGAGATGGCCGCCCGCTCGGGCCTCGGGGTCAACGTGGCCCGGGTCGCCGACGCGGCCGAGCTGTTCTCCGAGAGCCCATCCCGGGCGGTGCTGTGCGTCGCGCCCGAGCTGCTCACCACCGTCGAGAACGTGTGCGCCGAGGCGGGCGTGCCCGCGAGCCGCATCGGCGTCGCCGGCGGCGACCGCGTGTCGGTGAAGGGCCTGCTCGACCTGCCCCTCGCCGAGGTCGCCGGGGCGTGGACCGACCGCATCCCCGCCGCGCTGGGCGCGGGCACCGCCCAGGACTGACCGGCGGCCCCGGCGGCGGCGCCCTCGCCCGGGCGCCACCACCGGGAGGGGCGGCGTGGGTCGATACGATGGCGGGGTGAGCGAGCCGACCGGTGGTGGAGCCCTCGATCGACGCGTCGACGGAAGGGCGCGTGACGCAGCCGCTCCCGGCGGCGGTGCCCCCGGCGTCGACCTGGGCACGGTGTCGGCCGACGACGACACCCCCAAGGAGGCGTGCGGCGTCTTCGGTGTCTTCGCCCCCGACCAGCCGGTGTCGCACCTGACCTACCTGGGCCTCTACGCCCTCCAGCACCGTGGCCAGGAGTCGGCCGGCATGGCGGTCAGCGACGGCCAGACCGTCACCGTGGTGAAGGACATGGGCCTGGTGTCGAACGCCTTCGACGACCGCACCCTGGCCGCCCTCACCGGCCACCTCGCCATCGGCCACACCCGCTACAGCACCACCGGGTCGAGCACCTGGCGCAACGCTCAGCCCGTCTACCGCGACATCGCCGCCCACACCGTCGCCCTGGCCCACAACGGGAACCTGGTGAACACCGAGGAGCTGGCCGGCGAGCTCGGGATGCTGCCCGGCACGGTCACCTCCGACAGCGACGTCATGGCCGAGCTGATCGCGGCCGAGCTGGGCAAGAACCCCGAGACCAGCGACGACGGCCGGGCCCTGGAGCGGGCGATGCTCGCCGTGCTGCCCCGCCTCCGCGGCGCCTTCTCCGTGGTGGCCATGGACGAGAACCACGTGGTGGGCGTGCGCGACCCCCACGGCTTCCGGCCGCTCTGCCTGGGCAAGCTGCCCAACGGCTGGGTGCTGGCCTCGGAGAGCCCGGCGCTCGACGTCGTCGGCGCCCACTTCATCCGGGAGCTCGACCCCGGCGAGATGGTGGTGATCGACGTCGACGGGCCGCGATCGGTGTCCGCGCACGAGCCCGAGGCCATCGACCCGAAGCTCTGCCTGTTCGAGTTCGTCTACTTCGCCCGCCCCGACACCCGCCTCTACGGCCAGAGCGTGCACCAGGCCCGCGTGCGCATGGGCGAGCAGCTCGCCGAGCAGGCGCCGGTCGAGGCCGACCTGGTGATGGGCGTGCCCGAGTCGGGCCTGCCCGCCGCCGAGGGCTTCGCCCGCGCCACCGGCATCCCCTACGGGCAAGGCCTGGTGAAGAACCGCTACATCGGCCGCACGTTCATCGCCCCCAACCAGGAGATGCGGGCGCTCGGCGTGCGCATGAAGCTCAACCCGTTGCGCGACAACATCGCCGGCCGGCGCCTGGTGGTGGTCGACGACTCCATCGTCCGGGGCACCACCACCCGGGCGATGGTGTCGATGCTGCGGGAGGCGGGGGCCACCGAGGTGCACATGCGCATCTCCTCGCCGCCCTACAAGTGGCCGTGCTTCTACGGCATGGACACCGGCACCCGCGGCGAGCTGCTGGCCGCCAACATGAGCCTCGAGGAGATCCGCGCGTACCTCAACGTCGACTCGCTCGCCTACCTCACCCTCGACCGCCTGCTCGCCGCCACCGGTGCGGTGGGCGCCGGGTTCTGCGACGCCTGCCTCACCGGCGAGTACCCCGTGTCGGTGCCGGTCACCCTGGGCAAGGACGTGCTGGAGGCACCTGCCCCCGGCCGGGGCGGGGCGACCGCTGCCCCCGCGCCCGAGTCGACCTTCGCCGGCCTGCTCGAGGGCGAGGCGTCGCTCCCCGTCGACGACGCCCGCCAGCAGGGCGACGCTCCCATCACGGTCGTGCACGACGGCACCGGCGGCCTGGGCGCCGACCACTTCGGTGGCTGAGCAGGCGATGCCCGCCTCGGGCGGGGAGACCTACGCCGGCGCGGGCGTGAGCATCGACGCCGGCGAGGAAGCGGTCGAGCGCATCAAGGGCAAGGTGCGGTCCACGTTCCGTCCCGAGGTGATCGGCGACATCGGCGGCTTCGGCGGCCTGTTCGCCCTCGACCTGGCCCGGTACCGCCAGCCCGTGCTGGTCTCGTCCACCGACGGAGTCGGCACCAAGGCGCTGGTGGCCCAGGCCGTCGGCCGCTTCGACACCATCGGCGTCGACCTGGTGGCGATGTGCGTCGACGACCTCGTCTGCCAGGGCGCGGAGCCGCTCTTCTTCCTCGACTACATCGCGGTCGGTCGTCTCGACCCCGACCACATCGAGCAGCTCGTCGAAGGGGTGGCCGATGGCTGCCGCCAGGCCGGCTGTGCCCTGATCGGCGGGGAGATGGCCGAGCACCCGGGCGCCATGGAGCCGGGGGAGTTCGACCTGGTCGGCTTCTCCGTGGGCATCGCCGAGCGCGACGAGCTGGTCAGCGGCGCCTCGATCACCCCCGGCGACGTGCTCATCGGTCTGCCGTCGCCGAACCTCCGCTCGAACGGCTACTCCCTGGCCCGCCGGGTGCTGCTCGAGCGGGCGGCGCTGCCCCTCGACGGGCCGGCCTGGGACGGCGCCCACCACTCGCTGGGGGAGGAGCTGCTCGCCCCGTCGGTGGTGTACTCGCCGGCCGTCACCGCGCTGCGCAAGGCCGTCGACCTGCGGGGCGTGGCCCACATCACCGGGGGCGGCATCCCCGGCAACCTCAACCGGGTGCTGCCCAAGGGCACGGCCGCCGAGGTGCGGCGGGGCAGCTGGGAGGTGCCGCGGATCTTCTCGGAGATCCAGCGCCTCGGCCAGGTCGACCCCGCCGAGATGGACCGCGTGTTCAACATGGGCCTCGGGATGATCGTGGTGGTCCCCGAGGGCGACGTCTTCAAGGCTCTCGACGTGCTGCGGGCCCAGGGCTACCGCGCCGTCGAGGTCGGCCACATCGTCCCCGGCTCCGGCACCGTCACCCTCGTCTGACCCCTCCCGCCGCTCCGCCGGCGACGGCGACCCACCGACTCGCTCCTTCCTTCTGGCATGCGTTGTGCACCCGTAGGGGTGCACAACGCATGCCAGAACGGGAAGAGCAGGAGCGTGACCGCCCGACCCTGCGCGATGCCGCGTCTAGCGTCGGGAGGGTGAGCGCGACCGACACGACGCAGCGGTTCATCGACCACCTCCTGGCCCACTCGGTGCGGACGGGGGAGTTCACCCTGAAGTCGGGACGCAAGAGCTCCTGGTTCATCGACTCCAAGCAGACGGCCTGCCGGCCCGACGGCCTGCTGCTCATGGCGGACCTCGCCCTCGAGGTCATCCCCGACGACGTCACGGCCATCGGCGGGCTCACCGTGGGGGCCGACCCCGTCGCCTACGGCCTGGCCGCGGTGGCCGCCACCCGGGGCCGTGAGCTGCGCTCGTTCACCATCCGCAAGGAGGCCAAGGACCACGGCGTCGCCGGCCGCCTCGCCGGCGCCCTCCTGCCCGGCGACAAGGTGGTGATCACCGAGGACACCGTCACCCGCGGCACCTCGCCCATGGAAGCGGTGAAGGTCGTGCGGGAGCTGGGCGCCGAGCCGGTGATGATCCTGGTGATGGTCGATCGGGGCGGCACCTGCCGGGCCATGGCCGAGGCCGAGGGGGTGGCCTTCCACCCGCTCGTGACCGCCCTCGACCTCGGGTTCGACTACGAGGGCGCCTGACCTCGGTCCCCTCCCGGGGCGGCCCGCTGCCCCATAGGGATCTTTGAGTGTGGGCGGTGTGCCGCTGGCCACTACCGTTGGCCCTCTATGGCCGACACACCCACCGCAGCCTTCAGCATCCGCCTCCGCGTGCGCCTCGACAACACCCCGGGGGCTCTCGGCCGCATGGCGAGCGCGATCGGCGCGGTAGGCGGCAACATCTGGTCCCTCGAGGGCTTCGAGGCGAAGGCGTCCTACCTCGACGAGGACGTCGTCGTGAACTGCACCAGCGAGGCGCACCAGCAGCAGGTGCTGAAGGCCGTCGAGGAGGTCGACGGGGTCGAGCTGCTCGGCTGGCAGGACCGCACGTTCGCCATGCACAACGGCGGGAAGATCGACGTCGTCTCCCGCACGCCGGTCGGCGACCGCGACGATCTCTCCATGGCCTACACGCCGGGCGTCGCCCGCGTGTGCAAGGCGATCGAGGCCGACCCCGCACTCGCCCACGAGCTCACCATCAAGAAGAACACCGTCGCCATCGTGAGCGACGGCACCGCGGTGCTGGGCCTGGGCGACATCGGCCCGCTCGGCGCCATGCCGGTGATGGAAGGCAAGGCCCTGCTGTTCAAGGAGTTCGCCGGGGTCGACGGCTTCCCGATCTGCCTCGACACCAAGGACCCGCAGGAGATCATCGACACCGTCGTGCGCATCGCGCCGTCGTTCGGTGGCATCAACCTCGAGGACATCGCCGCACCGGCGTGCTTCGAGGTCGAGGAGCGCCTCAAGGAGCTGCTCGACATCCCGGTCTTCCACGACGACCAGCACGGCACCGCGGTGGTCACCCTCGCCGCCCTGGAGAACGCCCTCAAGATCGTCGACAAGAAGATGACCGACCTCACGGTGGTCATCGCCGGCGTCGGCGCCGCAGGCGTCGCCATCGCCAAGATCCTGATGGAGGCCGGCGTGCCCAACGTGGTCGGCTCCGACCGCAAGGGCGCGGTGCACACCGGTCGCGACGACCTCAACGTCGCCAAGCAGTGGTTCGCCGAGAACACCAACCCGGACAAGCTCACCGGCGACCTCGGCTCCCTGCTGCGGGGCGCCGACCTGTTCGTCGGGGTGAGCGGCCCGAACCTCATCAACCGCGACGACGTGCTCACCATGGCGAAGGACCCGATCGTGTTCGCCATGGCCAACCCCGATCCGGAGATCCGGCCCGAGGAGGCCGCAGGGGCGGTGGCGGTCATGGCCACCGGTCGCAGCGACTTCCCCAACCAGATCAACAACGTCCTGTGCTTCCCCGGCATCTTCCGGGGCGCCCTCGACGCCGGGGCCACCCAGATCACCGAGAACATGAAGCTGGCCGCCGCCAGCGCCATCGCCTCCACGGTGTCGGACGCCGAGCTGGCCCCCGACTTCGTGATCCCCTCGGTGTTCGACCACCGGGTCGGCCCGCTCGTGGCCGCCGCCGCCGCCGAGGCCGCCGTGCGCGACGGCGTCTGCCGGCCGCGGTGACACCGACGGGCGACGACCGGCGCATCCGCGCCATCACCTTCGACTTCTGGGACACGCTCGTCCGCTCCGACACGCCGGCGTTCCGCCTGGAGCGCCGCATCGCGGTGGCCGAGCAGCTCGCCCGCCACGGCCTGCCCGCCGAGCACGACGCCATCGAGGCGGCGTTCGACGCGGCGTGGGAGCGCTTCGACGCGGCCTGGGCGGCCAACCAGCAGTTCACCGGCCACCACGCCGCCGAGGTCGTCCTCGAGGTGCTCGGCCACGACCCGGCGCCGGAGGTGCGCCGGCAGGTGATCGACGCCTACCTCGGGGCCAACGGCCAGGTGCAGACCGACCTGACCCCCAACGTGGCCGACACCATCCGCAGGTTGAAGGACGCGGGAGTCCGGGTGGGGATCATCTGCGACGTGGGCCTCACCCCGTCCACCACCCTGCGGGAGATCCTCGACCGCCACGGCGTGCTGGGCCTGTTCGACCACTGGGCGTTCTCCGACGAGGTGGGCGTCTACAAGCCGGACCCGTCGATCTTCCGCCACGCCCTCGACGGGCTGGGCGGGGTCGATCCGTCGGAGGCGGCCCACATCGGCGACCTCCGCCGCACCGACGTGGCGGGCGCCCGGGGGATGGGCATGCTCGCCCTCCGCTACGCCGGCGTGACCGACGACGACCCCGCCCACGGGCCCGAGGCCGACCACGTCGTGCGCGACCACGCCGACCTGCCCCGGCTGCTCGGCGTCGTCGACGGCTGAGCGTCTGGTCGGTCGTCCTCCGGGTGCCCCGCCGGGCGGCGCGTCGCCCGGCGTCGCCCGGTGTGACAAGGTGACCGTCCACCGCACGCCGATCACGCTCCTGGGGGGAACCGTGCCGCTCGATCCGCAGGCCCAAGCCGTCCTCGACTTCATGGCCGACACCGGCTTCACGTTCGAGGGCCTCACCGCCGACGAGCTCCGGGCCAGGGCGAACATGGCCGTCCCGAGCCCGATCGAGCTGCAGAGCGTCACCGACGCCACGGTGCCGGGCCCGGCGGGCGACATCCCGGTGCGGATCTACCGTCCGTCGGGCGAGACCGGCCTCCCGGTCGTGGTCTTCTACCACGGGGGTGGTTGGGTGATCGGCGACCTCGAGTCGCACGACCACGCCGCCCGGGCCATCGCCTCCAAGGCGGGCTGCGTCGTGGTGGCCGTCGACTACCGGCTGGCCCCGGAGGCCAAGTTCCCGGCCGCGGTGGAAGACGCGTGGGCGGCCCTCGAGCACGTGGCCACCAACCCCGACGTGTACGGCATCGATCCCACGCGCATCGCGGTGGCGGGCGACAGCGCCGGCGGGAACCTCAGCGCGGTGGTGGCGGTGCTGGCCAAGGACTCCGAGCACGTGGAGCTGGTGCAGCAGGTGCTGCTCTACCCGGTGGTCGACGGCGAGTGCGACCGCCCGTCGCTCACCGAGAACGCCGAGGGCTACATGCTCACCCGGGCGGCCATGGACTGGTTCCACGAGCAGTACGCGAACGATCCCGCCGACAAGGCCGATCCCCGCTACTCGCCGATCAACGCCGACCTCGCCGGCGTGGCCCCCGCACTCGTCATCACCGCGGAGTACGACCCGCTGCGCGACCAGGGCAACGAGTACGCGGTGCTGCTCGGCGAGGCCGGCGTCGACGTGGTGCACACCCAGTACGAGGGCATGATCCACGGCTTCTTCGGCATGGACGCCGGGATGGACAAGGCGGCCCAGGCCCAGGACCAGGTGGCCGAGGTGCTCCGCCAGGCGTTCGCCCGCTGAGGCGTCACCCGGCGACACGCACCAGGCGGTCGACGAACGCCAGCTTGTCGATGACCCTCGGGGTCAGCACGAACGGGTAGAGGTCGGGCGCGCCCATCGACCGGTTCACCGCGTTGAGGGCGGCGGCCAGGGGGATCCACTGCTGGACCACCTGGTCGAACGGTCGGCCCTGCACGTCACCCGGTGCCACGATCCCGCCCGGGATCTCCCGGTCGATCACCGTCACCCCCCATTCCGCCGCGGTCTGGAGCACGTCGAGGACGTGGAGGAAGTGGGCGAAGGTCTCGGCCCAGTCCTCCCAGGGGTGCATGGCGGCGTAGGCGGAGACGTGGCTGTCCTCCCAGCCGTGGCGAGCGCCCCCGCCGTAGTGGGCGCTGAGGGCGTCGCCGTAGTCGGCCCGCTCGTCGCCGAAGCAGGCACGGAACTCGTCGAGGTGGCCGCCGTCCCGCACCAGCACCATCCAGTAGTAGTGCCCGACCTCGTGGCGGAAGTGGCCGAGCACCGTGCGGTACGCCTCGCCCAGATCGTGGCGCACCCGCTCCCGGTGGGCGTCGTCGGCCTCGGCCAGGTCGACGGTGACGATGCCGTCCTCGTGGCCGGTGACGACCTGCTCGAACTCGCTGGAGAGCAGATCGAAGCCCAGGCCGTCCGGTGACTGGCGGAAGCCCACCACCGGCAGCCCGAGGTCGAGCAGCTGCACGACCAGCCGGCGCTTGGCGGCCTCCGCCTCGACGAACCAGGCCCGTCCGGCCTGGTCGCCGTCGGCGGGCCGGGTGCGGGTGAGCGCGCAGCTCCGGCACAGCGCTCCCGGCCCTTCCACCGAGGAGACCGCCCAGTTGCACGCCGCCAGTTCGGCGTTGCCGCAGCGCAGCCAGGCCACCCCGCCGTCGCTCGGCGGGAAGGGGTCGACCGCGACCATGGTGAACGACACCGGCTCCACGCCCAGGGACGTGCCGCACGTGAGGCACAGATCGTTCTCGAAGTACACCCGGGCGCGGCAGACCGGGCAGTGGAGGACGCGCATGGTCCATTCCTTCCCGAGTTCCAACGCTCGAAACACATTGGACATCGAGACCGGGACATCATGTTGCCGTCAGCTGGGCGAGCCGGCGAGACCGGTGGGCCCACCCGAGGAGCGACCACGCCGAGATGACCGAGCCCACCTCCATCGCCTCCGACCCCGCCTGGGCGGGCTATGCCGCTCCGGGCTGGGACGAGATGCTCGGCCCGGACGAGCCCCGCCCCGGCTGCGCCGGGGTGATGACCTACCTGGAGCGCCTGGGCGACGGGCTGGTCGGTCGCCAGGAGGCGGCCGAGCTGGCCATCGCCTCGATGGGCATCTCGTTCACCGTCTACGCCGAGAAGGGCAACATCGACCGGGCCTGGCCCTTCGACGTGATCCCTCGCGTCATCGACCTCCACGAGTGGCAGCGGGTCGCCGAGGGCTTGGTGCAGCGCCTCCAGGCGCTCAACCTGTTCATCGGTGACCTCTACGGCGACGCCAAGGTGCTGGCCGACGGCATCGTGCCGGCCGAGATCGTGCTGGGCTCGCCCAACCACCGGCCGGAGTGCGTCGGCGTCACCCCGCCGAAGGGCACGTGGGCCCACATCTCCGGCAGCGACCTCGTGCGCGGCTCCGACGGCGTGTTCCGGGTGCTGGAGGACAACCTGCGGGTTCCCTCCGGGGTGGCGTACATGTTGGAGAACCGCCAGATCTCCAAGCGGGTGTTCGCCGACGCCTTCCGGTCGCTCGACATCCTCCCCGTCGACGGCTACCCGATCGCCCTCCAGCGGATGCTCGCGTCGCTCACCCCGCGCCCGGGCGACGTGCCGGTCATCGCCGTGCTCACGCCCGGCATCCACAACTCGGCGTACTTCGAGCACGCCTTCCTGGCATCGCAGATGGGGGCGCTGCTGGTCGAGGGAGGCGATCTCGTGGTCGGCGACGACGACGTGTGCCGGGTGCGCACCGTCGGTGGCCTGGTCCGCGTCGACGTGATCTACCGGCGGGTCGACGACCTCTTCCTCGACCCCGAGGTGTTCCGGCCCGACTCCCTGCTCGGGGTGCCCGGGCTCATGCGGTCGTGGCGCAGGGGCAAGGTCGCCATCGCCAACGCGCCGGGCGCGGGCGTGGCCGACGACAAGGTCGTCTACGCGTACGTGCCCGAGCTCATCCGCTACTACCTGGGCGAGGAGCCGAAGCTGGCGAGCGTCCCCACCTACGTGTGCCTCGACGACGACCACCGCCGCTACGTCCTCGACCACCTGACGGAGCTGGTCGTGAAGCCGGCCAACGAGAGCGGCGGCACCGGCATCTACATCGGCACCCAGGCCTCCGCCGAGGAGACCGACCAGATCCGCCGGGCGGTGACGGCCGAGCCCCGCAACTGGATCGCCCAACCGGTCGTGGAGCTCTCCACCGCGCCCACCCTGTGCGACGACGTGCCGGCGCCCCGGCACGTCGACCTGCGCCCGTTCATCCTCTCGGGGGAGCGGCCCTACGTCACCAACGGCGGCCTCACCCGTGTGGCCCTGCGGGAGGGCTCGCTCGTGGTGAACAGCTCGCAGGGCGGCGGCAGCAAGGACACGTGGATCGTCGACCCGGACGTCACCGTCGGGCCGCCCGGGCCGCCGGTCCAGACCCAGGTGCAGGGGAGCGGCGTGTGACCGACCTCGACGCCCTTGTGAAGGACGCGCCGGAGAAGGAAGCACCGGCCCCGATCCTCCTGCCCCCGGCGATGCTGCTGTCGCGGGTCGCCGAGAACGTCTACTGGGCCGGCCGCTACCTCGAACGGGCCGAGGGCACCGCCCGCCTGGTGAAGACCCACACCGAGCTGTTCGTCGACCTGCCCCGCTCGGTCGGGATCGGGTGGTCACCGCTGCTCGCCGTCACCGGCAGCGAGGAGGCCTTCCACGACGGCTACGACCGGGTGACCGAGGACGACGTCGTGGCCTTCCTGCTGGCGTCGACGGACAACTTCGGCTCGGTGGTGGCGTCGCTCGACCAGGCCCGGGAGAACCTGCGCATCACCCGCGGGCTGCTGCCCCGCCGCATGTGGGAGGTCGTGAACGAGACCCGCCAGTGGGTGCAGGTCAGTGCCGTCGCCGGCTGCGCCCGCGGCAACCGGATGATGTGGACCGAGGAGGTCATACGCCGGTGCCACACCGTCGTGGGCACCGCGGCCTCCACCATGAGCCGGGACCTGACCTACGCGTTCCTCGAGATCGGCCGCCTCGTCGAGCGGGCCGACATGACCAGCCGGGTGCTCGACGTGCAGACCGGCATCCTCATGCGCAGCGGTCGGGACCTGCCCCAGCCCTACCGGGACCTGACCTGGATGGCCATGCTGCGGTCGGTCGGGGCCGAGCAGATGTACCGCCGCCAGATGGGGGGCGTCATCTCCGCCGGCGCCGCCATCCAGTTCCTGCTCCACGACCAGGCGTTCCCCCGCTCGGTGGAGTACTGCCTCACCGAGGCCTCCCGCCAGCTCCGCGACCTCCCCAACCACGACGCCGCCCTCGCCGCCGGCCACGACGCCCACGGCCTGTTGGCCGCCGTGTGGCCGAGCGAGGTGGATCTCGACGGCATCCACCGCTTCGTCGACGACCTCCAGCTCGCCCTCGGTCGGCTGCACGGCGTGCTCGCCGCGTCCTACTTCCCGAACGGGCCCGCCGCCGACCCACAGCCGGCATGACCCGGGTCGGCGAGGCGGCCCCGTCCGACGGGTACCCTCGCTGCCGGCATCGGCGCCCGCCGTCGCCCCGGTCCCGGTCGCGGCGCTGCCCACGGGACGTCACCACCCCCGCCTCGTCATGACCCCGCCCCAGACGACCGACCTCCCCGTCGGCTACCGACCGCTCGAGGGCGCCTTCGACGAGCTCTCCGACGGCACCGGGGTGCGCAGCCACTGGGCCCACGTCGCCCGCGCCCTCGACGACCTCGGGCCCAGCGAGCTGACGGCCCGGGCCAACGAGGCCCGCCGCCTGCTGGCCGACGACGGCGTCACCTACAACGCCACCTCCGACGGCGTCATCGACGCCCGGTCGTGGGTGCTCGACCCGGTGCCGGTGGTGATGGCCGGCGATGAGTGGAGCACGGTCGAGACCGGGCTGGCCCAGCGGGCCGAGCTGCTCGACCTGGTCCTCGCCGACCTCTACGGTCCCCGCCGCCTGGTGGCCGACGGGCTGCTGCCCCCCGAGGTCGTCTTCGGCAGCCCCGGGTTCCTGCGCCAGGCCGACCACGTGCGGCTGCCCGGGGAGCACCAGCTCTTCCACGCCGCGTTCGACCTCGCTCGCGACGACGCCGGCAGCTGGGTGGTGATCTCCGACCGCACCCAGGCGCCCTCGGGCATGGGCTACGCGCTGGAGAACCGCATCGTCGTCTCGCGCGTCCTGCCCGACCTCTACCGCGAGGCCGAGGTGCTGCGCCTCGCCCCGTTCTTCCGCGAGCTGCGGGCCGCGCTGCAGCGGGTGGCGCCGCCGTCGGCCGACGACCCCCGCATCGTCGTGCTCACACCCGGTCCGTGGAGCGAGACCGCGTACGAGCACGGTGCCATCGCCTCCTATCTCGGGTACCCCCTCGTGCAGGGCACCGACCTGCGGGTGCGCGACGGCCGGGTGTGGATGCGCACCCTCGGTCGGCTGGAGCCGGTGCACGTGATCCTCCGCCGCGTCGACCCGCAGTGGTGCGACCCGCTGGAGCTGCGCCCGGAGTCCACCCTCGGCGCCCCCGGCCTGCTCGAGGCCTGTCGGGTGGGCAACGTGTCGGTGGTCAACACGCTCGGCAGCGGCGTGCTGGAGAGCCCCGCGCTGGCGGCGTTCCTGCCCGCCCTCTCCGAGGCGCTGCTGGGCCAGCCGCTGCGCATCCCCTCGGCGCGCACGTGGTGGTGCGGTGACACCGGCTCGTGCCGCTACGTCCTCGACCACCTGAGCGACCTGGTGCTGAAGCGGGTGGCCGACGTGCGCACCACCATCCTCGGCCGGGCGCTCGGCGCCGCCGAACGAGCCGAGCTCCGGGCCCGCATCGAGGCCGAACCCCATGCGTGGGTCGGGCAGGAGCCGGTGTCGCTGGGCTCGGCGCCGACCCTGGTCGACGGGGTGCTCCAGCCCCGCCGGTCGGTGGTGCGCGGGTTCGTGGTGGCGACGGACAAGGGCTACGCCGTCATGCCCGGCGGCCTCACCCGGGTGGCGGGCAGCGCCTACGACCCGGTGGTGAGCAACCAGACCGGCGCGTGGAGCAAGGACACCTGGGTGCTCGCCCGCGAGCCGGAGCGCCTCACCGGGTTCTGGCTCCAGCCCGACGACAGCGTCGAGTCGTTCGAGCCAGAGACGGCGATGTCGCAGCGCGCCGCCGAGAACCTGTGGTGGCTGAGCCGCTACGCCGAGCGGGCCGAGGACCTCGTCCGCCAGCTGCGGGTGGCCTCCGACCGCCTCACCGAGTTCTCGGCGGGCACCAACCCGGCGGGCAACGCCGCGGTGGCGGTGCTGCTGGCGGCGCTGACCCACACCAGCGGCACCTATCCCGGCTTCGTCGGCGACGGCACCGGCGCCACCGTGGCCGCCCCCGAGCCCGAGTTCCGGTCCCTGCTGGTCCACGCCGACCGGCCGGGCACCGTGGCCCACTCCGTGCGGGCCATGCTCGGCGCCGCCGCCCAGGTGCGCGACCAGCTCTCCAACGACACCTGGCTCGTCATCGGCCACCTGGAGCGCGACCTCGCGGTGCTCGACCGGCACCTGCCCGTGGCCGCGGTGACCGGCGCCCTCGGACGGGTGATGGCCGCCATGCTCGCCCTCGCCGGCCTGTCGGCCGAGTCGATGGTGCGCGACGACGGCTGGCAGTTCATGGAGGCGGGCCGTCGCCTCGAACGGGCGCTCCAGCTGTGCGGGCTGCTGCAGGCCACCATCACGACCCGGCGTGACGCGGCCACCGACTCGCTGGTCGTGGAGTCGGTGCTCACCGCCGCCGAGAGCATCGTCACCTACCGCCGCCGCTACCGTTCGCACGCCCAGCTCGAGACCATGCTCGACCTGCTGCTGCTCGATGCGGACAACCCCCGCTCGCTGGCCTACCAGGTGAAGCAGCTCGCCGCCGCGGTCAACGACATGCCCGCTCCCGAAGGGCCCGGGCAAGGGGAGATCGAGGCGCTGCTCGCCGAGCTGGCCACCGTGGTCACCCTCGCCGACACCAACGAGCTGGCCCGCCTCCCGGGTCCGGACGAGCCCGACGACGGCCGGGGTTCCCCGCTGGGCGCGTTCCTGGTCAACGTCCTCGACCTGCTCACCCGGCTCGGTGCGGCCATCGACGCCGCCCACTTCACCCATCAGCTGCCGCAGCGGATGGTGTCGATCGCCCCTGGCGCCCGTCTGGGCCCCCGAGGGGGTGACGACGGGTGACCTACCGGGTCGTGCACCGTACCCACTACGAGTACGACGCCGTGGTCTCGGCGAGCTACAGCGAGGCCCACCTGCACCCGCGGGAGACGCAGAGCCAGCAGGCCTACCTGGCCACGCTCGCCGTCGACCCGTTCCCGGAGCACTACCACGAGCGCCGCGACTTCTTCGGCAACCGGGTGGCCCACTTCACCGTGCTGGAGCACCACCGGGAGCTCACCGTCACGGCGACGTCGGTCGTCGAGATCAGGGACCGCCGTGAGATCCTGCCGGTGGTCGGCGACCTGGCGTGGGAGGACGCTCGCGACGAGCTGCGCCGCGACCCCGCGCCCGAGTCGCTCGACGCCCGCCAGTTCGTGCTCGCCTCGCCGGTGGTGGCGCCGTCGGCGGCTGCGGTGGCGTACGTGGGGGCCTCGTTCGCCCCCGGGCGACCCCTCGTGGAAGCCCTCGGCGAGCTGTCGGGGCGGCTGCACGCGGAGTTCGAGTTCTCGCCGGGGTCGACCACCGTGAGCACCCCGGTGGAGGAGGTCCTGGCCCGCCGGGCGGGCGTGTGCCAGGACTTCGCCCATCTCACCATCAGCGGCCTGCGGGGCCTCGGCCTCGCCGTGCGCTACGTGAGCGGCTACCTGGAGACCGACCCGCCGCCCGGGCAGGACAAGCTGGTCGGTGCCGACGTGTCCCACGCCTGGGTCTCGGTCTACGTCCCCCACGTGGGCTGGGTCGACCTGGACCCGACCAACGGGCAGTTCGTCAACAACCGCTACGTCACCGTCGCCTGGGGGCGCGACTACTCGGACGTGCCTCCCCTGAAGGGCGTCATCTACACCGAGGGGAAGGGCCAGCGCCTGGAGGTGACGGTCGACGTGACCACCATCCCCGACGACGACCCGGTCCTCGCCCAGGTCTCGTCCTGACGCCCACGGGCACCTGGGTCGGTGGGCGCGGGCTCACCCCGTCTCGACCGTGACGGTCCCGTCTCCCCGGGTCAGGCCGAGCCGGAGGCGACCGGTTCGGTCTCCTCGTCGGAGGTGATCGTCGGCGCCGGCGAGGTGGTGGGGGCGTCCGCCGCCGTGGGGGACGCCGAGGACTCGGCGGTGAGCTTCTTGGCGA
>Ga0164243_10007798_pt1 | contig 15920 bp, 18 predicted proteins | sample OricompcompostOP_FD_108781 | JGI IMG/M metagenome (GOLD analysis project Ga0164243, IMG submission 108781) | Organic Plus compost microbial communities from Emeryville, California, USA - Original compost - Organic plus compost (OP) | ecosystem: Engineered > Solid waste > Mixed feedstock >...
CCACAGCGCTGGAATTGAATTCCGTGCGCGTGGATCGAGGCGCGAGATAGTGGACGCGGACGCTCGTGTCGCTGAGCTCGCGACGCAGCGCTTCGCTGAATCCGCGAAGCGCGAATTTGGTCGCCGAGTACACCGTGTGCCCCGGATAGGCGATCGAGCCGAAAACGGAACCGACGTTCACGATGTGCGCGCGAGACTGAGAGAGCAGATGCGGAAGCAAGGCGCGGCAGAGATGGAGCGGTGCCAGCGCGTTTACCGCGAAGGCCTGATCGATGTCTTCCGCCTGTTCGTTCGCGAACGTGCCGAAGCCTGCCACCCCGGCGATATTGATCAGTGTATTGACTCCGCCTTGCCACTCCTGCGCAAGGCTGCAAAGCCGTGCGCGATCCGCGTCGATCGTCAGATCGGCAGTGATGACGACAGAACGCTGCCGAAGCGGATCGAAGCTCCGGACGAGATTCTGCAACGCCCGTGGGTCTCGCCCGGTCATGACGGCTTTGCCGCCGCGACGAAGCAGTTCTTCGACGACTGCCGCGCCGATGCCACCCGTTGCGCCCGTAATCACCGCGTTGACCGAGGAGAAGCTCATGCGATTCTCCTCGCCTCGGGAACATGCGCGGGCGTCGCCGAACGTCCATTCAGACGATGGAACATCGATCCGTACAGCCAATAGATTGCTTGCGCGCAGTGCACGACAGCGTTGCGATCCTCGTCGCAATCGAACCGTTCCAGAATGCCGGCGAGATGCTGCACGTGCTCCTGATCTAGCGTTCCGTGACTTCGCAGATATCTGAATGCGCGGTTCGGCAACCCGACCGCTTCCTGGATTCGGTCGGCTGCGCGCAGCGCGAGTGCCACGCTCGTTCCTTCGAGCACATGCACCATGCCGAAGAATCCGGCCGGGTTGTGCCGCGCGATCATGTCGTACGCGAATGCGACCATCGCGCCGGTTGCGATGTCCGGCTGGGAGTTCGCAGCCTCCGCGGGATCACCGCCCGCGGCTTCGATGTCATCGAGGATCCATTGATCGTGGCCTTGCTCTTCTTCGAGGTAGTGGATGATCTGCGGCTGCAGCCACGCGAGGCGTTCGGGAAGGCGCGAACCGACGGCCATGAGCAACGGTACGGTGTGCCTGACGTGGTGATAGGCCTGCGTGAGGAAGCCGACGTAGGTTTCGCGTGTGATGTGTCCGGCGAGCGCTTGATGAATGACGGGCGCGGAGAGTAGGTACTCACGCTGCGTTGCTGTTCGCCGGATGAGTTGGTCTTGGAATGACATGTATGTGTCCGTGACGATCCTGTTGCTTGGGCAGGTATGCGGGCTCGGAGATCTCTTCAAGACGCGAGCGCTTCTTCGTACATCGAGTCGATGAGATCGCTATAGCGCGCAGCGATAGTGTCGCGTCGCGGCCGTCCGTTCGCGGTGAGCAAGCCGCCCTCCTCGAATTCGAGCGCTCGAGGTAGCAGCGCCCAGCGGCGAACCTGTGCGTATGCGGGCAATTGAGCGTTCGCTGCGGCGATCGCGCGTTCGATCTGCGAGGCGGTAATCGATGAGTCGGCGGGATGGATGAGCGCTACTGCGTATGGACGCGCTTCGCCGAAGACGATGGCTTGACCGACCGTGCCATCACGCAGCAGATGCGATTCCATCCATTCGGGTGATACGTTTCGGCCCATGCTCGTGATGAACATGTTCTTCACGCGGCCGCGGACGTACACGTAGCCATCGGCGTCGATGTAGCCGAGGTCGCCGGTGGCAATTTCCTGCGCGCGAGATTCCTTCTCTCCTAGATAGCCGCTCATCACGGCTCCGCGAACCAGAATCTGCCCGTGCTCGTCGATGCGTACACGTGCATGCGGAAGAGGCTTGCCGACGCTGCCACGTCGAGATTCCGACGGCGTGTTGAGACACACGACGGATGCGCATTCGCTCAGGCCATATCCCTCGTAGGCGGGAATTCCCAAGGCGATCGCTTCTTCGAGCAGCGCGGGCGCGACGGAAGCGCCGCCGACCGCGACGAACCGCAGTTCGGGAGGCGGCGTCCAGCCGCGCTTTGCAGCCCCAATCAGTAACCTCAGCAACTCGGGCACCAGAATCAAGCTGTGTGGCGAGTAGCCCGAAATCATGTCCAGATAGCGCTGTGCGATGCAGGCGCCTTGCCCTAGGCCAGTGTTTCGAGCCGACGGAACGATGCAAGTTGCTCCGAGCATAAGCGGCGCATAAACGCCGGCGACGTTTTCGAGCAGTGTGGACAGCGGCATCGAGCAGAGATGGCGCGTGACACCGGGCGGCGTCGCGAAAGCGATCGAACGAGCGACCTGCTCGAGCGCGTTTCTCGTCAAGCACACACCCTTCGCCGCGCCGGTGCTGCCCGACGTATACGTCACCTTGATCGCTCGGGACAGTGCGAGGCCTTCGCAGCGTTCAGTGCGACGGAACAGCGTGAGGCGCGAATGCGGTGCAGAGGCGACGTGCTGGAAGTCGGGCGGGATGCGTTCCGGCTCGTCCGTCAAAATACTTTCGACACCAGCGTCCTGAATCACGTGTGCAATCTGCGCAGGCGTGAACCATCCCGGAAGGGGGACGTTCAGCACGCCAGTTCGCAGGAGCGCAAGATCCGCAATGACCCAGCCTGCGCTGTTGTCGGCGAGCAGTGCGCAGCGCTCTACGGCTTGTTCTTGCAACCAGCGCGCCTCGGCGCGCACCGCTTCGCCCAACGCTGCGTAGCTCAGCGATCGACGCTCGTCGCAGACAGCGATATTCGCGCTCGGTGCGCCATCGATCGCTCGCAATACTTGACTAGGCATGACGCTGAACGGCTTGTGATACCGGAAAGGAGAGGCCGTGAGGGAGCCACGCCGCCATGACGCGTGGATCGCATTCGTAGTAGCGTCCCCAGTCGTCCCCAAGGCTCATGACCTTATCTGCTGTGGCACCGCTCAGCTCGATCAGTGGCGCATTGAAACGTTCCAAGATGCCGCGGACTGCGTCGGTTGCCGTAAACGTCACCCAAAGATGGCCACGCTCGATGAGCAATCGTGGCAGTAACGCGACGAGATGAAACGCCGCACGGCAACTGAGGCTCGATAGGTTACCGACCTCGACGATTTGCTCGCGCGTGATGCGCTCGCCTACGCGCGCGGACAAGGTCGATTCGATCGATTGCGACAAGTACCGCTCGAGAAACAACGGCTCGATTGCCGCGCTGCGCGCGCCGGCAACGCCGCAAATGCGATCGCCCTGTCCCTGCAGCGCGTACAGCGTGGGCATGAACGATCGAATGCTGGCGCCGTGCTTCACTGCGAACGCGCGGCGCACGAATTCCTCTATCGTTGCGCGCTGCGTATGGCCGCGGTCATAGGTCGTGACGACGTGACGCATGCAGTAAGGCGCGGAATGCTTCGTGCCGCTGCTCGGCGGGCCGGAGAGTGTGGGATGCGATGAGGTCACGTCTTTACCTGATGCCGCGCTCGGACGGCGCTGTCACATTGGTAGACGTGCGCACCGCATGGGACCAATCGCAAGGTCTCTGCAAAAGCGGAGATTCGGGCAGACAAACCAGGCGTTCGCTTAGGGACGTCTTGAGCAATCCACTGCATCGGATCCGTTTACAGTACGTAAGCGCTACGGGCGTTTCCCAGTGTTGTCGGTGAGGGGTAGGTGTCAGATTAACCATGAGGACCGAACAGAAAGGTGATCATCATGGTGTCGTCTCAGCGATTCAGCAGGCTCTCGATAGCGCTTCACTGGTTGACGCTTGCGCTGTTGATTGGCGTGTACGCGTGCATCGAGCTGCGTGAGCTGTATCCGCGCGGCAGCGATCCGCGCGAAGCATTGAAGATGTGGCACTTCACCTTGGGCCTGAGCGTGTTCTTGTTGGTTTGGGTCCGAATCACAGCGAGAATCATGGGCTATACGCCGCCTATCGTGCCCCCTGCGCCTAAGTGGCAACTGCTCACTGCGACGATCGTGGAGTTTTCGCTCTACGGCCTCATGGTGGTCTTACCGCTGCTTGGCTGGCTGACGTTGAGCGCAGAGGGGGATGTGATTCCATTCTTTGGCTTGCAGCTTCCAGCCCTAGTGAGCGAGAACAAGCAATTGGCGGAGCGGACCGAGGAATTGCACGTGACGCTCGCGACGATCGGCTATTTTCTGATCGGGTTGCATGCAGCGGCTGCTCTTTTTCATCACTACGTCCAGCGCGACAACACGCTGAAGCGGATGCTGCCATCTAAAAGCTGAGGAGAGCGTCATGTCGATACATCGAAACGTCTCATTGGCCGTGCTCGTGGGCGCTCTGGGGTTTGCCGTAGCGATCGATGCTGCCGAACCCGCGGAGACGAAGCCAACGAAGGAGATGCGCGCAACCATGGCGGCAGCGCACGAACGGATGGCGGCATGCTTACGGACGGACAGACCGATGGCTGAATGTCGCGAGGAGATGCGCAAGAGTGCGCCGACGATGGGGGAGCAATGCCCGATGATGGGCAACATGCAAATGCACGAGGGCGCGGAGAAGCCAAAGGCGGCAGAGCACGATCACGAACACTGAGCATCCCGGTACACGCAGGCCTGGTGATCAGACGAATGGGCACCGAAGGTCACGCTCCATCCGGACATTGTGTGCGGGTCTTACTCCGATTCGGCAATCGCCTCCACATCGCAACACATACCTATGGGGTACTTTCGAGCACGACTGGACCGGCGGTGCGCAAACTCGACTGATCATGTCGTACACGGACGTCAGCAACGAGCGCGACGGGCGCGTCGATGAGCTCGGTAGGCGCAGCGGAAGTGTCCGTGACCACCGCAATTTCCATGTGGCCGGCATTCGTGCTGATCACTCCTTCGAAGCTTGGGGGCTAGAGCATCGCACAGGCCTCGAAGTGCGCCGCTTGTGGGGGAGCTATGACTATCGAAGCGATGTGCGTTTCGAAGCAGGCTTTCCGTTTTCCACTTCGCCGGCGCAAGCGTCGCAACGAATGACGATGCCGAAGCCCGATGGGTTTGAGTCCGGCGCCTGGTGGGATGCTCGGATGAACCTCGACGATCGTTGGACCGTGCAGGCGGGTCTGCGTATCGATACGCAAACTTACGACGCCTCGGGCGATGACGAACAGATCGCGCCTCGCCTGAATGTGCTGTATGCGCTCAACGATGCAACGCGCATACGAGCGACATGGGGACGCTTCTTTCAGTCACAGGCGATCAACGAACTGCAGGTTGAGGATGGCGTCGACCGCTTCTACGGCGCGCAGCACGCGGACCACCTCATCTTGAGCCTCGATCGCGCGCTTCGCCCAGGCTTGGACCTGCGGCTCGAGGCCTTTCGGAAGGAATACAGAAAAATTAATCCGCGCTTCGAGAATCTCTTCAATCCGCTCGTGCTCTTGCCAGAGATCGAATTCGACCGCGTGATGATCACGCCGAGTAGCGCGAGAGCGGAGGGGATCGAAGTCCTGCTGCGTTGGGAATCGCAGGGTGCCTGGCGCGCTTGGTTCGGTTATACGTGGTCACAGGCGAGAGACTCAGTCGATGGTCGCCGAGTACCGCGCAGCTGGGATCAGAAACATGCGATCAACGCGGGCTTGGTCTGGGCGAGCGGACCGTGGTCTGTCAGCGTCACGGACAGCTTCCACACAGGATGGCCGATCACGAAACTAATGCTCGTGGAGGCTCCGACCGGAGCCTCCAACCACTGATCGGCGAACGAAACGCGGAGAGCCTCGCTAATTACAACTCGCTCGATGTACGCGTGACGCGCACGTATGCGTTGACGCGCGGCGCTCTCGATGTCTTCTTCGAAGTGACAAACCTGCTTTCTCGAGAGAACGAGTGTTGCATCGAGTACGAGATCACGACCGCACCAGACGGATCGCTCGTGCTCGAACAAGAAATGCGCTACTGGTTGCCGCTCATCCCGTCGATCGGTGTTCTCTGGAGGTACTGACGCCACGGGCGCGTACAGAGACAGCTGACATGGAATCGGCTCTTCATTGATTCGAATGGCGCACGCTCGGCCACCTTGTCTGAGATGATTCGTGAACTGCACTGGCCGTCATAGCCACTCGCCGCTGCGGAGCAGACCGCGCGAGCTTCGCTCGGCTGTGCTCGGCGTCGAGACAGCAGGTCGTGTTCGTGTTGGACCCAAGCATGTGCCTTCGATTGATGCTGATTGTGATGCTTATCAGTGTGCTCGGTGCATGCGTCTCAACTCCTCCGCCCGTCGCGCTGCGTTCGTTGTCAGGCCCGGAGCTTTATGGGCGCCTTTGCGCGAGCTGCCATGGTGCGGACGGTCTCGGTGACGGACCGGTCGCGCCCCTCATCAAAGGGGGAGTGCCCGATCTGACGCGGATTGCAGCGCGGGCGGACGGCGGCGCGTTCCCCACCGAGGATGTTCGCCGCATTGTCGATGGACGAAGCGATCGCCGTGCACACGGGCCGCGAGATATGCCCGTGTGGGGTTGGAGGCTCCATGACGTCTCGAATCCCGACTTTGCGGCCGAGCGAGCGCAGACCGATTCCATGATCAATCGGCTCGTAAGGCATCTGCAGTCAATCCAGCGGCCCTGACTTCCGATCGGGATCAGCGACCCTGACTAGCGGCGGCACATCAACTGAGCCGGTGACTCCGCTGTCGTCAGCCGTACGCCAGGCGCAACATCTCTATGACGCCAACAATTTGCGCGATCCAATAGCAGATCGAAGCCACGATGACGGCGCCAGAAGCGAGGCGTGCAATTCGTTCGCGAATGTCAATCGTGCGAGTACGTTCCGTCACCTTCATGCTCCTTCGTCGTGTTTCTCGCTCATGATCTTTCGTGCCCGCGTTACGAGAATCCAATCCAGCGGCCTGACGCAGCGACGAGCAGCCAAATGGACGTCGAAGCGAGTGCAACGAGCTTCAGCGTCGCCGCGCTAGGTGGCTCGCCCTCATTGCGCAGCAGCGGCATCTTGACCGCGAAGACGAATGCGATGCCGGCGGCGAGGGCGGCCATCTTCACCCAGAAATAGAAGTTGTGATAACACTTGGTCGCCACGCCAGCGACCATGAAGAATCCTGTGACGAGCAGCACCGCGAGTGCGACCTTGAACGCCTTGTGAGCATCAAGTGCGAGCGTCCGCGCCGGAATATCCTTGAACGCAACGTTCAGCAGACGCAGGTCCATGACGAGCACGGAACCGCCCAAAACGGCGAGCGCCATCAGGTGTACGGCCTCGATCGTCGCGAACGTGGCGCCACGATCTTTCACGAAGGCGCCGACCGGCGATGTTTCCAGAGCGCTGAACAAATCCACCAATTGCATTTCGATGCTCCGCTGTGTCGTTCGTGTGGTTACAGCGCTGCGACGGTCTTCGTGCAGCCGATCACTGCATCGACCCAGGCCGGATTCGCCTCGCCGCAGTCGAACCAGTCGTATGCGATGAAGCGCCCGGTGATGATGACGCCGGCCCATAGTGCGAGCGACAAGCCTGCAGCGATACGCGTGCGAGCGGGCGGCACGCGCGCCGTGTCCCATGAATCGATCGATCGGCGCATGTAGCGGTGGAAAAGGACCGCATTGACGAGCGCCGCAAAGAGCAGCGCGACCTTGATGCGAAACCAGAGACTCTGAGTGGTGCGAACGGGAATGGCGCTGTACAGCGCGATACCCGTGACGCTCATGACGCCGAAGCCGATCAGCATCGGCTTGTTGAGTCTTCGCGCAATCGTCGAAGCCGGAACGTTCGTCAGGCACACGCCGAGCATGCGCAGATCGATGACGGCGAGCATTCCAAGCGAAACCATCAGCGTCAGGACGTGCGTCGTCTCGATCCAGTTGTACATGTAAAACGATTCGTGCAGCCTGACGCTGAGCGGCTGAGCTTCGAGCCAGCGTGCAAATCCTAAAACCAGATCGTTCACTCTCGCCCTCCCGGTTTCGCGGGATCTTTATAGGCGGGCCGAGACGATGTTTGCTCTACGGTTCTGTCCTGAGAGTCTCCGGGACTTCACTGATGGTTGTGATGACTTCATCAGGAATAGGTCGGCTTACGAATAGATTTGTCCGGATTTGTATTTGCCATGTTGACGTCAAGCTCGTTCGCGAATAGTCGACGTCCGTGTCGGTCGCAAATTGCGCGGATTTCCTCATGCCGCAAGGGGAATCCCGCAGTGATGGTGGGCGAGGCTCTCATTGAAATTGTGCTGCCACCATCTTGTGGCGACACGATTCAAGGGAGATTCGATGAATAACCTTTCCCGCCTTTCGGCAGCGGTTTGCAGCGGGATGCTACTGCTCGTGATCGAGACAGCACCCATCCGTGCGGAAGAGCCTGCAACGTCGGTCGCGTCCCCGAGCACGCCGACCCCGGCGGAAAATCCGCGGATGTTCGATCGTGACGGTAAACGCATCGTCGGTTTCGAGTTGATGAGCGAGACCGAAGTATCCGGGTACCGCTCGCTGCTTTTCTCGATCAGAGATCCGGCCGCTCGCGACCAAGCGCGGGCAGAGCATCGAAAGGCAATGGAGAAGCGGGCTGCGGAGCGCGGCGTGAAGCTGCAGGAGTAGGCGTCGTTTCGGTAAGGGCTCGCGCTTGGGCGACAGCCGCTCAGGCCTTGTCCTGCAGATTTTTGCAGTGCGAATTAGTCAGCGAAGAAGCCCGCGGCCAGAGCGCCGCGGGCGAAAAAGTCGCGTCTGCTAGTGGGAGCGACTTCAGGGGTTAGCGCAGGGTGGCGGTGATGTTGGCGTGCGCGACGTATTCCTGCGTCGGCGGCGTGTCCAGCACGAGGACGACACCCTTCCGATCGGCGATGCAGCGCGCCTCCGCCACGACCTCACCACTCGTTGCGCCGAGCGCCCGCAGTGCAATCGTGTACTTGCGCACGTTCCAGAATTCGAGTGGCGAGCGAGTGAAGTCGATCGTGCTCTGTTGACGCACGACGCGGTTCGGCAGGTAGGTGTCGACGAACGCCTTCGTGCAAGCGTTGAACGCCGCAGCCGCGCCGGGGCCGGCTGCTTGGGTAGTGAATGGGGCCGCCGCAGCAACGACGATGAGTGCAGTGAGGGCGTATTTCTTGAAGCTCATGAGATTCTCCTTCGTGCGTATTGTTGATCTACCGGCTCAGGCTACTGAGTGCCAGCCCCCCGGCTCTTGATCTAGATCAGCTGACACGCGAACTCTTTGCGAAGAGCGATCGAGTTTTGTGGAGATCCATGAGTGCTCATTGTGGCTGGGGCGGCGCCCACGATTGATTATCGAGCGGTGCCTGCGTCGGGCGCTGAATGACGATGAAGCTGTGCTTCGCGGCTTGGTGACATTCGTTGCAGCCCTGTGTGAGACGATCGAACGCGGCGTCGAAGGTCGTCTCGTTACGCTCTGCAATGCTGCGCTCGAGCGCATGGCGGCCGGGCTGCATGTACGCCTTGATCGACGGTGCCATCGGAATGTCCGTGTTGTCGCGGTGCCAGAGCGCCACGCGATCCAAGCTCTCGTGAATTTCGTGCAGTTCGAAGGCAGCCAGCTCCCAGTTCGCCGCTTTCCCCGCGAACCACAGTTTTGCGTGCCGCAGTTGGAGTGCGTGCATGAGATCGCCGAGACCCGGCTCGTAGAAATTCTGTGGCAGTTCGCGCAGGACTGCCTCATGAGACGCAAGCATCGCCGCCTCGTTCTGGTCCGTGCCGGAGTGACATCCGCTCAAGACGCCCAGAGCAGCGATGGCGCGTAGGATCCTAGTCGGCAGTGCGTGCTTCATTCGAGGCGCGTGCGCTGGATTCGCGGCGCTCACTCGTGATCGAGTGCTCGAATCGCCTCGAGCAGCGCCTCGTCGCTTCGCCCGAGAACGGAGCTTTGCATCACGATGTTTCCCTTCGGCGACAGCAGCGTGATGATGCTCGAATGGTTGTAGCCGCCGTTCGGCAACTTGCGATATTGAACGTTCAGCAAGGCGGCGATCTTTCGGACCGTCGCTGCATCCGCGCGTGCGAGCGTCCAGCGCGAAGTGTCGATGCGCCGCTGCTGCGCAAGCTTCGCGAGCATCGGGGGCATGTCGTGCTCCGGATCGACGGAGATCATCAACACGCGCAGCGTCTTGCGCTGTGCATCCGGGATGCTGCGCTCGACGGCGCGCAGCGTGTCGATGAGCAGCGGACACGCGACCGGGCAGCTGCCGTAGAACATCGTCACGAGCACGGGCGAGCCGCGATGCACATCGATTCCATGGAGCTGTCCAGCTTGGTTCGTGAGCTGTGCTTCGAGGTGATAGATCGAATCCGGCGGATCGCTTTGCTTCCCCTGAGCGGCGACGCTCAACATCAATGCGAACCAGATACAGAGAAAGCGTTTCATTGCGAAGCTCCAAGGTCGGTCACGCAACGAAAGCCCATCGTCGCGCTCGTGTGGCTCGCCTGCATGCTGGACAGCATCGCGATCCGCATGAGGGTTGCGTAGTTCTCTTTCTGTTCCATCGTGAGCGCGCCGGCGCCGCAGTAACGCAGCGCGTTCGGATCGTCTTGTTGCCTGTTGTCACCGGCAACGAACATCGCGCTCAGGTCGTCGACCCATTCCCACACGAGACCGTGCATGTCTCGAACGCCGTAGTAGTTCGCGGGTGTCTGTCCGACCTCAGGCAGCGAGCCGCGCGCGGACTTCGAATACCAGCTCAGGATCGTCTGTCGCCATTCGTCATTCTTGCGAGCATCGCGCGCGCTCGCGCTTGCGGCCGCAACGTATTCCCATTCGTGCCACGTCGGCAGACGTGCGCCGCGCGCTTCACAGTACGCGCTCGCTGCAAACCAACTCACGCGCACGACCGGTTGATGACGCTGCTGCGGCTCGACCGGTGCGGCGCTCGTCCAGTGGCTCAGGTACTCGCGGTCGGCGAACACGCGCGCCACTCGATCGCGACGCCATTCGGGATGAAGCGCGACGAAGCGGGCGAACTGTTCGTTCGTGACGGGCACGGCGTCCATTCGAAACTTCTGCACCGTCGTCGTCTTGACGCCCGATGCCGGTGGTAAGACCGATTCGAAAGCGCCCGAGGGAATCGTGAGCTGAAGCGGAGCGTCCGCCGCGACTTTGCTCGGGCTCGCACCGGCAGTGGCCCATGCGGCCGTGAAGACAGTCAGTGCGGCGAGGGGAGTGATCTTGTTCATTTCCGCGATCTCGGTGGCGACCCTTCCTCCGCTCGACGCGGAGGAAGGGTTTCCAGAGGCTCAGACCTCGAACATCAGTGCGCCGCTCCTTCCGCGCGTTTCGTCGTCGCGCGAGTCTTCGTGACCTGCTCTGCCGTGATCGCCGGGCCCTTGTTGCCCCAGGTGTTGAGCGCGTACGTCAGAATGTTCGCGATCTCGTCGTCGTTGAGTTGGCTCATCGGCGGCATGACGGAGTTGTACGTCGCGCCGTTCACCTTGACCGGTCCGGACAAGCCATTCAGCACGACCTCGATCGCGCGCTGCGGATTGCTCGTGAGGAAGTCGGACTTCGCGAGCGGCGGGAACACGTTCGGCAAGCCTGCGCCGTTGTCCTGGTGACACACGGAGCACGTGCCCTTGTACAAGGTGCTTCCGGCTTCGATCTGCTGCGTGATCGTCAGCGCGCCCTTCGCGCTCGCCTTCTGTGCGGTAGCGACAGGCGCGAGGCTCGCGACTTTGTCGCCGATGTACACCTCGTCCTGCTGTTTACCCGAGAAGATGTCGAGCGCGGGCTTGCCTTGCACCTCGAGGATCGCGAGCGCGCCTTTGTTGAAAGCGCGGAAGATGGAGTGATCGACGAGCACATAGTTGCCGGGCACTTCGGTGTGGAACTCGACGGTTGCAGCGCCGCCCGCGGGAATGAGCGTCGTCTGCACGTTCTCCTGGAAGCGAGTGCCGCCTTCGTATTGAACTTTGTCGAAGATCTCACCGATGACGTGGAAGCTCGACACGAGGTTCGGTCCACCGTTGCCGACGAACATCCGGATCCTCTCGTTCGTGTTCGCTTTCAGTGCCTTCGGACCGGTGAGCGCGGTCTCGGCGCCGTTGAACAACACGTACGTCGGGTTCTCGTCGATCGCTTTTTGCATGTCGAACGGCTGGTGACCCTTCTCGCGATACTTGCCGACGGTGTAGAAGTCGCCTTGCATCACGTAGAACTCTTTGTCGACCGGCGGCAGACCTTCGGGCGGCTCGACGAGGATCAAGCCGTACATGCCGTTCGCGACGTGCATGCCGACCGGAGCAGTCGCGCAGTGGTAGACGTACAGACCCTGGTTCAGCGCTTTGAACGTGAACTGCGTCTTGTGACCAGGCGCGGTGAAGCTGGATGCAGCGCCGCCGCCGGGACCCGTCACTCCGTGCAGGTCGATGTTGTGCGGCATCTTGCTGTCCGGATGATTCTTGAGATGGAACTCCACCGTGTCGCCTTGCCGCACGCGAATGAAGCTGCCGGGAACCGTGCCGCCAAAGGTCCAGAACGTGTACGTCACGCCTTCAGCGATCTCCAAGTCGACCTCGGTGACTTCCAAGTCGACGATAACTTTCGCCGGATGATCACGATCGATCGGCGGCGGAACGTTCGGCGGGCTCGTAAGCACCGCGTGAATGGGCGCACCTGTCGGTGCACCGAAATCGCCGCGACGCGAGCCGCCCGTATCGGCTTCCGCGGTCGCGATGGGTTGCGCCGCCTGCTGAGAACAAGCGCTGGTCAGTAACGCGCTCGCAATGGCGATCAGAAGCAGTGATGATTTTTTCATGTCCGTCTCGTAACTAGGCTCGGCACTGTCTTGCCGGTGGCTTCAAAGTAGTCTTGTCAACGTGCCGCTACTCTGATCTACATCAGGCGAGCACACGCATACGAGGATTTCCCGAACGACTAAGGAGCGCGCCCGCGAAGTGTGATGCGGTGCTCAATCGTGAGCGCGAATGCGCCGCGCTCCGGGGCTCGGCACACGCGGCGCAGCAGGTAAACCAGGCTTTAGCGGAGTTGCAGCAGCGCGCCGAGAGGATGGTGAGCGCGAGCGATGCTGATGATGAAGGCGTAGACGACGAGTGCGGCGAGATAACACGCCCACCGCGTCGTGCGCGTGCGGCCGCGTTTCAGAGCGAACGTGCCGAGCGCGATGTACGCGACGAGCATCAAGACCTTGACGGTCAACCATCCATGGACGAACGGATATTGGTGCAGCAGCGTTGCCAGCATGAGCGCGGCCGTGAGCAGCACCGTGTCGATCGTGTAGCTCAAGTATCGCAGCGGCGCACTCATTGCCCACTGGGCGCCGAGATTCACGGCGAGGCCGCGCATCAAGAACAGTCCGCCGCTCGCGAGCACGGCGACGATGTGTGTCAGGCGGATTTCAGGATAGAACTCGATCATCTCGTCAGCCCACACGCCCGTCGGCTCGCGGGCGGCAATAGATCCAGGTGGATCGCAGCACCCAAGGCATGAAGGCGATGATCCAGCCCGCGCCGGCGACGGCTTGCCAAAATAATGAATCTTGCACGAACTCGGCCACGACACGCACGACAGCGATCAATTGCACGAGCACAAACGCGAACGCAGCGACTCGGCCGAGCACGGGCGGACGTCCCGAGTGACCCTGCGTCACGCGCGTGACCATCGCCACGAGCAGGCTTCCGAAGAAGCCGATGAAGAGCGCATGCGCTGGGCCGCGGCCGAGTGTGAAGTCGCCTGTCGACGCATACCACGCACTCTGCGCAGCGAATAGGACGAACGCAATTGGTAACCATGCAAAGCCGACGAACAACACGCGCAGCAGCGGCGGCATCGCATTCCCGCGCGGCCACCATTGTGCGAGGAGCCAGGCGGTGAGAAATGCCATCGGCACATCGACGAGCCATAGCCAATCGTATGCATGGCGGAGCTCGAGCCACACGTGCACGAGCGCGAGCGGCCAGAATGCGGCGAGCGTCCACATCGGGCGATTCGGACGATAGTTCGGAACGACGCCGCTCGCGAAGAAGGCGATCATCCGGTGACACACCGTGAAATAGATCGGCAGCAGCACGGCGATGCTGCCGATCTTGACGGACAGGAACAGCAGTTTCGGATCGAGGCCGCGCAGATACAGAACATACGAGACGAGCCCGAGCAGGCCGAAGCTCAACGCGAACACGCAGCTGACGGCATGCCAGGTCCGTCCTTTGTCGAGATAGGCGAGTCGAGCGAGCAGGGCAGTCCCAATGCTCCAGCCGAGCAGCGTCAGTGCCGCGCCGGCTTGCAACAAGCGCATTCCCATGAAGAGCCCGAACAACGTAAGGAGTTGTCCTCCGAACATGCCGATGCCGACGGGAACGTAGTGAGTGCGCTTCAGCTCCGGGAGATTCATCCAACGTGGAAACACCGTGAGCAGAAAGCCGAACATGAACGACGGCAGCACTTGGTACTGCATGAGTATCGCGTGCAACCAGCCCGCCGGAACCGGAGGTTGACGCAGGCCGAGCACTTGCCAGCGCGCGTCGATGAGCCAGATCGCCCACCAGGTCATCGCGAGCAGGACGTTCGTCGCACCGATGAAGAACATCAAGCGGTGCGGGGCGGCTGCCAGCAGCCCTAGCACGTTCGCGGGAGGGGCGATGAGATTGGCGTTCACGGACATTTGACGGCTCCGGTCTAGTCCTTCCCCCGCCGGCGCGGGGGAAGGATCAGGAAGCGATGACCTCAGTGGCAGCTATTGTTTCGCGGTTTCGACCGAAGCCGGGACGACTGCCGCTGACTTCGGTGCAATCCACAGCCGGAGCACGAACCATGCGAGCGCGAGCGCGCCGACGCTGAAGATCGTGTCGCCAGGAACGCGCAACCACACGAGCAGCTGGATAATCGGCTTCTGCATCAGCTCGGCGGAGCGCGCGTACCAATATCCATGCTCGAGCGCAGCCGTGAGCTGAATCAACCCGATCGGCAGGAGCGTGAGCAACGCCATTCCAGCAAGGCCGATGTTGAAGGCCCAGAAGCTCGTGTTCAGCACCTTCTCGTTCCAAACGACGTTCGGCTTGATTCCGCGCAAGCAGAAGAGCATGAGGCCGATGCCCAGGAACCCGTACACGCCGAACAATGCAGTGTGGCCGTGCAACGGTGTCAGGTTCAGGCCCTGCATGTAGTACAGCGGCAGCGGCGGATTGATTAGGAAGCCGAACAGACCGGCGCCGACCAAGTTCCAGAACGCGACCGCCGTAAAGAACATGATCGGCCAGCGATACCGCTGCATCCACGGGGTTGCAGAGCCCAGCTTGAAGGTTTGATATGCCTCGAAGCCGATGAACGCGAGCGGCACGACTTCGAGCGCGGAGAAGCTCGCGCCGAGCGCGATCACTGCGGTCGGCGTGCCGGTGAAGTACAGGTGGTGCAGCGTGCCGAGCACGCCGCCGGACAGGAACACGATCGTCGCGAACAGGACGGCGACCGTCGCGGACCTCACGCGCAACAAGCCCAGGCGAGTGAACAGGAACGCAATCACTGCGGTCGCGAACACTTCGAAAAAGCCTTCGACCCACAGGTGCACGACCCACCAGCGCCAGTACTCGACCATCGACAGGTGGGTGTGCTCGCCCCACATCAATCCAGCGCCGTAGAACAGACCGATGCAAACGGTGGAGAGGAACAGCAGCACGATGATGGATTTCGATTCGCCGCCCTTCTTGATGGCTGGCCACAGTGCGCGACCGACGAGCGTCAGCCACACGCCGAGGCCGATGAACAGAAAGATCTGCCAGAAGCGGCCGAGATCGACGTATTCCCAACCCTGGTGACCGAACCAGAAGTTCTTGTCGAGACCGAGCTTCTGCATCACCGCGAGCCATTGGCCCGTGAACGCGCCGACCACGATGATCAACAAGCACACGAACAAGAAGTTCACGCCGAGGCGTTGATACTTTGGCTCGTGTCCTGAGATTGCAGGACCGATGTACAAGCCCATTCCAAGCCAAGCAGTCGCAATCCACAGC
>Ga0164243_10007799_pt1 | contig 15917 bp, 24 predicted proteins | sample OricompcompostOP_FD_108781 | JGI IMG/M metagenome (GOLD analysis project Ga0164243, IMG submission 108781) | Organic Plus compost microbial communities from Emeryville, California, USA - Original compost - Organic plus compost (OP) | ecosystem: Engineered > Solid waste > Mixed feedstock >...
CGTTCGTGAAGACCACGAGCCGGTCGAGAGGAATAGGGATCAACTCGCCACCAGCGCCGTACTGGCACACGCCGGGAACTCCGCTAGATGCCTCCCACTTGGCGATGCTCGTTTGCTTCCGAAACGCGAGCTTCTGAAGGTAGATGCGGTCAACGCCGTTGATCTTTCCGAAGTTGTACACCTTCTCAAAGACAGAGAAGCCGAAGTCTTGGTAGGTCAGAATCTCGTGCAGTGTGGTTTCCCAGCGCAACACTTCGAATAAGTTGGCGCGAATATCCTCAGCGATCCCAACGTTCACATCGTCGTCCGCGGCTGGCTGAATATGGAAGGATAGTGCCTTCACTGGTGCCTTGATAACGCGTAGAGTCATCTTCACCGCAGCGTCGGACTTGCGCATCTCGTTCCACGTGCGCAACGCATTACGACCCATCAGGTTGTAGTTATACTCTTCACCGGTAATGATGCCGCTAAAGATCTGAACACCGGAGTTGCCGATCTCCTTATAACGCTTTGATGTGTTTTTCGCTTGTGTCGCCATCTAGCCTTGAATATGAACTAGAAGCGCCTATTTAACAAGCCCCCGGTTATCGTCCCCGACGTGCCACCGAAGCTCGGTCCATCTTCATTGCTCGGCGTGTAGTCAAAGTCAGAAGGTCGGTTGTATTCAACCCAGTGCGCCGCGAGCAGTGCGTCAGAGAAGTCCGGCGACCGCCCAAGCCGCTTCTTAAGTTCGATCTTGCTCTCAACGATTGCCTGGCGCTCTTTGTAGGTGACCTTGTGGGCGGCAAAGTCCTTACGAAAATCTTGGAAGTAGGCCACATCGGCAAGGAACATCAACTCACCTCTCCGCATCTCGTCGGCCATGTCCACGTAGCCTTGTGAGCGGATGTTGTTGAAGAGAGCCACACCCTTATCGCTTGGCTTCGGGTCATCGATGATGTTGCCGTTCACATCGAGTATGCGGATGCCCTTGGTAGAGCCCGCAATGAACGCACCGACGTACCAGCCCAGACGATTACAGGCATTGAGTACACCCGAGCCGAGGCCGTTCGCATCCAGAGCCGCGTCCTCATACCCACCACCTCGCGCTGTAACCCAGTCGATGAACGCCTGCGCGATGAAGGTGTCCTTGTCGAAGTGCGGGTCGTCCTGAGGTATCTCCAGACGGTGCGCATCGACGACGACGCCTCCCTTGAGCTCCACGAAGATACAACCGTCGCCGCCATGCGACGGGTCACAGCCAAACGATGAGCGAGCTTCTGTGTCGTGCTCTGTCGTCGTGCGGATGAGGTGCGCACTGATGAGCTTCCCTTCTTCCTGGTCGAAGTCCCAGTCCCCCTCCAAGAGACGCCGTCTCTGAGCTTTTGGGAGGCGCGCAAGGGTCTGTAAGTAGTTCGGGCTCAGGAACGGGTTGTCGGTCGGTAGAGAGCGAATGAAGACACGCTTGGCCTGCCCGATGCGCAGCTTTCCATCTACGAACACATCACCACACGGCCAGCTCTGCATGTCACCGCCTCCGAGCTTCTCGAAGGGGTCATAGAACTCCTCGCGGGCGAAGTTGTTCGACGGGTTACAGGTCATCACCGTCTTGCCCGTGATGCTGTACTCACGGTTGAGCTTGCGGTTTGCGCGCGAAGCGAAGGCGCTAACCGCCGTGAGGTCGAGTTCACCCACCTCTTCGATTACCGCATGGGTGAGCGGGAGGGAACCGAAGCGGTCATAGTTCGGGTCAGAAGGTGCGTACGCCAGGTCGTGTAGCGTGATCGCGCTGCCGTTCTTGTAGTAGATGCCTGGCTGTGGTGAGCCCGGAGCCTTGTACGTGAAGTCATCGGCCGAGACGCCGAGATACTTGTGTGCCTCAGTCAGGAGCGTCGCCACGGTCGTCTTGCCGAGGTTGCTCATCTCCTTGCGCCCAAGCCCAATCGTGATGCCTGGGTACTTGCGACACTCGATCACCATCCACATGGTGACCAGCAGGCTCTTACCGCCGCCGGCCCCACCGCCGAAAAGAAGCTCGACTACGTAGGGGTCGGCCAGGACATTGAAGGCGAGCTGCTGCTTACGACTGAGGGTTATGTTCGGCATCGACGACGTTGATCGTCAGAGCATCTGAACCAAAGAGGCCATCGACCGTGCCCGAGTGCTCTAGTTTCTTGATCATTTTGCCCTTGAGCTTATAGGCGAGGTCCAACGCTGCGGCTTGTGCACGGGCGTCAGGCGCCCAGTACCAAACGACGATGATGCCGGTGATCGGGTTCGTCTCGTAGTTGCGAGGCTGACAGCCGGCTTCGAGCAAGATATTCCGAATCTCTTCTTGTGGGAGCCAGGAAGGGAACTCAGCTCGTTCTAGCTTCTTCGCCTCTAGTAGTTGGGCGTGCTTCGCCAAGAGGTCGGTATCTGGGAGAAACTTATCCATCGCCTCTTGCCAGTCAATAGACCTTGTGAGGTTGGTTGGGTTCTTAGCTGAGGCATCCGAATACCCAGCACGTCGCATAGCCTCGCCAACACTAATCTGTCCACGGTTTTCCACGTAGATCGCAATGGCTCGTTGTTGCTTCATTGTCGCCATATCTACCCCATATTTATGCACACTTCAGCGCAGTTTGAAACCCCGTTTAGAGGTCGTGAAGGGGTAGAAAATTTGCGTCCGGCCTGCGGCGCTTCTTCGCTAAAGGCGGTTCGGTTGGTTGTGCGAGTAGTGGAAGAGCAATTATTCCGGGCGGCGCGTCCGCACGATGAGCCCAGCGCTCACCAACTCGTCGATGGCTTCCCTGATGTCCTCTTCTACTTCTCGTATGGCATCCACCCCGCATCGGGCAGGGAGTACCACCTTGAAGGGAACATCGACTTCGAGGAGCGCGTCGACGTAGTCCGGCGCTTCCACCTCGACCCGCTCGAGTTCGAGCAACACCTCGGCATAGGGTCGTACTCGCGTTCCACCTAGAAGTGTCTGACCCCGCTGATACGTTGAGAGAACTAGTAGTGAGGGATTAACCGGCGGGGGGGACGCGTTGAAGAACTATCCGAATCAAGCATCATCGTTCGGACGTGTGAGAGACACGCTTCAAACGATCAGCGAACTGCTTGATAAGGGGCAGGACGTCGATGATGATGGCGTGCTTGGCTACGCAGCTGCTCGAAACGGTGCCTACACTTTCCGTGGTCTCCCCGCGAACCCCGATGAAGCCACGCTCACTGCTCGCATCGCACAAGAGAGGCTGAAGCCAGCGGGGAGCCAGGGAGCACGCACATTCGCCCGCGAGCTTCGGCGCACTCTGCGCGACATGGGTTGGCTCGACTCAACGACCCAGCTGACGCAGGCTGGTAAGGATCTTCTCGCCTCGGAGCCCGCGAGCGTTGAAGAGCAGGCACTTCTTGTCGAGGGCCTGCTGAACATCGAGGCGACCAATAAGGACGGTAGTCAGCCGAATCATCCCGTCCGCACCATGCTTCAGCTCCTCGCGCACAAGCCGAGCGTGCACCGCCTCGGACTTGAGCTGGCACTTGAGCCGGTTGACGATGGGGATGCCGAGCTGGCGCGGATCATCACCCTCTACGACATGCCCTCCGATCAGCGACAGGCCGCGCTCGACATCACAGACGCTCAGCGTGCGAATGCCGTGAAGATCTTCCCTTCGCTCGCAGAGTACGCGGGCCTCGTCGTGGAAGAGGACGGTCTCTATTCGCTCTCACAGGATGGATGGCGAGTCCTCGGGCTTCCTCAGGGAGCTCCGGCAGCACAGGCGGGTCAGGCCATCCGTCAGCGCCGTGGGCGCCGCACGACCGTTGGTCGCCTCGTCACGAGCATCACTGCGGGCAAGCGTCGTGCGCACCGACCGCCGCGAGCTCTCACCTTCGAAGAGCAGGTCCGAGCCTATGAGCGGCTGTCTGAGCGCACCGACTCGCACCAGGCGCTTGTTCGGCGTATCTGGCGCGAGATCGGGGAGGATCGCGGGGACATCTTCGAGGATGAGTTCAGTTACGACCTTCTGTGGGTGCCAACTGACGACGCTGTTCCGGCGTACCTGTTTGAGATGAAGAGCATCACGGGCGAGACTGACGCCTATGCTCGCGTTCGTCACGCAGTAGGACAGCTGGTCTACTACGAGTACTTCAATGTCGCACCGACTCTGAACGGTCGCGAGCTGGTCAAGATCGCAGCCTTCGATTCGGACATCCCGGAACCGCTCGTGGACTTCCTGACATCAATGCACATGGGCGCTCTGTTCTCCGAGAAGGGTGCCGATGTCGTCGCGCTCAACGAGCTTGGTCAGGAGTTCCTGGATCAGCTTCAGTAGATGCGAGTCGCATGCGAGCTAGCTCCACGTACTCAGGCTTGATCTCGCATCCCCAATAGTGGCGACCGTTACGAGCCGCTGAGACGCACTCTGTGCCGCTTCCAGCGAACGGAACGACTACAAGGTCACCTTCGTTCGAGAAGTGGTTCACGATGCGGTCTGTGAGGCTCAGCGGCTTCTGCGTGGGGTGTTCGGTGCGCTCGTCTGCGAACCTACGTCCCGCCAGCACAGGGAACTGCCACACGTCACCTGCCATTCGCCCGTCCGGATGCGGCGTCCACACCTTGCCGTTCTTGGTGATGGTGTTCTTCAGCCGCTCAGTGCTCTTATAGGGCTCGCGAATCACGTGGTAGGTGAAGTCCGGTCCCTTCGAGAACCAGAGCAGCGGCTCATAGTGAGTCGCGAGAGTCTTGGTACTGCGGCTCCAGCCGTTCTCGTAGTTCCATACGATCATCCGCCTGTACTCGAGGCCGAGATTGTAGAGCTCTACCTGCACGAAGCCGATGTAGTGGTGGATGCCGTAGACGAACAAGGATCCGCCAGGCGCGAGGATGCGCTTGCACTCGGTCAGCCACTCCCGAATCCAAGGGATCCAATCGTGTGACCTGATGTACTCCTTCTCAATGCCGAAGGCCGGCCCGAGATTGTAGGGCGGGTCAGCGATGATCAGCTGCGCCGAGTTGTCCGGGAGTTTCTTCAGTTCCTCTACGCAGTCACCCAGAACGATCTCATCCACTACAGCTTCCTCAAGATGACGATGTTCTGGTGATGCACGTTCGGCACGTAGGCGAACGGGTAGCCATAAGGGAACACTCGCTTGTGTCGCTGGTAGAGAACGTTCATAGCTTGCAGAGTGAAGCCGTGGCCCTCCATCGCCCGGGCGATATCCGCGTGGAACATGTAATACCGGCTCTTGTGGCGGAAGTCGCCAACAACGAGCACCATGTAACCCTTGTGCTTCAGGGCAACGCTCGCATCCGCGAGCGTCTTGCCGAGCACATCAATAAACTCGTCGTAGTCCTCGATATTGCCGAGATCACGGTCGTCGTCACCGTAGTTAGTGACAAGGCCATGGGCTTCACGAGTTTGCTTTTGCTTATGATCGCTCTTCTTATTGAGGATCGACCAATATGGCGGCGAAGTGACGATGAGGTCGACAGAATCCTTTTCGAGCTTCTTTGCGAGCTTCCGCGAGTCTCCCTGCATGACTGTCTGCGGGCTTTCAGCAAGCACAGATGCAGGGACTTCCTTTTCAAGCCGCATACGAGCGAGCTTGGCGAAGTCGGGGTACAACTCGAAGCCGATACCTTGCCGACCTTCGAGCGCAGCGGCCTTCAGAGTTGAGCCGACACCTACGAACGGGTCGAGCACAACCTGGCCAGGCTTCGTGAACATGCGCACGATGCGGGCGACGTCGGTGTAGGAGTACGGCGCGGGGTGAAGCTTCTCGATGGCAGCCTCAGCGTGACCAGCCCCCAGACCCTTCTGGTTCCAGACACTCACGCTCTCGCTCAGCCACTCCTTGGAGGTGAGAGCGTTAAGAGTGTTGCGTGGGTCGACCTCGGGCTTGACCTCATCGAACACAGGTGACCTCTCGTAGCGAACAGACCGCCCGGGGCAGGGCGGCTAAGACAACCTCGATCCTAACCGGGCTTCGGACATTGGCGCGGAGGCGCGTGCATGACCTCGTGATCGGAGGAAACCTTCAATGTCAGGTTGATGTAGTAGCCCCCCCTGCTGGCACCTCTGTCATTCTCTTCAGTTCTTGCTTCCTCGTAGTATTTGGGTTAGGGCTTGGCGCATGAATGCGTTACGACGGTTGCGCAAGACGCATGGACAATCTGTCGTGCCATCCTCCAGAAACCAATCACATCCGCTACAGGCTCCAGTATCGGGATCAAATCGCTCTGGGTCTTCGGAAAAGTCGGCTCCTATCACCCTATCAAGCACTAGCTGCTCTATGGTGGCGAGGGCTTCGGATACGTCTTTATTCTTCTTGTCGTTGTATACGCCAAAACTGCCAATGCCGCTATTTCAATAGTAGGCATTTGCTCCATCTTCAAAGATTTGTTTTAGTACTTCTTCTACTGTGTTTGGGTTAGGCATCTTCTCCTCCTTCCGCCTTGTAAATCTCTACTTTGTCTTTGCCTTGTATCTGCTTCCATCGCCACGACAGCCCGTTGATGGCGAGGCGTCTGGTTAGCTCGTAGCTCTCGTCGTCGTAGCCGAAGTCCGAAGCTTGCTCCATACGGCGGATGAGATACGCGTCTGACTTGCCCTGAAACTTCGCTCTGATCACTTCATCAAGGCTCTCGACCGCATGGCCATAGTCCTTGGGCGCTGGCAAGTCAGTGATCGTCGCTTCTATTGCTTCGCCTTTGAAGTTTCGTATTGTGCGTTTAGGAAGCTCGCTCATGCGATCTCCTTCTTCGTCCACTGGACCGTCCCGGTTTTCTCTTCATGACACGGGACGCAGAGGTACTGGAAGTTGGTGACGACGTAGCGAAGCTCAGGGTGTGGACCCTTGCCCTTGATGTGGTCTGGAGCATGACGTGAGTACTCACCTGTTTCGAGCCGAGGTGGCATCGCTCCACAGTTGGCACAGGCGATACCGAAGTTCTTGTCTAGATACGGACGGACAACTTTGTCGATGAACGCCCGGTCTTTGTTCGCGACCTTCCCGCGTTGCCTGATGCGCTTCACGCCGCGCCTGAGCGGCTTCCGAGGCTTCGATGGTGTTGCACGTCGTCTCGCGTAGTAGCAGTCGCCACAGACGGTCTGAGTGCTGCTGTACTGCATGTACTTGTTGCCGCACAGTGGACACTCGCGTTCCATCTACCAGTTGCCTCGTGCTTGGTAGGTATCAAGCGCCTTCTGCCAGGTGCCGTAGTGGACCTTCACGTAGTAGTTGATCGGACCAAAGATGCTCATAGGCACCTCGTAACCACGCAGGAGTGCGGCACAGCTACAGCGCGCGATGACTCGGAAGTTCAAACCGTCGCCGGCCACGAGCATCTGAGAGGCCGCGACCCACTCCTCATCACTGATGCCGACAGTGTGTCGCTCATAAGCGAACGATTCTTCTGCGGGTGCTTCGGGCTCGGCTGGAATCTCCTCGTCGACGGGCGCCGCGGCGACCGGAGGTTCCGAGATCTCAAGCGGCTCAACCTCGATGTCCTGGAGTGGAGCTTCTATCGGGTCAGCTGCCGTCGTGTTGAGCACGAGGGCTTGAACGGGTTGCGCGCTCGACAGCTCGGATGCAGCTCGAGCGAAGTTGAAGACGGTTAGACCGATGAAGCCGAGGAAGATCAGCCCGGTCGCGATGAGCAGGTTGACGATGCGCGTCATAGGTCCACTCCCGTCTTAGGGAGCTCGGCCGGCGCTTCTGGTGTCACCTCCTCACAGACGTGAGGCTGCGTGACTGGCGGTTCGGGCTTAGGTTCTTCCGCACCGAACATGAACACTGCCGCCCATATGACGACGCAGATGATGGTTACAAGCACGAAGATCACCATGAGCATCTTCGCTCGATGGTTCGTTTGAATTTCTGACATACGTTTACTCCTTGTTTAGTTGTGAGTCCTCGACTAGAGGCAGGACCGGGCAAGGGTGGGCATCGCCCGGTCGTGTGAGTAGTCGAAGTTGGTGGACCTCTTGGACGATTACGCCGTTTGTACTTCCGGCAACCACCGATTGAGGGTTCATCATGGAGTATTCGGTTGCCGAGTATGTACTCGCGGCCTAGCGGGCAACTCCCACTCCGTTGATTCTTCCTATAAAGGTTCGCGTTTAGGCTGCGTTGAGTATGCGCTTTTAGGTTCGAAAAGTCAATATCTTTGTCCGGCGTTATCAAATGCGTGATGTGGAAAACTGGAAATCGCAATATCGCTCATGGGAATATAGCCTTTCCCGATTCGATAGGAGGGCGATATGCCGCGCAAATTCCAGGGGCTCCGATGGGATGCCTACAACTCCGAGAACCCCACCGATGTCGTCCGGTACGTATCGCTGGACACGGACAGGCAGCACACCCCCTACTGGGTCGTCCAGGACATCCCACCCATCAATGCCTTTAGCAACCGGCATCGCATCATCGCCGTCCACGACAGGCCGAAGGCGCTGCACGTCGAACTTCCACTCATGGGAGGGATGGTCGTCGCTTGCTGGGACAGGAAGGTCATCGAGACGTTCTGGACGCTGGGCGTTCCGCTCATGGTCTTCGGCACCACGACAGCCTTCATCTCAGACCGGATGCAACTGAAGAAGCGCCCGACGCTGGGCTACCCGTGCCTCTACGAGGTAACGCACCTGCCCTGGCACGGAGACAAGTGAGCACCATCCAAGGCTTCCCCTGGCGCGACTACGGCAGTGAGCAGCCTGGCGAACTCGACGGGGTGATGGTCATGACTGCCGACGACGGGCGGTCGTTCTGGCTCGTGCACGGCATCGTCGTAGACCCGTCTGAGAGCGCCCCTCGCATCGTCATCGTCAAAGGCCGGCGTGATGTTCGGCACGTCGAGTTCTCGTTGCTCACAGGCGAGCGTGCGGCCTCCTGGGACGTGCGCTTCGTTGAGACGTTCTGGAAGCTCGGCGCTGAAGTCGAGATTCATGCCCGGATGCCTGAGTACGTGGAGCTGAGGCTCGAAGCCCGCTACGAAACACAGATGAGCGCCCGGACGGGTGTCTACTCGGTAACGTCCATGCCGTCCTGAGTGGCCATGTCCGCGTAGGTCATGATGACCTTCTGCCAGTGCTCGACGTTCGGAACCATCACCATCTTGAGCGCTTCTATCGTGCCCGCTGAGGGGATGATGAGCGTGCCGAAGTTGAGCATCGTGGCGAAGATGCCAGACTGCACAGCAGCGACGTTCTGAACGCGCACCCATTCCTGCTCGACGGTTTGCTTGTTGAAGAGGCTCTTCCAGTTCACGGCCTTGAGCCCGTCAGTCGTCAGCTCGACGTAGCTCAGGCTATAGACGTACATCCAGACGATGAAGAACGCGGCGACAAGAGCCACGACCAGTACAGCGATAGCGAAGAGCACACCCTTATCGGCGTACGGGATGCCCGCCGCCGACCATGCGCCCCACAGGATAAGACCGATAGATGCGATGGCTCCAAGAGCGATGCCAACCAGACCTATCCATGACTTCCGAACTGTGACTGGTAAGGCATCCATAGCACTCAATGTGAGGCAAGAGCTTCAAAGCGTCAAGGCATAGATCCCCGCTCCCCTACTACTGAGGGGATGGGAGCTTAGGAGCAAGGAAGAGGGCATCGACTGGCCTGTTAGCGACGGTTCCCTCTGGAACGAGGAACCCGATGCGGTTGATTAAGCCGCCCGCCTTCGATGAACTCCCTCTTCTATGCTCCTAATTGTCAAAGCCTTCTACAATCCACCCTCGCGCACTGCCAATGCTCACGAGAACTCGTGCACTTTTTGCACAAGTTCTCGGCTTGCCAGTTGGGTTCTGGTTCCAACAGGGCGCTCGGTGGTTCAGCACTCAGTAAGTCGGGCGTCGTTCTCATTGAGACAGGGGACGCCAGGCCTGTGAGGGCTGCACCTACGGTTTGATTCAAAGACAGATGCGAGGGGCGATGACGAGACCGAATCTCTTTCATCGCTGCTTGACCAAGCTCGTACGACTTAAACGTATCCGCCCTTCCTGCTCTTCGGTCTAGCGATGAGCGCCAGGAAGCTCCCTCGTAACCATCTTTGAAAGTGCCGCTACACTTTGCATTGTAAAAGTATATGCATAAGCGGTCAACCGTAGTACAATATGAGCAGTTCTACGTGACATCTAAGAGGCTCCGCAATAGCGGGGCTTTCTTCTTGCTTATACCCCCGTGATGCCAGTTCTACGTGACATCTCGGTTGCTCCCATTTACTCACACCCGTTCGATGGCGTCAAACGCGCCTGTGCATAAGTTTGCCGTTTCTGTGGATAATAACGGGCGGTGCATCTAAGGTCTTGCCAAACCGCTTCTGCTTGTGCATACTCAGGCGCAGATATGAAAGGGCATCTATTCCGCAATGACAAGCTCGGGCTCACTGAACTCTGGTTCGATGTCCCGGCAACAAAAGAGCTGCCAGCCTTTCGAGTGCTGACAGCTAAGGAACGGAAACAGATGCTCGGCCGACATCTCGACATCGTGTCGCAGAAGACTCAGTACGAGACGCGGAAGAAATCAGGCTGGCCAAACCGTCGTCGCGGCGAAGAACGCCAGAGCCACTAGAAACGCGCTCACAGCGAGCAGTAGGTCATTAAGCGGCTGAGGCCGGCTGACGTACTTAGCGCGGCGTACAGGACGCCTGACAGGGCGATTGTGAATGGTGCGGCGTGGTGGTCGAGCTAACGGGGTGAGGTCGAGCGGGGTCATCTCCCCTCCCTGACTGTTCGTGATATAGAGGGTCATCCAGTAGCCTCCAACCAGTCCGTCCAATAGCAGTCGCCCTCTTCAGTGAAGTGCTCCTCCCACGAGGTACCCGACCCTTTGAAAGACTGGCTGAGGCACCGCTCCGAGCAGTAGTACTCGTCGCAGCACAGGTATCCCTCTGTCATCACAACACCACACTCGGAGCAAACTCTCTCTTCTGACATGCGGTCGACTTCTACCATGATGATGAGTAGTAGAAGTCGCCAGCTTGTACCTCAAGCTCCGGCTCAAGCATTTCAATCGTCTGTTTCAGGTCGTTCACGTACCATTCGTCGTAGCTTGTTGCGCCGAAGAAGAAGCCCTCCTGGGCTGGCAAGAGTTCAGCGGCGAGTTCTGGGTTTGCCACCACCAAACCTTCATAGAACGTTTCGATACGCTTTCCATCTTCGTACCTATAACCAGTGGATACCTTGCCCTTGACGAGCTTGAGTTCGGAAACAAGCCGCTTACAAAGCTCGACCAGTTCGCGTATCTGGCCATCTGAGACCCAGGCTTCCCGACAGTCATCTTCACCATCTTGACAGTTCGTTACGAACCATCGGTGGATTGCGTTTGCTTTTCGCCAGTATGCGATGTGCTCAGCAACGTAGCTAATACGCTCCGGCTTTAGCCCTTCAAGTGGTTTGCCGTCACGAGTTACCGTAACGGTTGTAAGTTCATCTTTCGCCATGTGTGGCCAGTTGCGCACGTAGTGGCGGCGCTCCAGGTTCATATCTAGACCCATATTCAGTTATTCCTTGTTTAGTTATCGGCGCCTAGTTGAGTTCAATCGGGTGGGCTTCTTTGCCTCTATCGCCGTTGCTCTTTCGACTGTTTATAGTATGCGCTTTTGTGCGAGAAAAGTCAACGCTTTTATGTTGTATAATTGTCTACTTCACTACGAGAAGAGCAGAGGCGCAAACTCGGTTACAGTCGAAACGAGAAACAACTCTCGGTCATGCTCGGAGCGTTCATCGACAAGCTTCTGCAACTCCTTTGCACGAGGCGCATCTTCGGCCACAAACACCACGAGAGGAAACGGCGGAACGTTCTCGTCGTCCCCATCGATAGAGTTGTAGGCGGCAATGTAATCGTCCAGTTTCGCACGGATAATACGGTCATGCTCGGACGCCCGGTCATATTCAATGAAGACGTGGCCACCCTCTCGCCTCCATACGTCGTTATAACGCACATCAAGGTCGGGGCGCACGATGACGCCGTTAACGTCCCACCAAGAGTTCGGCTCAGTCCGGTACTCGAATATCTCGATGCGACCCTTGTGTGCGTACTCCAATATCTCGCAGAACGCGTCCGCGATACCGAGCGTGTGCGGGTTCACTGCCGTCATAGGCCTTCCTGAGCGTCCTAGCAGCTTTCGCCCCATCGAGCCGAGTTGATACACGTTGTAGGCGCTTCCGCCGCCCACACCGCCTCTCATGCGGCCAGGCCACGGCACGAGCGCGATGAGGTGGCGTTCAAGCAGCCGATTGATAGCTCTGTATTTCGGCGTCTCGGTCACATCGTGAAAGTGCATCACGTCAAGATGCGCCGACGTCAGCTGTCGGAACTGGCCGAACGAGGCCACGATCTGCTTGTCGCGGGGGTTCGCATACATACAAGTGACTATGGAGCGCAGTAGTCCCGCAGTCAAGGGCGGGTTCTTCCCTGTGATTCCGCGGGTTGGACGAGCAGCGAGCTACACGTCTGCTACACGGCGGACTACACACCTCAGTTCGTCCACATGTTATGGACAATTCTACAACACAAAAGTGTTGACTATTTCAAGCTAAAAGCGCATAGTTTCGGTAAGGCGAACGCACGGCATAAGACCATAAGCATGTGACTACTAGCCCGCATAAGCAAACCATAGAAGGAGGGATCAATATAAGGAATGGCTACACATGAATACTGAAACGATCAACCCTTACACCATGCCGCAGAAAGTTCAAGGCAAGAGGATGGAATCACTGCATTTCCGCGCTGAACCAGCCTACATCAGAGCTCTAACGGTGATGTCAAAGAAGGAAACCGAGCGTCTGGGGGTCTTTGTCTCTCGCTGGACGATCATGAACAACCTCGCGCGTCGCGACTCAATCGAGATACGTCGTATCCGAAGCGAGTTCAACCGCGAGATCGAGAGGCAAGAAGCACAACTAAACAAGGAAAAGCACCATGGCTATCAAAAGGAACCGTCGCCCATCACGTCAAGAGACTCTTCGTAGGCTCGCCCATGAACGACGCGAACGCATGTACCGCACCTACACACCTCGTCGTAGGGACTTCCGTTCACCACAACAACGCATAAGGGACGCCCTCAAACAGGCGATTAAGACGACGTCATGGCCGGCGATCTGCTAACGAGCCAAGACGAGCACCGTAATGCTCCGTCCTACCTGGTGCCTCCAGTGATCGCCAAAGCGCTCATTAAGATCCAGCAGGACCTCAGCCCGATGGCGAAGACACGTCACAACAGCGCCTACGGCAGTAGCTACGTCCCTCTCGAAGAGGTGACACCGATCGCTCATCAACTTCTGACAGCGCACAAGATTGCGCTGCTCCAGCCGATGACCACTGACGACCATGGCCAGGCAGCTATCGAGACGATCCTCGTGCACGAGAGTGGTAAGTCATTCTCACGAACAACGAAGCTCGCATTGAGCAAGATCGACCCCCAAGCGCATGGCTCGGCAGTCACCTATACCCGCCGCTACGCCCTTATGGCGATGCTCGGGCTCACTGGTGAAGGCGAGGACGATGATGGCAACAAGGGCTCAGGTGTACAAACACCACCTACTGAAGAACAAGTGCGTGAGCTGAAGTTGCTCATGGCGTTGCTGTCGTACTCACAGAGCGACCTCGCGAAGATCATCAACGCGATCAAGACCCAGGATGCGGCCCACGTCGCACTAGTGAAGTATCGAGACCTCGTCTCTCAGAAGAAGAGGCAGCTAGGTGTCGAAGTCGAAGATGATGATGGCGGACCGATCGAAGAGTCAGAAGACTCTGAGGTTTCTCCGACTTCGCTCGAAGGGTTCAAACGCCGCATCACAGCTCTCGGCCTTGCCGGACCGGAGTACGAACGCAAGGTGATTCATGCAGCCACGAAGGCGTGGAAGCTCGAACTGGTCATGAAATCGGAGGACAAGATTGAATCGCTCAATCAATTCCTCATCACTCTGGAGAGCGGCGTGCATGCTCTAGAGCCAGAGTTCTACGCACCAACTGACGAGCCTCGGACAGTAGAGGTGAGCGTCGCATAGACTAACCGGGCAAAGCCCAGAAAGACAACTGAATATGGCACGAATCAAGAAACATGTTTTCGACGCAATCAGTCGAGAACTGAAGAACACAGACCACCCTCGATCACAAGCGGATATTGCAGCGGACTACCAGGTCAGCTCATCCACGGTAAGCGCGGTCAACCTCGCTCGCACCTGGGGCAACTTCCGAGCAGGAATAAGGGCGAAGAGCCCACTCCGCTCCCCTGTTCGTCACGCAAAGCCGTCACGCTTCGAGAAGGCTCAGAAGGCCGGGCTCAACCCGGTGACGCTTGAGCAGCGCATCGAGGACCGTTTCGAACGCGAACTGACGAAGATCGCTGAGACCTATGAAGATCGCTCGAGCGCGAATGATCGATTCAAGTACCTTGCCCAACGAGACGATTCTCTCCAAGAGCGCCAAGACGTTGCATTGGACCGCATCCGCGCGTCTGAGCGCTCGATTGCGATGCTCGGATGGGCAGTAACGGCGCTAGCGGTCGCTGTCGTACTCGTCATCATCTTCAAGTAGCACCTACACATCACCGGGCGTCGCACATCTCAGACAGACGAATACCAGGGCATCGAGCGACAGATCGTCGTTCAGAGCCCGTATCGCCCCTCCCCTGAGCTGCACCCTTCCGCAGTTGGAACAGTGCCTCGGATTGAGCCCACGAGACTCCATGTAAGCCACTACGCGCTCTCGGAGGATGTCGGGCTTGGAGATGGACTGCCGAGTGGGGCGACGCCCAAGGCGAGACGAGATGATCTGCTGCACCCTCCGTTCGGAGATTGTCAGCGACAACTCCTCCTTAATCCAGGCTGCGGACATCCCGCGCCGTGCGAAGTAGAGGATTTCGTCATCTCGTTGCATCTATATCAATTTTAGCAAGGAGGTCAATATGGCCAAGAAGTATCGCTTTATGGTCCGCACTACCCTCTATGGTTCGGTTACACGCGAACTTGAGGATGGCGTGACGCCCGACGAGATGGCGGATGAGATTGCGGCAGAAGAACCGAGCTATGACGACATGGATCGGGAACACATCGTCAGTGTCGAGTGTGAAGTAGACGACTATTATCAAGTTTCGCAATAGCTTCGCTTCGTACAACGCATATTCTGCGAACCAAATAACAGAGGTAGCAGAACGACGCCAAGCGATACCATCATTTCGCACTTTGTCAATTAGTTAAATCATTGGACGCTCGCAACGTTCTGTGTCATAGCTACGTTGCGAGCCCATCCGATTACGTTTCTGTCAAAAGCGTCATCTACTGGCACTTTTCCACAGGCTCAGTGATCCACACGCACGGCTGGCGTTCTGCGAGGGCCAGCCGTGGATGCGGGTTACTGACCGACCCAAGCGCGGACAACACTAACTAAGAAGCATCAAGGGGAGGTTGCTTCAAAGCCAGTGCTATACAACCCGCGCTTCGGTCGGCTAGCAACCGAGCAACTAAGTTAAAGGAGGCATATGGCCAAACCAAAAGAACTAACTATCAATGACGTTGTGTATGTCCCGAAGGATTCGATTAAGCAATCCGACGAACCTCGCAACTCAGATATCAAGATCGTCATCCTGCAGCGCGGATGGGTGTTCATCGGCCGCTACAGCGAGAACGGTGAGAACGCAGCGCTAGATAACGCGTACAGCATCCGCATCTGGGGAACCACTAAGGGCCTGGGACAGCTTGCACTGGAAGGTAAGACTTCGAGTACCAAGCTTGACAAGGCGGGCCGGGTCGAGTTCAACAAGCTGACTGTCGTTGCGATGATCAACGCCAAGGCTGACCTATGGGAAGCGGAGCTGGTCTAACACAGGCCGTTGCCCCTCCCATTGCAGCTTCACTCGGTGAAGACAGCCAATCAACGATGAGTGGTCGAAACGGCTACGGCAACGGCTACGGCAACGGCTACGGCAACGGCTACGGCAACGGCAACGGC
>Ga0164243_10007800_pt1 | contig 15917 bp, 13 predicted proteins | sample OricompcompostOP_FD_108781 | JGI IMG/M metagenome (GOLD analysis project Ga0164243, IMG submission 108781) | Organic Plus compost microbial communities from Emeryville, California, USA - Original compost - Organic plus compost (OP) | ecosystem: Engineered > Solid waste > Mixed feedstock >...
CCATTGCTCAACAATCACATGATTGCCTGCCAGCAACGAGAAACGAGCAAGCCACATCTCAATTTCCCGACCCAGACGCAAACGAAGGGGTGAATTCATCGGGATACGAGCAAGCAACCATGTGCAACGATGCTGCGCCCGTTCGTTCTCTCCCCGAGCCTGCTCAATCCAGGCCAGTATGAGTTCTGCCTGTACCTGAAATTCCTCGTTTTCAAGCCGTAGAGCGAGGTGCAAAGCTTCCTGAGCCTGCTTTTCCGCTGCCGCTGTATCATTCCATTCATATGCCAGTCGTGCCAGAAACAGCAAGGCGTGCGCAATGTCATCACTATCATTCTCCTCTCGGGCTTCAACAAGCAATCGCCAGCTCATTTCGGCTACCTGACGAAGTTTCCCCTGTTCATAGATTGTCTCATGCAGCAGCACCGCTTGAGCCCGCAACATCGCTCTATTTCCTTGTGCTTCACAAACTGCGTAGAGTTTTAAGAAAATTTCCTGAGCCTCCCGCAAGAAGCCATACGCCAGCTTGCCTTTGCCAATGATATTCAGACTGAGATTCTGCCATGCCAATTCGCTCTCTGGTTCTCTTTCAGAGAAACAGGCAAGGGCGTGCTCAGCATATTTGATCGCTTGCTCAAGCGCTCCATATTCTCTGCTGAAAAGTGCATGCAGGGCGAGCGCTCTTCCGAGATTGAGGGTATCACCGGTAGCCCGAAACCCTGCTTCAGCTCTCTGGAGTGTCTCTTCAATCTCTATTCGCAGCGCCTGTAGATTGGGAAAGCGCTTCCCACCGGGTGTGATAATCTCCTGAGTGGCTGAGTTTTGTCGTCTATATTCATGCAAACCGGGATTCTGGATAATAAGCCCCTGAGTAACGGGACTCTCAGTAACAAGTTCTCGGGTAGCCAATTGCTGAGTGACAGGAGCTTGACTGATAAGATCTTGACCGGCAAATTTCTGGGGTAGAAAGTCCCGATTTTCAAGACCCTGATTTTCAAGACCCTGATTTTCAAGCCCTTGAGAAGAAACAGGCGCGATAACAAACACTAAGAGTAACGCGACAACATATCCTAGCGAGAAAATTTGGCGCGTACGCGCCATTTCTTCCGGCAGTCGTTCTAGCCAACGACAGAGTGTACGTCCTCCATCTACCTGCTGTAGCATCCAGGGATCAACAAAATGATGAAGAAGCCTATCAAGAATTCGGGCAATCATGTCAGCAGCATGGTCTATATCCTGTGCTTGAAAAGCTGTCTCGATAGCCTCTACAAGCATTCCCTGCTGCTCATACCAGTCGCTCGCTTTGCGAAGCAACGCGCGTTGCTCTTCCAATCCCAGGCGCCGCCGAGCCTCAGCCTGCATCGCTTCCGCAAAGAGGGGGTGATACCGATACCATCTCTCAGATATTTCCCGTCTTTCTAGAAGAGGCGGACGATACTCAGGCTGTCCCCCGAGCATTTCCCATCTTTCCGGGAGGAGTGGGGTAGAGCGGCTCTGCTCATCGAGCATTTCCCGTCCTTCTAGAAGAGGCGGATGATACTCAGGCTGTCCAAGTTTCTCTAGAAAGAGGCCTGCACGGGCCAGTTCTTCCAGAAAGTGCTTGCTATCATGTCGTCCTGTGATCGCATCACACAGCGAGCCCGTCAGGGAAGCAAGCATACTGGTATGAAGCAGAAAATCCTGCTGCTCCACTGATTGCGTCAGCAGAACCTCCGAAACAAAGTAATCCAGGAATGGGCGCTGATCTCCTGCGAAGCGCACCAGGCTCTCAACATCCCCACCCTTCTGAAACCAGAGCACCAGCAAGCGCAGGCCAGCGGCCCACCCCTCTAAACGCGTTTCAACAAGGCGTAATCCTTCTTCAGAGATTGGTATCTGATGCAAAAAGGCCGCGATCTCCTGGCGCGAAAAACGCAGATCATGGAGTTCACACAGCTCTCCTCTGGCCCGGAAACTAGCCAGCGCAAGTGGCGGCTCACTACGACTCAAGATGACGATGTGCAAGGAAGCAGGGAGATGTTCCAGAAAAAAACCCATTGTTTTTTGAATGAGCGGTGATGTGATACGGTGGTAATCTTCCAGAATGAGCACGCCACTACAGGCAAAGCGCGTGATATCGTTTAACAAAAGCGTGAGGATTGCTTCAAATGAAGGCATTTCAAAAGGGGATAGACTGGCAAGTGCACTCTTGCCAACCGCGGGATGGAATGTTTGCAAAGCAGTGATAAGGTAGCGCCAGAAACGGAGCGGATCATTGTCATCTGTATCGAGCGAAAGCCAGGCGACAGGTAACCCCGGCGAACGCTGTATCCACTGACAGACGATGGTTGTCTTTCCGAAACCAGCCGGTGCGGTAATCAGCGTCAAGCGGCTGGTTAAAATTGCATCCAGCTTTTGAAGCAGGCTCTCTCTGTCAATCAATGGTGAGGGCAGGTGCGGAGGCTGGAACTTCGCGTTCAGGAGCGGTGAAGCCGGTTCAGTACGGGGCTGTTCATGAATCGCATTTTCGATAAGGCTTTTCGCCAGCGCCTCCAACCGTGCAAAGGTCAAATCTGATGTTTTGCCTGCATATCTCTTGACCGTGCGGCGATCCTGGCTGCGATAAGCATACCAGTAAGCAGATCCCCTGACACGCGCTTCTTTCAAGAGCGTCACCGTTCCCTGCAACCCGCGAAAAGAAAACGAGATGTGCTCATCCAGCCAGCGAAACCAATCAGCATCCTCTTCGTGCTGGAATGTATAGAGCAATGCACCCTGTTCAAAGAGCTCATAGCGTCCTTTAGCAGAACGCTCCCCACGAGCAACCAACATATAGCGAGCCTGTTTAGGCATACTTGTTTCTTCCCCAATGAACGTTTATATTCCCCAACATCGATTATCGGGTAAGTATAGCAGGACATTGCCTGATTGTCATTTGTTGGGGAATACAATGGGAAGGAAATCAGGCAGAGTCGGTGACAGAAGATGTCAGGAATAGATGCTATCATCTTTGTTACAAAAAAGAGGAAAGGATGTATGTTTTTATGAGTGACCTCGGCAGTACAAACCACGAAATCATTCAAGAGTTTCGGCAAAACAAGGGGAAGGTCGGCGGCTATTACGAGGGACAACCGCTTCTCTTGCTTCATACAAAAGGCCGAAAGAGCGGCCAGACGCGCATCACGCCACTGGCCTATACACAGGATGGCGAGCGTATCATCTTGATCGGCGCAAATGTTGGCTCATCCAAAAATCCCGACTGGTACTATAACATTCTGGCTCATCCCGAAGTTACCGTTGAGATTGGAGAAGAGCACTTGCCAGCCATCGCAACCGTGCTTGAGGGAGCCGAACGAGAACGCTTTATCGCAGACTCTCCCAAAGCGTGGGCCGAAGCAAAAGCCTACTATCCTGATCTGCCCGATTGGCCGATAAAGCGTCAACAGAGCATTCCCGTGATTGCACTTACCCTGCAACGCCCTTCATCCAGTGCCTCTCTCTCTTGAGCGCTCATAGCACCCATTTCGCTCGTTGTCCTGATGGCCCTGGCTCGCTGCTTGAGCTAGCGGTCATTTTTCTCGACAGGCGGAAAAACAAATGCCTTCTCTGGCTTGATCACTACTACAGCTCGCTCTTCTCCCGGCTGGATTGTCGCATCAATATTGAAGTACTTGTGCGAGATGCTATGCGCAAAGCGAAAGTCCGGGTCATCCTCTACACGCTCTACACGCCCACGGATCTCGATTGAGCGAAATGGGTTGCCTGGGTCAACGATCGAGAGCGAGACGCGCGGCTCACGCAGCACATTCCTGTACTTCTGGCGCGCTTTCGTCATCGTAAGGGAGATATATGTTCCATCCCAATCGAAAATGACCGGGCTTACCTGCGGCCCGCCCGATGGCCCGATCGTGGAAAAATGGGCTACGGTCCTGTTTTGTAAGAGGTCAAGAAATGCTTCAGGGATATTTGCCATGTTCGTTGTCCTTTCTCGTTTTGCTTGTCAGCAGTATACTTCACCTGGTACAATGAATGCAAATCATAGCGTTTCTAATTTTATGAAGGATGTTCATATGAATTTCTCGCAACTTCAAAGCGTGGTTGCACTGGCCGAAACAGGTAGTTTTACAGAAGCAGCCTTCGCCATCGATCTCACCCAATCGGCGGTAAGTCATGCGCTGGCAACACTTGAACGAGAATTGGGTGTGACCATTTTTGAGCGTAACCGGAAAGGCGTGGTTACCCTCACCGATATAGGGAAGAAGATTCTCCCGCATGTACGCGAGCTTCTGGCGCAGGCCGAGGCTATCGAGCAGGAATGCCGGGCAGCACGAGGCCAATCAACAGGGAAGGTACGCGTTGGGAACATCGAATCGATTATCGCGCCCGGCCTGCTTACCAGCATCCTGACCCGTTTCCAGAGCCAGTACCCTGAGATCGAGATTGTGCTGTTTGAAGGCTCACTCCACGAAGTTGGTGAGTGGATCGAGAACAGCGTGATTGATGTCGGTTTTGTGATGCTACCCGCGACAGGCGTCAACGAAACCTTCCTGTCCACCGACGAATTGTGCATCCTTCTGCCTCAAAGCCATCCGCTGAGCAGGCGCAATGCCATCGCTCCCCATGAGCTTCAAGGAGAGAATTTTGTGCTGGAAAAGACGCAATGCACTCTGAATTATGTCAAGAAGGCAGGCATTGAACCGAACAAAGTCAAGCTCCGCTATCAGGCACGCGATAAGGCAACAATCCTGGCAATGGTGCGAGAGCGGCTCGGCATCACTATTATGCCGCGTACGCTGGTACCCAAAAAGCTTGATGGCGTCGTTATGTTGCCCCTCAATCCTCCTGGCATGATCAAGATTGGTCTGGCAACACGCTCCCAGGAAACAACCTCACGAAGCACCCGCCTCTTCATTCAAACGGCTGTCGATTGGGTACAGGAACAGGTCGCTAAACCAGCATATGTGGGATAAGCATATACTTATCCCACCTGCTTTACTTTTTTTCTGCTCTATGGTATAGTTATTCAATAACACCACATGACGTAGAGGAGCGACGATGATAAGCAGCCACTAGATAGATGCCGAGGCATTGCCCGTTTATGTGTGCAATGGCGTCGTATTGCTACAGAGGTCGCACTACTGTAGCAGCATCAGGCTAGCAGGCTGTTTGTTGTCACTCACTTCATAACAACACTTTTCCATTTGCCTCACTGACTCACGCGACGCCTCACTTTCACACAATTCCTTTCCTGCGGCAAAAGCCGACATCTAGCTTTCACCGTCTTTCTATGTCACAAATTTCGTTCATTTCACGCAATAAAGGAGAAAAAGGACAATGGCAGGTACCGGAGAATCCTCTAACAGATATCAGCTTCTCAACAACCTCAGTCGGCAGATACAGTATGGAAAGCGAGGTTCTCTCTATGGCATTCTTCCGCTCTACTATCGCGAAACCAGAATTGGCGAAATTCCACCCGGCAAACAAGCAAACAAAATATGAACGGCTCCAATCCTTCCTTGCTGAAAGGAAGCAGCCAGGATATCGCCTCACACAGATTTTACATGCCATTTTCAAGCAGCGAGTCGGCGATTTTGCGCGTATGGAAGCGCTACCGAAGGCATTGCGGAATGAACTCCGCGCCACATTCGGCGAAAGCATACTGATGCTTCGTCCGCTGCATGAAAGCCCATCTCAGCAGGCCAGGAAGCTTCTTTTCGAGTTGCCCGATGGAAACCGCGTAGAGGCAGTAGAGATGACGTATCGGGCAGGCTGGCAATCGTTTTGCATTTCCTCTCAGGTAGGCTGTCATTTCGGCTGTGCTTTTTGTGCAACGGGCGCGATCGGCCTGAAAAGAAGTCTTACCGCAGATGAAATCACCGATCAGGTGCTGTACTTCCACCTTCAAAAACGCAGTATTGATAGCGTGTCTTTTATGGGTATGGGTGAGGCTCTGGCAAATCCTCACACGCTACAAGCGCTGCATATCCTGACGAACCCTCACTTGTTTGCTCTCAGTCCCAGGCGCATTACCGTTTCAACTATTGGCGTGATCCCGCTCATCAGGAGAATAACCCGGGAATTTCCACAGGTCAATCTCACCTTCTCCCTGCATTCGCCCTTCCCGGAACAACGGAGCTTGCTCGTTCCTCTCAACCAGACGTACGCTCTTCACGACGTACTTCAGACACTGGATGAGCATATTGCGACCACGCGGCGGAAGGTCTATCTCGCCTATATCATGCTACAGGGCGTCAATGACACTCCGAACCATGCCAGAGCGCTTATCAGGCTGCTCAAAGAGCGAGGAACCTGGGCCAATCGCTACCATGTCAACCTGATTCGGTATAATCCTGCGCAAGGAGCCCCGATGGAGTTCATGCGTTCAGATCAGCAGACCATTGATCGGTTCTATCATCAACTGCGCTCGGCAGGCATCCACGTGACAGTGCGACAGTCTTTCGGGGAAGAGATTGACGCCGCCTGTGGGCAACTCTACGGGCGCTATACTCCTCAGCATAGAACCTGCGCTTCCCGCCTCTTACAGTGAATTCGCGTGCTTTGAACCTGAACAGAGCATAGAACGGGGTTGAGTGTATTTTGGTGCGCTCAACCCCTCCCTGCCTCCGTGTATGCTTGATGAACAACAGGGGAAAATCAGGGCAGCTCAGAGAAAACTCAGACTCTCTCGAACTGCCCGCAAAGCGGATGCAGCGTTATATTCAAAGGGGAAAAGGACAAGCGTGTCATAGATCAGTTGAAAGCAAGCTGTCAACCGAGCAGTGACGTCACCATCAGTAAAGATTGTATGCAACGGCTCCGGCCAGCATCCAGGCAGCATAAGCATTCACCTTTCAAGCGGCAAAAACACACTCAGCATCTTCCAGGCTGCTTTCATAGCCGCGAGAGGGCAATAGAAGCACAGCCCTGACGGGCTCTATTAAGTCGTTTCACGGTATATTTTCGCCCATAAGTACCCTTTACGAGATATACATAAGCTCTACATGTTATACTCTCATAGAGATGTAGATTATGCAAAACTGGGCAGCGTTTTTCCGATTGGATGCGAGGCCGTCCGAGAGGCAATAACAACGTATCTCCCGATGTTTGCATCCTCAAGCGCAATCCAGGGAACGTCCCATTGAGCATAGAAACGCGCCAGGGCTGTGTAGAGCCAGAGCGGAAGCTCCCCACTGATGACAATGCTATGTTCGGGTGGTGGCTCTGGGAAAGCGAGTTCGTCAGTTCTCCGATAATCGAGATAGTTGTGATATGGGTGAATTTTGATGTGGAAGATACCATCTACAGTCGTATGGGTCGCTATTGAAAGGACATCCTTTTTTTGGAGTTCCCCGGCACGCAACACCGGCGGCGTGATCCAGCCAATACGTGCATCGAACTGTGCAAATGGCTCGGTCCCTGCATGCAGCGCCAGAGCAGCATACACCCAGTTCGTCGCCCGATCATAGACCGCAATTGCCGTCCCTTTCGGAACCTGTTCAAGCAGCAAGGGGAGCAAATTGGTTGTCCAACTACAGGCATACCTGTCCAGTTCATGGAGCTGATTTTCCGGATTGATCACATACTCAATGGGCGCGGTACGCATGTGGTGCTCTTCTAGCTCTTCAAGACTAAACGTATTAAAAAGCTGTATTACACGGTCACGTACGGCATCGAATGTCGCGTTATACAGCTTCGCATACGGCTCCAATCCTGTGATTGTCCCGGTAATGACGGAATCCTGCTCAGTATATGATGCTATTCCCTCTCGTTGAGAATAGAGTACTGCCAGCAGCGGCAGGCCATTGAGAGCAACAAAATCATGCCATTTCTGCGTTTCCTGCTCGTCTCCTTCTTTCAAGAGCAAGATAGCATGGGTGCAGGCGCTAAAAATACAATTGTCTTCAACCCGGGGTCTACCGCCAAGATCGACAATCAAAGGCAGGTGACGGCGCCTGATATCGCGACAGACGCCATCTCTAAAAGGATCAGTCCAGCGCCGATATTCCCTGACCTCGCCGACAATCTGGTTTACCGTACTGATATGCGTGTTGTTATAGAACCAATCGCCCTCAATATCTGGATTTGCACGAAGGACATAATGCTGAATATCCAGACGGCGCAACTCCTGTGTCAGATTGTAGGTCAATACGGACTTACCGGCCTTCGGAGGCCCACCGATCAAGATTGCAGGAAGGGACCATGTAGTAATTATGTTATTGTTTGTGTATTCAGGGTCAAACATATTCTTTACTCCTGAAAAATGATATCGTACAATTAGATCAAGGAGGCAAGAAAACAGTGATAAAAGGAACCACACCCTACAAGCACACCCTGGTAGCAACATTGGGAGGGAATCCCCAGATTGTCACCTGCACGTTGGATCTGCTGCTGAGGCAGGGTATTCCAATCTACGAAGTGATTGTTGTCCACCCGGCGGCTTCTCCCCGAATTCGGCAGTCGCTGAAACGCCTCAATGCCGAATTTGTCGGTGATCACTACACTTTTGAAGGACAGATCCGAACAATCCATTTTCGACAACAGGTTCTTGCTCATTACAACACTCTGATCGATGATATGGTCGATGATCAAACGGTCAACGGTGCACTTGATACCATTGGCGAACTCATTCGCTCTCTGAAGCAACAACAGCGCATCATCTATTTCTCAATTTCCGGCGGACGACGCCTGATGAGTTTCCTCGCGTTCTCAACTGCCCTTCTGTACTTCGATGCTCATGACAAGCTTTTGCACCTCTACACGCCCGAGCATATCAAAGAGCAAGCAGACAAAGAAGGCTCGATGCATAGCACACCGGACGATGGTCGCCGCCTGATCGAAGTGCCATTTACGCGGGCCTCTCAATCGTTGCTTGCCACCATGTCTCATCTTTCATCGTCCGGCACCATCATGACCCAGCAAATACAGCAAATACGAGAAGCGCATTGGCGTTGCAAGCAGGTCGTCGACAATCTCTCTGAGCGCGCCCGTGATGTGCTACGAGCGTATGCGCAGGGTCTGTCTCCTGCCGAGGTAGCTAAAAAACTCTGCATCACCGAGTCAACCGTCAGCTTCCATACCACCAGGATCTATGACGAGTGTCGAAATGTCTGGAACCTACCCGCAAGCAAGCGCTTGACTTATTTCTTTTTGCAAAAAGAATTCGCTGATTACTTTGCTGAACACTAGAAAGCATATTCTGGCTCTTCGCAAAAGACACTAGACTTCACACCAGTAGCGTTCAAATCTTTCTGGTATACATTTCATGCATGAATGCTATTACACTTAGAAAAACACGATTACATCGAGCCTCATACAAGCGAAAGGGAGGAAGTGGTGACCCAGGCGCTAATAGCATTCGATACAGATCACATCAAACGCTACGTCTTCAACACCAACAAATTGAAGGAGATTCGCGGTGCAAGTTCCATTCTGGACAGGCTGAACCGCAAGGAGACGGTGCACATCGCACAGAAATATGGAGCCCGAACGATCTACGCAAATGGCGGCTCGGCCCTCTTTCTGGTTGACGCTCGCTCTGCGGAGGCGCTAGGCAAGGAGGTCCAGAGATGCTACCAGCGGGAGACCAGAGGCGGTGCATCCATTACCTACGCCATTCAGCCTCTTCCCGACTACGATCCTCGCATTGACATCATGAATACAGCATATCTCGGGGATACAGCTATTGCTGACCTTCTTGAACTGCTTCGTTTCCGGCAACGCATGGCAAAGGAAAGCCTGCATATGGACACGATGCAGCAAGAGGACACATTGCATACGATTGCCTACCCTTCTCACCCCTTTTTCAGCACCTGTGACTCGTGTGGCATGGAGTATGCACAGAATGTCCTCTCTGAACCCGATGATGAGGACGATGAAGGGCGATACTGCCGGATCTGCACGGGCAAGCATCAGGAAGATCAGGACGTCAAGAAACAGCTTGAGAATATGCAGAAAAGGCATCATTCGGCTCGCGATTTCTCGGAGTATCAGCCACTGTGGGAACGCATTCTTGAACATCTCCAGCCAGGCGATCTCCAGGGACGCACCCTTCAGCGCCCAAAGAAGTTCGGTTCGTTCCAAGATTTCTCCAAAAACAAGGAATATATCGGCCTGATCTATGCCGATGGTAATCAGATGGGTGAAAGGCTCAAAACGCTGCGAACGCTTCAGGAGTACCAGGATTTCGCCCGGACAATCGATGACGCTCTATTTGCCGCACTGGGACATGCGATCAGCGTACATCTGCCTCTGAATCGAAATCAGCTTCCGTTCGATGTCTTGCTTGTGGGTGGCGATGATGTCATCATCCTCGTTCCAGCCGAAAAAGCCATGCAGATCGCGTTCACACTTGCAAAGACATTCTCTACAAAGCTGGTAGAGCACTATCCTAACAATGAAGCGCTTCAGTGTACGCTCTCGGTTAGCGTTGTGCTTGCACCGATCAAATACCCCTTCAGCTTGCAGCGCGAGCTCTCTGATGCAACGCTCAAAGCCGCGAAGAAAGCCGGAGCGCCTTACAGGATTGCTCCATCACTGGTCAATTTCGTGGTCGTGACAGGCAATATCAGCATGGACGAAAAAAGCCGAAACCAGGAGCTTCAGCGCACTCAAAAACAATGGATCTCATCAAAAGAAGCTATCATCACGAAGTTTCAGGCCACCCTTCGTCCCTACACACTCGACGGGCTGGACTGGCTGCTCAAACGGCTGGAAGCGGGTAACAAACTAAGGTTAGGCCGTACCAAGCTGCATCAGCTCCGAGAGGCCATTCTAAGACTGAATAATACCATAACAGTGCTTGAAACGCTGGCAACCATGCGCAACTGGCAGGAGAACGAGCGCACCTTTATCATGAACATGGTTCAGAAAATCAATGAGTTGTACAAATTGCCTCGCAAGCAGGTTGAGATTTCCTTTCCCTGGTTCAGTATCAGGCGCTCAAATAAAGACAAGCATTCCATTTATCAGACGCCGCTGCTTGATTTCATCGAATTGTATGACTTTGTCGCCTTCTAGAAAGGGACTATCAGGTAATGCTCATTTGCATCGAATATACCCTTCGCTTCACTGCCCCATTTCATCTCGGAACAGGTATCTCCGGGAGCCTGATCGACCGTACGATCAGCCGCAATGGGAAGGGAGATCTGTATGTGCCTGCCTCCACATTGAAAGGCGCGCTTCGGGAATGCTGCGAGAAGCTCAGCCGCCTCTACCTGCCAGATATCCCGCTTGCCAGTCCCCATAACGCCTATGCAGCATTGGAGCAGTTCGGCAGCCCTCCCACACCTGTCGGTCGGATATTTGGCACGTCCCTCTATCCCGGGACATTGCATTTTGCAAACGCCATTCTCGCCGATACAGACGATATGCAGGCCATTAGCGAGGTAGATGAAATCAAGAAACAGGTACGACGAGGTATGCAAAGAAGCATCTTAACCCAGGTGAGAATAAACCGCATTACACGAACTGCCGTGAACGGGGCCCTCTATACCAGTGAGTTTGGGAACCGCAGTCTCACCTTTGAAGGAAAGATCAAGGGTCTGCTCAACTGCACGCCTGTAGAGCAACTGGCACAGCCCGGGCAGCCAACTCCGACCTATTCGCTACTGCTCCTGCTGGCCGGTCTGCGGCTTCTCGATCAACTGGGAGCCAATAAATCGGTGGGAAAAGGACAATGCTGCTGTGAAATAAACAGGGTGATCCTGGAAAAGCGCTCGTACTATCGAGAATCCTGGGAAGCATGGCTTGAAAATCTCGATGTGCTGCAAACGTATCCAGGGACAGGAGGGCACCAATGAAGCGGCTCCATCTTCGGGTTACAGCACTCTCGCCGCTGGCAATTCGCTCTGACCACGCTCCCCAGGGAGTCAAAACGACGCATTATGTTCCAGGGATGACGCTGTCAGGAGCGCTTGCGGCCAGTCATCGCATGTTGCGACCGGAGCAAGAGGAAGAATTTGCGGCCCTTTTCCTTCGGGAGAGTATTTCATTCCCGTATCTTTATCCGGCCAGCTTCCAGCACCCTCGTTTCCAAACATACCAATCGCCGATTATGCCGGTGCCGAAAACCGCACAAAGCTGCAAACGCTTTTCCGGCTTCCCTCTGCTTGAGGATGAGGAAAAGGTTGAAGAATATCATGGCGTCCGTGATAGCCTGCTGGATTGGGGCATTTTCGCCATGTTGAACAATGAAGCATCCAGCATTCCGGAGCTGCTCACCCCTTTGAGAAGCCATGTCACCTGTCCATATATCAACGAAAAGACAGGCAAAGGATGTAATCACCCGATGGATCACTTCAGCGGCTTCTATCGACGGAACCAGGCTGGACAGCGGAAGCAGGCAGAGGTCAAGACGCGGCTCCAAACCCATACCGGCATCAATCGTGAATGGGGAACAGTGCAGGAAGGCGTCTTATACAACCGCGAAGTGATTGACGAAACTATGCAGTTCTGGGGAGAGCTATGGATTCCTGCTGAGCTTGAACGCAGCTTCAAGCAGTTTCTCAATGAAGCAAGCACCGAAGACGTTATTCGGCTCGGAACCGGGCGTACGCGAGGTCTGGGTGCGGTTTCTATTCAGGCTGAAGAAGCACCAACCTGGGAGCCAGAGCCATTTAAGCGGAAACTGACCCTCTTTAATGAGGCCTTTCAGAAACGCACACAGGAGGCGGGCATACAGCAAAGAGCGCCTTTTTATTTCGCGATCACGCTGCATTCACCGGCCATACTCTGCGATCCATTTTTGTGCTATCTGAAAACAATCACTCCCCAGGCGCTGGCCGAACGAACTGGACTCCCTGCACATCAGTTTCAGTGTATCTATCAAAGCACAGGCGTACAGCGCATCACCGGCTGGTATGAGGTCTGGGGAACGCCACGCACCACCGAATATGCAATCGAGATGGGATCAGTATTCCTGTTTGCCAGCTCTGCACCGCTGGATGAAGAGCTGATACAGGCACTTGCAACACTGGAACAAACGGGTATCGGGAAACGCCGTAACGAGGGCTTCGGACGCGTTTGCATCTCCGATCCATTTCATCTAGAGGCTGATTGCTAGTGTTTAGAGGAGGCACACGTGAACAAACGGATGAAGATTATTCTGCATGTCAATATACAGGCAGAAAAGCTCTATGAAAAGTCAAAAGAACTGGGAACGCTTGCTGCCTCGGCTTTTCTTCAGAGCGGACAAACCTCGCAGGCAAATCGCGAACGACATCGCTCACAAATGAAAGGGCTCGAAAATATCGCAGAAACAACACGAAAATCAACAGATGTGCTGGATTACATCAAGAAACAAATAGCCCGTAAGCAAAGCGGTTGGGTTACAGAGCTACAATACGGCGAAAAGCTGAAGGCATTCCTTGAGGATGGACTGACCGGGCCTATTGATGAAATTTGCCGTGAGGTCGGCATCACAGGCAATACTGAACAGGATAGACGCGACAGGCAACAGATCCGCCTCCATCTCATTCGGCAGTTTGTGAGACAGATGGTCATTCAGTACGAGTATTCTATCAGCGATTTAGGAAGAAAGAACAGCGCATGATCACAGAGAAGCTGCTAGAGCGTCTCTATCTCCTGAGCGATGATGTTCTGTACAGAGACGCTGTCAACTTTATGCATAGCATTGGTGAAGCAAACAGTCTCTCAGGTTCGCAAATGAACGGCCTGCTCAATATCGCGCTTGGCAACCCCTATAGCGAGCTTCTGAAATTTTTACAACATCAGCAAGCCCGCACGACCTGGAAGAAGCAGGAGGCTCATGTTCCCGGATTTTACAGAAAGCTGCAAATCAAACTTCAGCGGCTCACGGTAGACAGCATATCAAGCATTGCACCTGAAGGGAAACTATCTCCGGAAGAGCAAGAAGAGTTGAAAAAGCTGATCGCGCAGGAATTCATTCAGCACCTGCTGGCAGAAAACGGCTATATGGCGTACCAGATAGAGTGCAAGAAGAAGCAAGAAGAGAACCAACAGAGTATGTACCAACGTGGAGGCAAGCGCAGATGACGCAGCAAAACAATCAGCAACAGGCCTTTCAATTACGCAATCGTTATGTTTTTCGTGGGCAACTCACCATGCGCACAGGCCTGCATATTGGCGGGGGAAGAGAGACGCTTAGCAACTCAGACAGCCCTGTTGTTCTGACACCGGACGGCCTGCCATTCATCCCGGGTTCCAGCTTCAAAGGCGCGTTGCGCAGTACAACCGAAAAGCTGGTCGCCTCTCTGCCAGCAGAGCTCGGATTGCATACCTGCGGGCTCCCCGTTGACGACGTAGAAGGGGAAACCTGCCCCACAGCGCAACAAAATCATATCCGCAACGAGCGACGGGACAAGAATCGAAGGGATCAGGAAGCCTATATGCAGCAAAAGCGCAAGGATCTCTGCCACACCTGCCAGCTTTTCGGTTCTCCCTTCGCTGCTGCCCGCATTATCATCAATGACCTTTACCTGGCCGAAGATGATTGGAGCGGCCCTCCCCAGATTCGTGATGGTGTCGCGATCGAGCGTGATCGTGACACCGCGAAAAGGAACGCAAAGTATGATTTTGAAGTCGTTCCGGCTACCACCTCTTTCAAGCTTGAAATCGTGATAGAGAACGCCACATTCCAGGATCTTCAACTGATCAGCATTGGACTGGGTGAATTTACCAGCGGCTTTGGCGGCATTGGTGGCCTACGCTCACGTGGTCTGGGAGCCTGTATCCTTGAAAACCTTGAGATTCGCTATCTCGAACTAGATATTGCTGACCAGAAAGAAAAAATGCGTCGTTTACAGCACTACCTCCTGCACCGAGACGAAGGGCTTACACAGGTTGCGGATGCGGATGCCTTCCTTGCAGCACATATCAAGTCATTGTTTAAACTCACAAGCGAGAAGGGGGAATGAGCAGATGTTAAAAGCACTCGTCAATGAAGCACGCCTGCGACTGGAAATTAAGACCGAAGGACCACTACTGATTAAAACAGGCTATGCCACGGTGATCGGCGCAGATATGTCTCCAGTTATCACATATCGTCACGGGAAAAAAGAAGTGTATATCCCGGGAAGTTCGCTCAAGGGTATTTTTCGCAGCCATATCGAAAAGGTCGCGAATAGCATTCATCCGCAGGTCGCCTGTAACCCTCTTTCACGACCAGGTGATCAGAAAACAGAGAACCAGGGCAAAAATGGCGAGCAACTCTACCGCATCTCCTGTGGTAGTCGGCTCGATGATAAGCAGCCGTCACACGAAGTATATGCGCGTTCATGCCCTACCTGTCGTCTTTTTGGCTCAACAGCCTTCAGCAGTCGGATTGCAATTGGCGATGCCTATCTAAGCGAAGAGAACACAGGGCTGGAGACAGAGATTGAACGCCGTGACAGCATTGCCATAGACAGGCTGACCGGCGGCGTCAGTGGGAACGCGAAGTTTGATATGGACGTGGTTGCATATGGACAGATTTTCCTCTCTGATATCCACCTCCGAAATTTCGAGATCTGGCAACTGGGTATGCTCTTCGTGATCATTCAGGACCTGGAAGATCAACTTATCCGCATCGGCTCCGGGCGCTCTCGCGGCCAGGGCAAAATCAAAGCCAGCATCTATAACAAGCCAGACAAGCTTCATCCGGGAGGGGTAGTCCTCTCTACCATTCGGAGAAGCACAGCATCAGAGCCCGATAATGAACTATGGGGTCTGGGACACTGGCTTAATGAGCAGGCGGCTATCTATGGAGCAGAGAAGAATGATCTGCTTCGTCTGGAAGTGCCAGTACCCCATGAGAAACACGGGGTGCGCAACAATCGCGTTTTCAAAGACAAGGCGCTCAGGAGCCTTAAAGAGCAGTGCATTGAAGCCTTTATCGCTCGCATGCAGGAATGGTCATTCCCTACAGAAGAGGGAGCATCCGCACAAAGGAGTCAGAGATAATGCAAACAACGTCGGAAGTAGAG
>Ga0164243_10007801_pt1 | contig 15916 bp, 14 predicted proteins | sample OricompcompostOP_FD_108781 | JGI IMG/M metagenome (GOLD analysis project Ga0164243, IMG submission 108781) | Organic Plus compost microbial communities from Emeryville, California, USA - Original compost - Organic plus compost (OP) | ecosystem: Engineered > Solid waste > Mixed feedstock >...
ACCCACGAGCAGGCGACCGCGGCCATCGTCGTGTCCTACTACTGGCACTTCGTCGATGTCGTCTGGATCGGCCTCTTCGCCACGATCTACATGATCAAGTAGGCGGGCCCTCATCCGCGCGCGCTGACCGCAGCGCACCCAACAGAAGCATCGACGCAGAAGATCCTGACACCGGGGTAATCCGTGAAAAAGCTCTCCGCACGACGACGCCATCCGCTGGCGGCGCTCGTCGTCCTACTCCTCGCGCTGGCATGCACCGGGGGGCTGTACGCCGTGTTCGCACCCGCGGACAAGGCGCAGGCCGACGAAACCGCCCAGTCCCTCACCATCGAGGAGGGCAAGAAGCTTTACACCGTCGGCTGCGCGAGCTGCCACGGCACCGGCGGTCAGGGCACGTCCGACGGCCCGAGCCTGGTGGGCGTGGGCGCCGCGGCGGTCGACTTCCAGGTGAGCACCGGCCGTATGCCGGCCGCCACCTCGCAGGGCGCGCAGGTCCCGCGGAAGAAGAACATCTACTCCCAGGCCGAGATCGACCAGCTGGCGGCGTACATCGCCTCCCTGGGCGCCGGCCCGGCCGTCCCGACCGAGGAGCAGTACGGCCCCGAGGGCGCCGACGCGGCCAAGGGCGGCGAGCTGTTCCGCAACAACTGCGCGCAGTGCCACAACTTCACCGGCAAGGGCGGTGCGCTCACGCACGGCAAGTACGCCCCGAGCCTGGAGGGCGTCGCGCCCAAGCACATCTACGAGGCCATGCTCACCGGCCCGCAGAACATGCCCTCCTTCCCCGACACCACGCTGTCGGAGCAGAACAAGAAGGACGTCATCGCGTACCTGAACGCGGTCAACGGCGATGAGACCGAGAGCCCCGGCGGCCTGTCGCTGGGCGGCCTCGGCCCCGTTTCCGAGGGTCTGTTCGCCTGGGTCTTCGGACTCGGCGCGCTGATCGCGGTCGCCGTCTGGGTCGCCGCTCGGACCGCAAAGGCCAAGAAGTCATGAGTAGCCAAGACATTCCCGAAGAGAACCTGCCCGCAGCGCAGGACACCAGCCAGGGCGCGGTGAAGCTCGCGGACGAGCAGAACCCGTTCGCAGACCCGGGCCTCCCGCCCCACGAGCCGCGGGTGCAGGACATCGACGAGCGGGCCGCCAAGCGGTCCGAGCGTGTGGTCGCCCTGCTGTTCACGGTGTCGATGCTGGCCACCGTCGGCTTCATCGCCTCGTACGTGACCATCCCGGTCGACAAGTCGGTCTTCATCTGGCCGATCGGTCACATCAGCGCGCTGAACTTCGCGCTGGGCATGACGCTCGGCCTCGCCCTGTTCTGCATCGGCGCCGGCGCGGTCCACTGGGCCCGCACGCTGATGTCGGACCATGAGCTGGCCGACGAGCGTCACCCGATCGAGGCCGCTCCCGAGACCCGCGCGAAGGTCATGGACGACTTCCGCCAGGGCGCCAAGGAGTCGGCGCTCGGCCGCCGGAAGCTGATCCGCAACACCATGTTCGGCGCGCTGGCCCTGTTCCCGCTCTCCGGCGTGGTCCTGCTGCGTGACCTCGGCCCGCTGCCCGGCACGAAGCTGCGCCACACCCTGTGGTCCAAGGGCAAGCTGCTCGTCAACATGAACACCAACGAGCCGCTGCGTCCGTCGGACCTGGTCGTGGGTTCGCTGACCTTCGCCAAGCCCGAGGGCCTGGAGGAGCACGACCACGAGTTCCAGACGGAGATCGCCAAGGCCGCCCTGATGCTGGTCCGCATCCAGCCGGACGACATCAAGGACAAGCGTTCGCTGGAGTGGTCGCACGAGGGCATCCTGGCCTACTCGAAGATCTGCACCCACGTCGGTTGCCCGATCTCCCTGTACGAGCAGCAGACGCACCACGCCCTGTGCCCCTGCCACCAGTCCACCTTCGACCTCTCCGACGGTGCCAAGGTGATCTTCGGTCCCGCCGGTCACCCGCTGCCGCAGCTGCGCATCGGCGTGAACGACGAGGGTTACCTCGAGGCGCTCGGCGACTTCGACGAGCCCGTCGGCCCTGCTTTCTGGGAGCGCGGATGAGTACTACGACGAGCACCGAATCCCGCGCACGCGGGAAGGCGCCGGCCGGCGAGCGGGTCGCCGACTGGGCCGACGGCCGGCTGGGGATCTACTCCCTGGCCAAGGCCAACATGCGCAAGATCTTCCCCGACCACTGGTCGTTCATGCTGGGCGAGGTCTGCCTCTACAGCTTCCTCATCATCATCCTCACGGGTGTGTACCTGACCCTGTTCTTCCACCCGTCGATGAACGAGGTGGAGTACCACGGCAGCTACATCCCGCTGCAGGGCCAGCTGATGAGTGAGGCCTACAAGTCGACGCTGGACATCAGCTTCGACGTCCGCGGCGGTCTGCTCATCCGGCAGATCCACCACTGGGCGGCCCTGGTCTTCCTGGCCGGCATGTTCGTGCACATGATGCGCGTGTTCTTCACCGGCGCGTTCCGCAAGCCGCGTGAGATCAACTGGCTGTTCGGCTTCCTGCTGTTCGTCCTGGGCATGTTCACCGGTTTCACCGGCTACTCGCTCCCGGACGACCTGCTCTCCGGCACCGGTATCCGCTTCATGGAGGGCGCGATCCTGTCCGTGCCGATCGTCGGCACGTACATCTCGTTCTTCCTCTTCGGCGGCGAGTTCCCCGGCGACGACTTCGTGGCCCGGTTCTTCTCGATCCACGTCCTGCTGCTGCCGGGCATCATGCTCGGCCTCGTGGTGGCGCACCTGATCCTGGTCTTCTACCACAAGCACACGCAGTTCGCGGGCCCCGGCAAGACCAACAAGAACGTGGTCGGCATGCCGCTGCTGCCGGTGTACATGGCCAAGGCCGGAGGCTTCTTCTTCCTGGTCTTCGGTGTGCTCGCGGCCGTCTCGGCGATCGCCACGATCAACCCGATCTGGGCGCTCGGCCCGTACCGCCCGGACATGGTGTCCACCGGCGCCCAGCCGGACTGGTACATGGGCTTCTCCGAGGGCCTGATCCGTGTCATGCCGGGCTGGGAGATCAACTTCCTGGGCCACACGCTCGTCCTGGGTGTGTTCATCCCGCTGATGATCTTCCCGCTGGTCCTGGTCGCCATCGCGGTGTACCCGTTCATCGAGTCCTGGGTCACCGGCGACAAGCGCGAGCACCACATCCTGGACCGCCCGCGCAACGCCCCGACGCGCACCGCGTTCGGCGTCGCCTGGATCACGCTGTACTTCGTGCTCCTCGTCGGCGGCGGCAACGACATCTGGGCCACGCACTTCCACCTGTCGATCAACGCCATCACCTGGTTCGTCCGGGTCGCGTTCTTCGTCGCCCCGGTGGTGGCGTTCATCGTCACCAAGCGGATCTGCCTCGGCCTGCAGCGCCGGGACAAGGAGAAGGTGCTGCACGGCCGCGAGTCGGGCATCATCAAGCGCCTGCCGCACGGTGAGTTCATCGAGGTCCACGAGCCGCTCAGCCAGGAGCAGCTGTACACCCTCACCGCGCACGAGCAGCCCAAGCCGCTCGAGCTCGGCCCGGAGGTCGACGAGAACGGCGTCCGGCGCAAGGTGAAGGCCACCGAGAAGCTGCGCGCGAAGCTCAGCAAGGGGTTCTACGGCGAGGAGTCGCAGATCCCGAAGCCGACCGTCGAGGAGTACAAGGAGATCACGAGCGGCCACGGCCACCACTGATCCCCGAGGCTCCACACGTCGCCACACGACAGCGAAGGGCCCCCGTCCGTTCTGCGGACGGGGGCCCTTCGCCGTGTCCCGGGCTGGATAGGGTGGGTGCGGGACCTTTCCGGTCCCCGACGACCCGTTACGACCGTCAGGAGCGACCATGAGCGCTGTGACCCCCGCTGGAGGCGACACCGCGGCGGGCCGCTCCTGGCCCGCCCTGCTGAACACCCTGCTCGACGGCCGCGACCTGACCGCCGACGAGGCCGCCTGGGCGATGGACCTGATCATGCGGGGCGAGGCGACCGACGCGCAGATCGCCGGGTTCGCGGTGTCCCTGCGGGCCAAGGGCGAGACCGTCGACGAGATCACCGGCTGCGTACGGGCGCTCTACGACCACGCCAACGTCATCGAGGTGCCCGGCGCCACCGTCGACATCGTCGGCACCGGCGGCGACGGCGCCAAGACGGTCAACATCTCCACCATGTCCTCGATCGTCGTCGCCGGCACCGGCGCGAAGGTCGTCAAGCACGGCAACCGCGCCGCGTCCTCCGCATCCGGCGCCTCCGACGTGCTGGAGAAGCTGGGCGTCAACCTCGAACTCACCCCGCGCCGGGTCGCCGAGGTCGCCGAGGAGGCCGGCATCACCTTCTGCTTCGCGGTGAAGTTCCACCCGGCGCTGCGCCATGTGGCCGCCGCCCGCGGCCAGCTCGGCGTCCGCACCGTGTTCAACTTCCTCGGCCCGCTCGCCAACCCGGCGAAGGTGAAGGCGCAGGCGGTCGGCGTCGCCGACGCCCGGATGGCGCCCATCATGGCCGGGGTGTTCGCCGGACGCGGCCACTCCTCCCTGGTGTTCCGCGGCGACGACGGCCTGGACGAGCTGACCACCACCGGCACCTCCCGGGTGTGGGTGGTCCGCGACGGCAAGGTCACCGAGGAGACCTTCGACCCGCGTGACGTCGGCGTCGAGCTGGTCCCGGTGGAGGCGCTGCGCGGCGCCGACGCCTCCTACAACGCCGAGGTCGCCCGCCGCCTCCTCGACGGCGAACGCGGCCCCGTACGGGACGCGGTGCTGCTGAACTCCGCGGCGGCGCTGGTGGCCCTGGAGCCCGGCAGGGGCACGCTCACCGAGCAGATCCGCGCCGGTATGGAGAAGGCCGCCGAGTCCATCGACTCCGGCGCCGCCAGGCGCGTCCTCGACCGCTGGGTCGCCGCCACCAACGCGTAGACGCGGTACGGCCGTCCCGCCATCCGGATACGGGTTGCGGGACGGCCGTCACCTCACGTACGTTCCCTCTCAGGTCATGAGTGACAGCCATCAGGCCCCGGCCGGCTGTCCGGCAACCCTCCGTCCGTGGCGGGGTGCCCCGGGTGAAGACCAGGCCGTGAGCAGCAGGGCTCACGGCAAGCGCGGACCCCTCGCACACCAGGGGTCCTGGTCGTCGAGGAGTTCTCTGTGAGCAAGCGAATGAGTTAGGGCTCCGAGCCCCGCTTCCGCATCCCCTTTTCACTTTCACCTCCGCGCTGGAGCGCGCGCCGTTGTCGGGCCGCCCGCTCGCGCGAGGAATCCCCTTGCCTACGGGAGTTCCGTCATGCCTGCTGCTGCCGCCACCGTCGCCGAAACCTCCACCGTCGCCGCCGAGCCGTCCGTCTGCGCCCCGCTGCCCGTCCTCGGCCGGGACGTCGCCGTCCCTCTCGTCACCGGCGGCGAGGTCACCTACGCCGCCCTCGACTACGCCGCCAGCGCCCCCGCCCTCCAGCGCGTCTGGGACGACGTGGCCGCCTACGCGCCCTACTACGGCAGCGTCCACCGCGGCGCCGGCTACCTCTCCCAGCTCTCCACCGACCTGTTCGAGAACGCCCGCCGGACCGTCGCCGAGTTCCTCGACTGCCGCGCCGACGACCAGTTGGTGTTCACCCGCTCCACCACCGACTCCCTCAACCTGCTCGCCGCCGCCCTCCCCGACGGCTGCGAGGTTTTCGTGTTCGAGACCGAGCACCACGCGGCGCTGCTGCCGTGGCGGCGAGCGGGCCGGGTGACGTTCCTCGACGCCCCCGACAGCCCCGCGCAGGCTGTGGAGACCCTGGAGCGCGCCCTCGCCGACCGCGACCCCCACGGCCCGGCCCTGGTCTGCGTCACCGGCGCCTCCAACGTCACCGGCGAGCTGTGGCCGGTCCGCGAACTCGCCGCCGCCGCGCACGCGCACGGCGCCCGCATCGTCCTCGACGCGGCCCAGCTCGCCCCGCACCGCGCGGTGTCCGTGCGGGACCTCGGCGTCGACTGGGTCGCCTTCTCCGGGCACAAGCTGTACGCGCCCTTCGGCTCCGGCGTCCTGGCCGGCCGCGCCGACTGGCTCCGCGCGGCCGAGCCGTACCTCGCCGGCGGCGGCGCCAGCCGTACGGTCGCCCGGGGCGAGGACGGGGGAGTGGACGTCCAGTGGCACGAGACCGCCGCCCGCCACGAGGCCGGCTCGCCCAACGTCATCGGCGCCTACGCCATCGCCTCCGCCTGCAAGGCGCTCACCGAGGCGGGGTTCGACGCGCTGGCCGAGCGGGAGGACGTGCTGGTGCGCGCGGTGCGGGAGGGGCTGGCGGACGTGCCGGAAGTGCGCTTCCTGTCCCTGTTCGGCGATGACGCGCCCCGGGTCGGGGTGCTGTCCTTCGTGGTCGACGGCTGGAACAGCTCCCACTTCGCGGCGGCGCTGTCCGCCGAGTACGGCATCGGCGTCCGGGACGGGCTGTTCTGCGCGCACCCGCTGGTGCGGAGGCTGCTGGGCGGCGACACGGGCGGCGCGGGGGAGTGCGGGGCGCCGGAGGCGGGGGCGCTGAACGCGATCCGTGTGAGCCTCGGCGCCGGGACGCCGGAGGAGCATGTCGCACGGTTCGTGCGGGCGGTGCGGGAGCTGGTGCGGGACGGAGCGCGGTGGACGTACCGGACGGTGGACGGGCGGTGCGTGCCGGACCCGTCCGGGCGGGCGTGACCTCGTCCGATGGCCACGTCCTCGAACGCCGGACGGGCTGAATCAGCCCCTCCGGCATTCGAGGAGCGGGGTCCGGGGCGGAGCCCCGGGACGGTCAGTTGTCCAGCCCGATGGCGAAGGCCGCCTCGAGATCGTGCTGCGAGTAGGTCCGGAACGCCACATGCGTGTCCGTGCCCTCGACACCAGGGATCTTGCTGATCCTGCCGGGGATCACCTCGGCGAGATCCTCGTGCTCCCGCACCCGCACCATCGCGATCAGGTCGTACGTGCCGGTGACGGAGAAGACCTCGCTGACGCTGTCCAGCGCGGCGATCTGTTCCGCGATCTCGGGGATCCGGTCCACGCTGGTCTTGATGAGGACGATCGCGGTGATCACGGCTGGTTCTCTCCCTCGGGGGCCGGAGCAGGGGCGGACTTCACTGTAGTCGCCCCGCCGCGCCACACCCATGCGCAGCCGAAGCCCAGCGCGAACCCGACGAGGTGCGCCAGGTACGCCACCCCCGGCCCGCCCTCCGCAAAGCGCCCGGCCGCCGCCCACTGCAGCGCCGCCCAGAACGGCAGCACCGCCCACGCCGGCAGCCGTACCGGCAGGAAGAAGGCGAACGGCAGGAGACTGGTGACCCGCCCGCGGGGGAACAGGAACAGGAAGGCTCCGAGCAGCGCCGAGATCGCCCCCGAGGCACCGACCAGGGACCGCTCGGAGCCGGTGTTGGCGGCCGCGTACCCCAGCAGGGCGAGGTAGCCGCAGCCGGCGTAGCAGAGGGTGAACCGCACCCGGCCCAGCCGTGCCTCGGTCATCGGCCCGAAGACGTGGAGGAACAGCATGTTGCCCAGCAGATGCACCCAGCTTCCGTGCACGAAGAGCGCCGTGGCGGGCGTGAGGGCGGCCGCGGGGGACCCGTCGAACAGGTCTGCGGGGATCACGCCCCAGCGGCGGAAGTAGTCACGCTGCGCGGCGAGCAGCTCGTCCCCGGAACCGTGCCCCGGGTGCAGCCCCGAGGCCGGCCCGATCAGGAAGACCAGGCAGCACAGCACGATCAGGGTGCGGGTGACCGGGGCGGGCGTGGTCCTCAGCGCCCCGGCCGCCGACGCGGTCCAGTTGCGGATCATGGGTACAGAGCATGACGTAACCGGACGCACCCGCGCGGATCGCCTCGCCGCCGTGGACGGGCGGGCGGCGCGGGCCCGGCAGGCCGTAGGGTTACGAGCCACACGCACCGGCCGCCCGGTGCGTCAAGGACACTGGAGAAAGGCGAACAGCCACGATGACGGTTCCCCTGCCGACGGACTCGACGCGGTGGCGCTGCACCCTCTGCGGCAACCTCACCCGCTTCGACGTCACCCGCTCGTCGAAGGTCGTCGAGTACGTGCACCTCGATCTGGCCGGAGAGCCCAAGGTCGAGGAGCGCGAGGTGCTCGATGAGACGATCGAGTCGGTGCGGTGCCGCTGGTGCAACGCCGTGGACCAGGTGGAACTCGTGGACAGGCCGGGCGCCGGCTCCTGACAAGGGGCGGGCCCCGCTGACGGCGACCCCGCGGACGGGGCCGCACACAGGCATTGGGGTGTGACGGATGGTGGAGACCACGGGCGGGGGGCCGCAGGACGGCGCCGCCGAGGTGCTCGACCGTCCGCTGCCCGACGGGGTGCGCCGCAGGGTCGTCCAGATCGTCGCGGACGGCTTCGGCGGGCTCACCGTCGCCGAGCTTCCCGCGCAGCTGCGGCAGTACGCCCGGTTCACCCCGACCCGCCGCGCCAAGTTCGCCGGGAACGCGATGGCCGCGGCGCTGGAGACCGATCCGCTGTTCCGGCAGCGGATCGGGGAGAAGCTCAGAGAGGCCGAGCCGGAACTGACCGGCGCCCTGGACTCCGGCTCCCCGCCCCCGGCCGCGGACCCGCTCGATGTGGCGGCCGCGGCCTACGTGCTCCGCCCGCCGGGCTGGGTCAAGCTGGTCACCGCCGCCGGCGAGGAGGCGCAGCGCGCCGACGCCGAGCGCGCCGACGAGGAGACCCGCGCCGAGCTGGAGCGGCTGCGCGCCGAACTGGACCGCGCCCGCGAGCACACCCGCTCCGAGACCGAGCGGCTGCGCGCCGAGCTGGACGCGGCGAAGAAGGAGACCGACTCCCTGCACCGCAAGCTGCGGTCCGCCCTCGCCGACGTCAAGCGCGGCGAGGCCGCCCTGCGCAAGCTGCGCGGCGAGATGGACGCGGTGCGCGCCGAGAGCCAGGCCCAGGTGTCCGCCGCCGAGAGCGAGTCCCGGCGCCTCAAGGCCCGGCTCGGGGAGACCGAGGCCGCCCTGGAGGCCGCCCGCCGTGCCGCCCGTGAAGGCCGCAGCGTCGAGGACATGCGTGTGCGGCTGCTGCTCGACACCGTCCTCGACGCCGCCCAGGGGCTGCGGCGCGAACTGGCGCTGCCTCCCGTCTCCGTGCGGCCCGCGGAGACCGTGGACGCCGTCGAGCCGGGCCGGATGACCCCCAAGGACATCGCCGCCCGCGCGCTGTCCGAGGACGACCCGGCCGTCCTCGACCAGCTCCTCGCCCTGCCGCAGGCGCATCTGGTGGTCGACGGCTACAACGTCACCAAGACCGGCTATCCGCAGATGCCGCTGGAGAAGCAGCGGCTGCGGCTGCTCGGCCAGCTCGCGCAGCTCGCCGCCCAGACCGGCGCCGAGGTCACCTGCGTCTTCGACGGGGCCGAACTGGCCGCGCCGGTGCTGCTGGCGCCGCCGCGCGGGGTGCGGGTGCTGTTCTCCAAGCCGGGCGTCACCGCCGACGAGCTGATCCGCCAGCTCGTGCGTGCCGAGCCGCCGGGGCGGCCCGTCATCGTCGCCTCCACCGACCGTGAGGTCGCCGACGGGGTCGCACGCGCCGGCGCGCGCCCCGTCGCGTCCGCCGTGCTCCTCAAAAGGCTTTCTTAGTATCTGAGCACTTCCGTCCCTCGTGTAACGTACAGGCTCAATGCCTGAATTGACGGAACATTCACGCAACGTAGCGTCAGGAAGACGTCACTGCAGGTGAGTTGTCACGTAATAAACGCGCTGTAGCGGAGATTTTGTGCCCGGGGATTTGAACTGATCACAAGAGAATCACTAGGGTCTGCCTTCGAACCCTCGCTCGCGCGATCACTCTCCCGAGAAGGAGCTCGTCTCCGTGGCGTCCCACCGTCGTCCCAAGCAGCCGAGCCGCGCACGCGTGACCGTGCTCACCACCGCTGCCGCTGCTGCCGTCGTCATGAGCTCGCAGGCCGCCAACGCGGCCCCCAGCGAGAAGCCGAGCAAGGACGAGGTCAAGGCCAAGGTCGACAAGCTCTACGAGCAGGCGGAGCAGGCCACCGAGAAGTACAACGGGGCCAAGGAGAAGCAGGAGAAGCTCCAGAAGGAGATCTCCACCATCCAGGACAACGTCGCCAAGGGGCAGCAGGAGCTCAACGACTTGCGCGACGGCCTCGGTTCGATGGCCAGCGCCCAGTACCGCAGCGGCGGCATCGACCCCTCCGTCCAGCTCTTCCTCTCCGCCGACCCGGACGACTACCTCGACAAGGCGTCCACCCTGGACCAGTTGAGCGCCCAGCAGGTCGACTCGCTGAAGAAGATCCAGGAGAAGCAGCGCGAACTGGCCCAGCAGCGCGCCGAGGCCGCCGAGAAGCTCAAGGACCTCTCGTCGACCCGGGCCGAGCTCGGCAAGAAGAAGAAGGAGGTCCAGGCCAAGCTGGCCTCCGCGCAGAAGCTGCTCAACACCCTCACCGCCGAGGAGAAGGCGAAGCTCGCCGAGGAGCAGAACCGCGCCACCCGCGACAGCATGCGTGACGCCCTCTCGGGCAACGTCCCGGCCGGCTCCGGCCGCGCCGCCGCCGCCTTCGCCGCCGCGCAGAGCAAGCTCGGCACCCCGTACGTCTACGGCGCCACCGGCCCGTCCTCCTTCGACTGCTCGGGCCTGACCTCCTGGGCGTACGCGCAGGCCGGCGTCGGCATCCCGCGTACCTCCGAGGCCCAGACCGGCGCCGGCACCAAGATCTACTCGGTGGACCAGCTCAAGGTCGGCGACCTGGTGTTCTTCTTCAACGACCTGCACCACGTGGGCCTCTACGCGGGCAACGGCCAGATCATCCACGCCCCCCGCACCGGCACCGTCGTGCGCTACGAGTCGATGAACACCATCGGCGGCCCCTTCATGTTCGGCGTCCGCGTCTGACCCACCGGGGTCCGCCCTGCCGGACATCGCCCCCGGGTGCCCCCGTTCGGGGGATTCCCGGAGGCCCCGCACCACCCCCACGCCCCGCCGCGACCCAGGTCAACGGCGGGGCGTCACCGTGTGTGCCGCCCTGGCCGTGGCTCCGCGGGCCGCCCCGACGGCTACTGTCTGCCGCGTTTCCCTGTCCGCCAGCGGAAGGAGCGCGACTTCCCGTGGGGTCCCATCGCCGTACCGCACCGTCCTCAGGGTCCGAGCGGAGCACCGCCCTCGCCCTGGGCCTGCTCTCCGCGGCCGCCACCGCCCTCGGCGCGGTACCGGCCACGGCCGCACCCCAGGAGGACACCCGGGCCGAGGTCGACCGTCTCTACCGCGAGGCGGAGAAGGCCACCGAGGCCTACAACGCGGCCGACGAGCGCGCCGGTGCCCTGCGCCGGGAGATCGCCGACGCCCAGGACGGCATCGCCCGCAAACAGCAGCGCGTCAACTCCATGCGGGAGGCGCTGGGTTCGCTCGCCGGTTCCCAGTACCGCTCCGGCGGCCTCGATCCCGCCCTCTCCCTGCTGCTCTCCGAGGACCCGGAGGACTACCTCCGCAAGGCGTCCGTCCTCGACCGCATCGGCGTCCACCAGACCGCCGAACTGAGGAAGCTCCGCGGCACCCTGCGCTCGCTGTCCCAGGACCGGGCCGAGGCCTCCAAGAGGCTCGGCGCCCTCGAACGCAGCCGCAAGGCCGCCGCCACCCACAAACGCACCGTGGAGCACAAGCTCGCCGAGGCCCGCCGGCTGCTCAACTCCCTCCCGGCCGCCGAACGCGCCGCCTGGGACCGCGCCTCCCGCTCCGGCCGCACCGACCTCCTCGGCCCCGGAGAGGCCCCCGCCTCCGGCCGCGCGGCCGCCGCCGTCGCCGCCGCCCGCTCCGCCCTCGGCAGGCCCTACGTGTGGGGCGCCAACGGCCCCCACGGCTTCGACTGCTCCGGTCTCACGCAGTGGGCCTACGCGCAGGCCGGGGTCGCGCTGCCGCGCACCTCGCAGGCCCAGCGGTACGCCGGCCGGCAGGTCCCGCTGTCCGAGGCCCGCCCCGGCGACCTGGTCCTCTACCGAGCCGACGCCTCCCACGTGGCGATGTACATGGGCAACGGCCAGGTGATCCACGCCCCGTACCCCGGCGCGCCCGTGCGCTACGACCCGGTCGGCATGATGCCGGTCTCCTCGGTCACCAGGGTCTGACTCCCGCGGTCCCGCGCCCGTACCCTCGGAACGGTGGCCGGTCGAACGCGGGTTTCGCAGGCGGCGGTGGCGGCGTTGTGCCTGCTGCTCGCCGCCCTCGTGGGATGCGGCGGCGGCCCCGCCGTGGACGCCGCCCGCGCGGAGGTGCAGTCCCTCCTCGACCGGCGCGCCGAGGCCGTCCTCGACCGGGACGCCGCCGCCTTCGCCCGCACCGGCACCCGCGACGGCTTCGACAACCTGCGCGCGGTGCCCCTCGCCGACTGGTCCTACCGCCTCACCGCCCTGGACCGCACCGGCGACCACGCCACCGCCGCCGCCGACCTCAGCTACCGGGTCGACGGCCACGACCGCTCCCCGGTCGTCACCGCCCGCACCCTGAGCCTCAGCCGGGACCGCGACGGGCACTGGTCGGTGGAGTCCGACCGCCCCGCCGAGAAGTCCGGCCAGCAGCTCTGGGACCAGGGCCGCGCGCAGGCCGTGCGCGGCGAGCACAGTCTGGTGCTGGGCGTCGGGCAGTCCGAGGAGACCCTGCGCGACTACGCCGCCCTCGCCGACCGCGCCGTGCCCGCCGTCTCCGACGCCTGGCGCTCCGCGTGGGACCGCGGCGTCGTCGTCCTCGTCCCGGAGACCCTGGAGGACATGGCGGGCCTCCTGGGCTCGCCCCCGTCCTCCTACCGGGGCATCGCGGCCGTCACCACCGGGGCGACGGGAGGCGGGCCTCGGGCGCCCGCGGACCGGGTGATCGTGAACCCGGATGCCTTCGGGCTGCTGGGCGACTCCGGGCGGCAGGTCGTCCTCACCCACGAGACCGCCCATGTCGCCACCCGCGCCCACACCTCGGCGGCGACACCGCTGTGGCTCTCCGAGGGGTACGCCGACTGGGTCGGCTACCGCGGCTCCGGCCGCACCGCCGCCGAGGCCGCGCCGGAACTGGCCCACGCCGTGGGGCGGGGGGAGGTGCCGGACGCGCTGCCCGAGGACGGTGACTTCGGCTTCACCGGGGACGCGGAGGGGCTGGCGCGGGCGTACGAGGGGAGCTGGCTGGCGTGCAGGATGATCGCGGAGCGGTGGGGGGAGGAAAAGCTGGGGGAGTTCTATCGCGCGGTGGGGGCGCATGAGGGGCGGGAAGGGGCTGTCGAGGATGCGATGGGGCGTGTGCTGGGTGTGACGCCGGAGGAGTTCACACTCCGGTGGCGGGACTTCGTGCGGGGCGCGCTGGCGGAGTGAGGCGGGTCTCGTCGGCGGGTGGGGGCCGGCGGTGGCTGGTCGCGCAGTTCCCCGCGCCCCTTCAGGGCGTTACGAAGGCACCCGCGTTCGTTCCGCCCGGGACGGGTCCGGCGCTGAGGGGATTTCCCTCCCGGCCGGCACCGTCGCTCGCCAAAGGGCCAGGGCTGCCAGGAGCGACGCCACCACCAGGAGGCCGTTGCGGAGCGCCAGCAACGTGACGCCCAGGGCGTCGCTCGCCACCACGTGGGCGAACCACAGGGGGAACTCCAGCATCGTCACCGGGCACGCCACCAGCACCAGGACCGCCGGACGCCCCATGCGGCTCTCCCGGAAGCACAGGCACACCGCCGCCGTCCCCACCAGCCACACCATGTACTGCGGACTGATCACCCTGCTGGTGACCGTGAACAGCAGGACCGCCGTGAACGCCGCGTCCGCCGCCGTGTGCGGGGCGAACCGGGTCGCCAGCAGCCGCCACAGCACCAGCCACGCCAGCGCGGCCCCGGTCAGGAACAACGCCCCCGTCGACACCCAGCTCACGTACGGACCGAGGAACTCCACCGAGCCGTAGTTCAGCAGCACCTCGCCGTCCCAGCCGTGGTGCCGGGCCACATGGAACACCAGCGACCCCAGCGACTCCACCTCCGTGCCCCGGTCCCGCTGGAAACCCAGGAACGCGAACGCCCCCGGCATCGACACCGCGAACAGCCCGGCCACCACCACGCCCGTCACCGCCGCCGACACCCACACGGCCCGCCTGCGCACCGCGAGCAGCAGCAGCGCCGGCCACACCTTCAGCAGCGCCCCGAACGCCATCAGCGCGCCCGCCACCCGTGGATGCCGGCCGGCCGCCAGCAGCGCGGCCACCGCGACCGCCGTCACCATCACGTCGTAGCGGGCGTACACCGTCGGACCGAGCAGCGGCACGCCCGCCACCCACAGCCACGCCCCGCGCCGGGAGCGGCCCCCGCCGCGCGCCCCGCGCAGCAGCAGCGCCAGCGTCGCCGCGTCGGCCGCCAGCGCCAGTACGAAGAAGGCCGTGGCGTACTCCAGGAAGGGCAGCACGGCGGGGGAGAGGACCGCCAGGGCCGCGGCGGGCGGGTACTGCCAGGTCACGTCGTCCTGCGGAAACGTTCCGGTGACCAGGACGTCGTACCAGCCCCGGTAGATCACCGACACGTCGCTGGTGACGTCCGGGCCCGGGAAGACCACCACCTTCAGCACACACAGCAGCAGTGCCGCGCGCGTCACGCCCCAGATCCCCAGCAGTCCGGCCAGAGACCCCCGTGCGGCCGTCGGTTCCACGTGATTCCTGCCCGTCCGGTGTGCGGTCGATGAGGGGCCATGATGTCCCGGAAGCCGGTGCACATGCCACCGAGCAGCGCCGTGGCGGACGCGCGACAACCGTTCGGTAGGGTCGGCGGCGATGCACAAGACCCTGATCGTCACCAACGACTTCCCGCCCCGTCCCGGCGGCATCCAGGCCTTCCTGCACAACATGGCGCTGCGCCTGGACCCGGAGCGCGTGGTCGTCTACGCCTCCACCTGGAAGCGCACCCGGGAGGGCGTCGAGGCCACCGCGGCCTTCGACGCCGAGCAGCCCTTCACCGTCGTCCGTGACCGTACGACGATGCTGCTGCCCACCCCGGCCGCCACCCGGCGGGCCGTGGGGCTGCTGCGCGAGCACGGCTGCACGTCGGTGTGGTTCGGGGCGGCGGCGCCGCTCGGCCTGATGGCCCCGGCGCTGCGCCGGGCGGGCGCCGAGCGGATCGTGGCCACCACCCACGGCCACGAGGCCGGCTGGGCCCAGCTGCCCGCCGCACGGCAGCTGCTGCGCCGCATCGGGGAGTCCACGGACACGATCACCTACCTGGGCGAGTACACCCGCTCCCGGATCGCCCGCGCCCTCACCCCGGAGGCCGCCGCGCGCATGGTGCAGCTGCCGCCCGGGGTCGACGAGAAGACCTTCCACCCCGGCTCCGGCGGCGACGAGGTGCGCGCCCGGCTCGGGCTGACGGACCGCCCGGTGGTCGTGTGCGTCTCGCGTCTCGTGCCGCGCAAGGGCCAGGACACGCTGATCCGGGCGATGCCCGCGATCCTCGCCGCCGAGCCGGACGCCGCCTTGCTGATCGTCGGCGGCGGCCCCTACGAGAAGGACCTGCGCCGCCTCGCCGCCGACACCGGCGTCGCCGCCTCCGTCCGCTTCACGGGCTCCGTCCCCTGGTCCGAGCTGCCCGCCCACTACGGCGCGGGCGACGTCTTCGCGATGCCCTGCCGGACCCGCCGCGGCGGCCTGGACGTGGAGGGCCTCGGCATCGTCTACCTGGAAGCCTCCGCGACAGGCATCCCGGTCGTCGCCGGCGACTCCGGAGGCGCCCCCGACGCGGTCCTCGACGGCGAAACAGGCTGGGTGGTCCGGGGCGACTCGCCCGCCGAGACGGCGGAACGCGTCACCGCCCTCCTCGCCGACGAGGAACTGCGCCGCAGCATGGGTCGCCGAGGCCGGGACTGGGTCGAGGAAAAATGGCGCTGGGACCTCCTCGCCGACAAGCTGAAGACTTTCCTGTAAAGCGAAAGCCGCCCCAAAGGGCGGCTGTCGCTTTACAGGGGCGCGGGGAACTGC
>Ga0164243_10007803_pt1 | contig 15916 bp, 13 predicted proteins | sample OricompcompostOP_FD_108781 | JGI IMG/M metagenome (GOLD analysis project Ga0164243, IMG submission 108781) | Organic Plus compost microbial communities from Emeryville, California, USA - Original compost - Organic plus compost (OP) | ecosystem: Engineered > Solid waste > Mixed feedstock >...
CCGGGTCGGGCTGTCCGACGCGGAGCTCGAGCGGCTCGCGCGGACCCGCGACGCGCGGAAGCTCTCCCGCGCCGATCTCGCCTTCGCCGTCGCCGAGGGGATCACCGGCGGCACGACCGTCGCGGCGACGATGATCGTCGCGCGGCTCGCCGGCATCGACGTGTTCGCGACGGGCGGCATCGGCGGGGTGCATGCGGGTGCCGAGACCTCCTTCGACGAGTCCGCGGACCTCGGCGAGCTCGGCCGCACCGACGTCGTCGTCGTGTCCGCGGGCGCGAAGGCGATCCTCGACCTGCCGAAGACGTTCGAGCGGCTCGAGAGCCTCGGCGTGCCGGTCGTCGGCTACCGGACCGACGTGCTCCCCGCGTTCTGGTCGCGGACCTCGCCGATCGCCGCTCCGCTGCGGCTGGACTCGCCGGAGGCGATCGCTCGCTTCGAGCGCACCCGGCGCGCGCTGGCGGGCGGCGCCCCGATCGGCGGCATGCTCGTCGCGAACCCCGTCCCGGAAGCGGCGGAGATCCCCGCGGCGGAGCTCGCGGCGATCATCGAGCGGGCGCAGGCAGAGGCGGGGGCGGCGGGGGTGCGCGGGAAGGACGTCACGCCGTTCCTGCTCGAGCGGATCCTCGAGCTCACCGGCGGGCGCAGCCTCGCGACGAACATCGCCCTCGTCGAGCACAACGCGCGCCTCGCGGCGGCGCTCGCCGTCGCGCTCGCTACGCGCTGACGCGTCGGCGCGCGACGAGGAGGATCGTCGGCACCGCCGCGACGCAGAGCGCCGCGCACGCGACCCCGAGCCCCTCGTAGCCGATCGCCGAGAGCACGACGCCGGACAGCACGCCGCCGAGCACGCCGGCGAGGCTCATGAGCGTGTCCGCGACGCCCTGCGCGGCGACGCGGACGTCCGCGGGCACGGCGCCGACGATCGTCGCGGAGCCGGCGACGGTCGCCGCGGACCAGCCGACGCCCAGGAGGATGAGTCCGGCGGTCGTCATCGCGTGGTCCATCCCCGAGAGCCCGGCGAGCAGCGCCGCCGCGACGAGGACGACGAGGCCGCCCGCCGCGACGAGTGCTCCGCCGAGACGGTCGGCGAGCAGGCCCATGACCGGCGAGAGCGCGTACATGCCGGCGATGTGCAGGCTGATCGTGAGGCCGACGATCGTGATCGTCGCGCCATGCTCGGTCAGGTGCACCGGCGTCATGGCCATGATCGAGACCATCGTGAAGTGCGCGACGAGCATCGCGGCGAGCGCGCCCGCCGCGCGGCGGTGCCCGCCGAATGCGGCGAGGCCGTCGCGAAGGCTCGGCCGCGCCCCCGCGCCGTCGTGCCCCGCCTGCCGCGCGAGGAGCAGCGGGTCCGGGCGCAGGCCGATCCACACGACGAGGAGCCCGAGCACCATCGCGACCGCGGAGATGACGAACACGCCGGAGAGGACGGGGAGGCCGGCCGAGCCGGCGATCGACTCGCCGGGGGCGATGAGGTTCGGCCCGGCGACCGAGCCGACCGTGCTCATCCAGACGATGAGCGAGAGGTCTCGGCCGCGATGCTCTGGTCGGCTGAGATCGGTCGCGGCGAAGCGGGCCTGGAGGTTCACCGAGGTGCCGGAGCCGACGAGGAGCGAGGCGAGCAGGAGGAGCCAGAACTGGTGCGTCGAGGCGGCGACGATGACGAGGATGGCCCCGGCGAGCGCGGCGAGCAGGCCGAGGGACAGCGCGATGCGGCGGCCGCGGACCACCGCGATGCGGACGAGCAGCGCCGAGGCGATCGCCGCGCCGAGCGTCACCGAAGTGGTGACCGAGCCCGCCCACGCGTCGGAGCCGGAGAGGTCGACGGCGAGCAGCGAGCCGACGGAGAGCGCGGAGCCCGTCGCGAGGCCGCTGAAGACCTGAGCGAGGGCGAGGAGCCAGATCGTGCGGCGCTGGATCGGCCGCAGCGCGATCGGCTCGCCAGCCATCATCCTCCGTCCGTGGGCCGTGAGGGCCTCGATCCCCCGACATCCACGGTGTAGGCGTGGCGCTCTGCCGACTGAGCTAACGGCCCGTGGGCCACCAGCCTATCGTTCCCTGCCGTTCAGCCCAGCGCGGCGAGCGCCTCGCGGTACGCGGCGAGCGGCCGCGCCTCCCCCGGCGGGTTGACGAAGGCCGCGCGGATGGTCATCGAGCCGTCGACGAGGAACGTGCCGCGGGCGGCGGTCCCACGGTCCTCGAGGAACACGCCGTATTTCCGAGCGACCTCGCCGTGCGGCCAGAAGTCGGACAGCAGCGGGAAGTCGAGCCCCTCCTGCTGCGCCCAGGCCCGCAGCGCGGCCTTCCCGTCGGCGCTGATGCCGAGCAGCTGCACGTGGCTGTCCTGGAAGAGCTCGATGTTGTCCCGGAGCTCGCAGTACTCCCCCGTGCAGGTCGCGGTGAACGCCGCGGGGACGAAGACGAGCACGGCGGGTTTCGTCTGGACGACCTGGCTGAGGCGCACCTCCTCGCCGCGGTGGTCGGGAAGAGCGAAGTCGGGCGCGGCGTCGCCGGCGCGCAGGGGCGTGAGGTCCTCGAATGCCATGACCTCACGATAGCGCCCCAGCTCGGCGCCATTAGTGAATATCAAGTTCTGCGCTTGACTCCAAGCAATGAGCACGCTAACAACTAGCGTTAAGTCGCCAGTTCTACTGCTACTCCCGGCATCGGCCCAATGAGTGCGCCCATAAGCGTGAGTCCGGCAGGATGCTTTGGACAGATGGACAACCCGCATCGGTCCGGGACTGAATCATCGGTGCACGGCCGGACCTATTGCACATTCAACGTCTCCGAAATTGGTGTAACCACGGAATTGTGGAACCTCGCATGGTTCGGTTGGAATTTCTTGGCGTCTGATCAAAGCATTCGATATTCTGCCAACAATTCGCAGGACGCTCACCCGCATCACGCTTGTATTGACACCACCGATAATGTCTCGTTCGCCGGCGAGTCCTCGCACTGGACGATCGAAAATGGAACTGAATATGTCGGAGGTACAGAAAACATCAAGGACTTTCCCTGCTAACGTCCGAATGCTACTCGCACAAGGCGCAGAGGCATATACTGGTCTTCTTCTCGGCACTCGCTGTCGCATCCATGGCGAGCGGCTGTAGCAGCGCCGTTCCCGGGAACCAACCAGTGCCAAATTCGTACCAGGAAGATCTCCACCAATTTCAGCCGCCACCCGCCGAACCGCCTCACTTGAGCGTGAACCGCTTCCCGATTCCTCCCGCTCAATATCGGTGGTATTCGGGCGGCTGGAGTGAACGCGTGGTCGACGATCCCGCAATGCTCGATATTCCCTTAGTTCCCGCGGCAGGTGAGCTCGTGTTTCAAATCGATTCCCCGGTCTTACCCTCCGCTGCGCGTTTGTACCTTTACACTCAACTCGACTCGAACGGGCGTCCGAGCGGAACTGCGTCGTCCGAGCTTGATTGCCTTAGAGACGCTCTTTGTGAATTCCGGCCAGGCAACGACGAGATCGAGATGCGTCTCGAGACGCCCGTGCTCGGCTCCGTCTAGACGCTCGTGGTCACGTACTTCCAGTTCGTGGAAGATCCTGAGCGACGAGTCACGCAGATGCCGGTTTCGTGGGTGATTCGTCCCGTGGAGCCGCTCACCGACTGAGCGTACTCATGCCTACGTGTCGGCGGGCCGCGCCGTGAGGTGAGCGGCGGCGTTCCGCGGCAGGGCGAGGACGCCCGCGAGCGAGGCGAGGAGGAGGACGGCCATCGCGATGAACGCCGTGCGCACGGCCGCCTCCGTCCCGGCCGCCTCGACGAGGCCGGCGACCGCGACCGCGGCGGCGGCCACGGCGACACCGAGACCCTGCGAGAGCTGGTTGAACGTCGTCGCGACGGTGTTCGCGCCGTTCATGAGCTCCTTCGGCACGTCGGCGAACTGGATCGTGACGTAGCCGGTGAAGCCGACGGAGCGGGCGACGCCGCTCACGAGCAGGACGACGGCGGTGAGCGCGATCGGCGCCGTGCGCGGCAGGAGCGCGATCGCGACGAAGCTCGCGGCGACGACGACCGTCGCGCTCGCGATCATCCAGCGGAAGCCGATCGCCTTGAGGATCGGCGTCGTCAGCGGCTTGATGCCGAGGTTGCCGAGGAAGAGCCAGATGAGCATCGCTCCGGCGTCGACGGCGGACCAGCCGAAGCCGGACTGGAAGAGCAGCGGGACGAGGAACGGCGCGCTGAGGACGCCGGCGCGGTAGATCGTGCCGCTGCCGTTCGTGAGCCGGTACGTCGGGAAGCGGTAGGCGCGGAAGTCGAGGATCGCGCCGGGCACGCGGCGGCCCCGGACGATCGTGAGGGCGGCGGAGCCGACCGCGACGACGAGCAGGCCGGCGCCGACCGGCCACAGCGGCGGGTCGACGACCCACTGCAGCCCGAGCACGAGCGCGATGATCCCGATCGCCGCGACGGCGAAGCCGAGGACGTCGAGCCGCGGCGGCTCCTGCGGGGCGTCGCGCGGGACGACGAACCAGGAGGCGACGAACAGCGCCGCGGCGATCGGGACGTTGACGAGGAAGATCCAGTGCCAGCCGATCGTGTCGGTGATGAGGCCGCCGACGAACGGCGCGACGACGGGCGCGGCGAGCGCGGGCCAGGTGAGGTAGGCGACGGCGCGGACGAGCTGGTGCTTCGCCGCGTTGCCGAGCACGATGAGGTTCCCGACCGGGACCATCATCGAGCCGGCGATCCCCTGGAGCACGCGGGCGCCGGCGAGCACCCAGAGCGCGGGGCTCGCCGCGCAGCACACCGAGGCGAGGGCGAACAGCACGACGGCGAACAGGAACGTGCGCCGCGACCCGAAGCGGCGGGCGAGCCAGCCGCTCAGCGGGATCATCGCCGCGACGGCGCAGAGGTACGCGGTGACGGCGATGCCGACGGCGTCCGGGGAGACGCCGAAGTCGCCGGCGATGCGCGGCGCCGCGGTGACGAGCACCGTGCCGTCGAAGATCTCGAGGAAGAACGCTCCGGCGATCGTGATCGCGAGCGGTCGGGACCAGCCGCTCTCCGCCACGCCCCGCTGCGTCGTCGACACCCTCCCGATCCTGCCACGCCCGCGGCCGGGGCTAGGATCGGTACGGCCCACACGAGGGGCCGATTCCTCCTCCACCACCACGGAAACGAGGTCGCCGACGATGGCTGTGCACGATCAGGACCCGTACTCGGTCGGATACGTGGACCCGGATCCCGTCGAGACCGCGGAGTGGGTGGAGGGTCTCGACGGCGTCGTCGCGGCGAAGGGCCATGAGCGCGGCCGCGAGATCATGCTCCACCTCCTCAAGCGCTCGAAGGATCTCCACCTCGGCGTCCCGATGGTGCCGACGACCGACTACGTCAACACGATCGCGCCGGAGGACGAGCCGGAGTTCCCGGGCGACGAGGAGATCGAGCGGCGCTACCGGGCCTGGATCCGGTGGAACGCGGCGATCACCGTGCACCGCGCCCAGCGCCCCGGCATCGGCGTCGGCGGCCACATCTCGACGTACGCATCGAGCGCCGCGCTCTACGAGGTCGGGCACAACTGGTTCTTCCGCGGGCCCGACGACCCGGTCGGCGGCGACCAGGTGTTCTACCAGGGACATGCCTCGCCCGGCATGTACGCGCGCGCCTTCCTCGAGGGGCGGCTCTCCGAGGAGCAGCTCGACTCGTTCCGCCAGGAGAAGTCTCGCGCGCCGTTCGGCCTGTCCTCCTATCCGCACCCGCGGATGATGCCGGACTTCTGGCAGTTCCCCACCGTCTCCATGGGCCTCGGCCCGATCAACGCCATCTGGCAGGCGCAGTCGAACCGCTACCTCGCGAACCGCGGCCTCAAGCCCGAGGCGGCCGACCAGCACGTCTGGGCCTTCCTCGGCGACGGCGAGATGGACGAGGTCGAGTCCCGCGGCGCGCTGCAGTGGGCGGCGAACGAGGGCCTCGACAACCTCACGTTCGTCGTCAACTGCAACCTCCAGCGCCTCGACGGCCCGGTCCGCGGCAACGGGAAGATCATCCAGGAGCTCGAGTCGTTCTTCCGCGGCGCCGGCTGGAACGTCATCAAGGTGATCTGGGGCCGCGAATGGGACGAGCTGCTCGCCCGCGACCACGACGGCGCGCTGCGCGACCTCATGAACCGCACGCCGGACGGGGACTACCAGACGTACAAGGCCGAGTCGGGGGCCTATGTCCGCGAGAACTTCTTCGGGCGCGACCCGCGCACGCTCGAGCTCGTCAAGGACTACACCGACGAGCAGATCTGGAACCTCAAGCGCGGCGGCCACGACTACAAGAAGGTCTACGCCGCGTTCAAGGCGGCGGTCGAGCACAAGGGCCAGCCGACGGTCATCCTCGCGAAGACGATCAAGGGCTACGGGCTCGGCCCGGTCTTCGAGGGCCGCAACGCGACCCACCAGATGAAGAAGCTCACGCTCGACAACCTCAAGCTCTTCCGCGACCAGATGCACATCCCGATCACGGACGCGCAGCTCGAGGCCGACCCGTACCGGCCGCCGTTCTACAACCCGGGCCCGCAGGACGAGGCGATCCAGTACCTCCAGGAGCGGCGCCGCGCGCTCGGCGGCTACCTCCCCCAGCGCCGGAGCACGCACATCCCGCTGAGCCTGCCGGAGGACCGGCTCTACGACGTCCTCAAGCGCGGCTCCGGCCAGCAGGAGGTCGCGACGACGATGGCGTTCGCGCGGCTGCTCAAGGACCTGTTCAAGGCGCAGGGCTTCGGGGAGCGGATCGTCCCGATCATCCCGGACGAGGCCCGCACCTTCGGGATGGACTCGTACTTCCCGACGCAGAAGATCTACAACCCGAACGGCCAGCACTACACCTCGGTCGACCGCGAGCTGCTCCTCGCCTACAAGGAGTCGCCGCAGGGGCAGCTCCTCCACGTCGGCATCAACGAGGCCGGCGCGGCCGCGGCGTTCGCCGCCGCGGGGACGCAGTACGCGACGAACGGCCAGCCGCTCATCCCCGTCTACATCTTCTACTCGATGTTCGGCTTCCAGCGCACGGGCGACGCGTTCTGGGCCGCGGGCGACCAGATGGCGCGCGGCTTCGTCATCGGCGCGACCGCGGGCCGCACGACGCTGACCGGCGAGGGCACCCAGCACGCCGACGGGCACTCGCCGCTCCTCGCCTGGACGAACCCGGCCGTCGTCGCCTACGACCCGGCGTACGGCTACGAGATCGCGCACATCGTCAAGGCGGGCATCGAGCGGATGTACGGGGGCGCGCACCCCGATCCGAACGTCATGTACTACCTCACCGTCTACAACGAGCCGATCGTCCAGCCGGCCGAGCCGGATGGCGTCGACGCGGAGGGCATCGTCCGCGGCATCCACCTGCTCAAGGCGGGCGGGGACGGCGGGCGGCGCGCCCAGCTGCTCGCCTCCGGCGTCGCGGTCCCGTGGGCGCTCGAGGCCCAGGAGCTCCTCCGGGAGTTCGGCGTCGCCGCCGACGTCTGGTCGGTGACGAGCTGGGGCGAGCTGCGCCGCGACGGGCTGCGGGCCGACGAGCACAACTGGCAGCATCCGACCGAGCCGCCGCGCGTCCCGTATCTCACCGCGAAGCTCTCCGGCGCGCAGGGCCCGTTCCTCGGCGTCTCCGACTACAACCACTCGGTCCCCGACCTCATCCGCCCGTACGTCCCCGGCGACTACGCGACGCTCGGCGCCGACGACTTCGGCTTCGCCGACACCAGGGCGGCGGCGCGGCGCTACTTCTTCATCGACGGGCCATCGATCGCGGTCCGCACGCTCAAGGCGCTCGCCGATCGCGGCGAGATCGATCCCGGCGTCGTCGGGGGCGCGATCGAGCGGTTCCGCCTCTTCGACGTCACCGCTGGCAGCTCCGGCAGCGCCGGCGGCGAGAGCTGACCGGCCGGACCATGCCCGAGCGCACGAAGGCGCAGAACCTCGCCTGGCTGCGGGCGAACGCCGGCGAGTGGTCGACGGCGACGCTCAGGCGGCTCGACGAGACGCTCCCGTGGTACCGCGACATGCCGCCCGGCCGGCGCTCCTCCGTGGGCCTCGTCGCCCAGGCGGGCATCACAAGCTTCATCTCGTGGTTCGAGGACCCGAAGGCGACGCAGTGGATCGCCGCCGACGTGTTCGGGGCCGCCCCGCGCGAGCTGCTCCGCTCCGTCTCGCTGACCCAGACGCTCCAGCTCATCAAGACGACCGTCGACGTCATCGAGAGCCGCATTCCCGCCGAGGACGAGGCGCTCCGCGAGGCGTTCCTGCTCTACTCCCGGGAGATCGCGTTCGCCGCCGCCGACGTCTACGCCCGGGCCGCCGAGTCCCGCGGCCTGTGGGACGCGCGGCTCGAGGCGCTCGTCGTCGACTCGATCCTCACCGGCGAGTACGACTCGGAGCTGCCGAGCCGGGTCGCCGCCCTCGGCTGGAACGGCCACGGCGAGGTCGCCGTGCTCGTCGGCGTCGCGCCTCGCCAGCTCGACGTCGACCACCTCCGCCGCACCGCGCGGCACCTCGCCTCCGACGTGCTCATCGGCGTGCAGGGCAACCGGCTCGTCGTCGTCATCGGCCGCGCGGAAGCGCCCGGCACGGGTCGCGACGAGTCCGGACTGCTCCCGTTCCGCGACATCGCCGTCGAGCTCGAGCCGAACTTCGGCGATGGGCACCTCGTGCTCGGCCCCGAGGTCCCCGCGCTCGTCGACGCCGCGCGGAGCGCGAAGGCCGCGCTGGCCGGCTTCGCCGTCGCCCGGGCATGGCGGGCCGCGCCGCGGCCCGTCCTCGCCGACGACCTGCTCCCGGAGCGGGCGTTCGCCGGCGACTCGCTCGCCAGGCAGGAGCTCGTGAGCCGGATCTACGACCCGCTGCGGGCCCAGTCGACCGATCTGCTCCAGACGCTCTGGGCCTATCTCGACAACGGCCGCTCGCTCGAGGCGACCGCGCGGGAGCTCTTCGTGCACCCGAACACCGTCCGCTACCGGCTCAAGCGCATCGCCGAGACGATCGGCTGGGACGCGACGGGGCCGCGCGAGGCGCTCATCCTCCAGTCCGCGCTCATCGTCGGCTCGATCGCGCACTCCCCCGACCGGCCGGTGCGCCCGCGGCGCTCCCCCGCCTGATCCGCGGCGCCCGCCGCGGCGCGGGGAGGAGAGGTGTGCGCCGGGAGGAGGCGTTCGGCCCGGGAGCATCTGCTCCCGCACCACATGTCTCCTCCGCAGGAACGCGGCGCGCCGCACGAGGGCGGGGCGAGGGCCGAGAGCTTGTAGGGCCGGGACAACGTTCCCCGGCCGCCTTCGCGCGATTCCTGCAGGCCGTCCACCCGCGCGGCAGGCAGGATGGATGGGTGATCGTCGTCGTCGCCCCCGGGCAGGGATCGCAGACGCCGGGATTCCTCGACCCCTGGCTCGAGCTGCCCGGCGTCGCCGAGCGGCTCGGCGCCTTCGGCGAGCTCGCCGGCATCGACCTCGTCGCCGCGGGGACGCGGTGGGACGCCGACGCGATCCGGGACACGAAGGTCGCCCAGCCGCTCATCGTCGCCGCAGGCCTCGTCACGCTCGGGCAGCTCCCGACCGACCGCATCGGCGGCATCGCCGGTCACTCCGTCGGCGAGCTCACCGCCGCGGCGGGCGCCGGGATTCTCGGCGACGAGGCCGCGATGACCCTCGTCGCCGAGCGGGGCCGGGCGATGGCGGAGGCGGCCGCCCTCGAGCCGACCGGCATGGCCGCGGTCATCGGCGGCGACGAGACCGACGTCGTCGCGACGCTCGAGTACCGCGGCCTCGTCCCGGCGAACATGAACGGCGGCGGCCAGATCGTCGCGGCCGGCCCCCGCGACGCGATCGCGCTCCTGGCGGAGGAGCCGCCCGCGGGCAGCCGGGTCATCCCGCTCGAGGTCGCCGGCGCGTTCCACACCCGCTTCATGGAGCCCGCCGTCGAGCGGCTCCGCACCGCCGCCGCGGCGGTCACGGCCGCGGACCCGCGGATCCCGATCTGGACGAATCGCGACGGCTCGCGCGTCGCGTCCGGCCGCGCCTTCCTCGATCTCGTCGTCGGCCAGGTGGCGAGCCCGGTGCGCTGGGACCTCGTCATGGCCTCGCTCGCCGCGGCCGGCGTCACCGGGGTCGTCGAGCTCGCCCCCGCCGGCGCGCTCGCCGGCCTCGTCAAACGCGGGCTCAAAGGCGTCCCCGTCGTCGCGGTGAAGACGCCGGAGGACCTCGCGGCCGCGGCCGCGCTCATCGACGGCGAGTCGAAGGGACCGAACGCATGACCGCCCTCAAGCAGACGCACGGCCCGAAGGGCTCCCGCATCCTCGCCTACGGCGCCGCCCGCGGCTCCGACGTCATCCCGAACGACGCGATCGTCGGCCCGATCGACTCCTCGGACGAGTGGATCCGGCAGCGCACCGGCGTCATCACCCGCACCCGCGCCCCGAAGGACGTGCTCGCGCTCGACCTCGCGACCGACGCGGCGAAGGAGGCGATCGCGAGGTCCGGCGTTCCGGCCGACCAGATCGACCTCGTCATCGTCGCGACGATCTCGAACGTGCGGATCACGCCGTCGATCTCCGCGATCCTCGCCGACCGCGTCGGCGCGACGCCGGCGGCCGCCTACGACTCGAACGCGGCCTGCGCCGGGTTCTCCTACGCCGTCGCCCAGGCGGACGCGCTCATCCGCGCCGGCACCGCGCACCACGCGCTCGTCATCGGCGCCGAGAAGCTCTCCGACATCATCGATCCGACCGACCGCTCGATCTCCTTCCTGCTCGGCGACGGCGCCGGCGCCGTCGTCATCGGGCCGAGCGACGAGCCCGGGATCGGCCCGGTCGTGTGGGGATCGGACGGCTCGAAGTGGGACCTCGTGGCGATGAACGCGACGATCATCGAGTTCCGCGACGGCGAGCACGAGTGGCCGACGATCCGCCAGGAGGGGCCGTCGGTGTTCCGCTGGGCGGTCTGGGAGATGGCGAAGGCCGCGCAGCGCGCGCTCGACGCCGCCGGCGTCACCGCCGAGGATCTCGCCGCGTTCATCCCGCACCAGGCGAACATGCGGATCGTCGACGAGCTCGCGAAGCAGCTCAGGCTCCCGGAGCACGTCGCCATCGGCCGCGACATCGCGACGACCGGCAACACCTCGGCGGCGAGCATCCCGCTCGCGACGCACCGCCTGCTCGACGAGCACCCCGAGATCTCCGGCGGCCTCGCGCTCCAGATCGGCTTCGGCGCCGGGCTCGTGTACTCGGGCCAGGTCGTCCGGCTTCCCTAGACTTTCCCCTACCTGAACGAAGGAGAACACCCCATGGCACTGTCCCAGGACGAGGTGCTCGCCGGTCTGGCCGAGCTCATCAACGAGGAGACCGGCATCGCGACCGACGTCGTCGAGCTCGACAAGTCGTTCGTCGACGACCTCGACATCGACTCGATCTCGATGATGACGATCGTCGTCAACGCCGAGGAGAAGTTCGACGTGAAGATCCCCGACGCCGAGGTGAAGAACCTCAAGACCGTCCGCGACGCCGTCGACTACATCGTCGGGGCGCAGTCCTGAGCAGATGACCAAGCGCATCGTCGTCACCGGCCTCGGCGCGACGACCCCGATCGGCGGCAGCGTCCGGGACTCCTGGGAGGCACTCCTCCGGGGCGAGTCCGGCGCGCGGACCCTCGAGCAGGAGTGGGTCGCGCGCTACGAGCTCCCCGTCACCTTCGCCGCCGAGGCTCGCGTGCGCTCGGAGGACGTCCTCGAGCGGGTCGAGGTCAAGCGCAACGACCCGCAGGCGCAGTTCGCGCTCATCGCGCTCCGGGAGGCGTGGGCCGACGCCGGCGCGCCCGACGTCGAGCCCGAGCGGCTCGGCATCGACTGGGCGACCGGCATCGGCGGCCTCTGGACGCTCCTCGACGCGTGGGACACGCTCCGCGAGAAGGGGCCGCGCCGGGTCCTCCCGACGACGGTGCCGATGCTCATGCCGAACGCGGCGGCCGGCACCGCGCTCTCCATGGAGCTCGGCGCGAAGGCCTATGCACGCACCGTCGTCTCGGCATGCGCCTCGAGCACCGAGTCGATCATCAACGGGTACGAGCACCTCCAGGCAGGGCTCGCCGACGTCGTCGTCGCGGGGGGTTCGGAGGCGGCGATCCACCCGATCACGCTCGCCTCGTTCGCCGCGATGCAGGCGCTGTCGAAGCGCAACGACGACCCGGCCACCGCCTCCCGTCCCTTCGACGTCGAACGCGACGGCTTCGTCATGGGCGAGGGCGCCGGCGCCGTCGTCCTCGAGACGTACGAGCACGCGAAGGCGCGCGGAGCACGGATCTACGCGGAGCTCGCCGGTGGCGGCGTCACCTCGGACGCGTACCACATCACCGCGCCGGACCCGGAGGGCTGGGGGGCGGCGCGGGCGACGCGCATGGCCCTCGAGCAGGCAGGCGCGGGCGCGGGCGATGTCACGCACATCAACGCCCACGCGACGAGCACGCCGGTCGGCGACATCGCCGAGTACAAGGCGCTCCTCGCCGCGTTCGGCGAGCGGCTCGACGGCATCCCCGTCTCGGCGACGAAGGGCTCGACGGGTCATCTGCTCGGCGGCACGGGCGCGGTCGAGGCGATCTTCTCGATCCTCGCGATCGCGAACCGGACCGCTCCCCCGACGGCCAACCTCGTGGACCAGGACCCGGAGATCCCGCTCGACGTCGTCACGGCGCCGCGGCCGCTCGGCGACGGCGATCAGCTCGTGCTGTCGAACTCGTTCGGCTTCGGCGGGCACAACGCCGTCGCCGCGTTCCGCTCGGTGTAGGCCTCGATGCGGCGCCCCGCGCCGACGAGCCCCGATCACACCGCCTTGTGCAGCCAGACGACCGGCGCGTCGGCGTGCGCGTGCCGGAAGGCCTCGAGCTCGTCGTCCCAGGCCTGGCCGAGCGCGAGCCGCAGCTCGCGGTGGAGCTCGAACGCGTTCGCGCCGGCGTTCTCGAGCGCGGCGCGCACGCGGTCCTCCGGCACGACCATGTTCCCGGCGGCGTCCGTCTGCGCGTGGAAGATGCCGAGGTCCGGCGTGTGCATCCACCGGCCCCCGTCGCGGCCGTGCCCGGCGTCCTCGGTCACCTCGTAGCGGAGGTGCTCCCAGCCGCGCAGCGCGGACGCGATGCGCGCGCCGGTGCCGGGCACGCCCTCCCAGACGTAGACCGCGCGCTGCGCGCCGGGCAGGAGGGGCTGCTCGCGCCACGCGAAGCTCACGGGGTGATCGAGCACGCGGCCGGTGGCCCATTCGATGTGCGGGCAGAGCGCCTTGGGCGCGGAGTGCACGTACAGCACGCCGCGCGCGATCGCGCCGGACGACGACAAACGGCTCACGTTCTCTCCTCCATCAAGCCGGGTGCGGCTTCCCCTCCGACCCTGCGATGGCGCGAACGCGAAACGCTCAAGTTGTGGTCCAAGTATGCGAGAGCCGTCGCGGAATGACAAGCGCGTGACCGCGGCGCGTCGTCAGCCGACGGGCGCCTCGAGGGCGGCGGGCCTGCGGCCGCGGCGCGGCGGCGGGGCGAAGCCGAACGGCGCGATCTGGGCGAGTCGGGTCCGCGCCTCGCCGAGCCACTCGAGCTCGGCCTGGAGCGAGCTGCGGCGCCTGGCGAGCACGACGTCGGCGAGGAGATCGTCTGGTGCGCCGGCGAGCAGTGCGGCGAGCTCCTCCCGGGCCATCGCGGCCTGTGCGGCGATGAGCGCGCGGACGTCGGCGCCCGGCAGCGTCGCGGCGAGCGTGACCTTGAGCGCGAGCTCGTCGCGCGCGCCCGGCGCGTCCTGCGGCACGGGCGCGGCGAGCCACGCCTCAGCCTCGGCCCGGCCCTCGGGCGCGAGCTCGTAGCGGGCCTTGCCCGAGGCGTCCTTCGGGAGCTTCGTCACGAGCCCGTCGCGCTCGAGCCGGCCGAGCGTCGTGTAGACCTGGGCGTCGGCGATCGCCTCGACCCCGCCGGTGCGCCGGTGGAACTCGCTCGCGAGCTGGAGCCCGTACGACGGCCCGATGGTGAGGATGGCGAGCAGCGCGCTGCGGACGGTCACGGGAAGACCCTACCGAGTCGAAGGATTCGCCCGGGCCGCTCAGGCCCGCGGCTCGGGGCCGCGCCGCCGCGGCGTCAGCCGGACACCGGGCAGCGGCGGCGCCGGGATGCGCTCCCCGTGATGCGCCGCGATCGGCGGGCCGAATCGGTCGGAATGGGCCTCCCAGTCCTCGCGCGCCTCGACGATCTCCTCGTGGGTGCGGCCGACGAAGTTCCACCACATGACGAGCTCCTCGCCGAGCGGCTCGCCGCCGAGGAGGAGGACGATCGCGCCCTCCGCCCCCGCGGTGACCCCGAGCGACTCGCGATCGGTGCCGAGGTAGAGCAGCGGCCCCGCGCCGAGCCGAATCCCCGCGATCCGGACGTCGCCGGACGCGGCGAGCGCCGCGTGCTCGAAGTCGAGGCGCAGCGGGAGCCGGGCCGTGCCGAAGGGCTCGATCCGCAGCTCGATCCCGACGATCGGCGAGTAGACCGCCGCGGGCGATGCGACGCCGCCGAACTCGCCGACGAGGACCCGCGCGCGCCAGCAGTCGCCCTCGACGAGCGGGAGCTCGGAGTGCTGCTCGAAGTGCGGCGACTGCCACCGCGCCGCATCCGGGAGCGCGATCCACAGCTGGAGCAGGTGGAGCTCCTCCGGCTCGTCGCCCGGTGTGAACTCGGAGTGCGCGATGCCCCGGCCGCTCGTCATGATGTTGAGCTGTCCGGGTCGGATGAGCGCCTCCGAGCCGAGCGTGTCGCGGTGGAGCATCGAGCCCTCGACGAGCCAGCTCACCGTCTGCAGGCCGATGTGCGGATGCGGGAGGAGCCGCGAGAGGTGCGGCGCCGGGCCCCCCTGGTCGAGGAAGCACCACGCGCCGACGGTCGGGAGCGTGCGGTCCGGGATCGTCCGGGTGACCTCGAGGCCGCGAGGCCCGCCGAGCGGGACGGTCCGCTCGGGGACGAGCCGTGCGACGGGCCCCGGCATCGCCGCGCAGCGCAGGTCGAGCTCCTGGGGGTCGCGCTCCAGCGTGCTCATGACTCCACGCTACGCGCCATTCGGGCGGCGGCACGGCGGCCGATCCTCAGCCGAGCTGGCTGAAGCGCTCGACGAGGTCGGTCGGCCCGCTCACCAGGACGACGTCGTCCGGCCCGAGCACGGTGTCGGCGGTCGCGTAGGTCCACACCGAGTCCGGCTTCTTCACCGCGGTGACGGTGACGCCGTAGCGGCCGCGCACCTGGAGCTCGCCGAGCGTCCTGCCGGTGAGCGACGGCGCCGGCTTCGTCTTGACGAGCGAGAAGTCGTCGCCGATCTCGAGGAAGTCCTGCATCGAGCCGCGGACGAGGTGCGCGACCCGGCGCCCCATGTCCCGCTCCGGCCGCACGACGTGCGGGACGCCGAGCTGCTCGAGGATGAGCGCGTGGGGCTCGCTCACCGCCTTCGCCCAGAGCTCCCTGACGCCGGCGCGGAGCAGGAGCGAGGTCGTCAGGATGCTCGACTCGATGTCGCTGCCGATGGCGACGACGACCCGGTCGAACTCGGCGATGCCGAGCTGCTCGAGCACCTCCTCCTTCGTCGAGTCGGCCTCGACGACGCGGGAGAGCCGGCCGTTGAGGCTCTGCACGATCTCCTCCGAGCCGTCGACGCCGAGCACCTCGGCGCCGTTCGCCATGAGCTCGAGCGCGAGCGCCGAGCCGAACCGTCCGAGCCCGATGACCGCGACGGTGTCCGCCGTCCCGGTGAAGCGCGGGATGCGCGAGCTGACACTAGCCAACGATGGGCCTCTCCTTCGGGTACCGATACATGATGCCCCTCGTGCGCAGTGCGAGCGCCGAGGCGAACGTGATGGGGCCGATCCTCCCGACGAGCATGAGCACGCAGAGCAGGATCTGGGCGGGCGGGGAGAGGTCCGGCGTGATC
>Ga0164243_10007805_pt1 | contig 15915 bp, 13 predicted proteins | sample OricompcompostOP_FD_108781 | JGI IMG/M metagenome (GOLD analysis project Ga0164243, IMG submission 108781) | Organic Plus compost microbial communities from Emeryville, California, USA - Original compost - Organic plus compost (OP) | ecosystem: Engineered > Solid waste > Mixed feedstock >...
GCGCAGCGCCGCGGCGTGGTCTACGAATAGGAGGCTTCCGATGGCTGTCACCATGCCGCAACGTCGCGGGTTCCCAGGACGTCGTCTCGCCGGATCACCATCTCACAGCGGACGTCCCGTGCGGACGCGATCCACACAGATCCGCTGGATCATCGTCAGCATCGTCGTCTGGGCGACCGCACTGCTCTTCCTGATGCCGTTCGCCTGGATGATCGTGTCGTCGCTCAAGCGCGACATCGACGTCTTCCGCCTGCCGATCCGCTGGATTCCCGACCCGCTCAGCTGGGCGAGCTACGAGAAGATCTGGAACGGCCCGCACCCGATCACGCGTTTCATGGGCAATTCGCTGCTCGTCGCCGTTGCGCGCGTCATCGGCGAGGTGACGACCGCCTCGCTGGCGGCGTACGCCTTCGCACGGATGCAGTTCCGCTTCAAGAACGTGATCTTCCTGCTCTATCTCGCCACGATGATCATCCCGCACCAGATGCTGCTCGTACCGCGCTTCATCCTCTACCGGGAGATGCACATCTACGACACGCTCTGGGCACTGATCCTCCCGGGCATCTTCACCGTGTTCGGGACGTTCCTGCTGCGCCAGTTCTTCCTCTCGATCCCGAAGGATCTGACCGACGCCGCCAAGATCGACGGCGCGAACGAGTTCCAGTGCTACTGGCAGATCGTGATGCCGCTCGCCCGCCCGGCGATCGCCTCCCTGACGATCCTCGCCTTCGTCTGGAGCTGGAACGACTACGAGACCCCGCTCGTGATGCTCACGACAGAATCGAACTTCACCATCCCGCTCGGCCTGACGCGCTACATGGATGAGGGTGGCGGCTTCAGCCCGTCCCTGATCATGGCCGGTGCTGTCTCCTCGATCGCTCCGGTGCTGCTCGTCTTCCTTGTGCTGCAACGCCAGTTCATCGCCGCCCTCGCCCGCTCGGGCATCAAGGGCTAGGCACCCCACCGACTCGACGAATTCACCCACACGGCGCGCGGACATCCGCGCGCCCAGGAGTCCCCTTGCCATGACCACCCCCTATCCGCAGACCTCCGGCGTCTTCCCGCACCTCACGGCCGTCGCCGATGCCGCGCCGGCCCGCTCCGAGACCGGCATCGGTGCGCTGATGCCGTGGGCTGGCAAGCTCTGGTTCCAGACGTACGTCGCCCACCTCGCCCGATCCGGTTCCGGCACCGGCCTCTTCTCGATCGACGCCGACATGCACGTCGAGAAGCACGCCGAGAGCATCGTCGGGACGTACGCGAACCGCATCATCCACTCGCCGACGCACCAGCTGCTGATCGGTCCGCATGTGATCGATCTCGACGGCAACGTCCGCACGATCCGCGAGTTCGGCGAGCATCGCCTCGCCGCGACGATGCTGCATCCGGACGAGCCCGCCCGCAAGGCGCTCTACCTCACGATGGAGGGGCTCCTCTTCGAGGTCGACGTCGAGACGTTGAAGGTGACGCAGCTCTTCGATCTGCTTCACGAACTCGATGTCGCGCCGGATGCCTACTCCCACTTCAAGGGCGGGCACGTCAACGGGCAGCACATCTTCGTGACGAACAACACCTACGAGGAGCGTGATTTCCAGGGAACCGCCGCCGACGGACGCCTCGGCATGTTCGACGGCTCACGCTGGACGACGGTCGAGCAGAAGCCCTTCTGCGAGGTGACGGGGCGCGCCGGCGCGGGCGATCCGGTCTACGCGACCGGCTGGGACAACGCCTCGGCGATCCTCAAGACGTGGTACCGCGACACGTGGACGACCTACCGTCTGCCGAAGGCGACGCACACGTTCGATCACATGTGGTACACGGAGTGGCCGCGCATCCGCGAGGTCGAGACGGAGCGCTTCCTGCTCGACACGCACTTCATGTTCTACGAGCTCCCGGCGATGCTCTATGACGGGCATCTCTGGGGACTCCGCCCGATCTCGACGCACCTGCGAATGATCCCGGACTATTGCTCGTGGCGCGGGATGCTGGTGCTCGCAGGCAATCAGGTGACCCCAATTCACGACTCGAACCCCTTCGCCGGCGAGCCGCAGTCGAACCTCTGGTTCGGCAAGACGGACGACTTGTGGGCTTTCGGCAAGCCGTCCGGCTGGGGAGGCCCCTGGTGGAATGATCGCGTCGAGGCGGGTGCGCCGTCGGATGCGTACCTGATGACCGGTTTCGACCAGAAGGTCCTCCATCTGCGCGAGTCGTCTGGCGCAAGCGTACAGGTGACGGTGGAGATCGACGTCACGGGCACCGCCGACTGGGTGACGTACGCGACGCTGGATGTGCCGGCGAATGGCTACGCGCATCACGTCTTCCCGACGGGATTCAGCGCGCACTGGGTCCGCCTCGTCGCGAGCGATGCCGCGACCCTCACCGCCCAGTTCGTGTACTCGTAAGCGCCCGCGGGAGGCGGTGCGGCTGCGCATCGCCTCCCGCACATTCCACAGCCAGCTCCCCTCGGCAGAGCGCACAGTCGATATTGCAGACAGTTGGTCAGAACTACCGATTATGATGCCAGTTCCGAATGAAGCCGTCATGTACAGCCTATTTCCAGACCGAAACCCTCATGCTAGGATCGCGCAAGATCAAATCACGAACGTTTCGCAAGGAATATGCGGAGGGGCAGACTGTGCCCAAAAAACCGCTGCAGGGGAGTGATCAACGGTGAACATCAATCAGGAATTCACGCGGCGTTTCGGGTTGAAAGTCGCTGGAACCATCGGTGCGATCGCCGCTACCGGCAGCCTTACCTCAGTCGCCTGGGCAGAACCGATTGGCGAGACTGCCGATGCCGGCGAGGCCTCCGTCGGCGGGGAGCTCATCGTCCGCACGGTCGAACTCGGCGACACGATGGATCCTGCAAAGACTGGCTCCGCACAGGTCAGCTCCACGCTGCGCCTCGTCGGCGACACCCTGATCGCGAAGGACTACGACGGCAACTTCGTGCCGTGGATCGCCGAGTCATGGGACATCTCCGAGGACGGCCTGACGTGGACCTTCAAGATCCGCGAAGGCGTCACGTTCCACGATGGCACGCCACTCGATGCGACGGCAGTGAAGTTCACGTTTGATCGCATTCTCGATCCGGCGACTCAGGCCGTGACCGCCGCCGGACTCGTCGGCCCGATGACTTCCACTGAGGCTCCGGACGCCACGACCTTCTCATTCACGCTATCCGAGCCGTTCGCACCGCTGCTTCAGTTCCTCACATCAAGCAATCTCTCGATCGTCAGTCCGACTGCCGTCGAGTCGATGGGGGATGACTTCGGTCGCAAGCCGATCCTCTCGGGCGCGTTCATGTTCGATGAGTGGCGCGAGGGCGATCGTGTGGTGCTCAAGCGCAATCCGGACTACGCTTGGGCTCCGGAATACATGCATCAAGATCCGGCTGGCGCCTTCATCGAGACGATCACCTTCCAGTCGATCACCGAGGATGCCTCCGCCGTTGCCGCCTTCGAGGCCGGCGAGATTCAGCAGCTCTCGCTCCCAGCCACGGACATCTCCCGCTTCGAAGGCACCGAGGACTACTGGATCGTCACCTATGAGCGCAAGGGCATCATCACCCTGGCGTTCAATGTCAACGTCACGCCGTTCGACGATCCGGCCTTGCGCAAGGTCCTCATGGGCGCCGTCAACAAGGACGATGTCCTCGATGCTGCGGTCGAGGGATACGGCTTCCCGGCCTATTCGTTCCTGTCACCGGGCATCTTCGGCTACTGGGATGGCATGAAGGACTACGCTCCGGCATACGATCCGGACGGGGTCATCGCCGCGCTCGCTGAGCTCGGCTGGACCGATACCGACGGCGACGGCATCGTCGACAAGGATGGCGTCAAGCTCTCCTTCACGGCACTGAACCTCCCGAACGATTCGTACGGACGCGCCGCACAGATCGTGCAGGCTCAGTTCTCCGATGTCGGTGTCGAGATGGTGATCCAGCAGATGGAGTTCGCGACGGTTCTCGAGCAGGTCGCCGCGGAATCACATCAGGCCGTGTTCATGGGTTACACCTATCAGGATCCGGACATCGCCTACCTGATCTTCGATTCGAGCCAGGCCGGTGCCGGCATCAACCTGAGCGCCGTCCGCGATCCGGAGCTCGACGCGCTGATCAAGGAGGGCCGCTCCGCGACCGATCCGGATGCGCGCGCTGCCGTCTACGAGACCATGCAGAAGTACGTCAACGATCAGGGGCTGTTCGTGCCGCTCTGGTACGACTCCTACTACGTCGCCTTCCAGAAGTCGGTAAGGAACGCCAACTTCCATCCGGACAGCTACACGGTCTACTACGACGCCTTCATCGACTAGGCATACCCGACCGTCATCACGACGAAGGAGCGAGGTGGCTTCGCCTCGCTCCTTCGTCCGTCCCCCGACCTGTCCGGTCATTGAGGATGTCACATCATGACCAGATACGTCCTGCAACGTATTGTGCTCGTCATTCCCGTGCTCTTTGGCGTGTCACTGGCCGCCTTCATGATGAGCCACCTTGTCCCTGGTGATCCCGTCGCCGTCATGCTCGGCGAAACGGCCACCAAGGAAGATTATGACAATCTTCGCGAACAGCTTGGTCTGAACGATCCCCTCTGGCAACAGTATGGACGCTATGTCTATCACGCCGTGCAGGGTGACTTCGGGACCTCGATTCGCAGCAAGCAACCCGTCCTTGACGAGATCATGGCGCGCTTCCCGTCCACCCTGACGCTCACGATCTGCGCCTGCGTCACCGCTGCGGTGGTGGGTATCACGCTCGGTGTCCTGGCCGCGACGAGCAAGCGCAGCGGGGTCGATGGGCTGATCATGACGTTCGCGCTGCTCGGCGTCTCGATGCCCGCGTTCTGGTCGGGCATTCTGCTGATCCTGCTCTTCGGGCTGAAGCTCGGCTGGCTTCCGATCGCCGGATCGGGCTGGCGCGCGCTCATCCTCCCGACCATCACGCTCGCCGCACCGGCCGCCGCCGTGCTCGCCCGCATGACCCGCTCGTCGATGCTCGATGTGCTTGGGCAGGATTTCGTGCGCACCGCCCGCGCGAAAGGGCTACGCGACCGGATCGTCGTCTACCGGCACGTACTGCGAAACGCCCTCGTTCCGGTCATCACCATCGTCGGCATCCAGTTTGGAGCATTGTTGGGTGGTGCAGTGATCGTCGAGTCAGTCTTCTCGCGACCAGGCCTTGGCCGCTACACGATCACGGCGATCGAGCAGCGTGACTTCCCGCAGATCCAGGGAATCGTGCTTTTCGCCGCCGCGATCTACGTCTTCGTCAACCTCGCCGTCGATCTGATGTACGCCGTCATCGACCCGCGCATTCGCTACCGATAGACGAGGGACCATCATGTCTTCAGTTACGCAAGCTGCTCTTCGCCCGGCGGATCTGGCGGCCGCCGAAAGTCATGCGCGCAACCGCTATGCAGACGCCTTCCGCAAGCTGCGATCCCGTCCAATGGCGATGATTGGCGCGGTGATCATCTTGCTCTTCATCGCGATGGCCCTCATGGCGCCCATCCTCGCTCCGTATGATCCGACCGACATCTCGCGCGATCGTCGCGCCGCGCCGACCATGGAGCATCCATTCGGCACGGATGAGCTCGGTCGTGATGTGCTGAGCCGCATCATCTACGGATCGCGAGTCTCGCTACGCGTCGGACTCATCGCTGTCAGCATCGCGCTCGTCTGTGGCGCGATCCTCGGGATCTCGGCCGCATACTTCGGTGGCTGGTTCGACGGCACCGTCATGCGCATCATGGACGTGATGCTTGCCTTCCCGGGCATCCTCCTCGCCATCGCGATCATCGCGATTCTCGGGCCAAGTCTCTCGAACGCGATGATCGCGATCGGCATCGAGGCGATCCCCGTCTACACCCGCACCGCAAGAGCCTCGACCCTCACCGTCAAGGAGCTCGAATACGTGGTCGGAGCCAAGGCACTGGGGTCGTCGAGCGGGAGAATCATCTTCCGGCACATCCTGCCGAACATCACGACACCGCTGATCGTCCTCGCGACGGTGGGTGTCGCCGGCTCGATTCTGACTGCCGCCGGCCTCAGCTACCTGGGACTCGGCGCGCAGCCACCGACCGCAGAATGGGGCGCGATGCTGAGCAGCTCGCGCAGCTACCTTCGCGACTCGTGGTGGATGGCGACGTTCCCGGGCATGGCAATCGTACTGGTCGTGCTCTCGCTGAATCTCTTCGGCGACGGTCTTCGTGACATCCTCGATCCCCGCATGCGCCGCTAGCTCCTCCAGCGGAGGAGCGATGCTCCCCCACCCCACACCCCGATGATGCCGCGATGCACGGCCCCGTATCGCGGCATCACCCCCGGCGCTATCGTGGAGACACGCACACGTCCCCATCACGCCGGAGGGTTTCCCCGATGACCACCTCGACCGCACAGATCTCCCCGAACCGCTTCCTTGATCAGACCATCATCGTGACCGGCGCCGGGTCGGGCATCGGCCTCGCGACCGCCCTGCGCATCGCCCGCGAAGGCGGTCGCGTCATCGCGAGCGACCTCAGTCAGCCGCGCCTCGATGCCCTCGTCGCCGAGCATCCCGATCTCGCGATCATCCCCGTCGCCGGGGATGTCAGCGACGAGGACGACGTCGCCCGGATCATCGCGGCGACCGGCGGCACGGTCGACGGCCTCGCCAATGTCGCCGGGATCATGGACGACTTCACACCGATCCACGAGGTGACGGACGTCGTCTGGGAGCGCGTCTTCCGCGTGAACGTGACCGGGATCGTGCGCCTCACCCGCGCCGTGATGCCGCTCCTTCTCACGCAGGGACACGGCGCCGTCGTGCACGTGACGTCCGAGGCAGGACTGCGCGGCTCGGCCGCTGGCGTCGCCTACACCGCCTCGAAGCACGCCGTGATCGGCATCACGAAGCAGTCCGCCGTCATGTACGGACCGCTCGGCATCCGCACGAACGCCGTCGCGCCGGGGGCGACGATCACCAACATCGAGGCCGCGTTCGCGTCGGAGCTCGCGCAGCAGCGACTCGGTCCGCTCATGCAGACAGTCATCCCGACGCCCGCCACCGCGGACGAGGTCGCCGCGCCAATCACGTTCCTGCTGAGTCGCGATGCGGCGAACATCAACGGCGCGATCCTGCCGTCGGACAACGGCTGGTCCGCGATCTGACGGCTGCGCAAAGAGGACGAGCACCAACGTGCTCGCCCTCCTCGTCCGTCTTCGGTCGCGGGATCAGTCTACGGAAGATCGACCGCGTATGGCTCGATCGCCGCGATCTCGTCCTCGGTGAGCGCCGGGAAGCTCAGCGAGCCGATGTTCTCCTCCAGCTGCGCCACGCTCGACGCCCCGATCAGCGCGGAGGTCACCTCGGAGCGGCGGAGGATCCACGTCAGCGCGAGCTGCGCCAGCGTCTGCCCGCGCTCCTTCGCGATCTCGTTGAGCGCATTCGCGCGCTCGAGGTACTCCGGCGTGATGCGGTCGCTCTTCAGCGAGCCGTTCAGCGCGGCCCGCGAATCCGACGGCACATTCCCCGTGAGGTAGCGATCCGTCAGCAGACCCTGTGCCAGCGGCACGAACGCGATCGCGCCGATCCCGCGCTCATCGAGCAGCGAGAGCAGGCCGTTCTCCACCCAGCGATTGAACATGTTATAGCTCGGCTGGTGGATCAGCAGGTGGATGTTGTACGCCGCGAGGGCATCCGCCATCGCCGCCGTCTGCTCGGGCTGGTAGTTGGAGACACCCACATAGAGCGCCTTGCCGCTCTGCACGGCACTCGCCAGCGCGCTCGCAGTCTCCTCGATCGGGGTCTCCGGATCGGGACGGTGGTGGTAGAAGATGTCGACGTAGTCGATCCCCATCCGCGTCAGGCTCTGATCGAGCGACGCCGTCAGGTACTTGCGCGAGCCCCAGTTCCCGTACGGGCCCGCCCACATGTCGAACCCGGCCTTCGAGGAGATGATCAGCTCGTCGCGCGGCGGCGCGAAGTCCTGCGCGAAGATCTTCCCGAAGTTCTGCTCGGCCGCGCCGTACGGCGGTCCGTAGTTGTTTGCGAGATCGAAGTGCGTCACGCCGAGATCGAACGCACGACGCAGGATCGCGCGCTGCGTCTCGATCGGCCGCGTGTCGCCGAAGTTCTGCCAGAGTCCCAGCGAGATCGCCGGGAGGAGCAGTCCGCTCCGACCGGTGCGTCGGTACGGGATCTGCTCGTAGCGCTGCGGGTCAGGGATGTAGGTCATGCCAGTCGTCCTGATGTGATGGAGGCAGCGAAGTGCCACGTCGAATCGGAAGTCACCTGATGAGCGTATCACCCGGGGACCGTGCGTCAACCGGATGCCGCCTGCTCGCACGGGTAGTTGCCGCCGTAAATCATCCTGCCCTGACCCGCCCATCACGATGCGCGCCTTGCTGTGCCGAGCACCGGACGCAAAGCTCCCGATGCCTGGCATCATCCGGGGATATGTCGCGCGTACGCGCCTAGCTCACCTTCACCGCGTCCCGCAGCGACACCAGAAATGTCTCGAGGAACGCGGTCACACCCTCGTAGCTCGCCGGGAAGTCGCGCTGCCAGTCGCCAAGCTGCCCTGCCGCGATTGACGGCATCTGCGCGATCGTCGGCTGCGCCTGCAGCTCATCGAGCGTGCGCCACGTGCTGTAGACATCGTTATAGAAGACATCCGCCGGGTACGTCAGCGCCTGCTCGAGGCTGAGCGTCTCCCAGAAATCACCCGCCGCCTCGAAGTCCGCATTCGCGAAGGTCACGCCAAGCGACGTGAGGAACACGAGCTCCGAGACGCCATCCGGTCCCGCGACGTAGAACGCATCGGGATCGACATCCGCGAAGATGACCGAGATGTCCGCCTTGGCCGCCGCCGTCTCGCGCACCTCCGCGACCTTCGCCTCGTAGGCCTCGCGCGCCGCGACGATCTCCGACGTGGACATGTCCGCCCCGAGCGACTCGGCAAGCGCCACGAGGCGATCGAGCTGAATGTCGGTCGCGCCCATGTCCGTCACGACGAGCACCGGGGCGATCTGGTTGATCTGATCGGCGAGATCCGGCACGACGCCCGAGGTGTCGGCCTTGTTCGTCGGATCGTAGGTGAGGGTCAGGATGATGTCCGGGTGCTGGTTGAGCAGATCCTCCGGCAGGATGTTGCCCTCGGGATCACCAACGTTGACGACCTGCGCGGGATCGATGTTGCCCCACGCCACATGATCGCCGTCAGGATAGGCGGAGGCCGTCCAGTCGAACACGGCGATCGCCTTGATGCCGAGATCCCAGAGGGCGGCGGCGGTCGCGAGGTTCGCAGCGATGCGTACCGGGCGCTCCGGCAGCGTGACGGTCGCGCCGAGGACGTCCGTCCAGGTCCACTCGCCGGACGCGGGCGAGGCGGCGGGCGTCGCATCCTGCGCGCCGGCGAATCGGCCGAGCGCGATCGCCGCCGAGGCACCGGCGGCGCCGGCAAGCACGCGACGACGGGAGAGGTGATGCAGGGTCATGCTGGTCTCCTTGCTGGGTTGATCGCGGACAAGATCCGGACGATCGACATTCGCAGGAAACCATAGCACAATGATCGGATATTCCACGCACAGAAGATCCGCAGCAATCCGCCGGAACCTCGCAGATTCCAGCAGATTGTTCAGGCAAGATCCAGACGTCAGGCGAAGAGCGGCTCCAGATGCCAGCTCTCGACCAGCGCGGTCATCTCCTCGTCGCTCGGGCGCGTCGTGAAGCGCTCCGCCGCATCAAGCACCTTCGGCAGAATCTCGATGTCGCCGACCGTGTTCAGGAAGACGCCCGATCGCCCCAGCACCCAGCTCACCGTCGTGTCGATCGCCCCCTGATCCGTCAGCGGCTCGTACCACGTCGCCGCCGTCGCTGGGCGCTCCACCCACGGCGCCCGCGTGATCGCCTTGATCGTCTGCACTGCGACCTGCTTCTCGTGACAGATCGCGACCAGCGCCTCGAAATCCGCTATGTACTGCGGATTGTTCGCCATCGGGAAGTTGTACGGCAGCAGCACCGCGTCGAAGTCGAACAGCGCCAGCGACTCCTGATGCCGCGCTGCAACCTCCAGCCCATGCCCGGTCACACCGATGAAGCGCACGAGCCCTTCGTCGCGCGCCTGGATCGCCGCCTCGAGCGCACCGCCCGGACCGGTCGCGATCTCCCACTCCGCCTTGTCGACCAGATTGTGCAGCTGGATCAGATCGACGTGATCCGTCTGCAGACGCTCCAGCGAACGTCGGATCGAGTCGTACGCCTCCTGATACGTGCGATCGCCCGTCTTCGTCGCGAGGAAGAAGTCGTCACGGCGCTGCGCGATCCACGGTCCAAGTCGCACCTCCGACTCACCGTAACTCGCGGCCGTGTCGATGTGGTTGATGCCGTGCCGGATGATCAGCTCCATCGTGCGATCGGCATCCGCCTGCGAGACATCGCTCAGCGATGCCGCGCCGAAAATGGTGCGCGTACTGACGTGACCGGTGCGTCCAAAGGCAAGCGTGGGGATCATGAGTCGGACCTTTCGGCTGGAAGGTGGTACGCAACAGGAACGAGTGTTCGCAGCATAGCAGACTCCACCCCGACACAGAAGACGCGCTACTCGTGAAGATGGATCATCGGGATCTTGCCCTGATTCCACGACTTGTACATCTTCGTGGGCGGCATGATGTGGAAGCGCGTGATCCCCGTGATCGGCGAGATCTGCGTCAGCAGGAAGTCCGCCAGATGTTCCGCCGACGGCAGGAAGAACTCGCACATCAGCTCGAAGTCCCCCGTTGTCATCGCCAGCCAGTACACCTCGTCGATCGTCGAGAGCTGCGTTGCCACCGCATGGACGTCTGCCGGTGCCACGTTGATCCCCACGAACGCGGAGTATCCCAACCCGATCCGCGTCCACTGCGGCACCGCCGCAATCCGCACTGCCCCCGTCTCGATCAGCCGCTCGACGCGACGCCGCACCGTTGCCGGCGAGAGTCCGGTCGTATTCGCCATCTCCTGATAGCTGAGCCGACCATCCGCCATCAGAAGCTGAATCAGCCGACGATCGTACTCATCGAGTTCCACCACTGCATCCATATCAGGCCCCCACACGACAACAAGCGCTCCCCGGCGCGTTCCCAGCCTGGAGAATACCGCACCCGACGTTCGCTGCCAGACATCGGATTCGACGAATCCCTGTCACGCCGCTTGGTGATCGGATACGGATCGCATGCCGAATCGTTGGCAAATGACGCGTCTCTGCCCAATACTTCCCGCCTCGGATGTTACTTCCGCACAATCAAGTCATGAAAAGTTGGACGATTCGCCACATGCACCAGCGTTTCGAGACTGATTCAATCACCAAAGAGCCAATGTGGCGTAGGAATACGTCACCGATCGTGATAATCTCCGCGATATGAGTCACTCGAATCTCGCCTGGAGGAATCCATGAAACAGTCCGTTCCATCGTCTCAGGTCGACCGCCGTCGCTTCGTGCAGCTTGGTGCAGGCGCCGTCGCCGCCAGCACGCTCGTCGGGAACCTCACGTTCGCCACCGCCTCCGCACAGGATGCCGGCACGCCTACACCCGAGCAGGATGAAGGCGCCGTTGCGATCTTCGCCTCTGCTGTCGACATCCCGAACATCGACCCCGCTGTCGGGCATGATGGCGCGATCGCGACCACGCAGAAGAATGTCTACGACACCCTGTACCGCCACCTCGGCGAGAGCTCCGAACTCGTGCCGTGGCTCGCGACGGACTCCACGGTTTCGGACGACGGCCTCGTCTGGACGTTCACGCTCGATGAGCGCGCGACCTTCCAGGACGGATCACCGCTGACGGCGAGCGCGGTGGTCTACTCGCTGCAGCGCCTCCTCGCGATCAACAAGGGCGTCGCCTGGATGTTCTCCAGCATCACGACGTCCGAAGGTGTCGTCGCGATCGACGATCACACGGTCGAGTTCACGCTGACGCAGCCGTTCGGTCCGTTCCTGCACGCGCTCGCCTGGCTCTTCATCGTCAACCCGGCCGTCGTCGATGCCAATGCCGGCGACGATCAGGGTCAGACGTGGCTCACCAGCAACTCGGCGGGCTCCGGTCCGTTCAAGATCAAGCGCTGGGAGCCGGGTACGCTCTACGAGTTCGAGTCCGACCCCAACTACTGGAAGGGCTGGGAGACGCCGCGCATCGCCGGGTACGTGCATCAGGTCGCGCGTGAATCCTCGACGAAGCGCCTCGCGCTCCTGCAGGGACAGATCCACGCCGCCGATGTCCTCTCGGTCGAGGATCTGACGCTGCTCGATGGCCAGGAAGGCATCATCGTGCCGGCACTGCCGGGCATCTCGACCTACGTCGTGATGCTCAACACCAAGGTCGGCCCGACGGCAGACGTCAACGTGCGCCGCGCCCTTTCCTACGCCTTCGACTACGACGCGATCATCGAGGTCATGAACGGTCGCGCTCAGCGCCTGATCGGTCCGCTCGCGTCGAACCTGCCGGGCGCGAAGACCGACCTCGTCGCCTACGAGACGAATCTCGACAAGGCGCGCGAGGAGCTGGCGAAGTCGGAGCAGTGGAAGGACGGCTTCGACCTCGAGTTCGTGTACGTCACGGGCTACGAGGAAGAGCGCAAGACCGGCCTGATCCTGCTCGATCAGCTCTCGAACCTGAACATCAACCTGACGATCACGCCGATGGAATGGGCGAACGCGGTCGCGCTCTTCGCCGATCCGGAGACCTCGCCGGCGATGTTCCCGATCTACACCGGCACCGACTACCCGGACCCGGACAACTTCCTCTGGCAGTCGTTCCATTCCTCGTCCGCCGGCACCTGGATGGGCGCCAGCCACTACGAGAACCCGGAGATCGACGCCCTCCTCGAGCAGGGTCGCGCCACCGTCGACTGGGACGAGCGCGTCGCCATCTACGATCAGGTGCAGACCACCGTCGTCGAGGAGGCCGTGCAGCTCTACCTCTTCAACCAGGTCGGCGGGCTTACGCGTCGCACCACGCTCGCCGGCTACGAGTACTGCCCGGTGATGGGGTCGAGCCCCTTCTGGCACGGGATCTACGTCGCGAAGTAGCACGCTCGCGGCGTGATGACTTCGGATGACGCTGGTCGCATCGGCGCGAGTCATCGCGCCGATACGACGTCGGGGAATGCGCATGGGACGGTTTCTGCTTCGTCGAATCGCGCTGATGATCCCGACCATGCTGGGGCTGGTCCTGCTGACCTTCATCGTCTCGAAAGTGGTGCCCGCGGACCCCGCGAAACTTGCGGCCGGTCCGCGCGCCACCGCCGCGATGGTGGAGCAGATCCGGCAGGAATGGGGACTCGATCAGCCACTCTACATTCAGTTCGTGAAGTACCTCGGGAATCTGCTGCAGGGCGACTGGGGGCGCTCGATCGTCTCGCAGCGTCCGGTGCTGGATGACGTTCGCCTCTACTTCCCGGCGACGCTCGAGCTCGTGATCGCTTCGGAAGTGCTCGCGATCGTGATCGGCATCCCGCTCGGCGTCATCGCCGCCGTCAAGGTGAATCGCTGGCCGGATCAGCTGGTCCGCATCTTCGCGGTCTCGGCGGGAAGTCTCCCGCGCTTCTGGTTCGCGATCCTCCTGCAGCTGACGGTCGCGGTCGGGCTCGGGCTGCTCCCCCTGAACGGGCGCCTCCCACCGCTCGCCCTGCCGCCGGATCGCGTCACCGGGATGTACACCATCGACAGCCTGCTGGCCGGCGACTTCGAGATGTTCTGGACGGCGCTCCGTCACCTCGCGCTGCCGACGTTCGTGCAGGCGGTCGGCTCGATGGCGATCGTGGTACGTACGGTGCGTGGTGACGTGCTGGAGGCGATCAACCGGGACTACGTGCGGACGGCGCGCGCGAAGGGGCTCTCCGAGCTGAAGATCCTCCGCTCGCACGTCCTGCGCAACGCGTTCATCCCGACGCTGACGATGATCGGCCTCTCGTTCGGCTTCTCGATCGGTGGTTCAGTGCTGGTCGAGACGATCTTCGACTGGCCAGGCATCGGCCTCTACGCGGTGACGGCGGTGTCGAATCTCGACTTCGAGCCGGTGATGGGCGTGACGATCCTGACCGGCGTGCTGTTCATCGTGATCAACCTGATCGTCGATCTGCTCTACGGCGTCCTCGATCCGCGCATCCGGTTCGACTGAGGGAGGTGGTGGATGGAAGGAGGAATCGGCAGTGACTGAACAGGTAGCCACCGCCACGCCGTCGCCGCTGGCCACGACGGTCGATCGACGGCGCGTGCAGACATCGCAGTTCGCGAAGCTGGCACGGCGCTTCGCGCGGAACCGGCTCGCCCTCGGCGGCCTGATCGTGATCGTCGCGCTCATCGTGATCGCGATCATCGCGCCCTGGATCGCCCCGTATCCGAAGGATGCAACCGGCGCGATCCACATCAGCTCCGCGCTCGAGCCGCCGAGCTGGAGTCACTGGATGGGCACGGATGAAGTCGGCGGCGATGTGCTCTCGCGCCTGCTGATCGGCACGCGCCTCTCGCTCGGATCGGGCATCGCCGTGATCCTGCTCGCGGTGCTGATCGGCATCCCGCTCGGCGCGATCGCGGGGTACTTCGGCGGCTGGGTCAACGAGCTGATCATGCGCATCACGGACGTCTTCCTGACCGTCCCCGCGCTGCTGCTCGCACTGGCCATCGCCGCCGCGCTGTCGCCGAGTCTGACCAGCGCGATGTTCGCCCTCGCGATCGTCTGGTGGCCGGGCTACTGCCGCCTCGTGCAGGGTCGATTCCTGACGCTGCGCGAGGAGGTCTACGTCGAGGCGGCGCGGACAGTCGGCGTCAGCAACCGGCGGATCATCTTCCGGCACATGCTGCCGAACACGATGACCCCGGTGCTCGTGAAGATCTCGATGGATCTCGGCTTCGCGATCCTGACAGCGGCGAGTCTCAGCTTCGTCGGCGTGGGCGCGCAGCCGCCCGCCCCGGAATGGGGCGCGATGGTCAGCCTCGGACGCGGCCTCATCCCCGACTGGTGGTGGTGCTCGGTGTTCCCCGGCCTCGCGATCTTCATCACGGTCTTCGCATTCAACATGCTCGGCGATGGCGTCCGCGATCTGCTCGATCCGACCAACGCCCGCAAATAGATCATGACGCGTCACCCAACACATTCATTGGCTCAGGAGGAATTGCGTGGCTTCGAACCCGTCCTATTCGGTTGGAGTTGATATTGGAGGAACGTTCACCGATGTCGTCTTTCTCGACGACGCGACCGGTGCGCTGACGCTCGCGAAGGCGTCGACGACGCCGTCGGATCGCTCGGTCGGCTTCCTCAACGGGGTCGAGAAGGGGCTGGAGGCGACCGGGCAACCGGCCTCGTCCGTCGGGCGGATCTTCCATGGAAGCACCGTCGCGACCAACGCCGTCCTCGAGGGGAAGGGTGCCCGGATGGGCCTCGTCACCACGCAGGGATTCGGTCACATTCTCGAGATCGGACGCGCCTACATTCCGGGCATCTTCACCAACCACATGCGTTGGGAGAAGCCGGAACGCCTGGTGCCGCTCGAGCTCGTCCGCGAGATCACCGAGCGTCTCGATGTGCGTGGCAACGAGATCGTCGCGATGGACGAGGCGCAGGCGCGCGCGGCCATCGAGGAGCTGGTCGGCTCGGGAATCGAGGCGCTGGCCATCTCGCTGATCCATAGCTACGTCGATCCGACGCACGAGGAGAAGCTGGAAGCCATCGCCCGGGAGATCGCGCCGGACCTCTTCGTCTCGCGATCGTCCGCGGTGCTCCCGGAGTATCGCGAGTACGAGCGCACGATGACGACCGTGCTCAATGCCTACGTGATGCCGGTGGTCGATCGCTACCTGCAGCGCATCCGCCAGCGTCTCGAAGAGCGTGGCATCTCGGTCGACATCCAGATCATGCGCTCCGATGCGGGCGTGATGAGCCTGCAGACGGCGCTCGAGCA